>Ga0315907_10000100_pt1 | contig 118515 bp, 114 predicted proteins | sample LakEriMetagenome_3_FD_203525 | JGI IMG/M metagenome (GOLD analysis project Ga0315907, IMG submission 203525) | Freshwater fungal communities from buoy surface, Lake Erie, Ohio, United States - Buoy 12 MA123 | ecosystem: Environmental > Aquatic > Freshwater > Lake > Lake biofilm | place: USA...
GCCGCATTGGTTCGCTGTGCCACGTCTTCGAGCCGCGAGAATGCGCCAACTACTTCAAAAACGCAGGATACGCGTCACAATGAAACGATCACGCTCTAGGCGCCGTCCTGCCCGAACACGAACGCTTCGGCGGCAGCTTGGCCCAGCGCGATCTTATCGAAGAAATGCTGGCAGCATCCCACCGCCATGCGGGGCGAAGCTACGCCAGCCAGCGCTTGCGGCGTTTATAGTGTTTGATGTCGCGGAAGGATTTGCGGCCCGCACCTGAGACGCCGAGGTAAAACTCTTTGACGTCTTCGTTGCCGCGCAGGGCTTCGGCCGTGCCGTCCAGCACGACGCGGCCGTTTTCGAGAATGTAGCCGTAGTGGGCGTGACGCAACGCGATCGACGTGTTCTGCTCGGCCAACAGAAACGACACGTTCTGCTCGCGGTTTAGTTTTACGACGATTTCGAAAATTTCTTCGACGAGCTGCGGGGCCAAGCCCATCGAGGGTTCGTCGAGCAGGATCGTTTCGGGCTTCGACATCATCGCACGGCCCATGGCGACCATCTGCTGTTCGCCGCCCGACGTGTAGCCAGCCTGGCTTTTGCGCCGTTCTTTAAGGCGCGGGAAATAGCCGTAGACCATCTCCATGTCGGCGGCGATCGCCGCACGGCCGTCGCGGCGCGTGTAGGCGCCGGTGAGCAGATTTTCTTCGACCGTCAGATGGCCGAAACAATGGCGGCCTTCCATGACCTGGATCACGCCGCGGCGCACGAGCTCGTTGGGCGTGAGCCCGTCGATGCGCTGGCCTTTGTATTCCACGCTGCCTTTGGTCACTTCGCCGCGCTCGGCGCGCAAGAGATTGGAAATCGATTTGATCGTCGTCGATTTGCCGGCCCCGTTGGCCCCCAGCAGGGCGACGATGCCGCCCTTGGGCACTTCAAGGCTCACGCCTTTCAGCACCAGGATCACGTGATCGTAGATCACTTCGATATTGCGCACGGCCAAAAGTGGGGCCGGCGGCGGGTTCTGCAGTTTCTTTTCAAGCAAGGCGGCGTCAGTTGTCATCGCATCTGTCCTGCGCAAGAAAAAAGGGCGGACCGTTGCCGGCCCGCCCCCCAGTCAAGCCTTAGGCCACTTGAGCGGGCCTTTAGGATTGATTCGCGCAATCGCGCGGCGTGATGTTCTTCTCGCGTGCATACTGCATCGACGAGGCTTCGTAACCCTGGCGCAGGGCGGCACGGTTGGGCTCGATCCAATCCGAGACCCAGTTCCAGGCCTTGCCGTCCCATTGCTGGATGCGGACGACCCCGCCGCCTTCGTGGTCGGCGCACGAGGTGCGCAGCGGCGGCATGAAGCCTTCGAAGCCCATGGCCGCGAGGCGCTGCGGCGACAGGTTCAGGTTCTCGAAGCCCCAGCGCACTTGCTCGCCGGTCATCGGCTTGTTGCCGTAACGCTCCTGTGCTGTGCGCACGGCTTCGACCACCATCGCGGCGTTGATCGCCCCGCGATTGTAGAGAACCGTCCCGACATGGCGCGCTTCGCCGGTCCCCTGGCCCGCCTTGATCACGGTCGTCTCGATGTCGCGCATGAATTTGTAGTCTTTGCCCGTGCCGTGGAAGTTCGCGGCCATGTAGCCCTTGGCAGCGTCGCCGGGCGGGGTCACGTCCTGCTCGGAGCCGGCCCACCACACGCCGATGAACCGGTCGCGCGGGAAGCCCACGGCCGCCGCTTCCTGGATGGCGGTCGGGTTCATCACACCCCAGCCCCACATGATCACGTAGTTCGGGCGGATCTGGCGGCCGATGCGCAGCCAGATCGCCTTCTGCTCCACGCCCGGATTCGGCACCGGGAATTCCGAAAGCTCGAAGCCTTCTTCCTTGGCCAAGCGCTGGATCACCGGCAGCGGTTCCTTGCCGAACGCGCTGTCGTGGTAGATGAACGAAATCTTCTTGCCCTTGAGGCTGCCTTTTTCCTTGGACTTCACGAACTGCAGGATCGCGTCCATCTGCGAATGGTAGGTTGCGGGCAGCGTGAACATCCACGGGAAGACGCGCCCGTCCGAGCCGTCCGAGCGGCCGTAGCCCGAGGTCAACATCGGGATCTTGTCTTGCGCCGTGCGCTCGATCAGCGCGTAGGTGATGCCAGTCGACAGCGGCACGATGGCCGTCGCCCCCGTCGGGCCCTTGCCCTTCAGGCGCTCGTAGCATTCGACGCCGCGGTCGGTGTTGTAGGCGGTCTCGCACTCTTCATACGTGATGCGCACGCCATTGATGCCGCCGTCGCGCGCGTTGATCATCTTGAAATAGTCGAGGAAGCCGTCGGCGAACGGCGTGCCGTTGGGCCCGAACGGACCCGTGCGGTAGGAGAGCGACGGAATGAACTGCTCGTTGGCTTGCGCGTTGGCGACGGTCGGCACCGCGAACGGTGCGGCGACAAAGGCCGCAAGCGCAAGTGCAGACCCAATGCGGGCGAAATTCATGGGGCATTCTCCCTGTTGCAGCAATGGCGCCGGAAATTGCTCCGGCAGATCGTTGGCCGACCTTGAGCGAATACCCTACGCCAGTACGCGGCCCCTTGCCAAACGCTTTTGCGCGCACGCCCGATGAAACCTCAAGCGGCGACAGTCGCTGCAATGCGCGCCGTCCAACCCGAACGACAAAGGGCCTTGCGAACGCCCGAAGCTCGGCGCGCCCGCAAGGCCCTTGTGCCCGACTGTCGCTGCAGCGGCGCTGCCGTCAGTGCGCCGAATGACGCAATTGGCAGAGCGCAGTCGCTATTTCAGCGTCGCCAGATAGGCAATCAGATTGGCGCGCTCGTCGTCGTTGCGCAGGCCCGCATACGCCATGGCAGTACCCGGCACGACTTCGCGCGGGTTCTTGATGTAGGGATCGAGCTTGTCCGCAGTCCAGACAATGCCGGATTCGGTGTTGGCTTTCGAATATTTGAAGCCTTCGACCGAAGCCGACTTGCGGCCGACAACGCCGGCCAAAGTGGGGCCGAGTTTGCGCGGGCCCTCGGCGGTCGGGTTGTGGCAGACCGAACAGGCGCGCTTGAACACGCCTTCGCCCGCGGCCGCATCGGCTGCCTGCGCTTGCGACACGCCCGCCAAAATCAAGCCCGCGACCGCCACCCCAAATGCCGCAACCAAACGCTTCATGTTTTCGTCCTCCACTGGGCGACTGTAAAATAAAGCCAAAACAAATCGGACGCGCGCTGCGCCGACTTGTTTGCGCGTTTACTTGAGGGTCGCGAGATAGGCGATCAGATTGGCGCGATCTTCGTCGTTGCGCAGACCCGCATAGGCCATCGTCGTGCCGGGCACCACTTCGCGCGGGTTCTTGAGATACGGATCGAGCTTTTCAGCCGTCCACACGATGTTGGCTTCGCTGTTGGCCTTCGAATAGCGGAAGCCTTCGACCGTGCCGGACTTGCGGCCGACGATGCCTGCCAGCGTGGGGCCGAGCTTGCGCGGGCCTTCGGCGGTCGGGTTGTGGCAGGTGGCGCAGACGCGCTTGAACACGTTCTCGCCGGCCGCCGCATCGGCCGCTTGCGCGCCCGCCGGCAGCATCGCCAGCAAACCGACTGCACCAAACACTGCCGCCATGCTCGTCTTCGACATTCTCGCGTCTCCGCCGTTTATTTGCGTTTGAGTTACCGGGATACTAGGAGGCGTTTGCGGCCAATTCAAGGCCGGGAAGTGGTTCAATTCGTCGCAGGATTCTTCAATGCGGGAAGGGCCATAGCCGCAGTTTTTCCTTCCCCAATTGCCAGAGCCGGGCAAGCCCGTGCGGCTCGACGATCAGGAAAAACACGATAAGTCCGCCGAAAATCATAAATTCGAGATGTGCAAGCGTGGATGTCGTGACCGGCACGCCCATGGCTTGCGGCACGGCGCTGAGGAAAATCGGCAGCAGCACGATGAACGCCGCCCCCAAAAAGGCACCCAAGATCGAGCCGAGCCCGCCGATGATGATCATGAACAGGATCTGGAACGAACGGTTGATGTCGAAGGCGAGCGCTTCGACCGAGCTTGTATAGATGAAAGCCCATAGAGCACCCGCCACGCCGCAATAGAACGACGACACGGCAAACGCCAAAAGCTTGGTCTGCAACGGGCGGATGCCGATGATCTCGGCCGCGATATCCATGTCGCGGATCGCCATCCAGGCGCGCCCGATGCGCCCGCGCACGAGGTTTTTGGCAACCAACGCCAGCACGGCCACGAACGTAAGGCAGAATAGATATTTGGCCTCGGCCGTAGCCTCGATGCCGGTCACGTACCAGCCGAACACTTCGCGCGGCGGGGCGGAAATCACGCCCGACGGCGAATAGTTCACGAACCACGGCACCTTCGTGAACAGCCAGATCAAGAAGAACTGCGAGGCGAGTGTGGCGACCGCAAGATAGAAGCCTTTGATGCGCAGCGACGGCACGCCGAACACCACGCCCACCGCCGCCGAAACACCGCCGGACAGCAGGAACACGAGTACGATATTGAGTTCGGGGAATGCGGTCGCGAATTTGTAGGCGGCATAGGCGCCGCACGCCATGAAGCCGCCGGTCCCCAAGCTCAGCTGGCCGCAATAGCCCGTGAGGATGTTGAGACCGATCGCCGCCACCGAGAAAACCAGGAACGGGATGAAGATGGTCGACAGGAAATAGTCGCTCGCCGTGAGCGGTACGACCACGAACGCGACCGCGAGCAAAACCGCCATGCCGATGCGGTCTTGCAGGATCGGGAAAATGCCCTGGTCGGCCGAGTAGCTCGTCTTGAATTGGCCTGCTTCGCGGTAGAGCACGGGATCAAACCCTCTCGATGATGCGTTCGCCGAACAGGCCTTGCGGCCGGAACATCAGGAAGAACAGCGCCAGGATATAGGCGAACCAGTCTTCGATGCCGCCGCCGATCTTGGCGGCCCAAAACACTTCGGCGACTTTTTCGCCCACACCGATGATGAGGCCGCCGATGATCGCCCCCGGAATCGAGGTGAAGCCGCCCAGTATCAGCACTGGCAGCGCTTTGAGCGCGATGAGCGCGAGCGAGAACTGCACGCCGAGCTTCGAGCCCCACATGATGCCGGCCACCAGCGCCACGATGCCCGCAACCGACCACACGATGACCCAGATCGTCTGCAACGGAATGCCGACGGATTGGGCCGCCTGATGGTCGTCGGCAACGGCGCGCAGCGCGCGGCCGATGCGCGTCGATTGGAAGAAAAACGCGAGCACGCCCACCAACGTGCCCGCCACGAGGGCCGCCACGATGTCGAACGTGTTCACAAGCACGCCGCCGATTTCGAGCGGATCTTTGGGGATACCGATATCGAGGCGCTTCACGTCCTCGCCCCAGATCATCTGGAAGAAGCCGTCGATGAAAAACGTGATGCCGATCGTGGCCATGAACAGGATGATCGGCGCTTGGTTCACGAGCGGGCGCAGCACGATGCGCTCGATCGCGAAGGCAAGTGCAACCATCACGCCGAGCGTCAAGATCAGCGACAGCCATTGCGGCACACCCAATTCGTGGAAGCCCACGAAGGTGAGGGCCGCGCACAGCACCATCGCCCCTTGCGCGAAATTGAACACGCCCGAGGCTTTGAAGATCAGCACGAAGCCCAGCGCCACAAGGCTGTACATGACGCCGGTGAGGATCCCGCCGACCACGACCTCGATAAAGAAGATCGGGAACTCCCAGATCTCTTTGAGCGGCCCGAACAGAAAATCGATCATGAAATCCATGGCGGACCTTTCAACCGTGGCCGGTGCCGAGATAGGCCGCGATCACTTTGGGATCGGCTTTGACCGTGTCGGGCGTGCCGTCGGCGATCTTGCGGCCGTATTCAAGCACGACCACGCGGTCGGAAATGTCCATCACCACGCCCATATCGTGTTCGATGAGGGCGATCGTGGTGCCGAACTGCTCGTTCACGTCGAGGATGAAGCGGCACATGTCCTCTTTCTCCTCGAGATTCATGCCCGCCATCGGCTCGTCGAGCAGCAGCAATTCGGGCTCGGCCGCAAGGGCGCGCCCGAGCTCGACGCGCTTCTGCAGGCCGTAGGGCAAGCGGCCGACCGGCGTTTTGCGGATAGCCTGGATTTCGAGGAAGTCGATCACGCGCTCGACCGTCTCGCGATGCGCGATCTCTTCGGCCTGGGCCGGGCCCCAATGCAGGCACTGCCAGAAGAAGCCGCGCTTCATCTTGAGCAGGCGCCCCGTCATGATGTTGTCGAGCGTCGACATGCCCTTGAACAAAGCGATGTTCTGGAAGGTGCGCGCGATACCGCCGCGCGCGGCCTCGTAGGGGCGCATCGCCCCGCGCACCACGCCCTTGTACGAGATGCGGCCCTGGCTTGGCTGGTAGAAGCCGTTGATGCAGTTCAGCATCGAGGATTTGCCGGCCCCGTTGGGCCCGATTATTGCGCGGATCTCGCCCTTTTTGATGTCGAACGACACGTCGGTCAGCGCTTTCACACCGCCAAAGCCGAGGCTGACATTGTCGACCCTCAACAATGTGTCGCCGATCGTGCGGGCGATATGTGCGCGGCCCATCTTCAGCCCGCCTTCTGCAATGCCGGTGCGGGTACGGCCACCGGGCGGTGGGCGGCAAAACGCGGCACGTCGCGGATCGCGAGATCGGCTTCGATCTTGCCCGTGCGCCCGTCTTCGAACGTGACCACGCTCGAAATGAAAGCGCGCTCGGCGCCCGAATAGAGCCCGTCGATCAACGGCGCGTAGCGGTCGGCGATGAAGCTGCGGCGCACTTTGCGCGTGCGCGTGAGTTCGCCGTCGTCGGCGTCGAGCTCCTTGTGCAGCAGCAAGAAGCGCCTGATCTGGCTACCCGCGAGATTGGCGTCTTCCGCCAAATCGCGATTGACCTGCGCGACGCATTCCAGCGCCAGCGCCTGCACCTCTGCCTTGGCGGCAAGCTCTTGGTACGAGGCATAGGCAATGCCCTTGCGCTCGGCCCAATTTCCGACCGCGTCGAGATCGATGCACAGGATGCACGACACGTAATCGCGCCCGTGGCCGAAGGCGACGGCCTCTTTGACGTAGCTGAAAAACTTGAGCTTGTTCTCGATGTATTTGGGCGCAAACAGCGTGCCGTCGACCAGGCGACCGACGTCTTTGGCGCGGTCGATAATCTTGAGATGGCCGTCTTTGTCGAAGAAGCCCGCATCGCCGGTGAGATAGTAGCCGTCCGGCGTTTTGGCCGACAGCGTCGCCGTGTCGTTTTTGAAATAGCTCTGGAAAATGCCGGGCGACTTTACGAGCACTTCGCCGCTTTCGGCGATTTTGATTTCCACGCCCGGCGCGGGCACCCCGACCGTATCGGCCTTGATCTGCCCGTCGGGCTGCATGCACACGAACACGCTGGCTTCGGTCATGCCGTAGAGCTGTTTGAGATTGAGGCCGAGCGAACGGTAGAAGTCGAAAATATCGGGGCCGATCGCTTCGCCCGCCGTGTAGCCCACGCGCATCTTCGTGAAGCCGAGCGTGTTTTTGAGCGGGCCGTAGACCAAAAGTTCGCCCAGCGCATAGAGCAGCCGGTCGGCAAGGCCGACTTGCTTTTTGTCCATCAGCGCAATGCCGGCCGTTTTGGCGAGCCGCATGAAATAGCGATACATCGCGCGCTTGGGCGCGCTTGCGTCTTCCATGCGGATCGAAACTTGCGTGAGGATGTTCTCGAAAATACGCGGGGGTGCGAAGAAGAAGCTCGGGCCAATCTCGCGCAGATCGGTCATCACAGTCGCCCCCGATTCCGGGCAGCTCACGCAGAAGCCCGCGACGTAGGCTTGCGCGTACGAAAACACATGGTCGCCGACCCACGCCATCGGCAGATAGGCGAGGATGTCGTCGGTTTCGGTGAGGCGGTCGAAATCGACGGCACTCTGTGCCGTCTTGATCACGTTGTCGTAGCTCAGCAGCACGCCCTTGGGCTGGCCCGTGGTGCCGGACGTGTAGAGCATCACCGAATGGTCGCTGCCCTGGCCCTTGGCGATTTCGGAATCGAGAAAGCCCGGATCGGCGGCGATGCGCGCATCGCCCTGCTTGGCGACGTCGGCGAGTGCCACAAGCCCCTCGTCGCCGTAGCCGCGCATGCCGCGCGGATCGTTGTAGGCGATGGTGCGCGGCAAGCCGGTTTTGGCGCGGATCGCGAGCAGCTTGTCGACCTGCTCCTGGTCTTCGACGACCGCGAGCCACGCCTCGGCATGCGCGATCACGTAGGCCATCTCGTCGGCGACGGCATCTTGGTAGACCGGGACCGGAATGGCGCCGAGCATTTGGGCCGCACAGATCGACCAGTAAAGCTGCGGCCGATTGTCGCCGACCAGCACGATCTTGTCGCCGCGCGCCACGCCCAGAACCGCGAAGCCTGCGGCCAGGCGCCTTATCTCGGTTGCCATCTCGGCCCAGCTCCAGCTTTGCCAGATGCCGAAATCCTTTTCGCGCATGGCCGGGCGCGCGCCTCGTGACCGCACATTGTGCGCGAGCAGCTTCGGGAACGTATCGAGCCTTGGATCGCGGGCCGAAGTCATTTCAGGAGACGGGGCGCATTAATGTGCATGACGGATCAGGCGTGTAGCTCCCTGGCGGCAAATCGGGCTATGTTTTTTCGCCCTTGTCTTCCTGCCACTTAATTCGAAAGCCGCAACTTGGTCAAGCAAAGCTCGATCTTCGCGTGCGACAGCGGTGCGGGTTCCGTGCGGGTGCAACGCCTGAACGAGGCCGCCGCCGGCCGGCCGGTCGTGTTCCTGCACGAGGCCCTCGGATCGATCGCCCTGTGGCGCGACTTTCCGGCTGCCTTGTGCGCGCGCATTGCACGGCCCGGCATCGTCTACGAACGGCTCGGGCACGGCCAATCGGACCCGTTGCCGGGGCCGCGCGCACCGCATTATCTGCACGACGAAGCGCAGGCCTTGCTGGCACTGCTCGACCGGCTCGACGTGGCCGAGGCCGATCTTGTCGGCCATTCCGACGGCGGCTCGATCGCGCTGCTGGCAGGGACCGCCGCCCCGGATCGGTTCGGCAGCATCGTCACGATCGCAGCCCACGTTTATGTCGAAGAATTGACGCTTGCCGGCATTCGCGCGGCGGTCGAACTCTACAAAACGACCGATTTGCGCCGTCGCTTGTCGCGCTACCATGGCGCGCAGACCGATGCGCTGTTCGCCGCCTGGGCCGAGACCTGGCTGTCGGCACCGTTTGCGGCCTGGAACATCGAGGCGGATCTCAAGACGCTGACAGCCCCCGTCCTGGCCGTGCAGGGCGAAAACGACGAATACGGCACGCTCGACCAGCTGCGGCGCATCGGCCGCGCCGTCGGCGGCAGTTGCGAAACCTGGGAAGTTCCGGGAGCGGCCCACCAGCCCCAGTTCCAGGCGGCAGAGGCGATGCTCGCACGGCTTGCGGCGTTTCTGGAACCGCACGCCCCGGACTTGGCTCTTTAACCCCGCTTCAGCGCGCGGCCGCACGCAAGGGCGCTGCAACCGCGCGCAAGCGCGACGTGGGCAGCCAAACAGTCGCGACAGTACCGACCCCCAGCGTACTCTCGATGCGCAAGGCGCCGCCATGCAGCTCGGCCAGGCGTTTGCTGATCGACAGCCCAAGGCCCGTGCCGCCGAATTTGCCCGCAATGCCGTCCGCCTGGCGGAACGGCTCGGTCACGTGCGCGAGCGCTTCTGGCGCGATGCCGATGCCGTTGTCGGCGACCGCGAATTCGAGGCCATCTGCCACGCGCCGCACGGCGATCAGCACATGGCCGCCGGCATGGCTGAATTTGATCGCGTTCGACAGCAGATTGATGGCGATCTGGCGCAGCGCCTGGCTGTCGGCGTAAAGTCCGACATCGGCGGCGGGTGCGATATCGAGGGCGAGCTCGACATTGGCGACCTGCGCGTGGCCGCGCATCAGGCGCAGCAGATCGCGCGCGAAATCGACGACCGACATCTCGCCTTCCGAAAGCGTATAGCCGCCCGCTTCGATTTTCGACATGTCGAGCACGTCGCCGATGAGCCCGACGAGATGGCGCCCCGAGGCGGCAATGTCGCGCGCGTAGCTCGCATAGCGCTTGTTGCCCACGGGTCCGAACAATTCGCCCTCGATCACTTCGGAAAAGCCGATGATCGCATTGAGCGGCGTGCGCAGCTCGTGGCTCATGTTGGCGAGGAATTGGGATTTGGCGCGGTTGGCGGACTCGGCCGCGTCGCGCGCCTGGCGAAGCGCCATTTGGGTTTCGATCGCCGCCGTCACGTCGGCGCGGAAACCCACGATGCCGATACCCGGCACGCGGCGCTCGAGCGTCGAGATCCAGCGCCCGTCGGCGACCTGCAGCAGGCGCGGCTCGCCGTTGGCCGCAAGATGGCGGCGCACGCGCTCGGCAACCCAGGCTTCGCCTTCAAACCCCGGCTCCGGCGGCTCGCCCTTGACCATCGACGCACGTACGAGATCGGCGAACGTGAGCCCAACGATGGCATTGGGATCGTCGCCGGTCGTGAAAATCTGCGCATAGGTGCGGTTGGCAACGACCAGACGGTCGTTGTCATCGAACACGGCGAAGCCTTCGGGGATCGAATCGAGCGCCGCGCGCAGCAGCGTTTCGGCCGCGATCGACTTGCGCTCGACGGCTTTGAGCTCGGTGATGTCGATGGCGACCGTCACCACGCCCTCGGTTTTGCCGTCGGGGCCGATCAGCGGCACTTTCTTGGCGTAGAAACTGTGCGGACGGCCGTCGATGAAAAACGTGTCTTCGCGGCTGTCGATGACCCCGTCCGCCATGGCTTTGCGCTCGCGCGCGCGCACTTCCTCGGCGAACTGCGCATCCGTCAGATCCTCGATGCGGCGGCCGATCGCCTCCGTCTGCGACACGCCGAACAGGCGTGCGGCGAATTCGTTGACCAGCGTGTAGCGCCCGTCGAGGTCCTTGGCATTGACGATGGCCGGCATCGCATTGATGACCGTGTGCAGGCTGCGCTGGGCCGCCAGCATGCGGCGGCGCTGGCGCACGCGCAGCGCATCGAGCCTGCCGAGCCATGCGACCTGGCGATGCACGAAGGCGGCAAAGCCCAACAGCACGGCCAGCCCGACGATCGTGACCGTCGCGCGCAGCGCGATCGACGCGCGATAGGGCCGAAGATACGATTCGTGCCAGTCGAGGACGGAAGCGCGCAGCGGCAGGGCGGCAAAATCGTAGGCCGCCAGCACATAGCCGTCGCGATGCCCGAATGCCGCGGCAAACCAGTGTTCGACCGGCGGGCGCACATGGGCGAGCGTGCCCGCGTCGGCCAAGTGCGGCGGATAGGCGGCAACGATGTTGCCGGCCGTATCCTGCAACAAGGCGCCGACGAGGTTCGTGGGCGATGCGGCCAAAGAGGCGCGCAGAAAATCGGTATCCACCCGCGCGACGATTGCGCCGAAGCGCACACGCCGGACGACGTCGATCTGCGGCACGGCATCGGCCGCCGCTGCGATCCGCAGGCGACCGGGCGGGCTTGCGCGCACTGCGTCGGGAAATGCCGCCATCGTGGGTTCGGCACCGTCGTCGCGGAAAATTCGACCGTCGAGGCGGTGGAAAACGACGGCGCGCAAGCTCGGCACCACCGCGCGCACGATCCGGGCTTGGGCCAGCACCTCGGCCACCGCCGCGTCGCCCGCAGCCTCGGGCACCCGCTCGAGTTCGTCGCCGATTTTGACGAGCAAGGCCGTCGCCGTTTCGAGCGTTTTGGCGGCGTGTTCGTGCAGCACATGCGCTTCGGCTGCGGTCTGGCGCAGGGCGGCATGCTGCGCGCGCGCATAGGTTCCGGCCGTCAGGTCGGAAAACAGCCACGCCGCCGCAGCGACGACCAGGACCGCAAAAAGGCCCAGAATCCGGCGTTTGCGCCGCGCGCTGTAGCTGCGCGCGAATGTCGGGCGCTTGCGCACCGCCGCCGCCGGCCGCGATTCTTGGGACGCAGTGGAAATTGCAGTTTCCTCAAATTCCGGTTGCGCCGGGCGACAGTCTGGCGCTGCCTCGTTTACATTGTCAGCATAGTAGCGCCCAATTCGTTAACAGGTCGTTTACCCTCTGCCCGGCACCCCGGCGCACCGCTTCAATCCCGCGCGCAGCCGTGCTATGCCAGCGACGCGCGCCGGAAGGCCGGTGCGACGCCGCTCGCAAAAGGGGGAGATTTGCTCGTGCCCAGTTTCGGACAAGATACGCTCAAAACGCGCCGCACCTTGACGGTCGACGGCAAAAACTACAGCTATTTCAGCCTCGAAGCGGCTGCGGCGGCGGGCCTCAAAGGCATCGAGCGGCTGCCCAATTCGCTCAAAGTTCTGCTCGAGAACCTGCTGCGCTGGGAAGACGGGCGCACGGTCACGACCGACGACGTCAAAGCCATGGCGGGCTGGCTTGAGGCGCGCAAATCCTCGCGCGAAATCGCCTACCGCCCGGCGCGCGTGCTGATGCAGGACTTCACCGGCGTGCCGGCCGTGGTCGATTTGGCCGCGATGCGCGACGCGATGGTCGACATGGGCGGCGACGCCAAAAAGATCAATCCGCTGTCGCCGGTCGATCTCGTGATCGACCACTCGGTGATGATCGACAATTTCGGCAAGGCCGACAGCTTCGCCAAGAACGTTGCCCTTGAATACGAACGCAACGGCGAGCGCTACGCCTTCCTGCGCTGGGGGGCTGCCGCCTTCTCGAATTTCCGCGTGGTTCCGCCCGGCACGGGCATTTGCCACCAGGTCAATCTCGAATACCTCGCCCAGACCGTCTGGACGCAGGACGGCGACGGCACCACCTACGCCTATCCCGACACGCTCGTGGGCACCGACAGCCACACGACGATGGTGAACGGCATGGCCGTGCTCGGCTGGGGCGTTGGCGGCATCGAGGCCGAAGCCGCGATGCTGGGCCAGCCCGTGTCGATGCTGATCCCCGAAGTGGTCGGCTTCAAACTCACCGGCCGCCTGCGCGAAGGCATGACCGCGACCGACCTCGTCCTCGTGGTCACGCAGCTGCTGCGCAAGAAGGGTGTCGTCAACAAATTCGTCGAGTTCTACGGCCCCGGCCTCGACACGCTGTCGCTGGCCGACCGTGCGACGATCGCCAACATGGCGCCCGAATACGGCGCCACCTGCGGCTTCTTCCCGGTCGACAAGGAAACGATCAACTATCTGAACTTCACCGGCCGCGATCCGTCGCGCGTGAAGCTTGTCGAAGCCTACGCCAAAGCCCAGGGCATGTGGCGCGACGAAAATTCGCCCGACCCTGTGTTCACCGACACGATGGAGCTCGATATGAGCTCGGTCGAGCCGTCGCTCGCAGGCCCGAAGCGCCCGCAGGACCGCGTGCTGCTGTCGGCCGCCAAGGCAGGCTTCGAAAAAGCGCTGCCCGAACTCACGAGCCCCAAAAACGCCAAGGACGGCGTGAAGGTTTCCTCGGGCGGCTACACGCTCAAGAACGGCGACGTCGTCATCGCCGCGATCACCTCGTGCACGAACACCTCGAACCCGGCGGTCCTCGTGGCCGCCGGGCTGCTCGCGCGCAACGCCGTCGCCAAGGGCCTTAAAGTCCAGCCCTGGGTCAAAACGTCGTTCGCCCCCGGCAGCCAAGTCGTGACCGACTATATGGTCGCGGCGGGCCTGCAAGCCCCGCTCGACCAGCTCGGCTTCACGCTCGCGGGCTATGGCTGCACGACCTGCATCGGAAATTCGGGCCCGCTGCCCGACGCCGTCGCCGAAGCGATCGATGCCGGCGACTTGACGGTCACGGCCGTTCTGTCCGGCAACCGCAATTTCGAAGGCCGCGTGCACGCGCAGGTGAAGGCGAACTATCTCGCCTCGCCGCCGCTCGTGGTGGCCTACGCGCTTGCAGGCTCGATGCTGAAAGACCTCACGAGCGAACCGCTCGGCATGGGCACGGACGGCCCGGTGTACCTCAAGGACGTGTGGCCCTCGAACAAAGACGTCGCCGACACGATGCGCGCCAATCTCACCGCCAAGATGTTCCGCGACCGTTATGCGAACGTCTTCCAGGGCGACAAGAACTGGCAAAGCATGGGCACCTCGGCAGGCCTCACCTACAAATGGCAGCCCGGCTCCACCTACGTGAAGCATGCGCCCTATTTCGAGGATCTGCCCAAGGAAGCGGGCGGCTTCTCGGACATCAAGGGTGCACGCCCGCTCGCCATCCTCGGCGATTCGATCACGACCGACCATATCAGCCCGGCCGGATCGATCAAAAAGGACGGCCCCGCCGGCAACTATCTGATCGAGCACCAGGTGCGGCCCGACGATTTCAACTCGTTCGGCGCCCGCCGCGGCAACCACGAGATCATGATGCGCGGCACGTTCGCCAATATCCGCCTCAAGAACGAGGCGGCACCGGGCACGTCCGGCGGCATGGCGCGGCTGATGCCGGAAGGCAAGGTCATGTCGATCTACGATGCGGCCGTCGAATACAAGGCGCGCAACACGCCGCTCGTGATCTTTGCGGGCAAAGAATACGGCACCGGCTCGTCGCGCGACTGGGCGGCCAAGGGCACGATGCTCCTGGGCGTCAAAGCCGTGGTCGTCGAGAGCTTCGAGCGTATCCACCGCTCGAACCTCGTGGGCATGGGCGTGCTGCCGCTGCAGTTCCCGGAAGGCACCACGCGCCAAACCCTCAAGCTCGACGGCTCCGAGACGGTCGATATCGCGGGCATTGCGGGTGGTATTTCGCCGCGCATGACGATCAAGATGACCGTCACGCGCGCCTCGGGCGAGACGTTCTCGGTCGATCTTCTGTGCCGCATCGACACGCTCGACGAGGTCGAATACTACCGCCACGGCGGCATTCTGCCTTACGTGCTGCGCGGCCTGCTCAAAGCCGCGTAAGCAACGCGGCCTAGGCCGAAACGACAAAAGCCCCGAACGCAAGTTCGGGGCTTTTTGTTTGGTGTCGCGCTTGCAGCCGCAAAGGCCGGCGGCTATACCGCGACGATGGCGCTTGAAATCGTCCCGATCTACGCGGCCGTGCTGGGCCTGCTCTATCTGGTTCTGAGCGGGCGCGCGATCCGCGCGCGGCGGGCTGCACGCAAAGCGATCGGCCCCCTGGGCGACGACGCCCTCGAGCGGCGTGTGCGCGTACACGCGAATTTCGCCGAATACGCGCCCTTCGTGCTGCTGCTGCTGGCCTTCGCCGAAATTCGCGAAGCACCCGCGGGCCTCATCCACCTTGCCTGTGCGGGCCTCGTCGTCGGGCGACTGTCGCACGCCTGGGGCGTATCGCAACTGCCCGAGAATTTCCGCTTCCGCATCTACGGCATGATTGCGACGTTCTTCGCCCTCGTCGTCGCCGTCACGCTGCTGCTGGCGTCGTATCTGTTCGGCTAAAACCTTCGCGCAAGGTGCGTTGCGGCGCCGGCGATGCTTGACGGAGCAAGTGTTGCGTGATACGTAACACGCAATGATCGAGAGTTTTCGATGCCGCCGCACGGCACTCGTATTCTCAGGCCAAGTCCCGAAAGGCTTTCCCGCCGATATTCTGGCGGTCGCGCGGCGCAAGCTTCGCATGCTCGATGCGGCGATCCGCCTCGACGATCTGCGCATGCCACCCGGCAATCGTCTCGAGGCGTTGGCCGGAAATCGCCAAGGGCAACACAGCATTCGCATCAACGACCAATGGCGGCTGTGTTTCGTGTGGCACTCCGGCAAAGCACACGATGTCGAAATTGTCGACTATCACTGAGAGAGGGGCACGCGAACGATGGCCAAAAAGAATAAGACGATCTCTCGCGGCGATCTTGTTGCCGGCATGCTCGACCTCGCTTCGGATGCGACAGGCGAACGCCTGCCGCTCGTATCGCCAGGCGAGGTGCTGCGCGCGGAGTTCCTGGCACCGCTCGGCATGTCGGCGCGCGCCCTTGCGCGCGAGATCGACGTGCCCGCCAACCGCATCACCGAGATACTCAACGGCGTGCGTGCGATCACGGGCGACACGGCGCTGCGCTTGGCCGAACGTTTCGGCGTATCGGCCGAATTCTGGATGAATCTGCAATCGGCGCACGACCTCGAGAAGGCACGCCAGCGCCGCACCAAAACGGCCGCGTGACGCGCACGCGCCTCGCTAAAGCGGGATGCCGACCTGCGGGTTTGGCGCCGAGGGCGCGGGCCTTGCCAGACGCGGCGGGTTGAGGCGGCGGATTGTGATGTTGCCGTCGGCGTCCATTTCCGGTGCGGCGTATTGCGGCAGATTGGCGATCATGGCGCCAAGCGCTTGGATCATCATTGCGATCGCCTCGCGCGCCAATTGCTCGGGCGGTACGGCCTCGCTCGGATTCTGTGGCTGGGCCGCAGCAGGCACGGCGTATAGCAAGGCAGCAATCAGCAAAGCTTTGGCGCGCATCTCGAACCCTCCGTCGGTTCGCCTGCACAACGCCGGACAGGCTTGTGCTATTCCACTTGGAATTCGAACGGAGGTCTTCATGGCAAAGCTACTCGCGCAAGCCGTGCGTCGCTGCGATACTCAATTTACCTTTGGTTTAATACGCTCTATGATCGAATTCGGTGCGCGCCTCCGGAGGGGTGATTGGACTTACAGACGACCAACCAACCGAATTTCACATGGCGACCGACGCTCGACCGTCGGTATCATCTGATCGGCCTTGTCCTTCCGACATTTCTGACGCTGTATTTCTTCATTTTCGGTGAACGGATCCTGTCGCGACCGGAGGGATTTGCCGTCCTGTGGTGGATGCAAGTGGTGATGGATTCGATTGCGGGCGCCGCGAAGACCGTACAGGCATTCGCGAAATCCGGCGTTTCAGAAGCGAGCATTGACTACGCTTCTCTCGCATTCGCTATCTTTGTCTTCGCCTTCGTTCTCAACAGTATAATCCAAATTTTCTTGGGCTTTAGGATCAGGCTCGATACGGAGAACGTAAAACTCAATCATGATGGCCTTCGTAGGAAGTATCGCTTGGATCCCAAGCTCCACTATTTTCTGCTTTTTATTCTTTGTGCGGGATTTCTTTTCTTTTTTCTGTTCAATGGCTTCTCGCCCAAATGGGGTAGAGGGTTCCATTATCATCAGCGCGAGTTCCGAGGGTTCGGGATATTCTTCTCTGCAATGCTGTCTCAATATTCGGCTGGCGCCTTAATGATGTACGCAATTGCACTCGTTCGCCACAAGGCGATTTGAAACGCCGTTGCTGGGCGCCCACAAGCACCGCCGCCTCTACAACCCCGTGCGCACGTCCCACAGTTCGGGGAACAGGCGAATGTCGAGGAGCTTTTTCAAATAACCCACGCCAGCGGTACCGCCCGTGCCGCGCTTGAAGCCGATCACGCGTTCGACCGTCGTCACGTGCCGAAAACGCCATTGGCGCAAGCCGTCTTCGAGGTCGACGAGTTCTTCGGCGAGCTCGTAGAGATCGAAATGGCGTTTGGTGTCGCGATAGATTTCGGCCCAGGCCGCTTCGACCGAGGCGTTGGGCGCGTAAAGAAGGCGCCAATCGCGCGACGTGGCGCCCGCATCGAGCGCAAAGCCGCGACGGGCGAGCAGCAAGATCGCCTCGTCGTAGAGCGAGGGTTCGGCCAATGCGTTTTCCAGCGTCGAAAGAATGTCGGCGCGATGGCGGTGGGCGGCAAGGAAACGCGCATCCTTGTTGCCGCACATGAATTCGATGAGGCGGTACTGGTAGCTTTGGAAGCCCGAGGAATGGCCGAGGGAGGCGCGAAACGCGCTGTATTCGCTGGGCGTCATCGTCGCCAGCACGTCCCACGCTTGGATGAGCTGCGCGAAGATGCGGGCCACGCGTGCCAAGCCCTTGAAGGCGGGGCCGAGATCGTCGGACGCGACGCAAGCGCGTGCGCGTTTCATCTCATCGATGACGAGCTTCATCCAAAGCTCGCTCGTCTGGTGCTGCACGATGAACAGCAATTCGTTGGGATCGCCCGACAACGGCTTCTGCGCGCCCAAGAGCGAGTCCAGCGACAGATAGTCGCCGTAGCTCATCGACGCGGCGAAATCCTTGTGGGCTGCGTCGGGACTATCGTCGGCCATTACGTGACCGCAGCGCGAACCGCGTATTTGGGATCATCGAAGGCGCGCGTTTCGATCACGTCGGCGAGATTGGCCGCCGCATCCCACACATCGACATAGCGCAGATAGAGGGGGGCGAAGCCGAAGCGCATGATGTCCGGCATGCGGAAATCGCCGATGACGCGCCGCTCGATCAGCGCCTGCACGATCTCGTAGCCCTTTGGATGGCTGTAGGAGAGCTGGCTGCCGCGCTTGTCGAAATCGCGCGGGCTCACGCGCGCGAGGCCGAGCTTTTCGCCGACCGAATCGATCAGGATGCGGAAAATCTCGGTCAGCGCTTCGGATTTCGAGCGGATGTCTTCCATCTTCCAGCGCAGCATCGCATCCACGCCGCATTCGAGCGTGCGCAGCGACAGGATCGAGGGCGACGACACGATGGCGCGCTGCATGCCCTCGGCCGGGCGAAAGTCGGTTTCGAACTTGAACGGGGCGGCATGGCCGAGCCAGCCTTGGAGCGGCTGGCGGAAGCTCGCCTGCAGGCGCTTGGCCACGTAGAGGAACGCGGGCGCGCCCGGCCCGCCATTCAGATATTTGTAGCCGCAGCCGACCGCGTAATCGACGTCGCAGCCCGTGAGGTCCACCGGCAAGGCACCCGCCGAATGGGCCAAGTCCCAGATCGCGAGTGCGCCCTTGGCGTGGGCCGCACGCGTGATCGCGGCCATGTCGTGCAGTTCGCCGGTGCGGTAGTCGACATGGCCCAGCATCACGGCGACCGTGTCGTCGTCGATCGCTTCGACAAGCTCGGATACCGTATCGAAGAGCTTCAGCTTGTGGCCCTGGCCCAATTGCTTGAAGAGCCCGTCGGCCATGTAGAGGTCGGTCGGGAAATTGCCGCGATCGGAGAGGATCGTGCGCCGCTTGGGCCGCTCGGCCACAGCGGCCGCCACGAGCTTGTAGAGATTGAGCGAGGTCGTATCGCACGCCGCGACGGTACCTTCGGGTGCGCCGATCAGACGGCCGATCTTGTCGCCAAGCGTGAGCGGCAACTGCATCCAGCCGTGTTTGGTCCAGCCCGAGATGAGGTCTTCGCCCCATTCCTGGCGCATCGCTTCGAAGATGCGGTTGGGTGCAAGGCGCGGCAGCGGGCCCAGCGAATTGCCGTCGAGATACACAAGGCCTGCGGGCAAAAGGAAATGGTCGCGCGCACGGCCCAGCGGGTCGTTGGCGTCCATGGCTTTGGCGTCGGCGCGGGTTGGCGCTTCAGACGGAAAGGGCGAATGGCGGTCGAGCGAGGCTTGCGGCATGGCGTCAATAAAGCCTCGCTCGGGCGCGAGATTCAATAGGCTTGAAGAAGGCCTGCCCTCAACCGGATTTGACCGCGACTTTGATCGCCCGGCGCTCGGCTTCCACTGGGCGCGGCACGAGAACCCGCAGCACGCCGTTTTCGAAGTGCCCTTCGATGCGCGCGGGATCCACGTCGAACGGCAATTCGAAACGCCGCACGAACTTGCCGTAGGCGCGTTCGCTCAGATGCGTGCGCTTGCCGCAGCCCGGATCGTCTTTTTCGACCGTTCGCTCGGCTGCAACCGTCAGCACGCCGTCTTCGATCTCGACCGCCACGTCCTTGGGATCGATGCCGGGCAGATCGAATTGGAATTCCACCCCGGCCTCGGTCTCGCAGACCTCGGCGGCCGGGCTCAAGAAGGCCGCCGCCCCGACCGGTGGGGCGGAAAAGCCACGCGTGAAATCGTCGAACATGCGGTCCATTTCGCGGCGCATGGCCGCAAACGGATCGCGCGCGGCCGGTACGTTCGCCGAAACGTCGCGCGCATTGGGCAGCAGCGGTCTGAAATCCATGGCATTCCTCCTTCGGGATCGATGCGCGAAGTCCTGGCCTGCTTGGAAAAAAGGGGCCGGAAGCAAAGCGCATTATCCGCCAAGGCGGCGCTGCCCGATATGATCTAGGTCAAGCGGCGGCGAATCCGGCGGCGAGGGTGCTTGCGAGGCGCTTGGCGAAGGCGGACGGGTCGTCGAGCTTGTCGCCTTCCACGATGCGCGCCTGGTCGAACAGCAGTTTCGCCACTTCGCTTACGCGCGCCTGCACGGCCTTGTTGTCGCCCTGCTCGCGAAGCTTGCGCGCCAGCGCCTGGATCAGCGCGTGCTCGGGGTTGAGCTCGAGGATGCGCTTGGCGGCCGCACGCAGCTGCTTGTGCTGGCGCAGCATGCGCTCCAAATGGATATCCATGTCGCTGTCGTCGGCCACCAAGCACACGGCACTTTCGGCCAGACGCTGGCTCGCGCGCACGTCCTTGACGTCGCCATCGAGGGCGAGCCGGAACAGCGCCACCAACGGGGCGATGTCGGGCGTTGCCTCGTCTTTCTTGGCGTCTTCGGGCTTCTCGGCTTCGGCGATCTTGTCGAGATCGGCGGAGCCGCGCGTGACGGAGGCGAATTTTTTGCCCTCGAAATCGGTCGTCTGCGCGATCCAGAATTCGTCGACGGGGTCGGACAGCAGCAGCACCTCGATGCCGCGCTTGGCGAACCCTTCGAGATGCGGGCTGTTGGCCACCGTCTTCGCGTCGTCGCCGGCGATGTAGTAGATCGTCTCCTGGCCCGGCTTCATGCGCGCAACGTAGTCGGCAAGCCCGACCCATTTGTCGGGTGCCGTCGTGGTGCGGAAGCGGGCGAGCGACAGCACGCGGCCGCCGTTTTCGGCATCTTCGAAAATGCCTTCCTTCATCGCTTCGCCAAACGAATCCCAGAAGACGGCGTAGGAATCGGCATCGTCCTTGGCGCGCTTTTCGAGCTCGCCCAGCACGCGCGCGGTAATGCCCTGGCGGATCAGGCGCACGACCGGATTGTTCTGCAGCATCTCGCGGCTCACATTGAGCGGCAGATCTTCCGAATCGACCACGCCGCGCAGGAAACGCAGATAGCGCGGCACCAAACCCTCGGGCGCTTCGTTCACGAACACGCGCCGCACATAGAGCTTCACGCCGTGCTTGCGCTCGGGCGCAAACAGATCGAACGGCCGGATGCCCGGCACGTAAAGCAGTGCGGTGTATTCGATCTTGCCCTCGGCCCGCCAGTGCAGCGTGCCCCAGGGTTCGTCGAACCCGTGCGAGAGATGGCGGTAGAACTCCGTGTGCTGCTCGGCCGTGACTTCGTTTTTGGAGCGCGTCCACAAAGCCGAGGCGCGGTTCAGCGTCTGGTCGCCGAGCTTGATCGGGATCGCGATATGGTCGGAATAGCGGCGCACGATTTCGCCGAGCTTGTCGGCGTCCAGGAACTCGGTGGCGTCGTCCTTGAGATGCAGGCGGATCGACGTGCCGCGCTTGGCAAGCTCGATCGCGTCGATCGTGTAGCTGCCCTTGCCGTCGGACTCCCAGCGCCAGCCTGCGTCGCTGCCGGCTTTGCGCGATTCGACCGTGACTTTGTCGGCCACCATGAAGGCCGAATAGAAGCCGACGCCGAACTGGCCGATCAGCGGCATGTCCTTGCGCTGGCCCGCATCGAGCGCCTTCACGAAAGCGGCCGTGCCCGAACGCGCGATCGTGCCCAGATTGGCCACGAGATCGTCGCGGTCCATGCCGATGCCGTTGTCGGCGATGGTCAGCGTCTTTCCGCTCTCGTCGGCCGTCAGGAGCACGGCGAAGTCCGTATCGTCGCCGGCAAGCGCTGCGTCCTGCTGCGCCAGAAAACGCAGCTTGTCGCAGGCGTCGGACGCGTTCGAAATCAGTTCGCGCAAAAACACCTGGCGTTCGCTGTAGAGCGAGTGCGCGACGATCTCGAGCAGGCGGCTCACTTCCGCCTGGAATTCGTGTTTTTCGGTCATCGGTAGCTCCGGATGGTCTTGTTTTGCCGGGCTATCTAGTCGGGCTATGCGGCCGAATCAAGAGAGCCTGCATCAGCCCCACGGAAACGGGATCGTCTCCCGGTCGCCGGTCGTTGCGAGCGTGTGGCTGACGATGCCGGTCTCGGCCGTCCAGCGATGCAGTTGCAGCCCCGGCGGCTCGAAGGTGAAACCGCCCGCCGAGTCCGCGCGCAGATCGAGTGCAATCTGGTGCGCGGTCGAGGGGCACACGGACGCGATCGTGCCGGCAAAGCGCACTTGGATCGCGCGATGCACATGGCCGCAGACGACGCGCTCGACATTTGGGTAGCGCTTGACGATGGCGGCCAAGCGCCCGTCGTCGCGCAGGCCCATCTTGTCCATGTGCGCGATACCGGTCGCAAAAGGCGGGTGATGCTGGAAGATCAGCGTCGGCTTCGCCCCGCCCGCCGCAAGCGTTGCGTCGAGCCAAGCAGCACGCGCGTCGCAGAACGTGCCCCACGGCTTTTTGGGCTCGGACGTATCGACCGCCACAAGGCGCACCGGATGATCGTCGACCGCATAATGGAAGAAGTCGCCCTCTTCCACACGATCGCCGCCGGCATGCGGGAACGCGGCCTTCAACGTCGCGCGCGCGTCGTGGTTGCCGGGCACGACAAGCAAGGGCGCTTTGAGCGGTGCGAGGATCTCGCGCAGGAGCCCGTATTCAATGGCCGAGCCGCGTTCGACGAGGTCGCCGGTGGCGAGCACGATGTCGGGCTGCGGGTCGAGCGCGTTCAGCACGGCGACGGCCTTGGTCAGATACGACACGGTATCAACCTTGCCGTAGGCGAATTTGCCGTCGGTCTGGATATGGAGGTCTGATATCTGGGCGATGAGCATGGCTTGAATTCGCCCGGCAGGCGGGCAAGAGTCAAGGTCGCGATGCAAGACTCCAAGGTTACGGCCGTCTTGGGGCCGACGAATACTGGAAAGACCTTTCTGGCGGTCGAGCGCATGCTGGGCCATCGCACCGGCATGATCGGCTTTCCGCTGCGCCTGCTGGCGCGCGAAAACTACGAACGCATCGCAGCATCCAAGGGCGCTTCACAAGTCGCCCTCGTTACCGGCGAGGAGCGCATCGTGCCGCCCTATGCGCGCTGGTTCGTGTGCACGGTCGAGGCGATGCCGATCGAGCGCGAGGTGGGGTTCCTTGCCGTCGACGAAATCCAGATGATCGCCGACCGCGAGCGCGGCCATGTCTTCGTCGACCGGCTCCTGCATGCGCGCGGGCGCAACGAGACGATGTTCATGGGGGCCGAATCCGCCCGGCCCCTGATCCGGCGCCTGGTGCCCGAGGCCGAATTCGTCGTGCGCCCGCGCCTTTCGACGCTCACCTATGCGGGCCCGCGCAAGATCACGCGCCTGCCCAGGCGCAGCGCCATCGTCGCGTTTTCGGCCGCCGAGGTCTACGAGATCGCCGAGCTTGTGCGCCGCCAGCGCGGCGGGGCGGCCCTCGTGTTCGGCGCTTTGAGCCCGCGCACGCGCAACGCGCAGGTCGCCATGTACCAGTCGGGCGACGTCGACTATCTGATCGCGACAGACGCGATCGGCATGGGCCTCAACATGGATATCGACCATGTCGCGTTTGCGGCGACGGCGAAGTTCGACGGCCGCCATATGCGAAGGCTCCTCGCGCCTGAGCTTGGCCAGATCGCCGGGCGTGCCGGCCGCAACATGACCAACGGCACCTTCGGCACCACGGCCGATGTGGGCCCGCTCGACGCCGATCTTGTCGAAGCGATCGAGGAGCACCGCTTCCCGCCCCTCACCCATTGCTATTGGCGCAATTCCGATCTCGATTTCCGCACGCTCGACGGGCTGCTCGAAACGCTCGACAGGCGAGCACCTTGGCCCGAACTCGTGCGCGTGCGCGATGCCGACGACCATCTCGCTTTGCAGGCCCTCGCGCGCGATGCCGACATCCGCGCTTTGTCGCGCGGGCGTGTGGGGCTGCTGTGGGAGGTGGCACGCATCCCCGATTTCCGCAAACAGATGGCCGACACGCATCCGCGCCTGCTCGCCAAGATCTTCGGCCATCTTGCGGGGCCGGCGGGCCGCCTGCCGCAGGATTGGGTCGACCGCCAGATCGAGCGCATCGATTCGGCCGACGGCGATATCGACAAATTGCTGCAACAGATCGCGGCGATCCGCACCTGGACCTACGTGTCGCACCGGCCCGACTGGATCGCCGATGCCGAGGGCGTGCAAGCCCGTGCCCGCGCGGTCGAAGACCGGCTTTCGGACGCGCTGCACGAGCGGCTCACGCAGCGTTTCGTCGACCGGCGCAATGCCGTCATCGTGCGCAAACTTGCCGACGGCAGCGAATTGCTGGCGGCCGTGACCGCGTCGGGCGACGTGCTCGTCGAAGGCATGCCCGCCGGCAAGCTCGACGGGTTCGAGTTTCGCCCCGACCCGTCGCTCGATATGGGCGTGGCCGCGTTGCGCGCGGCCGCCAACCGCGCCTTGCGCCGCGATGTGGGCTTGCGCGTGCAGAAATTCGTCGCCGACGACGATGCCGTATTCACGCTGCTGCCGGATGCGCGCATCGCGTGGCACGGCCAGCAAGTGGCAAAGCTCGTTGCCGGTGCGGAAGCGCTTGCGCCCGAGATCCAGCTTGCGCGCGCCGACCTGCTCGAGCCTGCACACCGGCAGGCCGTGTCGCGTCGTTTGGCCGAATGGCTGCAAGCCTGGCTCAAACAGCATATGGCCCCGCTCCTGCGCCTCAAGACCGAGCCGCTGCCCGCCGCCGCACGCGGTCTTGCGTTCGAGCTTGCGGCGTCGCTCGGTGCCATCGCCGCATCCGACACAACGATTGCACTCGACAGTCTCGACCGCACGGCCCGCGGGCGCCTTGCCTCGATCGGCGTGCATGTTGGCGTGCGCGCGGCCTACGTGCCCGCACTTAAAGACCACGCCGCGACGAAGCTGCGCGCCCTGCTGTGGTCCATTCATCGCGGCAGCGAAGGCGTGCCGCCGCCGCCGGGCAAGCTCAGCGTGCCGCGCGCCGACCAGCCGCCGGGCCTGATGGCCGCGTGCCTCTATCTGCCGGCCGGCCCCTTGTTTGTGCGCGCCGACCGGCTTGAAAAGCTCGCCCAAGCGCTGCTGCAAGCCGGGCGCGCCGGGCCGTTTGCGCTCGATCCCGCTTGGGCCAAGCTCGTCGATTGCGAGGCGGCGACGCTGCCGGCGGTCGTGGTATCGCTCGGCTATCGCCTGCAGCAGGGCGAAAACGGGCCGATGTTTGCAGCCCATCGCGGCGGCGCGGCCCGCAAGCGCCCAAGGCCCACGCCGGGCGATGCCGCCTCGCCCTTTTCGGTCTTGTCGGGGATTGCGCGCAAATGAACGGCGAAGAAACACCAGACCGCATGCGCGCCGACAAATTCCTGTGGATCGCGCGCTTCTTCCGCTCGCGCGCGCAGGCGCAAAGCGTGCTCGAAGCAGGCCGCGTGCGCTGCCGCGGCCGTATCCTCGACAAGGGCGACGCTGTCAAACAAGGCGACGTTCTCACCTTCACGCAAGGCGACAAGCTGCGCACGGTCGAGATCCTGGGTTTCGCGCCCAAACGCGGCAATGCCGCCCAGGGGCAAGCGCTCTATCGCGATCTTTACGAAGCGGTTTGACCCTGCTGGGCACAGGGTTGCCGAGGGCGAAGGGCTATGCTACCCGAACAGTCGGAACCGGTGCGTGCGTAAAGGCCAGAGAGAGCGCGATGACCTATATCGTCAACGACAACTGCATCAAGTGCAAATACACCGACTGCGTGGAAGTGTGCCCGGTCGATTGCTTCTACGAAGGCGAGAACATGCTCGTCATCAAGGCCGACGAGTGCATCGATTGCGGCGTGTGCGAGCCCGAATGCCCGGCCGAAGCGATTCGCCCCGACACCGACCCCTCGGCCCAGCCCTGGGTCGCCATCAACACCGAGTACGCCGAGAAATGGCCGAATCTGCGCCGCAAGAAAGATGCGCCCGCCGATGCCGATTCCTGGAAGGGTGTTGAGGGAAAGTTCGACAAGTATTTTTCTCCTAAGCCCGGCTCGGGAAACCCATAAAAGTCGCGTTCCGGCGAAATTCAAGCCCTAAAGTCTCTCAAAAGGACCTTAGCCGTGCAAAAAACGCGCGGGTAAAGCGTGCTTTTTCGTCGTTTTTGTGATAGCTTAATAATCATCGGACTGTGGCAATTTCGTCGCAGGCCTCCTCCCCGGCAGGGGATCCCACGGGCCAGGATGCCCGCTTCTCGATCGCCGTTTTAGCTGTCCGGACAAAGGATTAGCTCAAATGGACAAGGGCCGATTTGCCAAACCGGCACATCGGAACGGCGGGGTTTTCGCCAATTCTCCCCAGAGAATAGGTGAAATAGACCCTCCCGAGAGCAGCGTCCGACGGTACGTGGGGTTCGACGGCCGATTTACGAGTGGCACATTCCGGCCGGTTTTTTTCCGGTCGGTTCTGAAAGGAGCGGCTTTTCCATGACGCTACGCAAGACGACAGTGCGCGAAACCGACGATCTGGGCTTTGCCGTGGGCGACCACGTTGTCTACCCGACCCATGGCGTGGGCAAAATCACCGGCCTCGAATCGCAGGAAATCGCGGGCACCAAGCTGCGTCTGTTCGTGATCCAATTCGACAAGGATCGCATGACGCTGCGCGTGCCGATGATGAAGGCCAAAACCTCGGGCCTGCGCCGTCTTTGCACGAAAAAGGAAATGCAGAACGCGCTCGCCACGCTGAAGGCACGCGCGCGCATCCGCCGCACCATGTGGAGCCGCCGCGCGCAGGAATACGAAGCCAAGATCAATTCGGGCGACCCCAAGGCGATCGCCGAAGTCGTGCGCGACCTGCACCGCAATGCCGGCCAGCCCGACCAGTCGTTCAGCGAACGCCAGATGTACCAGGCGGCCCTCGATCGTCTGGTGCGCGAATTCGCGGCCGTCGAAAAGATCACGGAAGAAGTGGCCGTGCAGCGCCTCGAAGCGATGCTGAAGGCCGCTTAAGTCCGAATGCAAGTTCAAGGGACCAAGCAGAAACCCCGCCGGGTCAAACCGGCGGGGTTTTTGTTTGGTGGATTAAGTTGGGGGGCTTTTTTGTTTGGGGCGGCGCGAGCGCGCACGTTAGCTTTGCGGCGATGGCCGCTTCTCCGCCCGCAAAATCGACCAGCGCTGCCCGCAACGAACGCTTCGCCGTGCTGCGCAAGGCCAACCGCGTGTGGGCGGTTTCGAGCATCCACGGGGCGGACGAAAAACTCGGGCGCCTGCACGAGGCGTTGGCCGAGCGCTGGCAAGCCGGCGACCGGCTTGTCTATCTCGGCAATTGGCTCGGGCGCGGCCCCGGTATAGCCGCCGCCATCGACGAGATGCTGCGCATGCGCCGCGAGATCATCGCCCTGCCCGGCTTCTTCGCGGCCGACGTCGTGTTCCTGCGCGGCATGCAAGAAGAGATGCTGCAGAAATGCCTGCAGCTGCATTTTGCCGTCAATCCCGGCGAAGTGTTTTCCTGGATGCTCGACCAGGGCTTGGCCGCAACACTCGAAGCCTATGGGGCGGACATCCGTGCCGGCCTCGTCGCCGCGCGCGAAGGGGCAACCGCCTTGGCGCGCTGGACGGGCCTCGTGCGCCGCGGCCTCGATGCGAAGCCCGGCCACCGCGAACTCACGCTCGCCATGCGTCGTGCCGCCACCGACGAAATCGGCAAACGCCTGTTCGTGAGTGCCGGTCTCGATTTCGACCGCCCGCTCGAAGCCCAGGGCGATGCGCTGTGGTGGGGCGGGCGCGGCTTCGACAAACGCGACACCCCCTTTGAGGCCTATGCCCGCATCGTGCGCGGCTATGCCCCCACCCATCCGGGCAGTGCGGCGGGCCCCTTTACCCTCACGCTCGACGGCGGCTGCGGTTTCGGCGGCCCGCTTTTGGCCGCAAGTATTGGGCGCGACGGCGAAATTCTCGAAACAATTGAAGCCTGAACGGGGTTTTTTGGAATTCCTGTGATCCGACTTGTCGGGGGTTGCGTAAACCCCAAGACAGCCCGGCATTGGCGGGGCAAGACCTGGGGTTCGACCCTGGGCAGATCCGGAAAGTTCGTTCGAATGGCCCATTTCGACGACGCCCAGACCCAGCGCGACAATCTGATCGTGATTCGCCGCGCGATGAAAACCCCGATGCTCGAGCGCGCGCGCGAGATGGAACTGGCGCTGGCCTGGCGCGAGACCGGCAATCAAACGGCCTTGGCCGAGCTCGTCGGCGCCTACGGGCGCATGGTCGTGTCGATGGCGCTCAAATTCCGCCATTACGGTCTGCCCGTCGGCGACCTCATCCAAGAAGGCAATATCGGCCTCATGCAGGCCGCCCAACGTTTCGAGCCGTCGCGCGACGTGCGCTTTGCCACGTATGCGCAATGGTGGATCCGCGCCGCGATCCAGGATTTCGTGCTGCGCAATTGGTCGATCGTGCGCACAGGGACCACCGCCGCGCACAAGTCTTTGTTCTTCAATCTTCGTCGCCTGCGCGCCAAGCTCGACGATCCGTCGGCCGACCGCATGACGGATGCGCAGCGTAGGCAAATCGCCACGTCGCTGCGCGTCGATCTTTCCGACGTCGAGACGATGGAAGGCCGCATGTCGGCCGGCGACCGTTCGCTCGATGCCCCGGCCAGCGACGAAAACGAAAACGCCTGGGTTTCCGCCCTCGCCGACGACCGCCCGACGCCCGAAGAAACCACGATGTCGCTGCACGACGAGGACGCGCGCAAGAACCTGCTGCGCGCCGCCTTGGGCGACCTCAACGCGCGCGAGCGCGCCGTCATCGAAGCGCGGCGCCTGGGCGAAGACAACGTGACGCTCGAAACGCTGGGCGACCGCCTCGGCATCTCCAAAGAACGCGTGCGCCAGATCGAACACCGCGCGCTGATCAAGCTCAAGGAAGCCGTCGTGAAGCGGGTCGCCGATCCGAGCGATTTGTTCGCCGGCATGTGAGCGGGCGCGGCACACATCGTCTTTGACTGGCTTACGCCGCGTGCTGTACCAGTGGAAATGAAGGACTGCAGAGCCTCAGCAGTGCAACCCGGTTGACTATATTGTCTCCGGAGCTCCAGATGTTGATATTCAAGTTTCCGACGACGCTTTTTGAAACTGCCTTTCGACAAATGAGACTACTTCGTCAAATCCATTTTCTGCGACAAAATCTGGGCGAACGAGTTTAGCTGCCTGACTCAATACCCTTTCGCGTGCAACATCCTCATCGGTCCAATGCGTCACACGTACCAACTTTTCGTACGCACCCGGTGGGTGTCGTGTACCATACTTCGCCCATACAGCCTTCGCACCAACATCAACCGCCATCTTCATATCTCGTGACAGACTATCTCCAACATAAATCGCGTTATCCGGACTCACATCAAACTCTTCAAGTATCTCTCGCAATACTTCAGGGCTTGGCTTGCGTTGATGACGTTGAAGTTGATGCATTTTGGAATCATCGCCGCTCGATTTAGGTGACGCTGCGTATTGAGGATCAGGGTGTATCGAATCGGATTTTTCACGACAATAGACCTTCGTGAAATGCCCCATGAGATTCAGTTTATTCAGCCGAAATTGAGCTGCGAGCACATTACTCTCGGTGTGGGCGATTAAAATTGCACCCAATTCTTCGATGCGGCCCAACCCTTCAACGACGCCTTCGTACGCCCGCAGTTCCTTGTTTCGTACACTGTTAAACCGATGGAACGCACGGTCTAAAACAATCTTCAACTCGCTGCGGCTCATACCCGGAAAGCGACTGGCAACGATTACGGTCTCAAGAAGCGCAAAAGGATGTTCAGAGTCGTGCCAACGTCTATGGACGTCTCTAAGGTCGTCAAGAAGCTCTTCTTTATCACAATTTAAAATCGCAACAGCTTCATCGATCATTGCATAAAATGAGCTTACAAAAAAGGACACCCAGTCGTACAGGGTGTTGTCGAGGTCAAGAATTACGAGGCGCCGAGCTCGAAACATAGTCGCATTCTCTCGAATCTTGCTCTAATTGGCAAGGAACGGAGCAACAGTTTGAATGCATATAGCGAAGAATTCAGGCGGCATCTACTTTGTCTACTTGTTGGTGCGCTATCGTCGCTTTAGCTTCAGGTTCCCCAGCCTTAAATGAGACAGCGAGCAGCAGGAATCCCACAATAAGCAAAAACCAGGTAATCATTCGATAGAAGAAGCGCACCTTGTCGTATGCGTTCTCGCCAATTTTCCAGTAGAAAATGCTTTGGCGCTGCTCTGCCTGCAGCATTTCGAAGTCTGTATAGGTACCGTATCGAGAAGCTTGCTCTTGGATTCCACCAAATTTCTTTGTCACGTCGAATCGAGCATTCGCATTTCGGCTGAAATAACTAACTGCTTCGGTTAGCCCTTTCTCTGTTGGCAGCGTGTTTGAGTTTCTTAGCTCGTACTCCAACTCCTCACCGAAGGCGACTGATCCACGCAACATCTTATGATATACATTCAAATCCAACTGCCTTACACCTATAATTGCACAAGCTGATAACAATACAATGACGGAAGAAACATGCACCGAATAAACTTTTCCAAATGCCGGTAAGTTAAGAATTCCGATGGGATCGGATCGCGTCAGAAGCACAAGGGCGAGGCCAAGTGCAGCAACAACAAAAGTCAACCCAAGCTGCCGCGACTTCACCGACATCTCATTAAAATGCATCTGTGTTTCGATTGTTTTCTGCCAAATTTCTACCCTGAGCTTTTCTCGCTCAAAATCTCGTTCGCGAAGTTCCTTGGCATCTGGCGCCGAAACACCGCTAGGTGGCTTCGATTCGCCGTCCACTGGCACACAGGAAACTTCACCCGTGATGGTGACTTTGAACGGTTCCATCTGGAAACATCCGCCTTTACTGGCTTGTCAGAAGGTATCAACAGTAAATTCACAACCGAAAAGTACTTTATTAGAGCAATGTAAAAATTGCGAATTAAAGCATCCCTCTTCCGAAAAACTGCATCGCAGAATTGGCGGGCGCCGCCCAACCCGGCACGCGGATCGGGCGCCATCCATAGCAACGACGGCCACGCGCACGGCCGAGGTGAATTTCAGATGCAGTCGGGGCAAGGACTTCGTTCGCGCGCCCAGGGCTGCGGCCGACGCATCGAAACGGTGACACAGGGCCGATTCTGCGCTAGATTATAAGCATTGAAAGGATGTTTAACCTTTTATGTGCTGTTTGACATCGTGAATAGGTTTTTGCCTGGCTCGGCCCTTCGCAGGGTCGTACGGAATTTCTGCGAGTTCTGCGCGAAGTATTAAGTAAAACCAATATCTTGGACGAGAAGACGTCGCGTCTATGTCGCATGGACGTCGCGCGCATGCCGCATCTATGTCGCGCAGATGTTGCGTACGTGTTGCGCAGGCGTTTCGCCGATCAGTCGCCCGTCGCGCGGGCGTCATGGGCGGCGGCGGGGGCGACCGGCAGATAGACCGAGAAGGTCGTGCCCTTGCCGATCTCGCTCGCAATGTCGAGCGCCCCGCGGTGGCGGTTGACGATGTGTTTGACGATCGCGAGGCCGAGGCCAGTACCCCCCATGTCGCGCGAGCGGCCGGCATCCACGCGGTAGAAACGCTCGGTCAGGCGCGGCAGATGCTCGCGCGCAACGCCCTCACCGTCGTCGGCGACGACGATCTCGACATAGGTCTCGGCGCGCGGCGCAAATCCGGCCGGCAGGCGGGCGGCCACGGTCGCGCGCACGCGCACCGTGCCGCCGCTGCGGCCGTATTTGATCGCGTTGTCGATGAGGTTCTGGAACACCTGGGCCAGCTGGTCGCTGTCGCCGCGCACCGGCGGCAGGGCGCCGGCGATCTGCACGTCGAGGGCCGTGTTTTTGGCCTTGGCGGCCAGCGTCAGCGAATCGAGCGTGGTCTGCAGCGTCTTGGCGATATCGGCTTGCGTCGCGGGCGGGCTGTGCTCGAGCTCTTCGATCTTCGAGAGCGACAGCAGATCCTTGACGATGCGCGTCATGCGCTGGGTCTGCGCATCCATGATGCCGAGGAAGCGTTTGCGGGCCTCGGTATCGTCGCGCGCCGGGCCTTGCAGGGTTTCGATGAAGCCCGTCAGCGTCGCGAGCGGGGTGCGCAGCTCGTGGCTCACATTGGCGACGAAATCGCGGCGCATGCGTTCGGCCTGCTGCACGGCCGTCACGTCGGCGATCGCGACAAGGGCGGCGGGGGCCGTACCCAGCGGGCGCGGCAGCGGCACCACACGCACGCGCAAAGCCCGCTCGACCGAGCCCGCGAGGCGCGCTTCGGTCGCTTCCGGATGGCGGCCGGAGAGGGCTTCGGCCACCGCATCGAGCGTGCTGGGGTCGCGCAGATACGCCACCAGCGGCTTGTCTTCGAGGTCCGACCCGAACAAAGCGCGGGCGGCCGTGTTGGCGCGCACGATGCGCTCGTCGCTGTCGATCTGCAGGATCGCGTAGGGCAACGCATCGACGATCGATTCGAGGGCCGCTTCGCTCGCCATCGGCTGGGCGCGCTCGGGCATGGCACGTTCGAGCTTGGCCACCGCCTCGGCCAAGGGGGCGGTCGGGCCCTCTTCCTGGGCCGTCGCCAAGGCATTCGGCGGATCGCCTTTGGCCAACGCCTCGAGCCGGGCGGCGTGCTGGGCCAAACGCTCGAGATGGCGGCGCACGAGCCAGCCCGTGCACAGACCCGTCGCGGCAATGGCGACCAGCGCCCACAGCCACGAAACCTGGTGGGCAACCGCAAAAACGACAAGCACGAGCGAGGCGGGTGCCGTCAACGCCAGCGTGGTCGTCCAGAAATCTTCGGGCGGACTGCGCATCGCTTGCTTGTGCAGTCTCCGTTGGAAGCGGTCAAGAGAATGAGTCACAAAAGCCGACTCGAAGGGTACACAGCATGGCACGCCTTCAAGTCGGCTTTGTGACCGCTTATGTGCGAAGCCCGCTTAGCTGCCGAGCCCTAGCTGCCCAGCTGCGGCAGCATGCGCTCGGCCTTCGGCGGCAAGAACCGGTCGGTGAAGACCTTGCCCGGCGTCAGCGTGCTGTTCTTGACCTCGAAGGCCTCGTTCACGATGCGGATGTTCTCGCGCATCTTGTCTTCGCGCACGTCAGACATGCCGTTGGCCAGCGTATGGGGCGTCATCACGAGTTCGCGCAAGGACAGCAGCAGGCGGTCGTATTCGAGGGCGAGGTCGACGAGCTGGTCGCGCGACTTCAGCGAAGCGACGGCTTCGCGCGGATTGAGGATCGACTCCTTCACGCCGCGATTGATGGCCCGCACCATGGCGGCCACGGTGCGCGGGTTCTTGGCGGCGAAATCCTGCGTCGTGTAGATCGCCGACGAATAGACGTCGACGCCGAATTCGCGGTAGCGGAACGTGACGATGTCTTCGTCCTTGGCCCCCAGCGCCTTCAGCGAAAAGATGCCGGAGGTGATGAAGCCCGTGATCGCGTCGACCTCGCCGCGATAGAGCATCGGCTCGCGCAAGGGCGCGTTCATCGTGACCCATTCGATCTTGGCCGGATCGAGCTTCTGGGCCTGCACGAGGGCCGGAAACATCTGGCGGCCGGCATCGACCGTGGGGGCGCCGAGCTTGCGGCCTTCGAGCTGCTTCAAGTTCGTGATGCCCGTCCGCTTCAGCGTCATCACGGCAAGGGCGGCCTGCTCGTAAGCGATGTACACGGCCGTCAATTCGCGGCCCGGATTTTCGGCCGAAAATTTGATCATCGGGTTGATGTCGCCGAAGCCCATGTCGTAGGCGCCCGAGGCGATGCGCGTGACCGTGTCGCCCGAACCCATGCCGCGGTCGATCGTGACGTTGAGGCCTTCCTGGCGGAAGAAGCCCTTCTCGGCGGCGTAGGTGAACATCGATTGCGGCCCCTGGAAGGCCCAATCGAGCGACAGGCGGACATTCGGCTGTTCCGGGGCTTGCGCCAGAACGGGGGTCGCCAGCGCCAGGGCGGCGGCGACAAAAAACGCTGTTTTCATCGATAACTCTCCTCAATCGGGGGCCCAGTCGGGGGCGAGGGCCGGCCCGTGGAGCCCGGGCATGCAAAAAACGGGACAGTTTTTCTTGTGTATCGCCCCGTAACCTACAGGGCGCTGCTGTCGAAACGGAGAGGGTATCGACCTCGCAAAAATGCGTGGTTTTCTCGAACGATGGAGAATCCATCATGGAAATCGTCAACGGCGTGCCGTGCTTCAATTGCACGGATGTCGAAAAGGCCAAAAAGGCGGCCGCCGAACCGCCGCCGCCCGAAGCCCCGAGCGCCGTCTTGCGGACATTCGAAACCGCCAATGCGCCGCTCGCACAGGGTCTACGCGGGACCCAGGTGAATTTCGGCGCCTGACCCCGGCGAAGCCGCTGTTTGCGCCGCACAAATATGCCATGGTGCGCAGCGATGGACAGCGATTCGTGGCCCGAATTGATGGGACGTGCGCAGGCCGGCGATGCGGCAGCGTATCGGCGATTCCTGTCCGAAGTGCTGCCGTTTTTGCGCATCGTGATCGGCCGGACCGGCATTCCGTTCGACCAGATCGAAGACGTGGCGCAGGAAACGCTGATCAGCCTGCACGCGATCCGCCACACCTACGATACGGCGCGGCCGATCAAGCCGTGGCTCGTGGCCGTGGCACGACGCCGCGCGATCGATTGGCGGCGACGGCGCAATTCGGCAAACCGCCACGAAACGCCGCTCGACGATGCCACGCATGAAACCTTTGCCGATCCGCTTGCGAACCGTGACAACGAGAAGTCAGAAGCGGCCGCTTCGATCCGACGCTGGTTGGCGCAATTGCCGGCTGGCCAGCGCCAAGCGGTCGAGTTGCTGAAGCTGCGAGAGTTGAGTCTGAACGAAGCCGCCGCCGTTTCGGGACAATCCGTCGGCTCTTTGAAGGTTGCGACCCACCGCGCGCTTGCGAGTCTGCGCAAAATCTGGAAACGCGAAGAAAAAGATCAGGACCGATGACCCCTACCGACAAACTTATCGCCGCCTTGAGCGAGGCGGTCGCACCCGTCAAGCGCTTGCCGTCGCCGGAAGTGCGGGCGGGCAAGTGGCTGGCTTTTGCCGTCTGCGTCGTCGGCGCGTTGGTGGCGATGCATGGGGTCCGCGCGGATATTGCCGAGCGTTTCGCCGACCCAGCCTTCGCCGCGCCCTGGATCGCGTCGGTACTGGTCGGGCTCACGGCTGCGTTTGCCGCCTTCCAGATGTCCGTGCCGGGCAGCAAGCGCGCCATCGAATTGCTGCCGGTCTTGCCGCTCGGCGTGTGGCTCGGCACGCTCGGGACCGGCTGTGCGGCCGAACTTTCCGAGATCGGCCGTGCCGCTTTCGGCACGAGCTGGGAATGTTTCAAATTCATCGTGCTGACCAGTTCCGCACTCGGAATTGCGATGGCACTGATGCTGCGCAAGGCAGCGCCGCTCGCACCCTCGCGTACGCTCGCCATGGGTGCTTTGGCGGCGGCGGCATTCGCCTCGGCCGGGCTCGAGTTGTTCCATCATCTGCAGACGTCGACGATGGTGCTGGTCTGGCATTTGGGCACGGTCGCGTTCGTGACGTTGGTGGCCCTGCCGCTCGGCCGAAGCACTTTGGGCAAACCGGCCTACTGAGCCTCAAACGCCGTGCGCAGATGGCTTGCCGTGGCGGCAATCGCCGATCGTGCCGCTGTCGAGACCGACGACAAATGCGCAAAGCCGTGGTTGGCGCGCGGATACTCGACATAGGCCGTGTCGATGCCCGCCGCCAGCAACAGGTCGCGCATGCGGCGGCTGTCGTCGCGCAGCGGATCGAGCCCAGCTGCCAAGAGGAACGGCCGCTTGAGATAGGCGAGATAGTTTGCAGGTGCGCGAGCCGGGGCCACGAGCGCATCGCGCCGCCGTGTGGGATCCGCACAGTACAAAGACCAGTAGAGCGCCATGCTGGCGCGCGAAAGTCCGTAACGGCCGTCACCGCGCATCAGATACGAAACCGTGTCGAGATCGCTGTCGAGCGCCCCGTAGATCGAGGCGACGGCAACCGGCAGCGGCTTGCCAGAAGCGCCCAACGCCATCGCGGCGGCAACGGCGATCGTCGCCCCGGCCGAGTCGCCGGCCACGGCAAGCCGGTCCATGCGTACGGAAAAATCCAGAATCTCCGGATTAGCCGCGAGCCAATCCAAGACATCGAGCGTATCTTCCAGGGCGGCCGGATAGGGATGTTCGGGCGCTTTGCGGTAGCCAATGCTCAAAAACGCGAGGCCCGAGGCGGCAGCCAGCGCGCGCGTGAGCCGGTCGTGCGTGTCGAGGCTGCCGATCACCCAGCCGCCGCCATGGAGATACAGAACCAGCCCTTCGGCCGGCAGTTTGGGCACGTAGAGGCGGACCGTCAGCGACCGGTCGGGCAAGGCGATCGCAATGTCACGCTGGATCGCCATTTGCGGCCCGCCGACATTCCAGGGGGCGCGGCGGCGCTCCTGCTCGGCCCGGGCGGCGGCCGGATCGCCCGGCAGATGCGCAGGGGCAGGGCCAAAGCGTTGCAAATCCAACGCTAAGGCGGCTTGAATCTCAGGATCGAGGGTGCTCATCGCGTAAAAATTGCCATAAGCGGGTGGGAAAATTCAACGGTATCATTTTACGTTTTCCCCCTTGAAACACCGCAGGTGCGGCATCACTTGTACAGCGCCCAAGTGGTTATCTCGCATCGAGCGGCAGACCGTCCCATGACGCCCAGATTCCAAGCAACGCTCGCCGTTCTCGGCAATGCCCATCCGGTTGTGCGCGATCTCGCGCGCGCCCAACGCAGCGGCGATGCGCTCGACGAATTGATCGTCGAAGCGGGCCTCGCGGAATTGCCCCCGGCCGAGCGCAATGCGATCGACGAGATCGCGCGCTACATCGCGGCGAAGATGCATTAACGTCGGCGTTTTCGCGGCGGCAACGGCACGTCGTCGTCGTAGAGGATGCGGTTGGCCGCACCTTCCATATCGTCGTACTGGCCGCTGCGCAGCGACCATAAAAACGCCGCCAGCCCTATACCCGCCGCCAGCAGCGATACAGGGATCAAGATCAACAGCGATTCCATTACGCTTCTCCCTTGGCGCGCGACAGCCGCAGCGCATTGGCGACCACGACCAGCGACGAGCTCGACATCAAAGCCGCCGCGATCGGCGGCGTGACCATGCCGAGCATCGCAAGCGGTACCGCAATCGCATTGTAGAGAATCGAAAAGGCGATGTTTTGGCGCATGAGCCGCTGCGCTTGGCGAGCAGCCGCCAGCAGCACGACCACGGCCACGAGCCCGCGCCCTTGGAATACGGCATCGGCCGCAACTTGGGCAACGTCCGTGCCCGAGGCAGGCGACAAGGATGCAGACGCCACCGCCAAAGCCGGCGCATCGTTGAGACCGTCGCCGACCATGAGCACCTTGCGGCCGGAAGCGGCAAACTGCGCCAAACGCGCGGCCTTGCCGACCGGATCGACCCCGCCCTGCCAATCGGCGATGCCAAGCTTGCTTGCAATGTCGCCGACCACTTCCGGTCGATCGCCGGACAGCAACGCCACGCCAAAACCCTGTGCCTGCAACACGGCAACGGTCTGCGCCGCGTCGTCGCGCAAGGCATCGTCGAAGGCAAAGCGCACGGCCTTGTCGTCGCCGGTCGCAAACCATATCTCCGGCCCGTCGGCGGGGCCGGCGACCGCATCGTCGATGCCGCAATAGACGCGACTGCCAAGCCGCATGTCGCCACAGCTGAGCCCCAGGCCCGGATGTTCGACCACACCTGCCGCCATTGGCTGGTCGGGACACGAAGCCGCCAAAGCGCGTGCCAGCGGATGGCGCGAGGCCACAGCCAGGCTCGCCGCCACGGGCAGCAAAGCCGGATCGCGCGTCGGGTCGGCGCGCAGCACAAGCTGGCCTTGCGTGAGCGTGCCGGTCTTGTCGAATACGACCATGTCGATATCGGCCAAACGCTCGAGCCCCGTCGCGTTTTTGAGCAGGATGCCGCTTTTGAGCAGGCGGCCGGTCGCGACCGTCTGCACGGCCGGCACGGCCAAGCCCAGCGCGCATGGGCAGGTGACGATCAAGGTCGCCACCGCATAGAGCATTGCAACCTGCCAATCGACGCCGACGCCGAAATGCCAGGCGAGGAAGGTCGCAAGTGCGGTCGCATGCACGACAGGTGCATAAGCGCGCGTCACGCGCTCGGCTAGCGCCACGTAGCGCCCGCGCGAACGTTCGGCCGCCTCGACAAGCCGCACGATCTCGGCCAGCAGGGTGCCCTCGCCAGTTGCCGTCGCAACGATGCGCAAGGCAGCCCCGAGATTGACCATGCCCGCAAACACTTGTGCGCCGGGTGAAACGGCCTGCGGGACGGCCTCGCCGGTGACCAACGCCGCATCGACAAGCGACTGGCCCGATACCACGCGCCCGTCGATGCCAATGCGCTCGCCCGAGGCCACATAGACGGTCTGGCCGGGTGCGACCGCATCGGCTGCCACGCTGCGCAAGGCACCCGACGCATCGACGACCGTGACGGGCCGCACCGCCAAAGCCAGCAGCTGCGTTGCCGTCGCGCGCACTTTGCCGCGCGCGCGCGCATCGAGATAGCGGCCGGCCAGCAGGAAGAACAGCAATGTGAGCGCCGCATCGAAATACGCATACGGCCCGCCGCGCAGCGTTTCGGACAGGCTCATCGCCGCGGTCATCGTCACGCCCACCGCGATCGGCACGTCCATGTTGAGGCGCTTGGCGCTTAGAGCGCTCCAAGCCGAGCGGTAGAACGGCAGGCCCGCATAGAAGATGCACGGCAGACCGATCAAGGCCGAGACCCAATGCAGCAGATCCTTGGTCGCCGGGCCCATATCGACGCCGACCCACACGGCGACCGACAGCATCATCACGTTGCCGGCCCCGAAGCCCGCAACGCCGAGCGCTTTCAAAAGCCGCGTCTCTTCGATTTCGGCAAGCGTGCCGAGGCAACTCGGATCGTACGGTACGAGCCGGAAACCGAGGCGCGCCACGCGCCCAACAAGTTCGCCCGCCCGTGCGGCATCGCCGCGCCATTTGAGCACCATGCGGCCGGTCGAAAGATTGACGCGCGCATCCGCGACATCCGAATCGCGCGCATACACACTTTCGATGAGCCACGCGCAGGCTGCGCACTGCATCCCGTCGACCATCAGATGCAGCGTGGCCAAACCGTCCGGCGCCAGCTGCACGCGTTGCGCATAATCGAAGTCGGGCGTGGGCTCGGGCCGCAATTTGCGCGCCTCGGCGCCAAGCGTGCGGCGGCGATAGAATGCCTCGAGACCCAGACCCTGCACGGCCTCATACGCCGCTTCGCAGCCCGTGCAGCAGAAACGCGCATGCACTTCGACGACCGGGCTTGCGCAATGCAGGCAGGTCGCGGCCTTTGCAGCGATGCCGATCGAGCCGTCGAGAGGCGCCATGATGGCGTGCCGTTCTTTCAGCGCACGACGAAACGCTGCGCTTCGTGCGCGCGCGCTTCGCCGCGTGCGGCGGCAACGCGCACTTCCCATTGCCCAGGGGCAACGAGCTCGACCGGCGCGCGATAAACGCCAGGCGCAACCGCGCCGAACGCAAGCCGCGTATCGGCAATCCCACCCAAGGGGCGAACCAGCGTGCCGGTCAGCGCCAGATCGTCGAGGGCGGCACCGCTTGCATCGACGATGCGCACTTCGACGGCCTTGTCGACGTAGCGCAGCGCGAATTTCCAGCCGAGCCCGTGCGCCTTCTCTTCGGCCTGCAAAACTTGGTTGAATTTGCGGCCGCGCTCGGACGGGTTTTCGTAAGCCAAGCCCGGCCAGCTCGCGAGCGCGAAATAGACCAGCACCACATTGGCTGCCAACACGACCGCGAACATGGCCGGAAAGACGAGCCACAGATAGCGGTTGCGAAGATCGATTGCGGATTGCGTCAGCATGGTCTTGCTCCCTATTGCGGCGGGGCGATGAAAACGGTTTCGCGTTCGGCGCTGTCGCGACCGTCGGCGGCGCGCAGCTTGAATTCGATATGCGTCGATTCGTGCTTCGTGGCCGCACCTTCCGGCAAGGTCACGAACACGCGATAGCTCGCGACCTGGTCGGGCTTTGCCGACAGCACGAGCCTGTCGCCCGCACCGTCGCCACCCACCATCGAGAGCCTTGCTCCCGGCAGGTCTTCGAGGGTGAGCGTGTAATCGCGCGCATTGTGGGTCTTGTTCAGCACATGCACCGTGTAGGCGTTGCGTACGCTGCCGTCGACGAGGCGCACATACAGCGGATTGCGGTCGCGCTGGACCGTGAGCTCGACCGTGGTTCGCAGCACCACGCCAACGAGCATGATGCTGCCGACGATCACAAGTAGCAGCGTGTAGAGAACCGTGCGCGCGCGGATCAGGCGGTGGACGGGGGTGCCGCCTTCGGCGCGTGCGCGCTGATTGTCGAGTGTGTCGAAGCGGATGAGGCTGCGCGGCCGGCCGACCTTGTCCATGACCGCATTGCACGCATCGATGCACAGGCCGCAGCCGATGCACTCAAGCTGCTGGCCGTCGCGAATATCAATGCCGGTCGGGCATGTGGCGACACAGGCGTTGCAGTCCACACAGTCGCCGCGCCCGACGAACGGGTCCGACCCATCGGCCTTCTTGGCAAGCCGTCCGCGCGGTTCGCCGCGCCAATCTTCGTAGGTGACGACGTAGGAGCGGTCGTCGAGCATGGCACTTTGAAAGCGCGGCCATGGGCACATATAGGTGCAGACCTGCTCGCGCGCGAATCCCGCCAACACGTAAGTCGTGGTCGCGAATAGCCCGGCGAAGAAATATTCCGACGCCGAGGCGCGGCCCGTGAACAGCTCCGCAAGCAAGGTCGGTGCGTCGCCGAAGAACAGAATACAAGCCCCGCCGGTCGCCAGCGACAGCACGATCCAACTCGCATGTTTGGCCGTTCGCTTGGCGAATTTCCCGAGCGAAGCGGGCGCTGCATCAAGCCGAATGCGCGCGTTGCGGTCGCCCTCGATCCAGCGTTCGACCAGCATGAACAGATCGGTCCACACGGTCTGCGGGCAGGCATAACCGCACCAGATGCGCCCGAACAAGGCGGTCGCCAAAAACAGCCCGAACGCCGCCAGCACCAGGATGCCGGTGAGGAAATAGACTTCCTGCGGCCAGATTTCGAGGAAGAAGAAATAGGCGCGTCGGCCCGGCAGATCGATCAAGATCGCCTGGTCGGGGGCGAAGGGGCCGCGATCCCAGCGCAGCCACGGTGCGATGTAGTAGACAGCAAGGCAGGCGACAAGAACGGCCCATTTGATGTTGCGATAGAGGCCCTGGACGTTTTTGGGATGGACCTTGATGCGGCTCGCATAGAGCGGCATCGCCGCCTTCTGCGTCTTGATCGAAACCGCAGAGTCGATCTCCGGCGTATGCGCCGGGCCCTGAGCCACACCGCCGTCCATCTTGGCCACGTGCCTGGCACCGCGGTCGGTCTCATTTGCCGCCGCCCAACGCATGCACATAGACCGTCAGCATCTTGATACGCGCGGCATCGAGCCGCTCGGACCAACCCGGCATGGCGCCCGCGCGCGAATTCGTGATCGTCTCCACGAGCGTTGCCTTGTCGCCGCCATAGAGCCAGATATTGGCGGCAAGGCTCGGCGCCCCCATTTCGGGATTGCCGACCCCGCCTTGCAGATGGCAGGCCTCGCAATTCTCGCTGAAGACCACGGCCCCGCGCTCGACGGCGGCGGCGTTGCGCGAGCGGCGCGACAGCGACAGCACATATTCGGCGACGTCGTCGATCTGCTTTGCGTCGAGGATCTTATCGGCACCAAAACGCGGCATCTGCGAGATGCGCGAATCGGGGTTCGAATTGCGAATGCCGTTCTGGATCGTGGTGTGGATGTCGTCGAGCGTACCGCCCCAGATCCAATTGTCGTCGACGAGATTGGGGAAGCCCTTGCTGCCCGCAGCCCCTGCCCCGTGGCACGGCGCGCAATTCACGGCGAACACCGAACGGCCGCCGGCGATCGCGAAATTGCGCAGGTCGGTTGATTTGGCGATGTCTTCAAGGCTTGCCGCCCCGATGCGATTCACAAACGGCGCTTGAGCCGCAGCCGCTTGCGCAAGACTTTCGGAAATCTCGCCGCGCATCGTCCAGCCGAGCACGCCGGTCGTGTGGCCCGAGAGGCCGGGCCACGCCGGATAGAGCACGAAATACCCGAGCGCCCACAGGATCGTGGCATAGAAGGTGTAGAGCCACCATTTGGGCGGCGGCGTGTTGAGTTCTTTGATTCCGTCCCATTCGTGACCGGTGGTATCGGTCCCGGTGACAGCGTCTTTTTCGATCTTGGTCGGCATCTGCAGGGTTCCTTCAGATACGGTCGTCGCGCAGCGGGATCTGGGCTTGGTGGTCCATGCGCGATTTGTGTTTGGGCCAATAGACCCAGGCGAGCATCGCCACGAAGAAGAGGAAGAACCACACGGTCGAAACCGTGCCGAGAATCGCCATGAGTTGGGCTTGGTCCATCGGTCGGTCGCCTTTCTACTGGCGCAGCTGTTCGGGTTTAACGTTGCGGAAATCGACGAGCGTGCCGAGCATCTGCAGATAGGCCACAAGCGCGTCCATTTCCGTGACTTGGCCCGCAGGCCCCGCGAAATCCGACACGACGGCCTTGGGATAGCGTTTCAGGAGGGCGCTCGTGTCGGCGTCGGGGTTCTTCTGCGCTTCGAGATCAGCCTTGGCGTTGGCCACCATCTCGTCCGAATAGGGCACGCCGATGATCTTGAGCGTGCGCAGATGCTCGCCGATTTCGGCATACGCCAACGGACGCGTCGCCATGAAGGCGTAGGTCGGCATGATCGATTCCGGTACCACGGCACGCGGATTGATTAGATGTGCCACGTGCCATGCATCCGAATACTTGCCGCCGACGCGCGCAAGATCGGGGCCGTTGCGCTTGGAGCCCCATTGAAACGGATGGTCGTACATCGACTCGGCCGCGAGGCTGTAGTGGCCGTAGCGCTCGATCTCGTCGCGGAACGGACGCACCTGCTGGCTGTGGCACACATAGCAGCCTTCGCGCACATAGATGTTGCGCCCGGCAAGCTCGAGCGGCGAATAGGGGCGCACCCCTTCCACCCGCTCGATCGTCTGTTCGATCGTGAAGAGCGGCACGATCTGCACAAGGCCGCCGATCGCCACCGTAATCAGCGTGGCGACGGCGAGCAGGACGACGTTCTTTTCGAGTATTGCGTGACTGAAGGCCATTTCCGGCTCCCCGATTCTAGGCGGTTGCGACGGCGGCACGGACCGGTGCGACCGACGTGACCGTTTTCCAAAGGTTGTAGGCCATGATGAGGGCGCCTACGAGGTAGAGCAGCCCGCCGAGCAGCCGGATCACGTAGAACGGATGCATGGCGGCGACCGATTCGGAGAACGAGTACTGCAGGAACCCGTATTCGTCGTAAGCGCGCCACATAAGGCCCTGCATTATCCCCGACACCCACATCGAGGTGATGTAGAAGACGATGCCGAGTGTCGCGATCCAGAAATGCCAGTTGGCCAGGCGCTGCGAATAGAGACCGGCACGGCCCCACAATTGTGGCACGAGCCAATAGAGCATGCCGAAGGTGATGAAGCCGACCCAGCCCATGGCGCCCGAATGCACGTGGCCCACGGTCCAGTCGGTGTAGTGCGACAGCGCGTTGACGGCCTTGATCGACATCATCGGCCCCTCGAAGGTCGACATGCCGTAGAAGGCGAGTGCCGTCACCGAGAAGCGCAAGGAGGGGTCGGTGTGCAGCTTGTCCCAAGCGCCGGACAGCGTCATGAGGCCGTTGATCATGCCGCCCCAGGACGGCATCCACAGCATGATCGAGAAGGTCATGCCGAGTGTTTGCGCCCAGTCGGGCAGCGAGGTGTAGTGCAGATGGTGCGGACCCGCCCAGATATAGAGGAAGATCAGCGACCAGAAGTGCACGATCGACAGACGATACGAATAGACCGGGCGGTTCGCTGCTTTCGGGATGAAATAGTACATCATGCCGAGAAACGCGGCCGTCAGGAAAAAGCCGACGGCGTTGTGGCCGTACCACCATTGGATCATCGCATCCTGCACGCCGCCGGGCACGGTGTAGCTCTTCCAGCCCAGGAACGAGACCGGCACTTGGACGTTGTTGCCGATATGCAGCATCGCCACGGTGACGATGAAAGCGAGGATAAACCAGTTGGCGACGTAGATGTGCGGCTCGCGGCGCAGCATCAGCGTGCCCGCGAACACGACGAGATAAAGCACCCACACAAGCGTGAGCCACAAATCCACGTACCATTCGGGCTCGGCATATTCCTTGCCCGAGGTGATGCCGAGCACGTAGCCCGAAGCTGCCAGCAGAATGAAGATCTGGTAGCCCCAGAACACGCACCAAGCGCCGAGCGAGCCCAGGAACAGCGGCGTGCGGCAAGTGCGCTGCACGATGTAGAACGACGCGGCAATCATCGCGTTGCCGCCGAACGCGAAGACGACTGCCGAGGTGTGCACAGGTCGCAAGCGCCCGAAGCTCGTCCATTCGAGGCCGAGATTCATCGCTGGGAAGGCGAGCTGCGAGGCGATGACGTTGCCCATCAGGAAGCCGACGATGCCCCAGAACACGGTCGCGATCATGCCGGCCCGGATCACGTCGTCGTAGTAGGCGGGGGCGGCCGTATCGTGCGCCGAAACCGCATTTGCGTTGATGCCGCCCATGGCGACGCTGGCCGATGCCATTGTGATCTTCCCCCGTTTGGAACCAATTGCCGCACAATCGGCGACGCATATGCTGCCGACATTGCCGCCCGCGTCGCCCGCCTGCATTGACCTGCATCAAGGCGCCGCCGGAAAATTGCTTCAAACTCCCTGAAACGGCGGAGGAAATCGCAATGCAGCCCGTAATCCCGATTATCGCGGGACCCATCCCACGCATCCGTGCAGTCGCCCTCGATCGGCCGTGGATCTGGATCGCGCAAGGCTGGAGCGATCTGGCGGCCGCCCCGCGCGTCAGCGTCGCCTATGGCGGCACGTTCGTGCTCGCGGGTGCGGCCATCGCACTGCTGCTGTTTCTCGTCGAGTCGATCTATCTGCTGCTGCCCTTGGCTGCCGGATTCATGCTGCTCGCCCCGCTGCTGGCGGTCGGGCTCTACGAGACGAGTCGACGCATCGAACAAGGCCAAGCCCCCGATCTAGGCGCTGCCCTCGGCGCATTCCGCACCAATTTCGAGCAAGTCGCCTATATGGGGCTTGTACTCATGCTGCTCAATCTGTTCTGGACACGCATGGCGACGCTGATCTTCGCGATCTTTTTCGGCAGCCCGCGCGGCAATCTGCAGGATCTCGTCGATCTCACGCTGTTCTCGTCCGCGTCGCTGCCGTTCTTGCTCGTCGGCGGCTTCGTTGGTTTCGTGCTCGCGACCATCACGTTTGCGATTTCGGTCGTGTCGATCCCGATGCTGCTCGACCGGCCCGGCACGCCGATTTGGGTTGCGATCGGTACGTCGATCGAAGCGGTGCGCGCCAACCCGAAACCGATGGCGCTATGGGCCGCGTTGATCTGCGCCTTTACGGGCTTCGGCATGATCCCGGCGTTTCTGGGCCTTGCCGTGACGATGCCGCTGATCGGCTATGCGAGCTGGCATTGCTACAAAGACGTGGTCGTGCAGGGCGACGCGTGATCAACCAAGTGCGCGAAAGCCAAGCCAGAACAGCACGCCCGCATTGAACAGCAGCAGAGCCGGTGCAAGGCGGCCCATAGCCGTACGTATGCGCTTGGCGGCCATGGCACCGGCAAAGCCGACCGCCAGCAAAGCGGGCGCGGTACCAATAACGAACCCCGCCATCGCCAGGGCCCCGCCCGCCGCTGAGCCTGCCCCTGCCGCTGCGGCCAAAGCCCCGTAGAGGAAGCCGCACGGCAGAAAACCGAGTGCCACGCCCAGCGCGTAGCCGCGCAGACCCGTGGGCGCTTCCAACAAGCTGCGCACTGAACCGGTCAACCAAAAGCCACCGAGTGTTGCGCCCGAACGGCCAAAAGCCTGCAGTGCGAACAACACGCCGCCGAGCCCCAACGCGGCCGCGAACGCATAACGGGCACCCGGCAGATCGGCGATTGCCCCGCCGAGGGCGCCCAGAGCGGCACCGAGCAGAATGTAGCTGGTGGCACGCCCAAGATGATAAGGCAGCAACACGGCACCCTGCAGCCGCTGCAAGGGTGCGGCTTCCAGGCGCGCCAAGGTCTGCGCCATCACGAACGGCCCGCACATCGACGCACAATGCAGGAAGCTGCCCGCGAACCCTGCGAGTGCCAAAGCCGCCGCAATGCCACCTGCGTCCAGCCCGCCGACCAGGGCAAGGTCTGTCGGGTGGTCGCGCATCAGGTTCAGTCGGCGGCTTTGCGCGCAGTTTGCGCCGCGTCGCGATAGCAGGCGAGCGCTTGGGGGACGGCCGCATTGGTCGCGATCTTCGCGCCATTGGCGAGCAGCACCGACTCGAGGGCCGCGAGCGTCGTCAGCACGCAATCCTTGCGCGCATTGTAGCCCATCGTGCCGATGCGCCAGATCTTGCCGTGCAGCGGCCCGAAGCTGGTGCCGATCTCGATGCCGAAATCCTCGAGCATCGACCGGCGCACAGCCTCGCCCGCCACGCCGTCGGGAATGTAGACGCCGACGACATTGGCCATCTTGTGGCGCTGGTCGCCGAAGAGTTTGAGGCCCATAGCTGCAAGCCCCTGCGCCATTGCATCGCCCGCAACGCGGTGGCGCGCAAAGGCCGCTTCGAGCCCTTCTTCGACCAGGATCTTGGCGCATTCGCGCGCCCCGTAAAGCATCGAGGTCGCTTCCGTATGGTGGTTGAGGCGCTTTTCGCCCCAATAATCCATGATCATCGCAAGATCGAAATAGTTGGACGCAATGCGCCGCCCCGGCCCGGCCACGTCGGCGGCCGTCGCAATGCCTTGTTCGACATGGCGCCGGCGCATGATCGCTTCTTCGGCACGCGGGCCGATCGTGATCGGCGCCGAGCCGGACGGCCCGGCGAGGCACTTCTGCAGGCCCGAGGAGACGAGATCGAGCTGCCATTCGTCGGCGCGCAGATCGTTGCCGCCGAGCGACGCGGTCGTGTCGGTGTAGAGCAACGCGTCGTAAGCACGCGCGAGTTTGCCGAGCTCGTTCAAAGGCTGCAGCATCGTGGTCGAGGTGTCGCCCTGGCACACGGCGAGCAGTTTCGGGCGATGCTGCTTCAGGGCCGCTTCGATCTGTTCTGGCGTAAAGACCGTGCCCCATTCGGCCTGGATTTCGACGACTTCGGCGCCGCAGCGGCGGGCGATTTCGGCCTTCAGATGGCCGAAACGGCCGAAGACGGGGACCAGCACCTTGTCGCCGGGTTCGATCAGCGAAACCATCGCGGCCTCGATACCGCCGCGTGCGGTGGCGTCGATCAGCAGCGACCATTTGTTCTGGGTGCGGAAGACCTGGCGATAGAGCGCCATCGTCTCGGCCATCAGGGCGGTCATCGACGGGTCGAACTGCCCGACCAAGGGCGTTGCCATGGCGCGCAGCACGCGCGGATCGGCATTGATGGGCCCGGGCCCCATCAGCAGGCGGGCGGGCGGGTTCAAATCGGCAAAAACGGTCATGGGGGCAGCCGGAATGCTGGAGGAGAACGGGAATTCCGCCCGGTTTTCCCGCGAAATCGCGCCAAGCGCAAGGGCCCGCGGCTTTTGCCACGAAGCCCCGACGCATGCTATCCAACCCGACCGTCAAAACAGGACAAAAAGACCGATGCTTGACCGCAATTTCGTCCTCGCCAACCTCGCCGATATCGCTGCCAATTGCCGCAATCGCGGCGTCGACATCGATCTCGACCGTTTCGCGCAAATCGAGGCTGCGCGCAAAAAGGCCGACCAGGCCCTGCAGGACGCCCAACGCGAGGCCAATTCGCTGGCGTCCGCCAAAGACCTGTCGGTCGACCAGAAGCGCGAACAGGGCCGCAGCTTGCGCGAAAAGCGCGAGGCGCTGAAGGCCGAACTCGACGCGGCACAAGCCGAGGCCGATGCGCTGCTGCTGCGCATCCCGAACATGACGCACCCAGCCTCGCCGGTGGGGCGCGACGACAAGGACAATAAAGAGATCGACCGCAACGCGGTTGCGCATCCGAAATTCGATTTCGCGCCGCGCGATCACGTCGCCCTCGGCGACCTGCTCGGCATCATCGACACCGAGGGCGGCAGCAAGGTCGCCGGTCCCGGCTTCTATTTCCTCAAAGGCGACGGGGCGCGCCTCGAACTCGCCTTGCAGAATTTCGCGGTCGAGTTCCTGGCCAAGCGCGGCTACGTGCCGCACATCACGCCCGACATGGCGCGCGACACGATCCTGCAGGGGACGGGCTTCGTGCCGCGCGGGGCCGAGACCAACACCTACCGCATCGAAGACCACGACATGTCTTTGATCGCGACGGCCGAGATCACGTTGTGCGGCCTCTATCAGGACACGATCCTCGACGAGGCCGAATTACCGATCCGCATTGCGGGCGTGTCGCACTGCTTCCGCACCGAGCGCGCGGCAGGGCGTGCCACACGCGGCCTCTACCGCGTGCATCAATTCACGAAGGTCGAGATGGTGGTGATCGCGACACCCGAGCAGTCCGACGCGATCCACGCCGAATTGCTCGCCAACGAGCGCGCGATTTTCGACGCGCTCGAACTGCCCTATCGCGTGCTCGACATCTGCACGGGCGATCTGGGCGGTGCGGCCTATCGCAAATACGATCTCGAGGCTTGGATGCCGGGGCGCGGGGACGGCGGCGAATTCGGCGAGGTCACGAGTACGTCGAACTGCACCGACTACCAGGCGCGGCGCCTCAATATCCGCTACCGCAAGGGGCCGAAAGAAAAGCCGCTCTACGCGCACACGCTGAACGGCACGGGTATTGCGCTCGGCCGCGCCATGATCGCGATCCTCGAGAACAACCAGGAAGCCGACGGCAGCGTGCGCCTGCCCGCACCCTTGCAGGCTTTCATGGGCCAGACGCATATCCGCCCGCGTGCGGCCAAGGCATGAAACGCTTGCGCGACTTCGTTGTGGCCGCCACGCGGGTGATGGGCCCGGACGGCCTCGACGAAGCAGACGCGCACGCCAAACTCGGACCGCTGTTGCGCACGCTGATCGCAAGCGACGATTGGTTGCCGCCTGCGTTTGCCGAGCCAGATCCGGTGCATTACCGCCAATACCTGCTGCATTGCGACCCTCTCGAGCGTTTCAGCGTGGCGAGTTTCGTGTGGGGGCCGGGCCAGAAAACGCCGATTCACGACCACACGGTCTGGGGCCTCATCGGCATTCTGCGCGGCGCCGAACAGTGCCGATTTTTCGCGCGCAAAGCCGACGGTAAGCTTGAAGCGGCGGGCGAAGAGCGGCTCGAACAAGGCCAGCTCAGCACGCTTGGGCCACAGAGCGGCGATATCCACGAAGTGGCGAATGCCTATGCCGACCGCGTGTCGGTCGCAATCCATGTCTATGGCGCCAATATCGGGGCGGTCGCGCGCCATGTGTTCGATCCGGCGACGGGGGCCATGAAAAATTTCGTGTCCGGCTACGCCGCCGCGATCCAGCCAAATCTATGGGACCGTTCGGCCGATATTCGCGCGTCGCTTTCGTGAAGACAGGCCCCGCTTTGGTCGGCGTGCTGATGTGCACGATGGCAAGTGCGGCCACGCTGCGCGCGGTCGACCCGCTGTTGCCCGATCTTGCCGAGCGTTTCGGCACGCTGCCAGGTGCGGTCGGCATTGTGATCACGGCCTATTCGATCGCCTATGGCGGCGTGCAGTTCGTCTCGGGGCGCATTGGCGACCGTTGGGGAAAGCCGCAGACGATCGCGGCGGCGGCACTCGCGGCAGCCTTGGCGACGGGTGCGTGCGCGCTTGCCACCTCGCTCGACATGCTGATCGTGCTGCGCGCGATCGCAGGGGCGTGTGCGGGCGGCATCATCCCTCTCGGCATTGCCTATATCGGCGACAGTGTCGCCTACGAGCAGCGCCAGCGCGCTTTGATCCGCCTCTCGTCGATGCAGATTCTCGGCACGATGGCGGGCCAAGTCGGCGGCGGCGTGGTCGGTGCGGCCCTCGGCTGGCAGGGCGTGTTTTTGGTTTTGGCGGCGGCGTTCGGCTTGGGTGCCGTTGTGCTAGCCTCGATCCTGCGCAACGCCCCCGCAAGGGCGCCAAGTGCGGCAAGCGCCAATCCGGGCTATGGCTGGGTCGCAAACCCGCGCGCGCGCATGGTGCTGGCGACGGTCGCGTTGGAGGGATTTTTCTTCTACGGCAGCTTGGCCTTCGTTGCAGCCGATCTGCAGACGCGCTTTGCGCTCGATCTTGCGACGGCGGGGCTCGTGCTTCTCACCTTCGGCGCGGGCGGCCTTGTGTTTGCCTTCACATTCGCGCGCCTCTTCGGGGCCGCACCTGCGGGTCGCGTGCCTCTGCTGGGTGCTTGCGCGTTGGCTGTCGCGTTTGCGGGACTTGCCGCGATTCCGGACGCGTCCTATGCGGGGCCGCTGCTGGCCATGATGGGCTGGGGATTCTTTGCGATGCATTCCTCGCTGCAGACGGAGGCAACGCAGATGCTGCCGCACGCGCGCGGCCATGCGGTGGCGACGTTTGCGGCCGTGTTCTTCGCGGGCCAAGCCGTTGGCGTTGCCGCCGGCGGGGCGGCGTTCGACCGCTTCGGCGCCGAGCCGTTGTTCCTCGCCAGTGCGGCCATCTTGCTTGCGATCGGCGTGCGCTTTGCGCGCGCCCTTGCGCGCGGCTACGCCAAATAGGGCTTGAGCCAGCCCAAGCCCGCCGACGTGCCGCCGCGCGGCCGATATTCGCAGCCGATATGGCCCGCATAGCCAAGGCGATCGATGAGATCGAACAGATACGGATAGGCAAGCTCGCCTTCGCTGGGCTCGTGCCGGTCGGGCACACCGGCGATCTGCATGTGGCACACGCCCGGCAGGAACTTTTCGATCTTGCGCGCCACATCGCCCTCGACGATTTGGCAATGATAGAGATCCATCTGCACGCCTAACGCCGACGAGCCCACCGCCGTGCAGATAGCGTGCGCTTCGTCTTGTCGATTGAGGAAATAGCCCGGTATGTCGCGCGTGTTGATGGGCTCGATCGCAAGCCCAATGCCGCGCGCTTCGGCAACGGGTGCGGCCCGACGCAGATTGGCAAGATACGTGGCGAAATCGGCCCCATCGTCGACGCGCCCGGCCATCGCGTGCACGCGCGGGCACGCCAGCGCATCCGCATAGTCGAGCGCTTTGGCAAGGGCCGCGTCGAATTCGGCTTCGCGGCCTTTGAGGGCGGCAAGCCCGCGCTCGCCGCGTTCCCAATTGCCGGGCGGCAGGTTGAACAGCACGATGGCGACACCGGCCGCTTTGGCGGCAGCGGCCACGCGCGCCGGCGTTTCGTCGTAGGGGAACAAGAACTCGACCGCGCGAAAACCGTCGGCGGCGGCGGCGGCGAAACGGTCGAGAAATGCGTGTTCGTTGTAGAGGAACGAGAGGTTGGCGGCGAATTTCGGCATCACGCAACCGCCGGACGTTTGCCGACCAGCAAGGCATGGGCGCCGAAGCCGAGCAGCGCCATCGCAAACATCGTGGCGCACATCGGCACGGCGGTGCCGTCGGCCAACAATGCGACCATCAAGCCCGAAACGGCACCCAGCACGAACTGCGTGAACCCAGCAAGGGCCGAAGCCGCACCGGCAATCTGCGGATGGTCGGCGAGCGCCCCCGCCATCGCGTTTGAGCCGATGAGGCCCATGCAAGCAAGCATGCACAGCAAGCCTGCGACGATGCCCGCAAGGCCGAAAGCGCCGGTGGCTGCGATGACTAGCAGCACGGCCCCGCACACAACCGACGCCAACAGCCCGATGCGCAGTGCCGCATCGCTGCCCATGCTCAGCACGAGGCGACTGTTCAGATAGTTCGAGCCCATCATGCCCACGACATTGAGCGCGAACAGCAAGCCGTACGTGTCAGGTGCCACGCCGTAGAGCTCGATATACACAAACGGCGTGCCCGAGATGTACGCGAACATCGCGCCGAAGATCCCGGCGCCGCCGATCACGTAGCCGAGATAGCGCGGATCTCGCAGCAGACGCATATAGGCGCCCATGACCGACGAAAAACCGGCCGAGCGGCGTCGATCAAGCGGCAAGGTTTCGGGCTGGCGCAGCAAGGGCAAACCCGCGACGAGCCCGAGGACGGCTAGCACCCAGAAGATCGCGCGCCAATCGAACAGCTTCAGCACTTGGCTGCCGAGGATGGGCGCAAGCATCGGGGCTGCACCCATCACCAGCATCATCAGCGACATGACGCTTGCACTGCGGTCGCGGTCGAACACGTCGCGCACCATGGCGCGCCCCAGCACGACGGCGGCGGCCGCCCCCAATGCCTGCACCACGCGCCACAAGGCGAGTTCGATCGGATCGCGTGCGAAACTGCAGCCAATACTTCCGACTGCGAACAGCGCAATGCCCATCAAGGTCGGACCGCGGCGCCCGTAACGGTCGCCGATCGGCCCCCAGGCCAATTGGCCGAACGCAAAGGCGAGGAAAAAGCCGGACAGCGACAGTTGCACCTGGTCTTGCGTCGCGTTGAAGGCGCGCCCGATCGTCGGCAAGGCGGGCAGATACATGTCCACGGCACTGGGCGTGATCGCCATCAGCGCGCCGAGCATGAAGACGAAGCCGACATCGCCGCGCCACCCCGGCGGCCGCGGGCCGCCTTTCAATCCGTCGAACATCAGCGGCTGCCCCCTCGAATGGGCCGGTCGGCCCGGAATTTTTATAGGCCTTCGAAATCCGGCAGACAAGATCGATGCGCCGCGCCATAGTCCGGCTTATGCGCTACGCGATCTATTACGTACCCACAGCCGACGATCCTTTGTGGGATTTCGCCAATCGCTGGCTCGGCCGCAATCCCGAAACCGGCGCGGTGTTCGACTGCGACGCATCCGTCGTTGCCGATCCGCGCCGCTACGGTTTCCACGCCACGCTGAAACCGCCTTTCGCTCTCGCACCCGGCAAGCATGAGGCCGAACTCGTGGCAGCCCTTGCCGATTTTGCACGCCGCACCGCACCTTTCGATGTGCCGGATATGCGCGTAGCAAAGCTTGGTCGGTTCCTCGCGATCGTGCCCGGCACGCATTCTCCGGCTCTGCATGCGCTTGCCGATGCGTGCGTGCGCGATTTCGATTTTTTCCGCGCACCCGCCGACGAAGCCGAGCTCGCAAAGCGGCGCAAAGGCGGCTTGAGCGCGCGCGAAGACGAGCACCTCGTGCGCTGGGGCTATCCTTACGTATTCGACACGTTCCGCTTCCACATGACGTTGTCCGGGCAGCTCGACGATGCAACGGCGACAAGGCTCGAGGCCGAACTAGCGACCGCCACTTCCGACATGTTGAAGCACCCGCTTGCCGTACGCGAAATCGCATTGTTCACCGAGCCTGAAGCCGGCGCCGATTTCGTGCTTACGCGGCGCTTGCCGCTTGGATCTGCTTGAGGGCGGCGACGAAGGCCGCGACGGACGCTTCGAGCGCGCCGCTATTGTCGATGCGCACAGCATTTGGGATCGCGGTTTCAAGGGCTGCTGCGCGCGCCAATCGCGCTTCGATCTCGGCTGCATCTTCGCGCGCGCGTGCTGCCAAGCGCGCAGCAAGAACCGCAGAGCTTGCTTCGATCAGCACAGGAATCGCACCGGCCGCAGCGGGTTTGCCGGCGGCCCAATCGGCCCGACTGCCGGAGAGAACGACAGTCAATCCCGCTTGGCGCCAGTGCGCAATCTCCGAACCGATCGCGTAGCCGACGTCGCGCGCCTGCCAGTCGAACGCGAACAGCCCGGCGGCTTTGCGCGCTGCGAATTCCTGCGTCGTGAGCGGCACAAACACTTCGTCGCCCGGCACCGGCGGGCGCGTGATGTAGCGATGCGCAAACGCAAAGCCCTGTCCGTCGAGCGACGCGCGTGCGGCATTCAGCAGCGTATCTTTGCCCGCACCCGACGGGCCCATCACATACGCAAGCGCTCCCGGCCTCAAACGACGCGGCGCCCTTCGCGCCACACTTCGCGGATCTGCGCCAACTCGCCTGCGATACGCGCGCGCACGAGATCCGCGCGCTTGCCGACGGCGATTTCGCCGCGGTCGTCGAGCCCCACCGAATGGGCGGGGTTGTAGCTGATCTTGGCAACCGCTTCGGCCAGATCGATGCCGATTCCGGCTTGGGCCAGCTTGAGTGCTGCCGGCAGAATGCTCGCGGGCACGTAGTCCGACGACACGATGTCGACATGGCCGGTGCGCGCAAGATCGACGGCCGCGACGTTGCCCGAGTGCGAGCCGCCGAGCACCAGATTGGGCCCACCAACGAGCACGGCCAAACCTGCCGCGTGCGAGGCCGCAGCGGCTTCCGGCGTGGTCGGGAATTCGGCGATCTGCATGCGGTCGCGGATCGCCTCGTCGACATGCGCAAGCGTGGCGTCGTCGTGGCTGGCGAGTGCAATCCCCTTGCGATGCGCGTGATCGACGAGCAGGCGCCGGTTCGCGACGGCGTAGTTCTGGTGCATGTGATGGCGCTCGGCCACGAAGGCGCGGAAGGCTTCGTCGGTCATCGCGTATTTTTTGGTGTAGTAGAGGCGAAGCTTGCCCTCGTCCACAAACTGCCGCTGGCCCGGCGTGTGGTCCATGATCGAGGCGAGCTTGACCTCGGGGAAATCCATCATCCGCAAGGCGAGCGCTTCGACGTTCGGATAGGTCACCTCGCAGCGCACATGGATGAGATGTTCCGCGCGCAATGCGCCTGCGGCACCCGTCACCATCAGGGCGGCATGCATGCGCTCGAGATTTTCGACGCGGTCGCTGCGCTCGAATACGTCGCCCAAACCGACAGCGTCGAATACCGTCACGATGCCGGCCGCGGCGATCTGCGCATCGTGCGCCATCACCGCTTCTTCGGCGGGCCAGTGCACGCCGGGACGCGGGCTCATGTGCTTTTCAAGATTGTCGGTATGCAACTCGACGAAACCCGGCATCAGAAACTCGCCGTCGAGGTCCGTGCCGACGGCACTGCCGCTTTCGGCGATGTCGGCAATGCGGCCGTCCTTCACGCGCACCGCGGCCCCTTCGAGGACGCGGTCGCGCAACACCACGCGCGCATTGCGGAACACGATTTCGCTGCTCATGCGGCCATCCGTACGGGTTCGACGTTGAAAATGCGCGTGCCGACGGCGTCGGCCATGTCGTGGTCGTGGAACACGCCGAGGACGGTGGCCCCGCGCGATTTGGCGGCCTCGATGAGCGCCACCACGCGGCGGCGGTTCTCGGCATCGAGGGCAGAGGTCGGCTCGTCGAGGAGCATCAGCGGATACTCGACCGCAAAGCCGCGCGCGAGATTGACGCGCTGCTGCTCGCCGCCTGAAAATGTGGCGGGCGGCAGATCCCACATTTTTTGGGCAATGCCGAGGCCGTCGAGCAAAGTGCCGGCCCGTTCGCGCGCGCGGTCTTCGTCCCAGCCGATGCGGCGCAACGGTTCGGCGACGACGTCGCGCGCGCCCACGCGCGGGATCGCACGCAGAAACTGGCTCACATAGCCGAGCGTGCGGCGGCGCAGATCGAGGATCGTGCGGTGGCCTGCCCCCACGATCTCGACCTTTGCCGCCCCATCGGCGATTTTGATCGAACCCGCATCGGCCACATAATTGCCGTAGACGCAGCGCAGCAGCGTCGATTTGCCGGCCCCCGAAGGGCCTGCGAGCACGAGGCATTCCCCCGCGAACGCATCGAGCGACACGCCGCCAAGGACCGGCAATTCGAGACCGCCGCGATTGTGCAGGCGGAAGCTTTTGCGCAAGTCGCGCACTTCGAGCAGCGTATTCATATCTGCAGCACCGAGGAAACGAGCAGTTGCGCGTAGGGCGTTTGCGGATCGTCGAGCACTTGGTCGACGAGGCCGAGTTCGACCGCTTTGCCGTACTTCATCACCAAGAGCCGGTCGCCGAGCAGGCGGGCGACCGCCAGATCGTGCGTGACGAGCACGGCCGCCAGCCCCAGATCGCGCACGAGCACGCGCAAGAGATCGAGCAGACGCGCTTGCACCGAAACGTCGAGCCCGCCGGTCGGCTCGTCCATGAACACGAGGCGCGGTTTGGTCACGAGATTGCGCGCGATCTGCAGGCGCTGCTGCATGCCGCCCGAAAATTTCGACGGCAGATCGTCGATGCGGTCGCCCGAAATTTCGAGCCGCTGCAGCCAGTCGGACGACTCGTTGCGGATATTGCCGTAGTGGCGGGCACCCAGCGCCATCAGCCGTTCGCCGACATTCGCACCCGCCGACACGCCGAAGCGCAACCCGTCGCGCGGGTTCTGGTGGATGAGGCCCCACTCGGTGCGCTGCAGGCGCTTCAACAGCGTTTCGTCGCTCGCCGCAATGTCGATCTCGCGACCCTTGGCGTTGCGATAGTAGGCGTGGCCTTCATCGATCGGCGTCTGGCCCGACAGGCATTTGAGGAGCGAGGTTTTGCCCGCCCCCGATTCGCCAACGACAGCCAAAACTTCGCCCGGCCACAGATCGAACGAGATGCCGTCGCACACCGCGCGGGCGCCGAAATTCTTGCGCAAGCCCTCGACGCGCAGGATCGGTTCGTCGCTGCTCGCGCTCATTCGGCGGCTTCCTTAGTGTCGGTTGCGGGGGCGTGGCCGTGCGCGCGGCGCGTCTGGCAATAGTCGCTGTCCGAGCACACGAACATGCGCTTGTTGCGGTCGTCGACGACGATCTCGTCGAGGAACGAGTCGGTGGCCCCGCAGAGAGCACAGCTCTCGTCCCATTTCTCGATGCGGAACGGATGGTCTTCGAAATCGAGCGAGCGCACGGCCGTATAGGGCGGGACCGCATAGATGCGCTTCTCGCGCCCGGCCCCGAACAGCATCAAGGCAGGGCTGCGGTCGAGCTTGGGATTGTCGAATTTCGGGATGGGCGAGGGCTTCATCAGATAGCGCCCGTCGACGACGACCGGATAGTCGTAGCCCGTGGCGATATGGCCGAAGCGCGCGACGTCTTCGTAGAGCTTCACATGCATGATCGAATAGTCGGCGTGCGCATGCATACGCCGCGTTTCCGCCTCGCGCGGCTCGAGCCAGCGCAGCGGCTCGGGGATCGGCACCTGGAAGACCATGATCTGGCCTTCGCGGAGCGGTGCTTCGGGGATGCGATGGCGTGTCTGGATGATCGTCGCCTCGGCTGTACGCTCGGTCGTGGCGACGTCGGTCGTGTTGGCGAACAGGCGGCGGATCGACACGGCATTGGTCGTGTCGTCGGCCCCTTGGTCGATGACTTTCAGAACGTCTCCGCTGCCGACGATGGCGGCCGTCACCTGGATGCCGCCCGTACCCCAGCCGTAGGGCAGCGGCATCTCGCGACTCGCGAACGGCACCTGGTAGCCGGGGATCGCGACGGCCTTCAGCAGCGCACGGCGGATCATGCGCTTGGTCTGCTCGTCGAGATAGGCGAAATTGTAGCCTTCGATCATTCGGCCGCCTCGCGCGTTTGGTCGGCGCGGATGCGCCGGATGAGATTGAGCTCGGATTGGAAGTCGACGTAGTGCGGTAGCTTCAGATGCTGCACGAAGCCCGAGGCTTCGACATTGTCGGCGTGCGACAGCACAAATTCTTCGTCTTGGGCAGGCGACGTGCGTTCCTCGCCGAGCTCGCCCGCGCGCAGCGAGCGGTCGACGAGCGCCATCGCCATCGCCTTGCGCTCGCCCTCGCCGAACACGAGCCCGTAGCCGCGCGTGAACTGGGCGGGTTTTTCGCGCGAACCCTGGAACTGGTTGATCATCTCGCACTCGGTCACGCGAACCTCGCCGATGCACACGGCAAAGCCGAGCTCTTCGGGCACGATCTCCACATCGACGTCGCCGATGCGGATTTCGCCCGCAAATGGATGCGTAGAGGAATAACCGCGCTGTGTCGAATAGCCCAAAGCAAGCAGGAAGCCTTCGTCGCCGCGCGCCAGATTCTGGAGGCGCAACGCGCGCTCCGCCGGGAACTGCAGCGGATCGCGCGTGAGATCAGGCGGGCTTGCGTCGCTTTCGTCGACCTGCTCGATGAGGCCTTCGCGGTCGAGAATGTCGAGCGCACGCGGGCAATCGGCTTGCGGCGCGTCCGCGACAGGCTCGACCGTTTTGCGCGTCCCCTCGGCGGCAAGCGCAAAATCGAGCAGGCGGTGCGTGTAGTCGAAAGTCGGTCCCAGCATCTGGCCGCCCGGCAGATCTTTGTACGCGGCGGAAATGCGACGGATCGGGCGCATCTTGTCGGTATCGACCGGCAGCGATTCGGCCAGGCGCGGCAAGGTGGTGCGATAGGCGCGCAGCAGAAAGATCGCTTCGACGAGATCGCCGCGCGCCTGTTTGACGGCAAGGGCCGCAAGCTCGCGGTCGTAGAGAGAGCCTTCCGCCATCACGCGATCGACCGATAGCGTGAGCTGGCTTGCGATCTGCGTCAGCGACAGTTCGGGCGTGGCAGGATCGCCGCGCCGTGCCTGGTCGAGCAGCGCATGCGAGGCTTCGATCGCCTTGGCCCCGCCTTTGACGGCAACATACATGGCCTAACCCTCCACGCGCGTGGTGCGCGGCAATGCAAGCGCGCTATCGCCCGCAACAAACACAATGTCGAGGCCGCGCGGGAACAGCTCGTGCAGCATGTCGCGCTGGCCCCAGAAGCCGCTCGGCAGACCGGCAATGCCGACATGTTCGACCGTCTCGATGCCGGGGCCGCGCAGCGCAAGTGCGCCGCGATGCGCGAGGCTCGGCACTTCGAGCACAAGCGTTGTCGATTGGTCGGGATATTCGTTGGTGCCAAGGTCGAAACCGGCGAGCGGCGGGCATTCGGCCGCCGTCGCAAATGCAAAGCGTGCACCCGCCGGGCTTGCCGCAATGCGCGCACTGCAATGGAAGCGAAGCCAATCGGCAGCCGGTGCGCATGCCGGGCTCAGCCAGACGGGCGTATCCATATCGGCCAAGGTCAACGCCAACGCGGCAGCCGCACGGCACAAGCCCGGCGGCAACTCGGTCGGGGCGGCAAAATTCGCCAAACGGCCCGGGCGCGCCATCGCATCGAGCACGGCGCGGAAGGCGGCTTGGGCATCGGCAACGGGATCGGCGAAACCGGTTTGCATGGCACGCATCCTCTATTCCCGCACAAGCGTGAAAAAATCGACCTTGCTGGTCGCGGCATGCGCTGCTTGTGCCGCAACGCGTGCGGCCTGCGCTGCTTCGAGCCGATCGATCTGGCGCGCTGCTTCTGCGTTGCCGCGCTGCAAAAGCGCATCGAGCAGCGCTGCCTGTTCGGCGCGGTTTTTGTCGCGGCCCATTACATAGCCGAAGCCCATCGGCCCTGCCGCGTCGCCCGCAAGCCGCACGACGCAGCGCGTGACCGTGGCTTCGCCGAAATTGAACGGCGCCCCGCGCCCGCCGATGCGGCCGCGCAGCAATGCCAATCCCGTTTCGGGCGGACGCACGAACGCTGCGCGTGGCATCTGCCCCAGTGCCGCACACGCTGCGGCCAACTCGCCCGGCAGGGCTTTCGCCAGCACGCGCATCCAGCGCTGGCGTGCGGCGTTCGCAGCGTCGCCTACGGGTGCGGGGTCGGATACGGAAACTGTCATTTGCGATTCATCCAACTTGTCTATACAAGTGCGTTTAGACCAATCCGGCAAACTTGTCTATACAAGATAAGGCGGATGGCAGCCCCTCAAATAGCGCGGGCACGAGAAGTTTTTGTGGCGCTTTGCGGACGCGGAGATGGAGGGCGTTGGATGGAACCGATCTACGGCGACGACACGAGCCCGGCCGTGTGGAAACGCATCGAAGAAGCGCTGTTCCGCGAGATCGCCGCGCGCGGCAACAAGCCGGGCGAGCGTTTGGAATCGGAAGGTGCGCTTGCGCGGCGCTTCGGCGTCAACCGGCATACGGTGCGGCGCGCCATCGGCGGGCTCGTACAGCGCGGCCTTGTGCGCGTAGAACGCGGGCGCGGCTCGTTTTTGGTGGGGGCGGCCGTCGAATACGCGCTTGGGCCGCGTACGCGCTTTTCCGAAAACCTGCTGCGCCAGGGCCGTGCGCCGCACCACGAAATTCTCGGCATCGCCGAAGTGTTCGCGGCCAAACCGATCGCCAAAGCGCTTGGTTTGCGCGTGGGCCGGCCGGTCGTGGCGTGGCGCTCGGTCGGCAGTGCCGACGGCAGCCCGACGAGCTATGCGCTGCATTTCTTTCCGGCCGAACGTTTGCCCGGCATTGCCGAAGCGCTGCGCACACACCGCTCGATTTCCAAAGCCATGGCGGCCATTGGCCACGGCGACTATCGGCGCAAATGGACGCGCATCACGGCACGCTTGGCGGAGGCCGACGAGATCGAATTGCTCGCACTCACCCCGGCCCGCCCCGTGCTGGTGACAGAGAGCGTGAACGTGTCTGCCGACGACGTGCCGATCGATTTCGGCATGACGAGCTTCGCCGCCGACCGCGTGCAGCTCACGGTCGAAGCGCCCTAGACCGGCACTCACGCCGGCAGCGGCTGCTTGCCGACGAGTTTTTCGCGCAAGCTACGCGACACCACGTCGATGATCGAGACCGTGATCAGAATCATGATCACGATGAAGCAGACTTGGTCCCAATCGTTGATGCGGATGCGGTCGGCAAGAGCAAGCCCGATGCCGCCGGCACCCACGACGCCCAGCACCGTGGCAGAGCGCGTGTTGCTCTCGAAATAGTAGAGCACGTTCGAAACGAACACCGGCAGCACCTGCGGCACCACGGAAAAGCGCATTTCCAGAAGACGGCTTGCGCCGGCGGCGCGAACACCTTCGCCCTGCTCGCGCTCGACGTTTTCGATGGCTTCCGAGAACAGCTTCGAAAGCGTGCCGACGTCCGACAAAGCAAGCGCCATCACGCCCGCAAACGGCCCCAAGCCAACAGCGCTCACGAACACGAGCGCCCAGATCAACGCGTCCACGCCGCGAAACCCGTCCAGGCTGCGCCTTATGCCGAAATGGAAGATGCGGTTCGAGACGATGTTGCGCGCGGCGAGAAACCCGAGCGGGATGGCGGCGAGAGCCGCCAGCATCGTACCCAAAAACGCCATTGCCAGTGTCTCGCCCATGCCGGTCAGAAAATACGTGAACCAACCGCCGCTGTTGGGCGGAAACAGGAACTGGAACAGCCAGCCGAGCTTGCCGAGGCCGGCGAAGAAGCGGTCCCAGCCCATGCCGATCCACCAGAAGCCGAAGCCCACAAAACAAGCGATCGCCGCCGCGATCGCGATCTGCTTGAGCTTGCGGCGCTGCTCGGCCGCGTAGATCTGCGGATAGCGGGCCTGCAAGGCGGCGATTTCGCTCGCGTGCGGCAGGGCCGTTTCCATGCGCGGATTCGTCATTGGCGCCCCTCACCCATCAGGCCCGAGCGCAGCCGCTCGCACACCATGTCGATGACCGCGACGGTCGCGATGATCATCAAGAGAATGGCCGAAATTTCCGGATAGATGAACTGGCGCACGGCCAGCAGCAACTCTTCGCCGATACCGCCTGCGCCCACGAAACCCAGCACGGCGGCCGAGCGCACATTGATCTCGAAGCGCAGCAGCGCGTAGCTCACATAGTTGGGCATCACCTGGGGCGACACGGCGAACACCATCGTCTGCCACCACGATGCACCTGCCGACTGCACGCCCTCGACCGAGCGCGTGTCGACGTTTTCGTTTACTTCGGCGAACAACTTGCCGAGCGCGCCCGTCGAATGGATCGCGATCGCCAGCATGCCGGGGAACGCGCCAAGCCCAAACGCGAACACGAAAATGAGCGCGTAAACGAGCTCAGGGACAGCGCGGAAAATTTCGAAGATGCGCCGTACGACCCACACGCCCGTGCGCGAACCGTTGAGATTGGCCGACGCGTAGAAGCAGCCGACAAAGGCTGCCCCGAAAGCGAGCAACGTCGCAAGGCCCGCGATCAGAATCGTTTCAAGCAGAAGTTTGAGCCAGTGCCAGAAGCCCCAGTACCATTCCGCCATGTCGGCGCGGAAGGTCTCGATGCGCAGCACGGGTACTGTGCGCCAGATGTAGTTCCACGCACCCGGCAAGCCTTCGACCAGATTGCGCGGATTGACCTCGGCCATGTATGCCGCCAAAGTCGTACACACGAGCAGCACGAGGCCGCCCAGCCAGAGCTGGCGCCGCTTGTCGCGGCGCTGGCTCTGCCAGGCGGTCTCGAACCGTTCGACCGCATCCGATGCTGTCGCAGCAACGCTCATCGGGCGATCAGGACGCGCGACGCTGGGCCTGGTTGAACTTGATCATCTCGATGATCGGCTCGTACACCGCGTGCGAGCCGAGCACGAAGCCTTTCGAGTTGCCTTCCGTGATCTGCTTGAAACCGGCCGGATCGTTGGTCGGCATGTCCATCATCGCCTTGCGCAGATCGTCGCGCATCGCCTGCGGCAGGTCCTTGCGCGCGGCCCACGGGCTTTCCGGAATGTCGGGCGACGTCCACACGACGCGCACCGAGTCCTTCGCGATCAGGTTCTTGTCCCACATGCGCTGGAACACGCTATCGGTGGCCGAACGGTACCAAACGACACCCGCATCGTACTGGCCGTTGACGATGGCGAGCGCCACGTTGTCATGGCTGCCGGCAAACCCGGTGCGCGAGAAGTAGGTGTTGGCGGGCGTACCCGCCTTCGACAGGAAGAAGTTGGGGGCGACGAAGCCCGAGGTCGAGTTCGGGTCGACGAAGGCCAGCGTCTTGCCGCGCAGATCTTCGATCTTCTGGGCCGGGCTGTCCTTGCGCACGATCATGACTGCGCGATAGGCCGCCACGCCGTTGATGTCAGCTTCGATCACCAGCGGTTCGACGTTGCCGTCGGTCACTTCGAAGGCGCGCGCGTACGAGGCGGGACCGAAGAAGGCGAGTTCGACGCGCTTGGACTTCACGGCTTCGATGATTCCGGCATAGTCGGTGGCCGTAAACAGGCGTACCTGCACGCCAAACTGCTTGGCGAAGTATTCCTGCAGCGCCGTGTAGCGGCTCATCACGGTCTGCTGGTTTTCCGACGGAATGACAGCGACGTTCAACGTCGGGAACTGGGCGCGCCAGCTGGCCTGCGCCTGCGCACGGGTTGCAGCAAGGGCGGGCGCGAACAGCGCGGCACCGGCGGCACCGGCGATGATTTGACGGCGGGTTGTTTTCATTGTGGGACTCCTGGTTGGCGGGGTGGAAAAATCATTTTGCGAGTTGACGCGGCGCATCGGCGCGCGCAGCCGCTTCCGTGGCGACGAGGCGCGAGAAACCGGCATCCGCGCCGGATTCGGCCGATACGTCGTCGCCGTAGATCGCGCGCACGGCGGCCGTGTCGAGCATGTCGGGCGTACCGTCGAACACGATTTTGCCGCCGCGCATGCCGACGATGCGCTTGCAGTAGGTGCGTGCGGCGTCGAGATCGTGCAGGTTCACCACGACCGTGATGCCGTCCGCGCGGTTGATGCGCGCGAGCGTGTCCATGACCATGCGCGCACTGCGCGGATCGAGCGATGCGATCGGCTCGTCGGCCAAGATCATGCGCGGCTGCTGGCTCAGCGCGCGCGCGATGGCCACGCGCTGCTGCTGGCCGCCCGACAGCGTGTCGGCGCGCTGCAGGGCAAGTTCGGCGATGTCCACGCGCTCGAGGCAGCGAATGGCGAGTGCACGTTCGGCGGCCGAGAACTGCATTAGCAGCGACGGCACGAGGCTGCGATAGGCGAGCCTGCCGACGAGCACGTTGGTGACCACGTCGAGCCGCTTCACGAGATTGAATTGCTGGAAGATCATCGCGCACTGGGCGCGCCATTTGCGCAGGGCTGCACCCTTGAGGCTCGCCACGTCGACATCGCCTGCGAGGATACGGCCGCTGGTGGGATCGGCGAGGCGATTGATCATACGCAGCAGCGTCGATTTGCCGGCCCCCGAACGGCCGATGATACCGACCATCGCGCCCTCGGCGAGGTCGATGGTCACGCCAGCGACGGCGGCTGTGGTGCCAAAACGTTTGGTCAGATCGACGATCTGCAGCATGCGCATTCCCTTCGGCAAGGCGTTCGGGATACGCGGCATATGGCGGACAGAGAGTTACGCCCGCGTGAAGTTTGTCGGGCAAATTTGTTTCAGAAGCGCGACAAAAACCTTAATTGTGGAGGCGCACGCCCGGTGCGAGCGTGCCGCGATCGGCCAGACCTGCCGCGCGCGCGGGATTTTCCGACACAAGCGGCCGGAATTTCGCGAGATCGGCACGCCCGCCCGCAAGGCGCCACGGGTGGGCGCGTCATCGGGAAACCCTAGATGCGGCAGCGATGGGCACAGAACGATTCGCGGTCTCCCGGCTGCTGTCCAGCTACACCACCTCCCAGCGACCGCTGTCGCCGGCGCGCGCCAGCGCGTCGAGTGCCCGCATGTTTAGGATCGCATCCTCGATGCCGCCGACGACGGGGGCGAGGCCGCGGACCGTCCGGCCGAAGGCTTCCGCCTGCAACTGGTACTGATCGACCGGCGGGAAGGCGATCTCGCGGGCATTGCGGCCGCCCAGGCGCGTGCCGTCATCGACGAAGATCCGCGTCGCCGCGTCGGGTGGGGGGTTGAAGGGGATCTCGATCTCGATGCGGCCCTTCGTCCCCAGCGCTTGGACTCGCTGGAACGGCACGAGTTGCGTCGAGACGCTGAAGCCAAGATGGCGTCCGGCGCCGAAATCGAACAGGCCGCTGGACAGCGTGTCGGTGCCGAACGCAGCCGAACGCTCGATGATTGCCGTCGCCCGCATTGGATCGGCGCCGAAGAGCAGACGCCCCGACATGAGCGCGTAGCAGCCGATATCGAGCAGGCCGCCGCCGCCAATGTCCTTGCGGTTGCGGATGTTCGCGGGATCGGCATTGAAATAGCTGAACGCGACCTGGACGGCGCGCAATTCGCCAATCTGCCCCGACGCCACAATCTCGATCGCCTTCTGCCACTGCGGGTGATGGCGGATCATGAAGGCCTCGGCGACATGGATTCCGGGCGGCACATCGCGCAACGCCTCGGCTTCCGCTGCGGTGATGGCGATGGGCTTTTCGCACAGCACGTGTTTTCCCGCACGAGCCGCCGCCAGCGTGAAGGGCACGTGCAGATGGTTCGGCAGCGGGTTGTAGATCGCCTCCACCTCCGGGTCGGCCAGCAGCGCTTCGTACGATCCAAAGGCGCGCGCAGCACCGCACGCGGCTGCAAACTCGGCGGCCCGTGCGGCGTCGCGCGATGCCACTGCGACGATCTGCAGGTCCTTGCTGCGCAGTATGCCGGGAACGACTTTCTCCCGGCCGATCTTGGCGGTGCTGAGAATGCCCCACCGGACGGGCGAAGTTGCGTCGGCCATTTTTTGTCCTCCCTCTGAGGCTCCCCGCTGGAGCCGGTGAATTCTGCCGTCTTTTCGCGCGGCCGCCGCGGTTTTGCGAACCGGCCGCCGCCAAGATTTGACGGGCGCCTCGGGCCACCTCGTTCACGCCGATTCACAGCCCAGCGTCCGGCAATCGTTGTACCGGCATCGAGGATCAGAATAAGGCAACTCGGCCATATCGGCTCAAGGCGATGCCGCAAGCTGGCGATCGGTATCGCGCAGAGCGCGAGCGTCGAGGAAGAACACGCCGGGGCGCGGCGCCTGCGTATTCTCGATGCGCCAAGCTTGCGGCTTGGCGGAAAATGTTTCGGCCGTCGGTGGTGCCCCAGGTCGGACTTGAACCAACATGTCCTTGCGGACAACAGATTTTGAGTCTGCCGCGTCTACCGTTTCGCCACTGGGGCACCGGGCCGAACGAAGCGGCGATAATAGGGGCGAATTTGCCGGGGTCAACCCCTTGGGATTCGCTCCTCGCGAAGCTAGGATCGCGGCGATGGGATCGAATTTGCGCATGCAGGCGGCGGCCGTTGCCGTTGGATCGGCAGCCACGCTGGGGGCGGCCTTGGCCTTCCAACATTTGGGCGGCTTGGCGCCGTGCGAGCTCTGCTATTGGCAGCGCTACCCGTATTGGGGAGCGATCCCGCTCGCCATCCTTGGCACCGTGCTGCCGGGCCGGGCGGGGGCGCTGTGCCTGGCCGGGGCCGCGATTTGCTTGGCCACGACCGCCGGCATTGGCGGCTTCCATGTGGGCGTCGAGCAGCATTGGTGGCAGGGGACGAGTGCCTGCGGCAGCGCCCAAGGCCCCGCGGCCAGCCTCGAGGAATTGCGCGCGCGCCTGCTGGCAGCCCCCATCGTGCGCTGCGATTCGCCGGCTTGGACCCTGGCCGGGCTGTCGATGGCGGCCTATAATATGCTGATCGCGGCGGCGCTCGGCCTCACGGCCGGGTGGACGGCGCTGAAACGCTGGAAGGGCGACGTTCAATGACTGCCGCACGCAATCTGGGCCTGCCCGGCGAACCGGCCGGCGAAAAGCTGATCGACCGCGTGCTGCGCGTGAATCTGGCCGGCGAATACGGGGCCGTGCGCATCTACGAAGGCCAGCTCGCCGTGCTCGGCCGCACGAGTCCGGCCGGCGCCGCAATCGCCCACATGGCCGAGCAGGAGCTCCGCCATCTCGAAGCTTTCGAGCGCCTCGTGCCCGAACGCCGCGCCCGCCCCACCGTGCTGCAGCCTTTGTGGCATGTGGCCGGATTTGCGCTGGGGGCTGCGACCGCGATGCTGGGGCCAAAGGGTGCGATGGCCTGCACGGTCGCGGTCGAAGAAGTGATCGACGAACATTACCGCGAGCAGATCGCGACCCTGCCCGACAGCGAAGCCGATCTCAAAGCCACGCTCGAAGATTTCCGCCGCGAAGAGGTCGAGCATCGCGACGAGGCCCTCGCTCAAGGAGCCGAAGCAGCACCCGGCTTCGAGCTCTTGCGCGGCGCCATCAAGGCCGGCTCGCGCGCGGCGATCTGGCTTTCCTCGCGCCTCTGAAACTGCCGCACTAAGACTGCCGCAAAGGTTTCTCGCACCTGCCGCTTTTCCGCCATGGTTGGCGGGCAATAAGCTCGGCATGCGAACCCGCCGCTTCCTCCACGACGAACCGCCGCTGGCCGAACTCATCGACGATCCGATGGTTCGCGCCGTGATGGCGCGCGACCGCGTTTCGCGCGAAGGGCTGATCGAAGTGATCCGTGCGGCCCAGAAGCATCTGAAGCCCGAAAAAATCCCGGCCTAAATCGGCCCGCTCAGATGGGCTCGAGTTCCGCATCCCAATAGAGGAAGTCGCGCCAGCTCTGGTGCAGATAGTTGGGCGGAAAGGCGCGGCCGTTTTCCTGCAAGGCCGCCGAGGTCGGCTGGATCGGCCGATGGCGCGGGAACATCTTCGCCTCGGCCGGCAGGCGGCTGCCTTTGACGAGATTGCAGCACGAGCAGGCCGTGACGACGTTCTCCCACGTGGTGCGCCCGCCGCGCGAGCGCGGCACCACATGGTCGAAGGTGAGCTCAGGCGCCGGGAAGGCTTCGGCGCAATATTGGCATTCGAAGCGATCGCGCAGGAACACGTTGAAGCGCGTGAACGCCGGGCGGCGGGCGGCGGGCACGTATTCTTTGAGCGAGATGACAGACGGCAGGCGGAAAGCTTGCGAGGGCGAGCGGACCACACGATCGTATTCCGAGACGACGTTCACGCGGTCCTGGAACACGGCCTTGATTGCGTCCTGCCAGGACCAGATCGACAGCGGGAAATACGAAAGCGGGCGGAAATCGGCGTTCAGCACCAGGGCGGGGCATGCTTCGGCGCGGCTGCTGCGCGAACCCATTTCGGCGAAAGGAACTCGGCGCGGATCCAGCGGTGCCGGATCCAATCTTGTTGCCAGTGCTCCAAAAGCCTGGGCCCCGAACGCTTCACCGTCCACGCCTGCCCCTCCGCTAACCGCTTCGAGAATCGACGTTCACCTTCAGCCCCTCTTTGATAGGCGATCTTGCCTTCAAAAGCAATGCGTTGGCCCGTTACAGAGGCATGACATTTTAGGTCTGCAAAACGGTGCCGAGCCGGTTTCGCAGGAACTCGGCCCCGGCCTGCAAGCCCGCCTCGTCGATCGAGTGCGGCAGACCCGGACACGCCAAAGTTTCAACCGCCATTCCGGCTTCACCCAAAGCCGTTGCGGCCTCGGCCATGCGCTCGAACGGCACGATCGGATCGGCCGTGCCGTGCACGAGCAGCACGGGCGGGCGCGATTTTACGGCTGTCCCGAAATGTGCCGCATCGACCAAAGCGCCCGAATAGCCGAGCACGCCGCCGATCGCCACATCGCGGCGCGGCGCCACATAAAGCGACATCATCGTGCCTTGGCTGAAGCCGACGAGCGCCAGGCGCTCGGGCGGCAGGGCGAAGCGCTGCAATTCGGCGTCGAGAAACGCATCGAGGATCGGCGCTGCCGCCGCCACACCCGCCACGACGCGTTCGGGCGTGCGGTCCTGCAGGCTGAACCATTGGCGGCCGTAGGGCGCCATATCGCAGGGGAAAGGCGCGTGCGGCGACACAAAATGTGTGCGCGGCAAAAACCGCGACCACAAGGGTGCAAGCGAGATAAGATCGTTGCCGTCGGCCCCCAGCCCGTGCAGCAGCACCACCAGCGAATCGGGTTTGTTTGCCCCCGCCCGCGGTCCGTCGAGTTCGAAAAACGCCATTCTGCCGCCCCTTTTTTGCCGCCCTGGATTCCCTAGCCTGCCTTCCCCGCAAAGTCGAGCCTGCCACAGACGAGTGCGATGTCCGATACCCGCTTTGCCCCTTCGCCGACCGGCTATCTGCATCGCGGCCACGCTTTTTCAGCCCTGTTCGCGGCCGAAGCGGCCCGCACGAGCGGCGGGCGCTTCATCCTGCGCATCGAAGACATCGACCAAGGCCGCTGCCGACCCGAATTCACCGACGCGATCTTCGAAGATCTCGCCTGGCTCGGCTTGCGCTGGGAAATGCCGGTGCGCCGCCAATCCGAACAGATGGCCGACTACCAAGCCGCCCTCGCCAAGCTCGAGGCGCTCGGCGTGCTCTACAAATGCGTGTGCACGCGCGCCGACATCAAACGCGAAATCGCCGCAGCCGGGGCGGCTCCGCATCTCGCCGGCGAAGGCGGAGAGCCGCTTTATCCGGGCACTTGCCGCAGACGCCCGGCAAACGAAGTGGCCGACCGCGTCGCAAACGGGGCGGCTTATGCGCTGCGCCTCGATGTTGCGGCGGCGGCAGCGATCGCAGGCAAGCTTGCCTGGCACGACCAAGCGGCAGGGCCGCAAGTGGCGCGACCCGAATTGCTTGGCGACGCGGTGCTAGCCCGCAAGGACGTGCCGACGAGCTACCATCTGGCCGTGACGGTCGACGACCATCTGCAGGGCATCGACCTTGTCACGCGCGGCCAAGATCTGTTCGTCGCCACGCATCTGCACTGCCTGCTGCAGAAACTGCTCGGCCTGCCGACCCCTGCCTATCATCACCATAAATTATTGACCGACCCGGACGGCCAGCGCCTGGCCAAACGCGCCGGGTCGCCAAGCCTGCGCGATTTGCGCGCGGCCGGGATCGCGGCAACCACCCTACGAGATGGTTTGGGTTTTAACTGACTTTTGTTAAAATTATGGCTAAATTCTTGATATGGAGGATTGAGCCATGGTCACGTTGTTTTGGGGCCTTGCCATCTATATTGCGTTTGTTTTCCTTCTCGATATTGTCGTCGAACTGCTTGCCAGCGCGTTTGCGTGGGCGGGCCGCCACGAGGCCCGCATCCGCGCAGGTCGCCTAGCGAACTGAGCCGCAGGCGTACTTTTTGCGGCGGAAATAGGTTACCATAGGCGCCGAAAGGCGACGATTGGCGACTGCTACAACCTATTTATTGTCGTTTTATTACAAATACTTGACTGAATTAGGCGACCAGGTGACGAAGTTTTTTTCGTCGCCTATTTCAACCCGTCGCCGCAACAGCAGCCCGACGGTCGCCAAGACCGCGGGCAAGACCCTCATTTCACCATGTCAAACAGCACTGCTTCGGGAACGCCAAGGCATAAGATTATTATCCACAAATCGATCTAAAAAACAAGGATTTTTGCACCCCAAAACTTTGTGCCCGGCGCAGGCCGTTTATCGCTAGGGTGCGCCAGCAGGGCCTTGAACTTGCAGCCCTCCCACCGCAGATTACCGGCCATTGCCGTTTGTCGCTCCTTCACCCCCGACCCCCGAGTTCAGCCATGACAGACCCCGCCAACAACCTGTCGGCAGCCCCCACAGAACCCGCCTTCGACGTTCCGGAAGGCACCATCTATATCGGGGCCAACTCGGTGGCGCGCTGGTTCATCGAACTCGGCTTCAGCCAGGGCAAACCATGCCTGCTGGCCAAGCAAGTGTTCCTCGATGCGCCCAAGAATCAGACCGCGATTTCGCGCCAGCTCGCCGCAGGCCGCGTGTTCTTTTCGCTGAAGCAGCTCGAAATGCTGATGCAGGTGCGCCACCACATCGAGATCAACGTGCCCGACTACGAGCGCGTGCGCATCGCAGCCCATCTCGGCAGCGGCTGACACGCACCCAATAAATCGACAAGCGCCTACAGCGTCGCCTCGAGCGTGGCGCGCAGTTCGCGGCTGATCTCCGGCAAAATGCCGAACCACGCCTGGAAGGCCGGGCGGGCTTGGTGCATCAGCATGCCGAGCCCGTCCACGGTCGGGTTGCCGCGCGCGCGGGCGGCTGCCAGCAGCGGTGTCGCAAGCGGCGTGTAGACGATATCGGCCACGACTGCGTCGCGCGGCAGGCGGTCGAGGGCGAGATCGAGCGCGTCTTGCCCCTTCATGCCTTGGCTCGTGGTGTTGACGAGCATCGCCGCATCGGCCAAAGCGGCATGCCGGTCTTCCCATGCGACGGATACGAGGGCCGAACCGAAATCGGCGCGCAAGGCTTCGGCGCGCGCGCGTGTGCGGTTGACCACACGAATTTCGCGGCAGCCCTGCTGCAGCAAACCGTCGACGATCGCGCGCGCTCCCCCGCCCGCCCCGATCACGGTCGCAGGCCCCGCAGCGGCGCGCCACGTCGGAATGGCTTCGGCGATGCTCGCAACAAAGCCCCACGCATCGGTGTTGGTGCCCGAAAGGCTGCCGTCTTTTTCGACCACGATCGTGTTGGTGGCCCCGATGCGGCGCGCGGTGTCGTCGAGCCGGTCGACCAGCTTCACCGCTTCGATCTTGTGCGGAATGGTGAGATTGCAGCCGGCAAAGCCGAGGGCCGGCAAAGCGCGCAACGCGGCGGCGAGGCCCGCGACCGGAATTTCGAGCGGCACGTAGCGCCCCTCGAGCCCGCTTTGCGCAAGCCAATGGTTGTGCAAAAGCGGCGAGCGCGAATGCAGAACCGGCCAACCCATGACCCCGGCCAGATGGAAACGTCGCGGTGCGGACATTTGCGCGGCAACTCCTGCGAAAAACCGGCGCAAGAGTCGTCGCAGACGCAAGCTTGCGCAACGGTTTTTTCGCGAAGCCCGCCCGGCCCAAAAACCTGCTGCGCGACCGGCCCGAATCGCGCGAGACTCGAGATTAAATCCGCGTCGCCCAGCCAATTCGCAAAAACAAGGGTCCCGCCGCATCATGGCGACCGTCAACGCAAGCCAGCACCATGCCGACGGCTATCTGCAGGCCGTGCGGGTGGAAGCGCAGACCCCGAACCCGGTCGCCACACTCGTGTTCACGCACGGCGCTTTCGGCACGGCCGCCCATTTCGAGAAAATCGCCGAGGCGCTCTCGCACAGCTACGAGGTCTATCTCATCAATCTGCCGGGCCACGGACGCTCCGCCTGCGATTTTTCGCCGACGGTCGCAGCGATGGCGCAGCGCGTTGCGACCTATCTCAATGCGCGCCGCACGCAGCCGCTCGTGCTGATCGGCGAATCGATCGGCGCCAATGTGCTGGTGGCGGCCGTACCGATGCTTCAGCAAAACATGCGCGCGGTCTTGATGGTCGATCCGCCGGTGGGTCCGCGCGGCATGGCGCAGGTGGCGGGCTGGTTCAAACGCTACGCCAATGCCGAGAGCCCGCCTTTCTGGCTCGCACTGGCGCAGGCGTGTTTCGGCTACAATGTGCTGAGCGGCCATTCGCAGCCGGTTTCCTACGCCGATCTGTTCGCGCACCTGCCGCCATCCTTGCCGATCACGGTCGTGACCGGTGCGGCAAGCGACGACGCCGCGATCGAGCAGGCCGATCCGGCCAGCAACCCGTGCTGCTTCGGCAATGCCGACGAAGCGGCGTTGCGCCTGCGCCTGGGTGCACGCTTCACCTGTCGGCGCCTGGCCGGTCTCAACCACAATCCGTTCCACTATGCGCCCGACACGATGCAGGCCGAGATCGAGGCGTTTTTGGCGCGGCTCGAAGCGACGTCGCCGCAAACACCGGCGCCGCGTCCCGCCAATGCGCGGCGCCGCGTGCTGTGGTTCTCCGGCTTCCCGTCGTCGGGCACGGTCAAGCTGCAGATGATGGCAGCGCACTTGCTGGCAGCCGAAGCCAAGACGGGCCCGATCCGCTCGCTCGCGCACATGGACGAGATCGTGCCGCCGATGCTCGTGGACTACAACATGCCGCCCGATCCGATGGGGCGCGCGATCGAGCCGATCTTCACGCACCATCTGCCGGGGCCGTTTTTGTCGACGACCTACGAGACGGCGGCGATCGTGCAGGTCGTGCGCCATCCGGTCGATATTGCGTTTTCGACCGCGTCTTACGCGCTGCCGTTCCACTGCGACTATGTGTCGATGTCGCCCGAGCAACGCAATGCCCGCACGCGCGCGCTTGTGCACGAATTTCTCGATCTCGGCACGCTCGCACTCTACGCAAATTACGGCTTCGGAACGTGGGCTTTGCATGCGCGGCTATGGCGCGATTTTGCCGAGCAGACGAAGGTGCCGTATCTGCGCTTGCGCCTGGAAGACGTGCGCAAGGACGAAACCGCCGCCTGCCGCCAGATCGCGTCCATTCTGGGGCTCGCACCCGACGACGCGACGATCGCCGCCGCCGTCGAAGCCGCCACGATCGGCCATTCGCGCACCCTCGAAGAGGCGACGATCGCAGCCAAGCTACCGTGTCGGTTCTATGTGCCGCAATTGGCGCCACTCTACGAAGCGGGCTGGCGCTACCACGGCAAGGGCCTGTCCGACTACGGCAAGGGCCAATTGACGGACGAAGACTGGGCGAAGGCCAAAGCGACCTTCGGCAGCGAAGCGGCAAGGCTCGGCTATGCTTTCCCCTGACACGAAATCCGGCACGGTGTTCTGGATCACCGGCCTGTCGGGGACAGGCAAGACCACGCTTGCCGAATTGCTCGTCCCCGCTTTGCGCAAACGCGGCCGGGCTTCCGTGCTGCTCGACGGCGACATGCTGCGCGCGATCTTGGGCCGTGCGGCGGGCTCTTACGACAGTGCGGCACGGCGCGAACTTGCGTTTGTCTATGCGCGGCTCGCGCATGCGTTGGCCATGCAAGGCATCGATACGGTGTGCGCGACCATCTCGATGTTCGATGCGGTGCGCGAGTGGAACCGCACCAACAACGCTTCGTATGTCGAGATCTATCTCGACGTCGCCTTGGCCGAGCGCGTGCGGCGCGATCCCAAAGGGATCTATGCGCGCGCACAAGCAGGTGCGGAAGCAGCCGTGCCCGGATTCGACGACGCGTTCGAAGCGCCCAAAGCGCCCGATCTCGTTTTCGGACCCGCACCACTCCCGGCGCCCGACGCCTGCGTCGCTGCGATCCTGGCATGGCTCGACAGGCAGGCGTGATCCCGACTAGCTTTTCCTTTGGTCCCCGATACGAACGGAAAAAGACGATGGCAGGCGAATCTAGGGCAGGCGAAACCAAACTGGGCGATTTCACCGGGCTTGCGGCCGACTATACGCGCTACCGCCAAGGCTACGCGCCGGGCGTGGTGAGGGCCTTGCTCGGCCTGCTCGACCGGCCGGCCGCCCAGTGCGATGCGGCCGATGTCGGGGCCGGTACGGGTATTTGGTCGCGCATTCTGGCGCAGGCGGGTTTGCGCAGCGTGACGGCGATCGAGCCCAACGACGACATGCGCGGCAAAGGCAGTACGCATCGCGAAAACGGCGCCATCGCGTGGCGCAACGGCTCGGGCGAGGCGACGGGCCTCGACGCACAGAGCGTTGATCTGCTGACCATGGCCTCGTCGTTCCATTGGGTCGATTTCGACAAGGGCACGGCCGAATTCGCGCGCGTGCTGCGGCCCGGCGGGCGCTTCTGCGCGCTTTGGAACCCGCGCCTCGTCGAGGCCAACGCGCTGACGGCAGCCATCGAATCCGAACTCGATCGCCGCTTGGTCGGCAAGCCGCGCGTGTCGTCGGGCCGCTCGGGCATCACGCAGACGCTGACCGCGCAGCTGTGGTCGCATCCTCTGTTCGAAGACATTGTCTATCTCGAAGGCCGGCACGTCGCCCATCTGTCGCCCGAAATCTACATGGGCGCTTGGCGCAGCGTGAACGACGTGCGCGCGAAACTCGGCGAAGCGGGCTTCGCCGAGTTCCTCGGCTGGGTCGAAAAGCGCATCGAAGGCCACAAGACGATCGAAGCCGTGTATCTGACGCGCGCTTGGGCCGCCCGTCGGCGCGCATGAAAGCGGCGGCAACCCGCCTCGACCTTGCCGGCAAGGCGCAAACGCTGGCCGCCTTGCGCGGGCAGTTGGCGCACGGGCATGTGTTGCCGCTGCAGCATTTTGCGGTCGCCGAATGGCGGACGGCGCGCGCTTCGGTGCTGGCGCGGCTTGGCAGCGATTCCGAGCTCCCCTTTCCGTTGATCGTGCGCTCGAGTGCGGCGGGGGAAGATTCGGCCAGTGCGTCGCAAGCCGGACGCTTCCTGTCGATCGCGAATGTGGCGGAAGCCGAGGCACTTGCCGCAGCGATCGACACGGTCGTCGCGTCCTATGGCGACGCGGCCACGCAAGCGGCGAGCCGCGTGCTCGTGCAGCCGATGCTGGCGGCGCCGCGTCTTTCCGGCGTTGCCTTCACGCGCGATCCGGCCACGGGGGCGCCCTATCGCACGGTCAATTACCATATCGGCGCCGATACGGCGGCGGTGACGGCGGGCAAGCGTGCCGAGTTGCAAACGCTTGTCTATATCGCAGGAGCGGGCGACGCGATCCCATCGGAATTCGTAGGCCTCGACCGCTGCCTCGACGAGCTCGAAGCTTTGTTCGGCACGCCTGCCCTCGACGTCGAATTCGCGATCGACCAGGCGGGCGCTGTCGCAATCCTGCAAGTGCGCGCCCTTGCCTGCCCGCCGGGGGCCGCGATCGACGAGGCGCTGCACGCGGCCTTGGACCGCATTTCGGAAAAGGTCGCGGCGGGCTTGCGGCCGCATCCGTTTTTGTTCGGGCCGCGCACGGTGTTTGCGGTGATGCCCGACTGGAACCCGGCCGAGATCATCGGCCTTAGGCCGCGCCCGCTTGCGCTGTCGCTCTATCGCGAGCTCGTGACCGACGCGATCTGGGCCTACCAGCGCGACAATTACGGCTACCGCAATCTGCGCAGCTTTCCGCTGATGGTGTCCTTCGAGGGCCTGCCCTATATCGACGTGCGGCTGAGCTTCAATAGCTTCGTGCCGCGCGATGTTTCGCCCGCTTTGGCCGAACGTTTGGTCGCCCACTATATAGGTCGGCTCATTGCCGCCCCCGTGCTCCACGACAAGGTCGAGTTCGACATCGTCTTCTCGTGCTACGATTTCACGCTGCGCGAACGCCTCGAAGGGCTCGACGAGCGCGGTTTTTCGGCATCCGAGCGCGCGGCACTGGCTGAGTCGCTGCGCACGCTCACCAACAACATCCTGCGGCCCGACGGGCTGTGGCACCAGGACGAAGCGCGGCTTGTCGATCTCGACAAGCGCTACCAAGCGCTCGCCCTTGCCAAGCTCGATCCGGTCGCGCGCATCTATTGGCTGCTCGAAGACTGCAAGCGCTACGGCACTTTGCCGTTTGCGGGGCTCGCCCGCGCGGGCTTCATCGCGATGCAGATTCTGCGCTCGCTCGTGGCCGTGGGCGTGCTCGACGAGGACGGGCTTGCCGCCTTCATGGCCTCGGTCGACACGGTGGGTACGCGCATCGGCCGCGATCTGGCCGCGATGCCGCGCTGGCAGTTCCTCGAGACCTACGGCCATCTGCGCCCCGGTGCCTACGACATTCTGTCGTCGCGCTACGACGAGGCGCCGGACCTCTATTTCGATTTTGCGCAAGCGGCAAACGGCTCCGCCCCGCCACCGCACAAACCCTTTGCGCCCGACGAAGCCATGCGCGCGAAGATCGCCGCATTGCTTGCACAGCACGGGCTCGAAACCGACGTCGACGGGCTGTTTGCGTTTCTGGCCGGCGGCATTCGCGGGCGCGAGCGCGCCAAGTTTCTGTTCTCGCGCAATCTGTCGCTGGCCCTTGCCGAGATCGGCAAGCTCGCCGCCGCACACGGGCTCGATCTCGACGATGCGTCGCATCTCGACATCCGCACGATCTACGAACTTTACGTCGGCAGTGCGGATATCGGTTCGGCGTTGCGCGAAAGTGCGGCGGCGGGACGTGCGCGCCAAAAGCTCGCGCAGCGCCTGGTGCTGCCGCCGCTCATCTACACGCAAGCGCATGTGCGCGCCTTCCACTTCCCGCCGAGCGAGCCCAATTTTGTCGGCCGCAGCCGCGCGCAAGGAACGGTGAGTGCGGCCGACGCCGGCAGCGATCTTGCCGGCAAAATCGTGGTCGTCGCCAATGCCGATCCGGGTTTCGACTGGCTGTTCTCGCGCCGCATTGCGGGCTTCGTGACCGCCTATGGCGGGGCCAATTCGCACATGGCAATCCGTGCCGGCGAAACCGGCACGCCCGCCGCTATCGGCGTGGGCGAGCGCGCGTTCGAGACCTATCGCCGGGCGCGCGCACTCGATCTCGACTGCGCCAATCGGCGCATCGTGGCGATCCAATGAGGGTGTTGCTGGTGAGCCAGCGCGTGGTCGTCGATCCGCGCCACGGCGAACGGCGCGACGCGCTCGACCAGCGTTGGAGCGAATTTCTCGCAGCATCCGGGTTCTTGTGCGTGGCCCTGCCGAACCATCCGCAAAATGCCGCCGCTTTTGTCGACAAGCTGGCACCCGCTGGCGTGCTGCTGACCGGCGGCGGGGATTTGGGCGATGTGCCCGAACGCGACGCAGCCGAAGAGATCGTCGTCGCGTGGGCGGAGGCGCACAATCGGCCCGTCTACGGCGTGTGCCGCGGCTTCCAGTTTCTGCTCCAGCGCGCGGGCGCCAAGCTCGAGCGCATCGCAGGCCATGTCGCCATACGGCATGCTCTTAGCGACGGCACAAGCGTGAACAGCTTCCACGATTGGGGCACGGCAGACGTGCCGAAGGGCTGGACCGCAATCGCGCGCGCACCGGACGGCACGCTTGAGGCGGCACGCGCCGACGACGCAGCGCTTGCGGGCCAAATGTGGCACCCCGAGCGCGAGATGCCGTTCGCGGCGCGCGACATCCAAACCATCGCAGCGTTTTTCGGAGGAGGCCCATGAAAGGCTTGATCCTGGCGGCCGGGCGCGGCTCGCGCATGGGGGCCCTTACCGACGCCAAACCCAAATGCCTCGTCGAGATCGGCGGACGCAGCCTGCTCAATCGCCAGATTACCGCACTTACGGCAGCGGGCTGTGCCGAGATCGGCATCGTGCATGGCTGGCAGGGCCACATGCTGGCGCAACAGGGACTCGTGCGCTTCGCCAATCCGAATTGGCAGACGACCAACATGGTGCGCTCGCTCGAATGTGCGGCTGCGTGGCTCGGCGCCGACATTTGCCTCGTGAGCTACAGCGACATTTTTTATCCAGCTTCGGCCGCCGCCAAACTCGCTGCGTGCGACGCACCCCTGGCCATCGCCTACGACCCGCTTTGGTTGGCGCTGTGGCAGCAGCGTTTTGCCGATCCGCTGGCCGATGCCGAAACCTTCCGCCGCAGCGCGGACGGGCAGCTGATCGAGATCGGCGGCAAGACAAAAGACGCCGCCGAGATCGAAGGCCAGTATATGGGCCTCCTGCGTTTCGCCCCCGCCGGCTGGGCAAGCGTGGCAGCCTATCTTTCGACCCTGCCCGCCGCCAGCGCCGACCGGCTCGACATGACGGGCCTGCTCAAAGCGCTGCTCGCGCAAGGGACGGCAATCCACACCGTCGCGGTCGACGGCCCGTGGGGCGAAGTCGACAGTGCGAGCGATCTCGAACTCTACAGAACTTGGAGCGTGTGATGGCGAAGGCAGGAAAACTCGACGGTCGCAAAGCGCTGGTCACCGGCGGCAATACGGGCATCGGCCGCGCCGTGGCGCTGGCTTATGCCGCCGAAGGGGCCGACGTGACCATGGCTTGGCACGCGGACCCGAAGGAAGCCGAAGCAACCGTCGCCGCGATCGTGGCGTTGGGCCGCCAAGCGATCGCCGTTCGCGCCGACGTGACCAGCGAGGCGAGCGTGGCGGCTTTGTTTGCTTCCCACCGCAAACGCTTCGGCAGGCTCGACATCCTCGTGAACAATGCCGGCATCCAGAAATCGCAGAAGCTCGAGAAGACGACTCTGGCCGATTGGGAGCGTATGCTCGCCGTGCATCTGCGCGGCGCCTTCCTGTGTTCGCGCGCCGCCGCTGCCTTGATGCGTCGGCAAAAGCAGGGACGCATCGTCAATGTGTGCTCGCAGCTCGGCTATATCGGGCGCGCAGAATATCTCGCCTACAGCACCGCCAAAGCCGGGCTCATCGGCTTCACGCGGGCCCTTGCCAAAGAACTGGCACCCGCAGGCATCCTTGTGAACGGCGTGGCGCCGGGCCTCGTCGATACGGGCTTCGATCCGCTGTCGACTGCGGCCAAACGTGCGCACGCGCGAAGCTTGCCGCTGAAGCGCCTCGGCACGCCCGGCGACATGACGCCCGCTTTCGTGTTTCTGGCCAGCGACGAGAGCCGCTATTTCTGCGGCCAGCTCCTGCACCCGAATGGCGGCGAGATCATGCCGTAGCGGACGGGAAGACCAGCCGGTACGCGCGATCGAGCGGCAGCGTGCGGTGGTCGGTCTCGTTGGTGTCGGACAGTTCGAGATTGAAGAAGTCGCATTTGGGCGGCGCGAAATGCGGCCCCGCATGCCACGTGCCGACATGCAGCTTGATCGCGACATTGCCCGGAATCGCGAACGCGGCGAGCCGCTTGGGGTCCGGCACGTCGCCGGGCGGGGCCACCAGCAGATACCACGGCACGCCGCCCACGCTCGCCAGACATTGCGTGACGCGCACATGGCAAGTAATGCCGCGAATCGTCGGCTCGCGCCGGGCCAGCGCCATGATGTAGAAGCGCGGCGTGCCGGCCGACAGCACAAGCTCGGCATCCTGCGGCCCGAACAAAGCGCCGTCTTCAGTCGCCGCGATGAGCTGGCCGTAGGGGGCGAATGCCGATGCGGCGATCGGTTGCGGCACGAGATCGACAAGTTCGGCGGTTTGGGTCGGGGTCATTGCGCACTTGCTCCGGCGTAGGAATTGCACATCATTGGCTGCCCTTTTCCCCTTGGCAAGAGAACGATGCGCTACGAACAAAGCGGCTATCCCCCGATCGACCTCGCGAGCCCGGCGCTGCAAGCATTGGCCGCCCAAGCGCAGGCCGAAATCGCGGCCCTCGCCTATCCCGCACGCAGCTGGGTCGAGCGCCGTTCGCCTGCGGGCGAAGAATGGTGCGACGTCGCCATTGTCGGCGGCGGGCAATCGGCATTGGGCCTTGCCTTCGGCCTGCAACGCGCAGGCGTGCCGGACACGCTGTGCTTGAGTGCGGCAGCGCCCGGCGAGGCCGGGCCCTGGCAGACCTACGCGCGCATGGAAACGTTGCGCACGCCCAAAGACCTTGTCGGCCTCGAATTCGGACTGCCGAATTTGGGCTTCCGGCGCTGGTACGAGGTACAGTTCGGTGCGGCCGCGTGGGAGGCCCTCGGCCGCATCGCGCGCGTGCATTGGGGGGCCTATCTCGATTGGTATGCGGCCGCGACTTGCGCCAAAATTCGCCATCGAACGAACGTCGAAGCGATCCGCCCGATCGCGGGCGGCTTTGCCTTGGCGCTGCAAGGGCCCGAGGGGCCCAGCACGCTCTATGCGCGCCGCGTGGCGCTGGCGACCGGCTTCGAGGGCAGCGGCGGCTGGGACGTGCCCGCCCACATCAAGAACAGCCTTCCCCCGCATGCCTATGCGCATTCGAACGGCCCGCTCGCGACAGGCCAGGTCGCGGGCAAGCGCGTGGCCGTGCTCGGCCACGGTGCGTCGGCCTTCGACAATGCGGCGTGGGCGTTGGCCAACGGTGCGGCGCGCGTCGATCTCTGTTTCCGGCGCGCCAAACTGCCCGAGATCAATCCGCATCGCTGGGCCGAACAGGCGGGCTTTCTCGACCATTTCTACGATCTGCCGGACGCGCTGCGCTGGCAGCTCGGCGTCGCCTTCCGCCGCATGGACCAGCCGCCGACGGCGAACGGCGTTGCCGCCGCCACTTCGTATCCAAACTTCGAAGCGCATCCAGGCCGCGATTGGCTTCGCGTTGCTGTGGACGGCGACGCGATCCGCATCGACACGCCGAAGGGGCCGCTAGTCGCCGATTTCCTGATCTGCGCCACCGGCCTTGCGACCGACCTTGCGCGCCGGCCCGAACTCGATCTTGTGCGCGAACACATCGCCTTGTGGGCCGACCGCTACATGCCGCCGCCCGCGTTGGCGCATGCGGGACTTGGCGCATCGCCCTATCTCGGCCCCGATTTCGAATTCCTCGAACGGCGGCCGGGATCGGCCCCCTATCTCAAACATCTGTTCTGTTTCAGCTACGCAGCCATGGCGAGCCATGGCGGGCAATGTACCTCGATCAGCGGCCATAAATTCGCGCTGCCGCGCCTCGTGCGCGGTGTGGCACGCTCGCTGTTCCTCGAACAGGCCGACACATTGATGCCGGGCCTCGAAGCGTTCGACGAGCGCGAGATCCTGCTGCCGAGCGCGACGGCCTAGAGCAGCAACGCGTTGGCGATTTCGTCGAGCAGCGCCGCCTTGCGGAACGGCTTGGCGAGATAGCCGGTCATACCGACCGCAAACGAGCGCGCACGGTCGTCGTCGAACGCACCCGCCGTCACCGCCACGATTGGCACGCGGCCTGCTTCGCCCGGCAGCGTGCGGATGGCGCGCGTGGCGTCGAGCCCGTCCATCTCGGGCATGTTCACGTCCATCAGCACGAGATCGTATGGTGCCGTGCGCACCGCCTCGACCGCTTCGAGGCCGTTGGCCGCCACGTCGACGCGCACGGGATAGGGCTTCAGCATTTCGATCGCGACGAGACGGTTGGTCGCGTTGTCTTCGGCCAGCAGCAGGCGGATCGGGCGGCCGAGCGCTTCGGCGGCTTCTTCGATGCGCGCGATGGCGCTGGTCAGTGCCACGTTCTCGCGCTTGGGCGTGGCGCTGGCGGCGACGGGCAGCGACAGGCGCACCTCGAAACGGCTACCGCGCCCGAGCGTGCTGGCGGCCTGCACAGTACCGCCCATCCGCTCGGCCAAGCGCCGCACGATCGCAAGCCCGAGCCCGGTGCCGCCGAAACGGCGCGCGACCGACGCATCGCCTTGCACGAACTCTTCGAACAGATTGGGCAGATACGCCGGTGCGATGCCAATGCCCGTGTCGCTTACCGCCAGGCACAGTGCGACCCTGCCTGCAACCGCGACCGCCCCGCGATCGACGGCAAGCTCGACGCGCACCGAGCCGGTTTCGGTGAACTTCACGGCGTTCGACACGAGATTGAGGGCGATCTGGCGCAGCCGGCCCGGATCGCCCGAAACCGCGACCGGCAGTTCCGGATCGGTCTCGTAATCGAGGGCAAGGCCCTTGGCGTCGGCGCGCGGCCGCACGATCTCGAGGGCACCCCGCACGCACTGGTGCAGATCGAAGGCGATCTGCTCGAACTCGAGCCGGTCGGCATTGAGCTTCGAAAGATCGAGCACGTCGTTGACGATCAGCAGCAGGCTTTCGCTTGAATCGCGGATAGCGACGGCGAGCTCGCGCTGGTTGACGTCGAGAGGCGTGTCGAGCAGCAGCCCCGAAATGCCCATGATGCCGTTCATCGGCGTGCGGATTTCGTGGCTCACGGTCGCCACGAAATTGGACTTGGCGAGATTGGCGGCTTCCGACGCGTTTTTGGCGGCGGCGAGCGCTTGGGCATTCGCCTGGATATTGGCGAGTGCCCGCGCTTGGGCGAATACGAGCAGGCTAGCCGAAAACCCAAGTGCCAGCACCAGCCACGGCGCCCACATCTCGACGTTGCGCTCGAAGGCTTCGCCTGCGCCGAATTCGACGATCCAGCTGCGTCCCAGCGCTTGGAACGCGACGTCGCGCGCATTGCTCGGCGCAACGAGGCTCTGCGGCCAGGCTGCATGCATCAAGGCGGTTTCGGTTTTTTCCGAACCGTCGTAGATGCGGAAGGCGAGACCCGAATCCCAGCTGCGCTGCATCCCCGCCATCAGATCCGGCATGCGGAACGGTGCAAACACGAAACCCAGCGGCTGGCGGGCTTCGCCCTTGAAGACCGGCGCGTAGATCACGAAACCCGGCGGGCGCGCGTCGCCCTGCTCGCCCGCAAGCACGACTTTGCCGGACATTATCGGTCGCCGTGCCGCGATCGCCGCGTCGATCGCCGTGCGGCGCGTGGCTTCGGAATACATGTCGAACCCGACCACGCCGCGATTGCGGCCGATATAGGGCTCGTTGAACACGATCGGCACGTAGGCCTGACGCATTCCCGGCGGCCTGATCTCGTAGTCGATGCTGGCTTCGGCGCGTCCCAATTCGGCGCGTAAGGCGGCCAGATGCGCAGCACGGCCCGCCTCCAGCACCAAGGGGGCAAAGCCGAATGCCTGATTGCCCGGCAGCGTTTCGCGCACGCGCGTCGCGGCGACGTAGGTCGCCCATTCGGCGCGCGTGACCTCGTCCGACGCCGCGAACAGTGCGGCTCCGCCGGACAGGGCCGTTTCGTAAACCAGCAGATGGTTCGCCAGTGTCGCCATGAACCGATCGGTCTGGATCGCAAAGCGCGTTTCGACATCGGCGCGGCGCTCGAACCAGGCAAGGGCCGTCAATGCGAGCGACAGGACCAGGCCGAACAGCAGATAGGTGACGGGACGGCGGTGCAGCGCCCGCGCGCGGTCGGGCGGCGCGGCGGCAACGGCGGGAGCGGACGACGCTGAATAATCAGCCAAGCGAAAAACACCACGAGGATCGGCGCAGCCCTGCCGCAAACGCCCAGGCTTTTCGTTTAGCCGAACCGCCGCAGCCGGTCCAGCGGCAAAGGGCCAGCGACAAAGGGCCAGCGCCGAAAGCGCTGGTCAGCACCTGACTTTACGCGGCATTAATGATTTCGGTTCAGATTTGTCTGAACTATATGACCAAACAACGCCCGCGGTCCTGCGGGCGCTTTGGCTGTTGGATGCGAGCAATACAGAATGCGTTCCGCCGCTTGGCCTTTTGCGATCGTCGCCGTTTTTGCACTTGCGATGCTGTTTGCCGCGAACTGGATCCGCAACCAGGAGGCTGCTTTTCGCATCGCCGAGGTCGAGCGAACCTTGCGCGCGGCGGCAAGCCATGCCGATCAAACGCTCGCACTGGCCGACACGATCCTGCAAAACGCGCTCACGGCGCTGCACGGCCGCAATCCCGACATGCTCGACGCGGCCGAACTAGCGGAGATCGAAAGCGGGGCGGTGGGCAGCCTCACCCAGGTCATGCAGCTCGATCTGTACGGCCCCGGCGGCACCAGCAAGCGGCTCGGTGCGGCCGCGAATGTCGCGGACCGCGATTACTTCGCCGCACAGACCGACGCGGGGCGCGCCCTGCCCGCACGCGCCAAGCTCGCCGACGCGCGCAGCGACCTCGCGATCGGCGCGCCGATCCTCGGCGGCCCAAACAACAGCTGGGTCATCAACGTCTCGCGCCCGATTATGGCGGTCGACGGCCGCATGGCGGGCGTTGCCGCCGTGGCCGTGCCGCTCGAGATTTTCAACAATCTCTATACGGCGCTGCTGGCCGACCCCAGCGACTTTCTCGCGCTGTGGCGCACCGACGGCACGATTCTCGTGCGGGCACCGGACGACGCGGCATCGCGCGGCCGCATGATCCCCGACGCGCCGATCTGGGCGCACGACCCGTACGCACGGTCGGGCAGCTTCGCCGCGGCACCCCACGCCGACAGCCGCGCGCGCACGATCGTTTTCCAAGGTTTGGCGCCGATGCCGCTGGTGCTCGCCTACGCGATCGAAGAGCGCGGCCTCACATGGGCGGCCCTCATACGCTATTGGCCGCTGATCGCGGTCGCGGCGGCGGCCCTCGTTGCTGCGTTCGCGTTCGCGTGGCGCTCGCTCGACGCCACGCTCGCCTTGCGCAAGTCGAACGCCGATCTGCGCACGGCCGAAGCGCAAGCGCGCAGTGCCGCCGACGCGCGCGGCGCTTTCATCGCCAACATGAACCACGAGCTGCGCACGCCGCTCAACGCCGTGATCGGTTTCTCGCAGATGATTTCGGGCCAAGTGCTGGGCCCCATCGGCAACGCGCGCTACGGCGAATATGCGCGCGACATCGAAATGTCGGGGGCGCATCTGCTCGCACTCATCGACGACATCATCGATTTCTCGGCGATCGATTCGGGCCATCGGCCGCTCGAAGTGGGTGCGATCGACGTTGCGGCCTGCATCGGCGACGCGCTCAAGATCATCCGCCCGCTCGCGCAAGCACGCCGGATCGACTTTGCGGTCGATCTCGAAACGGGTAACATCGCGGGCGATGCGCGCGCGGTGCGCCAGATTCTGGTCAATGTCATGTCGAACGCGATCAAGTTTTCCCCGCCCGGCTCGCATGTGCGCATCGCCGGCCATACGGCGCTCGCAAAACGGTTCTACGAAATCACCGTCGTCGACGAGGGGCGCGGTTTTGCGAACGACGAATTGGCGCGCGTGGGCCAGGTCTTTTTCCGCACACAGCAGACGCGTACCCAGGCGATCGCCGGCTCGGGCCTCGGCCTTTCGATCGCGCGGCGCTTGGCCGAATTGATGGGCGGTGCAGTCGAAATCGCCAACGCCGCCGACCACGGGGCGGAAATCCGACTGCGCATGCCGACTGCAGCATGAGCAGTGGGGCCGTCACGGTCGGCATCTTGGGGCTCGGCCGCATCGGCACGCGGCTTGTGCGCTTGCTCGCAGGCGCGGGCGACGGCTTGCGCGTGGCCGCAATCCTGGCGCGACGCGACGCAGGCGAGGTGCCGCGCGATCTTGTGTGCGCCGATTGGGATGCGTTTCTGGCGCGCAAGCCCGACATCGTCGTCGAGTGCGCTTCGCGCGAAACGCTGGCCGATCTCGGGCCAAAACTGCTTGCAGCCGGCATCGATCTCGTGCCGCTGTCGCTCACGGCTTTTTGCGATCCGGCGGTCGAAGCTTCATTGACGCAAGCCGCCGCACGCGGCCCCGGGCGGCTCGAGATTCCGCCGGGGGCCATCGGCACGCTCGATCTGCTGGCGGCCGCGCGCGAAGCGGGCCTTGCAAGTGTGGTCTATCGCCAATCGAAATCGGTTGCGGCATGGCGGGTATCGCCGGCCGCAGAGCTCGTCGATCTCGACGCCATCGCCGCGCGCAGCGTGTTCCTGGCCGGCAGCGTGCGCGAAATCGCCGCCAAGTTCCCGAACAATCTCAACGTCTCGGTTGGCGTGGCACTCGCCGGGCTCGGGCTCGACCGCACACGCGTCGAACTCGTCGCCGATCCGGCCGCGACGGCCACGACGCATACGCTCGAAATCGTGGCCGATCCCGGTACGGCAAGTTTGCAGATCGGCGGGCGCGCGGTCCCGCCCGGCGGCGATCCAGCCGACTACACGACCTACAGCCTCATGCGCGTGCTGCGCCGCCGCGTGGCGCGCGTTGCTTTTTAATCGAAGCGCGGGCTAGCCGAAGCGTTCGATCGAAAACGGCGCCACGTCGAAATCCGGTTTGCGCCCTGCCGCCAGATCTGCCGCAAGCTTGCCCACGATCGGCCCCAGCGTGTAGCCGTTCGAGGTGACCGCGTTGAAGAAGCCCGGCACGCCCGGCACTTCGCCGACCAACGGGGCACCGTCGAGATTGACGTTCATCGCCGCCCAGCCACGCAGCACATTGTAGCCGTCGAGGGCTGGCACCACGCGGCGCGCAACCCACAAATTGCCTTCGATCGACGCACGCAGCACGCGCGGCAAGCCGGTGGCGGGATCGGACGCTGCCGTCCAGCCGCCGCCGACGATGAAGCCGCCGGTGTCGGCCTGTTTCAGCGTGAGATGGCGATCGGCGTGTGCGACGAGTTGCGAGACGATCTTCGGCCCCGGATTGGTTACCACGATCTGCAAAGGGGCACCCTTCACGGGCACGTTCACGCCGAGCATGCGCCCAATCGCGGCACTCCACGGACCTGCGGCATTCACGATGCGCTTGCAGCGGATCGTGCCGTTCGAGGCCGTCACGCGGAAGCCGGTGGCGTCGCGCACGATCGCGCGGATTTCCGTACCGGTCTCGAAGCGGGCGCCACGCTGTTGGGCGAGTTGCACGACCGCGTAGGTCGCGGTCGCGGGATTGATCTTGCCCTCGGACGGGCAATAGGCCGCCCCGATCAATTTGTCGGACAGGGCCGGGGCGAGGCTGCGCAGCTCGTTGGCGCCGATCACCGAACACTCGACGCCGTAGGATTTTTCGAGCGCGGTTTTCGCCGCGAGAAATTCCATGTCGCGTTTCGTTTCGGCGACCATGAGACCGCCCGTCGTGCGGATCTCGAGATCGAGACCCGAATCGCGTTCGATTTGGCGCCAAAGTTCGATGGCGGCCGGGCCCAGCACGAGCGTCTGCGCGGCAGGCCCGCCACCCGCTTGCGCTTTGCTGCCGAAATCGAATGACAGCAGCTGCACATGGAGGCTGCCGGCATTGGCCCCCGAAGCCTGCAGATTGGGCGCGTCGCGCTCGGCCACCAAGGTTTCGATCCCGTGCTCGGCAAGGGCAAGCGCGCACGAAGCACCCAGAATGCCGCCGCCGACCACAAGCACGTCGGTCGTGCGGTCGAAGCTGAGGCCGGCATGCGCAAGGCGCGTGCGCGCAGCGATCGGCAACGGCGCTTCGACCTCTTTGTGCCCGCCCCATTCGCCTTGCTCGAAGGCAAGGGCAGCGACGGGGACAGGCTTGGCCGGAACGCGAGGTGCGAAAAAATCGTACATGCCGGGGGCAACGCCTGTTTTCGCCTGCACGAGGCGCGCAAGCGTGGCCGCGCAATTGCGGCCCTGGCAGCGGCCCATGCCGGCACGCGTCATGCGCTTGATCGCGCCCAGCGACGAAGCCCCTTCGTCCAAACACGCGCGCACGCGGCCTGCGGTCACTTCCTCGCAGCGGCACACGATCGTTGTGTCGGCAAGTGCCTGCGCATCGAAAGCGGGCTGCGGGTAGAGGCGCCAAAGCGCATCTTGGAAAGTGCGCGCGGCGGCAAGGGCGCGCAGCGTTTCGGCCGCTGGCGTGCGGCCCACGATGGCGGCCCCCGCCAATTGACCGCGCGCCGTGGCAATGCGCGCACCGCCAATATCGGCGCCGTCGCCCACAACGTAAACGCCCGGTACGTTGCAGCTGCCGTCGTCGGCTGTGTCGGCGGCAAGATAGCCGACATGTCGATCGACGAAACGATGGGCCACGCCCAATTGGCGCGCCAATTCGCTCGACGGCACGAAGCCGTAGCCGAGCGCCAGTGCATCGCCTTCGAGCCTTGTGCCGTCGTCGAGATGTGCTGCCGCAAATGTGCCGTCCGGCCCTGCTTCGGCAGCGACGATGCGCCGCCCCCACAGAATCGGCACGTTGGCGGCCGCGAGCGTGCGCAGCATCGCGATCCCGTCGAAAGCGAGATCGGGGGCGGCCAGCGCCAAGCGCATCGCATCGCGCAATGCCGAAAAGCCAGGGCGCGGGGCTGTCTCGACGACAGCAACGATCTTGGCGCCGCCGCGCACAAGCTCGACCGCTGTTTGCAGATTGAGCGGCCCATTGCCGGCTACGATGGTGGCCGCCCCCGCCGCCACGCGATAGCTGCGCGCTAAAGTCTGTGCGGCCCCCGTCGTCATCACACCGGGCAAGGTCCAGCCTGGCATCGGCACCGGGCGCTCGTAAGCGCCGGCCGCAAGCACCAGATGCTTGGCCGCAAACAGCACCGCGCGGCCATCCACAAGCGCGCCGATTTCGTCCAGCGCAAAAGCGCTCCACACATGCGCGTCGCTGAAGATCTCCACGCCTGCGTTGCGCGCGGCCGCGACCAACGCAGATCCGCTACGGAATTGTTTGTCGGGCGAAGCGGCTTCGTAGGCGGGGGCGAGCGGTTTGAAATATTGGCCGCCAGGCTGCGGGCGTTCATCGAGGATGACGACCTTCAAGCCCGCTTGTGCGGCGACAAGGGCGGCATTGAGCCCAGCCGCGCCCGCACCGACCACGAGCACATCCACGGCGCGGCGCTCCGGCTGTGCCGCAGGCGGCGGTGCTAGCGCAGACGGATCGGCCGAGGCGGCCGAGCGCACATCCATGCCGTCTTCGGCTTTGACGAGGCAGGCGCGCTGTTCGGGTTTGCCGTCGATGGCGACGACGCATTCGAAGCACGCCCCCATGCCGCACCACACACCGCGTGGCGCACCCGAACGCGCATGGCGCAGCGTTCGCAAGCCGGCGGCCGTGAGGGCAGCGGCCAGCGTTTCGCCCGCCACGGCCGGCACGGTTTGGCCGTCGAAGCGAAACGCAATGGGCGCGCCGATGCGGGCGGCGGAAAGACGCTGCGTCAAAGCTTCGTCCCGTGCCAGCCGGCCTCGCGCTTGCGCCAATAGATTTCGTTGAGGGCGCGCGTCACCGGTCCCGGCGCACCGCCGCGAATTGCGCGGCCCGCAACCTCGCGCACGCCCAAAGCGGCCCCCGAGGTCGAGCAGGTGAATACCTCATCGGCCACAAACAGATCGAACGCCGTCACCGCCGATTCGGCGACCGGCAAGCCAAGCTCGGCGGCAAGCTCGAAGAAGGTGCGTCGCGTGATGCCGTGCAGCACGCCCAAAGCGGGGCTGCGGAGCACGCCGTCTTTGACGAGAAAGATGTTCGAGCGCGGCGCTTCCTCGACGAAACCCTGCGCCGACAGCCACACGACATCGTCGTAGCCGGAATCGAGCGCTTCGATTTTGGCGAGCTGGTACTGCAGGCGTGCGGTGTGCTTGTAGCGTGGATCGAGCGTGTCGGGCGCCATGCCGCGCTGATGGCCGATCTGCAGGCGAATGCCGGTTTCGCGCTGCTGTGCCGTGCCGAGATGCGCATAAGGTGTGGCAAAAGCGCGCACCGAGGGTTTGGCCGCGCGCGGATCGGCATTGCCGGGAGCGAGCATGCCGCGCGTGACGATGATTTTGATCGCGGCATCGGCAAGCCCGTTGCGGCGCGCGGTTTCGCACACGATATGCGACCAGCCAGCCGCATCGATGCCGGTGTCGATGCGCGCGGCGTGCAGCGTGTCGACGAGGCGAGCGACATGCAGATCGAGGCGGAACACGAGGCCCTTCCACGCCGAGACGACCTCGTACACGCCGTCGCCGAACTGCACGCCCAGATCGAACGCCGACAGCCGCGCCTGGCTTTCGGGCACGTAAGCGCCATCGCAATAGAGAATGGGTTCGCTCGCCATAAATTCTTCCCCCCGCCTTCAAACGCCGCAAACGAAGCGGCGCGGATTGTCGCACATCAGCATCGCGATCTCGGCCACCGAGAAGCCGCGGTCGCGCATCAGGCCCGGCACGTTGGCGGGCAAATGCGCATAGCCGTGCCCGCCATAGGCCGCCAAGCGCGAACGCGTGCAAATGTCGTGCGAGAGCAGCAGCCGGTCGCCCCAGCCGTCGCTGATCGCCTGACGGATATAGCGCAGCCGCATCCAATCAGTCGGCAAATCGGCGATGCCCATCCAGTAATTCGACGTCTCGATGCCGAAGAAGTCGAATTCGAGCCAGCAGCCGCGCTTGGCAAGCTCGGCCATCGCCGGATAGTCGAAATAGGTGCGGTCGATGTGGCTGATCGCAACGCAAGCCGGATCGGCGCCGTTGGCCTCGAGAATGTCCAAAATCTGATGCGGCGCTTGGCTATGGCGGCCGGGATGCACATTGATCGACACACCCGTGCGCCGATGCGCGATGGCACTTGCCGCAAGCGACCTGCGCTCGAAATCCACCAACGGCCAGCTGCAGCCCACTTCGCCGATGAGGCCCGCTTTGACGTCGCTGCCCGCACAGCCCACGCGGATCTGGCTCTCGATGAAATCGGCGAGAAACCCGACATCGTGGGCGCGGAATTCAGGGGCGACGAACGGGGCCGTGTAGAACCCCGCACCCGCGACGATGGCGACACCCGTGGCGGCCGAAAGATCGCGCAAACCCACGGGATCGGGCGCGATGCCGATCGTCGACAGCTCGAAAATGGTGCCGCCGCCGGCCTTGGCAAAGGCCGCAAGCTCGGTCGCGGCAATATCGCGCTGCGTGAGGCGATGGTTGCCCTTGTGGTCGTTCGGGCGATAGGCGACCGCATGGGCATTGGCGAGCGTGATCGGCGTGTCGGCGATCGCGGGATCGCGCAGGTCGAGCGGTGTGAGATCGCACAGCACGTGCTCGTGCGGCAGGACGAGGCCCAACGCATCGGCCGATTTGGGCCCCAGTACCGTGGTTACAGTCGCCATCCCGCCCCGCCCCGAAACGCACCCTTGCACAAAACCGCCGCCCGCGCGCAATATCGCCCGCAACATCATACAATCGGATACAAGCATGGCGAAACAGTTCCGCGGCACCTACACCGTTCTCATCACGCCTTTCGACGAAAGCGGCGAAAAGGTCGATCTCAAGGCGATGGCCGATCTCGTCGATTGGCAGATCGCCGAAGGCATCCACGGACTCATCCCGCTGGGCTCGACCGGCGAATTTCTATCGCTCAGCGACGACGAGGCGGCTGCCGTCGCCGAAACAACGATCAAGGCCGCGCGCAGCCGCGTGCCCGTGCTGATCGGCACGGGTGCCGAAGATACGCGCGAGGCCGTGCGGCTTGCCAAACGCGCCGAAAAGCTGGGCGCCGACGGCGTGATGGTGATCCCGCCTTTCTATTCGACGCCGACCGAAGACGAGCTGTTCGCGCACTACAAAAGCATCGGTGCGGCGATCGGCCTGCCGATCATGATCTACAACAACCCCGCCACCGCGAACGTGGATATGCGCCCCGAAACGGTGAAGCGCCTCAGCGCCATCGACAATGTGCGCTACATCAAGGAATCCACGCTCGAGGTCACGCGCGTGCGCGACATTATCGACCTGTGCGGCGAGCGCATGACGGTGTTTGCGGGCATCCTCGGCTACGAATCCTTCTGGCTGGGTGCCGAAGGCTGGGTCGCCGTGTGCTCGAACCTGCTCCCCCGCGATTCGGCCCGGCTGTTCGAGCTTGTCGCCGACAAACGCGACCAGCCGGCGGCCTTGGCGCTCTACAAGCGCATCCTGCCGATCGTGCGTTGGGTCGGCGGCCAGCGTTATGTGGGTGCCACCAAAGCCGCTTTCGGCATGATGGGCCGCCCGGTAGGCCCGCCGCGCCCGCCGCGCCTGCCGCTGCCGACCGCCGATGCGGCCTTGCTGCGCAAAGACCTCGCCGCCTTGGGGCTCGTTGCCCCCGGTTGAAGCGCTCCGGCGTTCGATTTGGCGCCCGATTTGCATACAATTAGCCACGCGATTCCAGACCCCAGGGGAGATACGACATGACCGACAAATCCAAAGCCCAAGCCATCCGGCTCGACCGGCGCACGCTTATCGCGACCGGCCTTGCCGCCGGTGCAGCGGCTGCCGCCCTGCCCAAGCGCGTTCGCGCCCAAGCGCGCATCGCCCCGCCCAACATCATCAAGGCCGGCACGCTGGTCATGTCGATCAACCCGACCCTGCCGCCGCTGCAATTCGTCGACGATCGCGGCCAACTGCAGGGCATGCGCGTCGAACTCGGCAACGAAGTGGCCAAGCGCCTCGGCCTCACGCCCGAGTATATCCGCATCGAATTCTCGGCGATGGTGCCGGGCCTCGCGGCCAAGCGCTGGGACATGATCAACACCGGCATCTTCTGGACCGAAGAACGCTCGCGGCTCATGTACATGGTGCCCTACGAACAGGCGGCCGTGAGCTTCCTTGCCGCACGCGGCAACCCGCTCGGCATTTCGAAGATCCAGGACCTCGCCGGCCGGCGCGTGTCGGTCGAACTCGGCGGCATCGAAGAGCGCCGCACGCGCGAGGTGAGCGAAATTCTGGTGAAGGAAGGCCTTCGCCCGGTCGAAGTGCGCACCTTCAACAATTTCGCCGAAGCCTTCCAAGCGCTGCGCGCAGGCCAAGCCGACGCCGCCACGAGCATCGACGCGACGGCGATGTTCATGCAGCAGCGCGGCGACTTCACGCGCGCGATCAGCGGCGTGTTCCCGCAGACCGCGACCTTCGCCTTTGCCAACAAGGCGCTGGCCGAAGCCGTGGTGGGTGCGCTCAACGACACCAAGCGCGACGGCTTCTACGACCAGCTGTTCGACAAATACGGCGTGCTCAAAATTTCCGAGCCGACCTTCGCGATCAACGGCCCCGGCCCGGCCTAAAAGCCATCGGCGGCGGGCGGATGCGGAAAAAGCCGCATCCGCCCGCTCCGCTCCAAGAGGGCACGTCCCAGGAAGATATGCGATGAAGGTTTGGAACTGGGACGGGTTTTGGAGCTACTTCCTCAACCCCTATCTGCTCGAAGGCGCGCTGTGGACGGTCGCTTTGACCGCCAACACGCTGCTTTTCGGATTTCTGCTGGGCTTGGCGTTGGCCGCCATGCGCATGTCGAATTCGAAATACCTCGACCGTGCCGCGCAGACCTATATTTGGGTGTTTCGCGGCACGCCGCTTCTGGTGCAGCTCATCATTATCTATACGGGCCTGCCGCAATTGGGCCTCGTGCGCTTGAGCGTGCTGCAATCGGCTTTGATCGGCTTGGCGCTGAACGAAGCAGCGTATCTCTCCGAAATTCTGCGCGGCGGCATTCTGTCGGTCGCCAAGGGCCAGACGGAAGCCGCCCGCTCGCTCGGGCTTCGCCCGCACCAGATTTTCCGCCTCGTCGTGTTTCCACAAGCCTTGCGCGTGATCATCCCGCCGCTCGGCAATTCGGTGAACGGCCTTCTGAAAGCGACCTCGATCGCCTCGGTCATTTCGATGGAAGAGCTCTTGCGCCGCGGCCAGATCCTGATGCAGCAGCGCTTCGAAGTGCTCGAAATCTTCATGGTCGTGGCGATCATCTATCTTGCGATGACCACGTGCTGGGACTACGTGCAGCGCCGCATCGAAGCGCATTACGGCAAAGCCTACGGTGCGATGGAACACAAACAACTCGCCCGCGACGACCGGTAGCCGGACTTAGTCCTTCGCCGCCAGCTTTTCGCGCAAGGCGCGCACTTCGCCCGCCAGCGCTTCGATCTGGGCGGCGAGCGCTGCCTGCGGGTCGGGCTGATCGGCGGCGTTTTCGGCGTGCAGGCGCGTCATCGAATCGACGATGAGGGCAATGAACAGGTTCAGCACCACGAACGTCGACACCAGAATGAACGGCAGGAAATACAGCATCGCCGCCGGATGGTCTTCCAGTGCGGGTTTGACGATCTCGCCCGACCAGCCGTCGAGCGTCATCAGCTGGAACAGCGTGAGGAACGTCGCCCCCAGCGTGCCGAACTGCTCGGGCTGGGTATCGCCGAACAATTTGGTGCCCATCACCGCGAACACGTAGAACACGAGCATCAGCAGGGCCATGATCGCCGACATGCCCGGCAGCGAACGCAGCAGCGCTTCGACGATCGAGCGCATCGACGGCACGATCGAGATGAGCCGCAGCACGCGCAACACGCGCAAGGCACGCAAGACCGACAGCGGCCCCGACGCTGGAACGAGAGCGATCGCAACGACGATCAAATCGAACCAGTTCCAACCGCCGCGGAAAAAGCGCAGCCCGTGCGCAAAGATGCGCAAAGCGATTTCGACCGTGAAGACCGCAAGGATCGCGGAGTCGAGAACCGACAGCACGCCGCCGATCGCGTCCGTCACGGTATCCGAAGTTTCGAGGCCCAGCGTGATCGCATTGAGCACGATCAGCGCCATGACAGCGCGCTGGACGGGGGCCGACTCGACCCAGCGACGCAAACGAGCGCGAAACGTGGGTTCGGGAACGGGGGTAGCAAGCGCTGTATCGGTCATGGCGGCTCCGGGGGGGCGGAACAGGGGGGATCGCGAATCGCCGCGCAATATAGAGCCGCCCGACGCGGGGCCCAAGGGGGTGCGGTACCGCCGAATCGCCTATGCGCCCCTGCACCGCTTCGTCTATAAAAGGCGGGTCGAGAAACGCGCTAGGATTTCGCATGAATTCGCCCGCACCGATCGAACGGCTGCGTTTGCCCGCCACGTGCGATGCAGCGGCGGCCGACGCACTCAAGCCCGAGCTAGCAGCACGCCTCGATGCGCGCACGCCCCTGGTACTTGACGCGAGCGACGTAGCCGAACCGTCCGTCGCGGTGATCCAGCTCATCGAAGCGGCAAGCGTGGCGTTCGCAGCCCACGATCTGCGCTTCGGTTTCGCCGATCCGTCCGATGCGCTGTGCGCGGCCTACGAAGATATCGGCCTCTATTCCGCCCTCATGCAGCGCCTTGTGATGGACGCATGAGCAGCGAAGAAGAAGATCTGCAGCGCATCTTTTTCCTCGAATGCGAGGAGCTGCTCTCGAGTGCGGTGCAATCGGTCGAAACGCTGAAAAATGCGGCGTCGGACGCGGCGATCAACGCGCTGTTCCGCGCCGTGCATTCGATCAAAGGCGGGGCCGGCGCTTTCGGCATGGACCGGCTCGCCAAATTCGCGCATGCGTTCGAATCCTTCATGGATCTGCTGCGCAAGGGCAAAGCCGCCCTCGATGCGGCAGCGGTCGATCTTCTGTTCGACGGCGTCGACATGCTGCGCCTGCTCGTCGACGAATCGCAGAACGGCACGCCGGCCCCGGCCGAGCGCTATGCCGCCACTTTTGCGGCATTGCGCGCAGCCGCCGGGCTCGACGACGAACCGGCGGAGGAAGCAGGGGCCGATTTCGATCCGATGGCGGCCTTTGCCAATGCCGCACCGGCCGTCGAGGAACCGGCCATAGCGACGGCGACCTATCGCATTCGCTTCGCACCGGGCCCGAATTTCATCAAAGCCGGGCTCGATCCGCTACGTATCTTCGCCGCCCTTAAAGCCATGGGCGATCTCAGCGCCGAGATCGACGCAAGCGCTCTTCCCGCCTTCGCCAATCTCGATCCCGAGGTTTGCCATTATCGCTGGAACCTGACGCTCGAAACGGCAGCTCCCTTCGCCGACATCGACGAAGTGCGCGAGATGATCGACGATCTGGCGCAGTTCGAGATCGAAGCGCCTGCCGCAGCGTCGGCGCCGGAGCCAGCGCCCGCATCGGAAGCCCCGCAGCCGGACGCGAGCGCCGCACCGGCAACGGTCGCGGCAAAGCCCGCCCCCGCCCCGGCAGCTCCTGCCACAGCGCCTGCCGCCGAAGCCAAACGCGACAAGCCTGTTGCGACCGTGCGCGTGGACGTGCCCAAGCTCGAGCGGCTCGGCAACATGGTGGGCGAGCTCATCATCACGCAGGCGTTTCTCGCGCGCCAAGCCGCCTCGCTCGATCCCGAGACCTACCGGCCGCTGTTCCGCGCCCTCGATGACATGTCGCAGCACATCCGCGACTTGGCCGACGCCGCGACGGCGATCCGCGCGCAGCCGCTCAAGGTCGTTTTTTCGCGCTTCGGCGCCATCGTGCGCGACCTCGAAAAGAATACCGGCAAACGCGTGCGGCTCGTGGTCGAGGGCGAAGCGACCGAAATCGACAAGACGGTGGTCGAGCGGCTCAGCGAGCCGCTTACGCACCTCATCCGCAATTCGATCGACCACGGCATCGAATCGCCCGAGAAGCGCGAGGCGGCCGGCAAAGACCCGGTCGGCCAGCTGCGCTTGCGCGCCGAGCAGCGCGGTAGCCAGGTCGTGATCGAATTGGCCGACGACGGTGCGGGCGTCAACCGCGAACGCGTGCTCGCCAAGGCGATCGAGCGCGGGCTCGTCGCGCAAGGGGCCGCTTTGTCGGACGAAGAAATCGACGAGCTGATTTTCCTGCCCGGCTTCTCGACCGCCGACACGGTCACCTCCGTGTCGGGGCGCGGCGTGGGCATGGATGCCGTGCGCGCCACGATCGGCGAAATGAGCGGGCGCGTGGCGCTGTCCTCGCGGCCCGGCAAGGGCACGGTGTTTTCGCTGTATCTGCCGCTGTCGCTGGCCGTGCTCGACGCGATGGCAATGCTCGTCGGCCGCCAGAACTATCTCGTTCCCATCGGCGATATCGTGGAAAGTCTGCGCCCGGCGGAGGCCGCGATCGTGCGCCTTGATCGCGGCCGCGCGATGCTTGCTTGGCGCGGCGCCATGCTGCGCATCTTGAGCCTTGGCGAAGAGTTCGGCGTGGCCGGCGCGATCGACGATCCCACGCGCTGCATCCTCGTGGTTGTGCGCGCGGCGCAGGGCGAGATGCTGGCCTTGCAGGTCGACGATCTGATCGGCCAGGAGCCGGTCGTGGTCAAAAGCCTCGAAAAGAATTTCCGCAAAGTGGCTGGCATTTCGGGGGCGACGATCCTGGGCGACGGCAGGCCTGCCCTGATCCTCGATCCACCGTCGCTCGGCAGTGCGAGTGCTCGCCGCCGCCGTCTCGAATCCGCCAACGAACCGACAGAAGCCTGAGGGAGCCGCCGATGGAGCAACCACGCAAAACCGCCGTCGTGAGCGAAGCGCCCGAAACCCAGTTCGTGTCCTTCGAGGTGGGTCCCGACACGTTTCTGATCCCGATCGAAAAGGTCGTCGAGTTCCGCACCTGGTCGGAACCCACGTCCGTGCCGCACACGCCTGAGTTCGTGCGCGGCATCGTCAATATCCGCGGCGAAATCGTGCCGATCGACGACGTGGCCGCACGGCTCGGGCGCGGGCTTACGAAGGCGGCGGCGCGCCATGTCGTAGTCATCGTGCGCTCGGACGACGGGCGCTCGGTCGGCCTGCTCGTCGATTCGGTGACCGACATCGTCAATGCGCGTACCGCCGACATGGCGCCGATCCCGCGCATCGAGGGCGGCGACGCCACACCGTTCATGCGCGGCGTCGTGTTCGTCGAAGCGCGCATTCTGGGCGTGACCGACGTCGACCGACTGGTGCAGGAAACGCTGCCCGACGGCACGCTGCAGATGGCCGACGAATCGGCGGGAGCATCCGCGCCGATATGAACGCGCTTTCCCTGCCGCCGTCCGCAACGCTCGCCGTTCCCGAATTCACGCCCGACGACATGGCGTTTTTCGCGAGCGAATTGCGCGTGCGCACCGGCATCGTGCTGGCGGCGAGCAAAGCGGCCCTGGTCGTGCGGCGCTTGGCGCCGCGCATGCGCGAATTGGGCTGCGCGCAGTTCGCCGACTATCGGCGCCTGCTCGCCGAGCCGACGGCCGAGGAATGGAACCGCGTGGTCGAGCTTTTGACCACCAACCATTCGCACTTCTTCCGCGAGGTCCACCATTTCAAACTTCTGTCGCGCCATGTGCGCGCCGGGCGTGCGGCGGGCCAAACGCGCTTTCGCCTTTGGTCGGCGGCATGTGCGGCCGGCCAAGAGCCCTATTCGATGGCGATGCTGCTCCTGCATTTGGGCAACGGGCAAGTGGCGGACGATACGCGCATCCTTGCGACCGACATCGACCGCAGCGTGCTCGCCGCCGCCGAGGCGGGCCTATTCGGCCCGGAAGACGTGCGCCACCTGCCCGGCTTCGCCAAACCCTATCTGGAGGAAAAGGCCGACGGGCGCTTTGCGGTGGCGCCTTCCATGCGCGATCTCGTGCGCTTCAAGCCGCATAATCTGATCGGCGCCGACTGGCCCATGAAAGGCCCGTTCGACGCGATTTTCTGCCGCAACATGCTGATCTATCTTGCCCCCGCCGACCAAACCAAAGTCGTGGCACGTCTTGCGGGTCTTTTGTCGGTCGGGGGCATATTGTGCCTCGGCCATTCCGAAATCGCGCGCGACGCCGCGTTGCCGCTTGCACGTCTTGAGGTTCCCAGCAGCTATGTCCGACTCTGAAGCACCAAAGCCCAAGCGCGTACGCGTGATGATCGTCGACGACTCGGCCCTCGTGCGCGAGATGCTGACCGGCATCCTCTCGGCCGACCCGGAAATCGAAGTTGTCGGGACGGCCCCCGATCCGCTCGTCGCGCGCGAAAAAATCAAAGCGCTCAATCCCGACGTGATCACGCTCGATGTGGAGATGCCGCACATGAGCGGCATCGAGTTTCTCGAGAAGATCATGCGCCTGCGCCCGATGCCGGTCGTGATGATCTCGACCCTGACGCAGGAGGGGGCAGACACGACCTTGCGCGCCCTCGAGCTCGGCGCGGTCGACTACGTCGCCAAGCCCACGCAGCGTTTGAGCGAATCTTTCGGCGCCCTCAAAGAAGCGATCTGCAGCAAGGTCAAGATGGCCGCAACCGCGCGCGTGCGCGGCGCCGGCACGGCGCGCCGCCCCGCCGCAGTGTCCGCCCAAGCCGCCGCCGCGGCATCTGACGGCTCGGCCACCCCAAGCCATCTCGACGCGATCGCCATCGGTGCGTCGACGGGCGGGGTCGAAGCGCTGGGCGAAGTGCTGTCGGCCGTACCGCCCGGCGCACCCGGCATCCTCGTGGTGCAGCACATGCCCGGCAATTTTACCGGACGTTTTGCAGCCCGCCTCGACGCGATCCTGCCGCTCAAAGTGGTCGAAGCGCAGGACGGGGCGGCCATTCTGCCGGGCTGCGTCTATATCGGCCCCGGCGGGCGGCATCTGGCGCTGGCGCGCGAGCCGGGCGGCAAACTCGTGTGCCGCGTGACCGAGGGTCCGGCCGAAAGCGGCCATGTGCCGTCGGTCGATCATCTGTTCCGCTCGATGGCCCAACTCGGCAATCGCACGGTCGGGGTGATCTTGACCGGCATGGGCCGCGACGGAGCGGCGGGCTTGAAGCTGATGCGCGAAGCCGGCGCCCTTACGATCGCGCAAGACGCAGCAACTTCCGTCGTCTATGGTATGCCTAGAGTTGCGGTCGAACTCGACGCGGCGGCCGCCGTACTGCCGCTGTCGCGCATCGCCGGCGCCATGCTGGCCGCCGGCGCCACCGTCAATGCAGGAGGACGCTAGTACGATGCCCACCAACGCCCGCAGCCTGCGCGTACTCGTGGTCGACGACCAAGCGAGCATGCGCGGCCTCATCCGCAGCTACTTGCGCAAACTCGGCTTCGAGAGCATCGACGAAGCCGAGAGTGGCAGCCAAGCCGCCAAGCTACTCGGCGAAAAGCCGTTCAATCTCGTGATCTCCGATTTCAACATGGACGGCGGTTCGGGCCTCGATCTGCTCAAGACCATGCGCGGGCACCCGGTTCTCAAGCGCATTCCGGTCATCATGGTGACGGGCAATGCCGACAAGCAGACCGTAACCTCGGTCGTGCAGGCGGGCGTCAACGGCTACGTAGTGAAGCCCGTGTCGCTCGAAGCGCTCAAAGCGCGCGTCGTGCATATTCTGGGCGATTTGGTCTGAAGCAAGAAACGGGACAGCGGCGATGAAGATTGCGACGAAACTGACCGGCCTCATCGTTGCGGCCGCCGCCGTCTCGACGGCCTTGTTCGGCATCCTGACCTGGCAGTCCTACAGCGGGCTCGAGAACGAGCGTCGCATCATGGCGGGCCTCGCCTATTCGGGGCCGATGCGCGAAATGGGTGAGGCCGTCTACCGGCACAAACTCAACATGCTCAAGAACAGCGGTGTCGCAAACCCCGACAACGAAGGCCTCGCGCGCGCGAAAGATGCGGTTCGCAGCGCCTTCGATCGGCTCGAAGCGCTCGATCGCAGCAGCCGTGCGGCCTTCGGCATCGCGCCGGAAGCGCCGGGCTTCCGCCCGGCCGTCGAGCGCATCCTTGCTTTGCGCCACGGCCCCTCGCAAACGGCCGCCAACATCATCGAATTCCACGAGGCGACCTTCGCGCAGTACCGCGAACTCGCCTTTTCGGCCGCCGATGCGTTCAACATCCTCGGCGATCCCGACGTCGATTTCGTGCTGACCTTCACGAACCAGTTTGAGGTCTATCCCAACGTAATGATGGCGCGCGCCTATTTGATTGGGCGCTCCTACGCGTTCGACGAAACGCTCGACGGGCGGGCCGGCACTAGCCCCGAAGACCTCCAGGTGCAGCTCGACCGGCTCGTCCAACAGCAGGGCGTGATCGCCGAGAATCTGCGCCGGCTCGTGCGCAACATCGCGCGCGCCGTGCGCGCGGAGGCCGACGGGCGCAGCTGGCGCGCCCGCGCGCCCGTGGTCGCCGCCCTGCAGGAACGCGGCCAAAGGCTCGAGACGGCCTATCTCTTCGCCATGCGCAGCCCCCCCGTGGGTGCCGCCATGGTGGCCGAAGAAGAAGCCTTCCTTGCAGCCCTCAGCGAGGCATGGCGCAATCTTGGAACGCTGATCGACGCCAATCTCAATACCCGCCATGCGCAAAGCACGCGCGCCTTCTATCTGCACACGATCCTCATGGGCCTCAGCCTGATCGTGCTGTTCGGCGCCATGGGCTGGGTCGTGCGCGGCGTGTCGCGCGACATCGTGGCGACGAACGCGCTCACGATGCGCATTGCCGAGGGCGATCTCGACGTGTCCGTCGCCGGCACCGCACGGCCCGACGAGATAGGCAGCCTCGCGCGCTCGATCGAGGTTTTGCGCAAAAACTCGCAGGCCCAGCGCATGTTGCAGGCAAAGGAACGTGAGACGGCCCAGCATCTGGCGCAAACGGCCGTGCTCGTCGCCGAGTCGGTCGATGCGATCCGTGCGGCGGCAAGCGAGATCTCGCAAGGGAGCAACGATCTTGCCTCGCGCACCGAGCGGCAGGCATCCGCTTTGCAGCAGACGGTCGCGACCATGGCCGAGATTTCGGCGACCGTTGCGACCAACGCGCAGAATTCCGACCAGGCGCGTGTGCTGGCCGCCGACGCGCTCGCGAAAGCCGAAGGCGGGGGCGGGGCCGTCACCAGCGTGGTCACGGCCATGTCCGGCATCGAAGCCTCGTCCGCGCGCATCGCCGCGATCATCCAGGTCATGGAAGAGATCTCGTTCCAGACCAAGCTTCTCGCCCTCAACGCCGCGGTCGAAGCCGCACGCGCGGGCGAGTCGGGCAAAGGCTTCGCCGTGGTCGCGCAGGAAGTGCGCTCGCTTGCCGACCGCTCGCGCCAAGCCTCGCAGCAGATCCGAGATCTTATCGCCGAGAGCACGCGCGAAGTGGGACAGGGCGTGCAGCTTGCGGGTGCCGCGGGCGAAGCGCTGTCCAGCATCATCTCGATCGTGCGCAAGGTGGCCGAGATCGCCCCCGAAATCGCGGCGGGCAGCCGCGAGCAGGCGCGCAGCATCGCCGAAATCAACAAGGCGCTCACCGATCTCGACGCCGCCACGCAGCAGAACGCCGCCCTTGTCGAGGAAAGCTCGGCCTCGGCCGCGTCGCTGGCCGAGCAATCGACGCAGCTCGTGGACGTGGTGGCGAGCTTCCGTACCGACGGGACAGCACCCGAAAAGCCGCAGGCCGCCGCACCGACGGCGCGCGCGCCCAAACTAGCGCCCAATCAAGCGGCGACAAAGCCGACCCCCAAGCGCGATGCCGATTGGGACGAAGAGTTCTAGCCGAACAACCCGAAGCAGCGCTGCAATGTTCGCTGTCGGCGCGCGCCTAGACGGCCGACGCGCTGAAAGCCGAAACAGCGTCACGGCGAATTTCCGCACGCACAGCGACGGCGAAAACGCGCTTGTGCGCGCGGTGACGCCCGCGTAGGCTTTTCTGCGTTCGGCGGATACGCAGGCCCCCCGTGAGACAAGACCGTCCAAGCTCTGCACAACTCGGTTCCCGAGGTGTGTCGCTATGGATGAAACGCTCCCCGCTCTTGCGCCTCAATTTCTCTATGCCCGACTCGGCACGGCCACCTGGCCGCTGCTGATCGACGTGCGCCGCGAGGCGCGCTATGCGGCCGACGACGCGCTGATCGCCGGTGCCGTACGCCGCGATCCCGAGAAGATCGACGCCTGGATGCACGAAGTGCCGCCGAACCGTTCCGTCATCGTCTATTGCGTGCACGGCCACGAGGTGAGCCAGAACGCGGCCGCAGCCCTGCGCGCCGCCGGTCGCGATGCCGCCTATCTCGAAGGCGGCATCGCCGAATGGTGCGAGCAGGGCCTGCCGCCGCGGCGGCGGTCGGCGCCCAGTTCGGGCAAATGGATCACGCGTGCACGGCCCAAGATCGACCGTATTGCGTGCCCGTGGCTCGTGCGCCGCTTCGTGGATCCGCTGGCGACGTTTTTGTACGTGCCGACCGAAGCCGTCTTCGCCGGCGCGGCGAAAACCGACGCCATCGCTTTCGACATTCCGGGCGCCGAGCCGTTTTCGCATGACGGCGATCTGTGCTCGTTCGATGCCTTCATAAAGGTGTTCGGTCTGCGCGACGCCGCACTCGACCGGCTTGCGGCCATCGTGCGCGGCGCCGATACGGGGCATCTCGAACTTGCACCGCAAGCATCGGGCCTGCTCGCGATTTCGCTGGGCCTGTCGGCGGTGCACGCCGAGGACGACCACGCGATGCTCGACGCCGCCATGCCGGTCTACGACGCGCTGTACGCCTGGTGCCGCAGCCTGCAGCACGAAACGCACAATTGGAAACCCGTGCCTGCGTGATATCCCCTCAATCGGGGCGCGGATCGGGCGGGATCGGCGATTGGCGCACGGCGTTGCGGTGCAGCGTGTAGAGGGCCGCACCGACGATCAGGATCGAGCCCACGATCGTGGCGAGGCGCGGCGTTTCGTCGTAGAGCAAGTAGCCGACGGCCGCCATCAGCAGCAGACGCACATACTGCAAAGGTGCGATCGACGAGGCTTTGCCGCTGCGGAACGCCGTCGTGAACAGCCACGTGCCGGCCGACAGCATCACGGCCATGATGGCGACGACCGCGAGCGCTTTGAGCGTGGGCGGAACCCAGAAATACCAGGCCAGCGGTGCCAGAAACGCGATCAGCACGATGCTCTGGAAAAAGATCACCGTCTCGGCCGTGTCGTAGCGCGAGCCGAAACGCAGCGTGGCGACCGATACCGCACCTGCGGCCGAGCCCGCCAGGGCAAGCAGCGCGTAGAACTCGATCGGCCCCGAAAAAGGCTGCAGCATCACGCCCACGCCCGCGAAGCCCACGGCCGTTGCTGTCCAGCGCCGCCAGCCCACTTTTTCGCCAAGAAAAATCGCCGCGAGAGCCGTGATGAACAGCACCTCGGACATTTGGATCGCCGTCACGTCGGCGAACGGGATGTAGATCACGGCCGTGTTGCCGCAGACCATCGCCACGATCGCCGCACAGCCGCGCAGCAGATGCAGGCGCAGGCCCTGCGGATGCAGGATGGCGCTGCGATGGCGCCAGAACAGCGGCGCCATGATCGCCATCGACATTAATTGGCGGATAAACAGGATCACGACGATCGGCAGCATCTCGGCCGCCACACGGATCAACACGCCGGTCGCGGTGAAGACGCACATCGCCGCCAGCATCAGCAGCGAAGCGGAGAGATCGGGCGGCAAAAGCCGGAAATCGCGCCGCAACTTCGACAGCAGCGCGGTCGGCAGCATGGACAAGAGCATTCCCCCAGAGCGTTCGCGCAATGATGCGCCCAATCTCGGCCCGGCAACAAGCCTTGTTCCAGAAAAATGCAGGATGATTTTCTTGTATTGGTTTGTCTTTTGACTTTATGACCGACGCCAAACTACTCTTTTGGTTCAAGCTTTGGTCCCAAACGCATGAAAATACGTTCAGTCTCGGTGCGGATCGTCGCCCTCGTGGCGACTCTGTGCAGCCTCACCGGCCTTGCCGTGGCAAGCCTGTCGGCGGCGCAAACCTATCGCCAATTGCTGAGTGCGGCCGAACAGCGGGTCGAGGACATCCGCAATTCGGTGATGACCGGCATATGCAACGGCGTCGACGACACGGTCAACACGCTGCGCGTGGCAACCTTGAGCCCGGCCACGCGTGTGCAGTTCGCCGATCTTGCGGCAGCTTTTGCCGAACTTTCGCCCGACGCGCGCGCCGATCTCGTCTCACGCTATGCCGGCGACAATGCAGCACCTCTGGCGTTGCGCGCGGCCGTCGACTCGGTCGGAACGGACAGCGCCTACGACACGCTGCACAACGCCTACCATCGCCACTGGCTGCGCTTTGCCCAGGAAACGCGGGCACCCGATCTGCTCTTCGTCGATCGCGAAGGCACGGTGTTCTATTCGGTGCGCAAGCGCGAGGATTTCGGCGTCAATCTGCCCACCCTACTGCCCGACTCGATCGCCGCACGCACCTTCGTGGCCGCCGTCGCGGGCAACCCGCCCTACGTGCCGGCCTTTTCCGACATCGCCTTCTATTCGCCCAACGGCAACGCACCGGCGGCCTTCGTCGGCCTGCCGATGGTGGACGGCTCGGGCGGCACCATCGGCGCCATTCTGATCCAGCTTGCCGACACGAATTTCGCGGCCGCGCTGCAGGCCGCGCCCGCCTTGGGCCAGACCGGCGAAGTACTGATCGTGGGCAGCGACTATATCGTGCGCAACGAGCCACGCTTTGCCGAAGGGTCGGCCCTCGTGCGAAAGATCGTGACCGACGGAACGCGCCGCGCTCTGAACGGCGAAATCGCGCGGCTGCACTACTTAAATTACCGCGGCGAGACCGTGGTCTCCGCGATCGGCGCCATCGATCTCTACGGCGTGCGCTGGGGCATTCTTTCGACCAACGATCTCAGCGAGTTCCACGAGCAGATTTTCGACGTGCTGAAGGTCAATTTCGCGCTCGCGATCGTGCTGTCGCTGATCCTCGCCATCGTCGGCGCGTTTTTCGCCAAGAGCGTGGCCACACCGATCGTGTCGCTGACGGGCACACTCGCGCAATTGTCGGGCGGCGACCACCGGGCGCAGATCCCGTTCACGGGCCGCGAAGACGAAATCGGCAAGCTCGCGCGCGGGCTCGTCACGTTCCGCGAAGCTTTGGTCGAAAGCGGCTAGCTCACCTCGCGCCTCAAAGAGGGCGAATCGCGCCTTGTGGGCCTGCTCGACAGCAGCCCGTCGGGTGCTTTGGTGGTCGGGCTCGAAGACCGGCTCGCGATCTTCGCGAGCGAGCGTGCCGCAGTCCTTCTCGGCAAGCCCAAGCGCGATCTCGTGGGCCAGCCCTTCGCGCTGCCGAGTGCCGAAGGCGGCCAGGATCTGCTCGATGCCGTGTTCGTGCGCCTGCGCCGCCAATCGGTCGCCCAGTCGATCGAGGGCATGGTGCAGCTCAGCGAAGAAGCCGTCGCCATCCTGCAGGTCTCGGCCGAACGCATCGAGTTCCACGACAAGCCGTGCGTGCTGCTGTGGATCTCCGACGTGACCGAGCAGCGCGAATCGGAAGAGCGCGTGCGCCGCGAGCGCGCCAAGACGGACGCGATTTTCGAAGGCACGCCCGACCCGATGTTCATCGTCGACCGCGAGGGCCGCGTGCGCTTCGTGAACAGGCGCGCCGAAGAGCTGTTCAAGTACCGCCGCACCGATCTGCTCGACAAGCCGGTCGAACTCTTGATCCCGGCGCGCTTCCATGGCGGGCATATCGGCCTGCGCCAAGCCTTCGCCGCCAAGCCCGAAAGCCGTGCCATGGGCCGCGGCCAGGAACTCATCGCCATCGACGCGCTCGGGCGCGAGTTTCCGGTCGAAATCGCGCTCAATCCAGTGCCGGGCGAGGATCTGCTGGCGGCCTCGGTGCGCGACATTTCCGAGCGGCGTGCGGCCGAAGCCGAACTGCGCCGCATCCAATACGCGCTCGAAAACGCGCCCGACGCGATCGTGTGGTTCGACCGTACGGGCAACCTCGCCGAGGCCAACACCCACGCCGAAAAGCTTTTCGACTTGCCGCGCGGCAAGCTTGCGGGCCGCAACGCCGCCGGCCTGTTCGAGGGCATTGATGCGCGCATCTGGGAAATCGTCTGGCAGGCCGTCTCGACGCGCAAAGTGGACGACCCGGCCGAGCAGATGCTGATCCGCCCCGACGGCACGTTGGTGCCGGTCGAGACGCTCTCCAAATACATCTCCTTCGGCGGCAAAGAATTCATTTTGACGTTCATGCGCGACGTCTCGACACGGCGTGCCGCCGAAGCCGAGATGCGACGCATCCAGTACGCGCTCGAGAACGCGCCCGATGCGATCTTCTGGGTCGATCGCAGCGGCCATTACGTCGCCGCCAACGCCAATACCGAAGCTTTGTTCGGCGCCAAACGCGCCGACATCGTCGGCAAGTAGGCGGCCACCTACGTGCAGGGCGTCGACGAGGCGATGTGGAAGCGCATCTGGGACAAGGTCTCGACGCGCAAGACCGACCGCCCGGTCGAACAGGTGGTGCTGCGCCCCGACGGCACGTCGATCGACGTCGAAACGCTGTCGAAATTCATTTCGTTCGGCGGCACGGAATTTGTCATCGTGTTCATGCGCGACATCGCCGAGCGCAAGCGCGCCAAGGCCGAGCTCGACGCCACGCTCAAAAGCCTCGCGCTCGAGCGCGCATTGCTCAAATCGATTTTCGATTCGATCCCCGACATCATCTTCGCCAAGGATCTCGACGGCGTCTACACGATCGGCAACGAAAAATTCGCCGAGCTGTTCGGGCGCCCGTCCAAAGACATTGTCGGCAGATCGGACTACGATATTTTCCCAAAAGAGCTTGCCGACTTCTTCCGCGAAAAGGACAAAATCGCCCTTTCGGCCGGCGAGGCGCAGCGCAACGAAGAAGAAGTGGCCTATCCCGACGGGCGTAAGGCGCTGCTCGACACGCAGAAGACGGCGATCAAAGCGCCGGACGGCACCGTGCTGGGGCTGCTCGGCGTGGCCCGCGACATCACCGAGCGCAAGGCCGCCGAAAAGGCGATGGCCGACCAGCGCGTGGCGCTGCAGAACATCCTCGACAACAGCCCGATGGGAACGGCCTTCACGCTGAAGAGCCGCTTCCACTACATGAACCCCGAATTCGAGAAGGCTTTCGACACGCGCCCCGGCGACGACGCGTCGAGCATCTACGCCAATCCGGAAGACCGCGACACGCTGATCGCCGATCTCAAGGCCGGCGTGTCGGTGCGCAACCGCGAGATGGTGCTGGTCGGCAAGGGCGGCGAGAAGCGGCCTTTCCTCGTGACCTTCATGCCGTTCGTGCACGAAGGCGAAGAAGGCGTGATGGGCTGGCTGCTCGACATCTCCGACCGCAAGGCCGCCGAAGACAAGATCAAGCGCGCTAATTTCCTGTCCGACATCGCGCTCGAACTCACCGACAGCGGCCATTGGTACGTGGACTACAGCGACCCCGACCATTACTTCCAATCTGAGCGCGCCGCGCAGATCCTGGGCGAGCCGATCAAACAAGACGGACGCTACCATCTCGTCGAAGAATGGTTCGCGCGCCTGCTCGAAGCCGATTCGGCGATCGCGGCCGACGTGAGTGCGCGCTACCAAGGGGCTGTCGATGGCAAATACGCTCAATACGACGCGACCTATCCCTACAAGCGGCCGACCGACGGCAAGATCGTGTGGGTGCACGCAGCCGGCAAGCTCGTCCGCGAAGAGGAAACCGGCAAGCTGCAATTCATGTACGGCGCCTACCAGGACATCACGGCCCAGAAACACGCCGAGGCCGAATTGCAGCACGCCAAGGAAGCGGCCGAGGAAGCGACCAAGGCCAAATCGAGCTTCCTTGCCACGATGAGCCACGAAATCCGTACGCCGATGAACGGCGTGATGTCGATGGCCGAAATGCTCGAGCAGACCGACCTCAGCGCCGACCAGCGCGAGATGTCGAAGGTCATCCGCGCCTCGGCCGAATCGCTGATGACGATCCTCAACGACATTCTCGATTTCTCGAAAATCGAAGCCGGCCGCATCGAATTCGAACGGCTGCCGATCGATGTCGGCGACGTTGTGGAAGAGGCGGCCGAACTCATCGCGGCGCGCGCCGACGAAAAGGGGCTCGACCTCGTCGTCGATCTCGATCCGGCCCTGCCCTCGCAGATCGCGGGCGATCCCACGCGCATCCGCCAGATCGTGCTCAACTATCTGTCGAATGCGGTCAAGTTCACGGAGCGCGGGGCAGTCGTGGCGTCGGTCGCACTGCTGAACCAGCCGCTCGGCGGCAAACCTGCGCGCATCGCGATCGAAGTGCGCGATTCCGGTATCGGCATGACGCCAGACCAGACCGCCAAACTCTTCCGCGCCTTCACGCAAGCCGATTCCTCGACCTCGCGCAAATTCGGCGGCACGGGTCTCGGCCTGTCGATCAGCCAGCGCTTGGCCGAGATGATGGGCGGCGAAGTGGGCGTGCGCTCCACGCCCGGCGAGGGCTCGACCTTCTGGTTCCATCTGCCCGCCGACATTCTCGAAAAAGCGCCTTCGCGCCCGACCGTGGACATCTCCGACGCCAAAGTCGTGGCATTCGGCTTCGACGGGGCCGCGCGCCAAGCGCTCGAACATGTGCTGCGTACGGCCGGCATCGCCATTCCGCCGCAGCACGATCTCGAAACCGAGATCGACGGCGACATTGCGGCGTTGCCCAAAGATGCGCTGCCGATCGTGCTGCTGCGCGGGGCGTCGAGCGAAGCCATCGAGCTTTCGCGCCGCTTGACGCAAGCGCATCCCGAAGCGCGCGCCATTCTGGCGGCCCCGCGCACGCTGGCCTCGACGCTCAAAGCGGCCCCCGAGGCGGGCGCGTTCGACGCCATCACCATGCCGCTGCGCCGCCAGCGCGTGTGGCTTGCCATCGCCGCCGCCCTCGACCGCGCCAGCCTCGACCAGGCGCGTGCGGCGACCACGACCAGCGACGGCAATTTCCTGCCGCCCGCGCTCGAGGCAGCACGCGCGGCGAACGTCGCCGTACTCGTCGCCGAAGACAACAAGACGAACCAATACGTGATCAAGCGCGTGCTCGACCGGGCGGGCTTCGCCTCGCGCTTTGCGTTCAACGGCGTGGAAGCGCTGAAGATCATGGATGCCGAGCCCGGCTACGGGATGCTGCTGACCGACTACCACATGCCCGAAATGGACGGCATGGTGCTGACGCGCACCTTGCGCGCGCGCGAAGCAGCGGCCGGTGCGCGCCGCATGCCGATCATCGTTCTGACGGCCGACGCATTGCCCGAGACTGGCAAGCTCGTTGCGGACGCGGGCGGCGACGATTATCTGACCAAGCCGATGCGCTACGAGATCGTGCGCGCCGCCCTCGAGCGCTGGCTGCCCGCCGGCATGGGCTTGCGCAAAAACGCCTCGAGCCGTGCGGATGAAGCCGCACCAACTGCGGCCACCGCCGCGCCCGAAGCCCCGCCCATCGACCGCGCAGTGCTCGAAGACCAGCTCGGCTCGAAGAGCGACGACGACATCCGGGCGGCCCTGCAGTTCTTCTGGGAATCCTCGAGCCAGGGACCCGCCGATCTTGACGCGGCCCTTGCGACCGGCGACGCCAAGGCCGTGCGCGAAGCCGCCCACGCGATCAAGGGTACGACGGCATCGGTTGGAGCCGCATGGCTCGCCGATCTGTGCCGCGAGGCCGAAGATGGTGCTCGGGCAGGCGATCTTGCGCGCGTGCGCGCTGTTTCGCCGCAGATTCACGCTGGCTTTGCCCGCCTCGGCCGCTATATTTCCACCTTCTGAGCACAAGACATGCGAGGACAAGCATGAGTGGCACTTTCGACCGGCCTTTGACCGGCATGCGCGTCCTGGTGATCGACGACCAGAAATTCATCCGCGGCATGATCGCCCAAGGCCTCAAAGGCTTCGGCGCCCAGGTCGTCGAGGCAAGCGACGGATTCGAGGGGCTCTCGATCCTCGGGCTCGGCGAGGAGATGGCCGGCGGCAGCGCTCTCGACGCGATGAAGCAGCAGCGCCCCGACATGTTCCAGAGCAGCGGCATGCATGGGCGCCAGAACATCGACTGCATCGTGACCGACATCCGCATGCTGCCGAAGAACGGGCTCGAAATGCTGAAGGCCATCCGCGCGGGCTTCACCACGGCCAAGCGCGACATCCCGGTCGTGATCATGTCCGCGCATTCGGATGAAGCACTGATCGGTGCGGCGATCGCCCTCGACGCGCACGGCTTCGTCTCGAAGCCCGTGAGCCAGAAGACGATCGCCGACCGGCTGATCCGCGCGCGCAAAGTGGCGATGCCGCTCAAACCCGCCGAAGTCTATCGCATGCTGATCATTCCCGAGCTCGACGCGGCGATGATCGAAACCGACGTGGGGCGGCTCGCCGACAGCGTCGTCGCGGTGATCCGTGCGGGCGATGTTGCGGCCGCCACGGGCCAGCGCGCGTTCTCCGTGCCGCTTGCCGAACTCGTTGTCGGCGATACGCTCGCCGAGAATCTCACCACAGCAGCCGGGCGCTTGGTGGCTCCCTCCGGCACCAACGTGACCGAAGTGCTGATTGCGGCCTTGCGCGATCTGTCGGCCGTGATCGAACTCAAACCAACCGTGTCGGTGCGCCGCAAAGTGACCTGACGCGACCGCCGCTCAGGCGGCCGCCAGCCATTTGGCTTCAAGCGACTTGAAGAATCCCGTATCGCTTTTGGCTTTCACCCAGCCATTGACGGCGGCGCGCCAGTCCGGATCGTCGGGCGGCAGGCCGAAGGCGGCCGGGCGGCGGTCGCGCGGATCGCGCGCGGCATCGGTCAACACAAGTTGGCGGTTGCGCTTGACGAGCATTGCGGCATCGACATTGCTCGTCAAAGCAAGATCGGCAAGACCGTCGAGAACCTCGCGATAGCCGGTCGAAGGGGCGGCCAAAGCGCGCACATTGGCGCGCGGAAAGTGGCGCTTGGCGGCTTCTTCGAACGCCGTTCCGGCGGTCACGGCCACGCGCACGCCGGGCGCGTTCATGTCGTCCCAGCTTTTGAGGCGCAAGGCCGCGAGGCGCGAGACGACCGGCACGCTCGAAAACTCGAAATAGGGATCAGCGAAGGCGATTTGCGCTTCGCGCGCGGGCGTCACGGATGCGCCCGAGAATATGTCGAACCGGTTGTCGCGCAAGGCCGCCACGAAGCGTCCCCATTCGGTCGCGACCCATTCGACGCGCACGCCGATGTCGGCGGCGAACTGCGCCATCGCGTCGATGTCGAGGCCGCGATATTCGGCTGCACCTGCGATGCGGAAACTCATCGGCTCGAAATCGCCGGTGGTGCCCACGCGCAACGTGCCGCGCGCGCGGATTGCCTGCAAGCGCGCACCCGAAGCTTGGCCACCCCCCGATTGGCCAAAAGCCGCAGGCGCCCCCAGCGCCAACAACCCGGCACTGCTGCCGAAAATGAAATTTCGCCGTTCCATGCTCACCTGCTTCGCAGTTCTACTCTGGGATAACGCAGGCGATTGCCGCGCACAAGGCTGCCGACATTGCAGCAGGGTTGCCGCTGCACTAACGTCGCGCCAAACGGGAGTGAAGTCGTGACGAGCGTCAACCAGCCGCAGATCGATCTTTGGGATGGCCGTGTGGGCGCCAAATGGGCGGCGATGCACGAAGCGCTCGACGCCATGTTCGCACCGGCCGCCGAGTTTCTCGCCGCGCGCGTGGTCCCGGTTGCGGGCTTGCGCGTGCTCGATATCGGCTGCGGCAACGGCGATCTGTGCGCGCGCCTGCTCGCCCAAGGGGCAGACATGACCGGCATCGACGTATCGCACGCGATGCTGGCAGTCGCGGCCGCCCGCACGCACGGCAAAGTCGCACTGGTGCGCGCCGACATCGCCGATTGGCGAGCACCCGTTCCGTTCGATCTCGCGGTGTCGCAGTTCGGGCTCATGTTTTTCGCCGACCCGGTCGCCGCCCTTGCCGCAATCGCCGCCACGCTACGGCCGCAAGCGCGACTGGTTTTCACCTGCTGGCGCGGGATGGCTGAGAACGACTGGGCCGCAATCCCGCTGGCGGCAATCGCCGATTTGCTGCCGCCAGCGGCGCCGCTCAATCCAAAAGCGCCGGGACCGTTTTCGTTCGCCGACCCGGCCCATGTCGAAAAAATACTGACGGCGGCGGGCTTTGCTGGGATCTCGATCGCGGCGCACGATTTCGACGTTTGTTTTGCGGCAACGGGCGGCGTTGCGGCCGCTGTCGATTTGGCATTGCAGATCGGCCCTGCGAGTTCGGCCCTTGGGGGCACCGACAAAACTGTGCGCGCGGCGGCGGCCGAACGCCTGCACGCCGCCTTGGGCCGCCACGAAAAGAACGGGGCCGTCGCACTCGGCGGTGCTATTTGGATCGTCGAAGCCTCGCGCGCCTAAACCACCACGTCGCCCTGCGGCAGCGGCAGTCCGCGCGATACGGCTTGGATATTGGCGAACATGCGCTTGACCGTGGGGGCGAAACTGTCGGCCGTCATCGCCGCGATGTGCGGCGTGATCACGAGATTGTCGAGCCCGTAGAGAATACTGTCGGCCGGCAAGGGTTCGACGGAGAACACGTCCATGCCGGCGGCGTGGATGATACCTTCGCGCAAGGCGCGCACGAGATCGGCCTCGACCACCACGCCGCCGCGCGCGACGTTGATCAGGATCGCCGTGCGTTTCATCGTCGAGAGCGCGACAAAATCGATCATGTTCGCGGTCTGCGGCGTGAGCGGGCAATGCAGGCACACGACGTCGCTGGCGCTGAGGAGTTCTGGCAAGCCTACGAACCGCCCGCCGGTGGCGGCTTCGATTTCGGCATTCGCGCGATTGCGCTGCGTGTAGAGGATCGTGCAGCCGAACCCCGCCAGCAGTTTTGCCACAGTCTGGCCGATGGCGCCGAAGCCGACGAGACCGACGGTCTTTTTCGACAGCATGAAATTGTCGCGCGGCAAGCGACCGCCGCGCCACTCGCCGCGCTGCAGATGCAGATGCCCGAACGCGATATGGCGCAAAGTCGCAAGGATCAGCCCCAGCGTGAATTCCGCGACCGAAACGGCGTTTGAGCCCGTCGTGCGCGCGACCTTGATGCCGAGTTCGCGGGCGGTTTCGATGTCGAGATTGTCCACGCCCACGCCCCATTTGTGCAGGAGCTTGAGCTTTTTGGCGGCGCGCAGAACGTCGCCCGTGACCGCCAACTGGCCGGAAATCGCATAGTCCGCATCGGCGAGGATTTCCTTGAGATGGTCGTCGCCCCGCGCCGTCCCGTGCGTCAGCACAAAACCTTCGGGCAGCAAAGCGCGCAGACGCGCCGCACTCGCATCGCTCAACATATCGACGACGACGATTTTTTCGGCCATTGGCTACACCGTGAAACGCACGCCCGGGCGCGCAAGACCGCCCGAAACGGCCACCGGCGTACCGTCCGCGCGCCAGCACGCCGCCCCCGTAAGCATGCCGTCTTCTTCGAAGCGCACACAACCCATTCCGCCCGCGATGCGCTTGACGCGCTGGATGCGATGGCCGCGACGCGCCAGCTCTTCGGCGACCGGCTCGGCAATGCCGGGCTCGATCTCAAGCACGCCGCCCTCAGTCCAGATGCGCGGCGCTTCGACGGCTTCCTGGGCGCTCATGCCGTGGTCGATCAGATTGACGATCGCCTGCATCGCCGACGGGAAGATGCGCAAGCCGCCCGGCAAGCCCAACGCAAAAATCGGCTTGCCGTTGCGTTTGACGATCGTCGGCGCCATCGAGGTGTAGACGCGTTTGCCCGGTTCGATCGACAGCGCGTTGCCCGGATGCGGATCGAAATTGTGCATGTAGTCGTTGGCGGCGAGCCCCGTGCCCGGAATCGCCACGCAAGCGCCGAACACGCCGTTCAGCGTCTGCGTACTCGCCACGATGTTGCCGAACGCGTCGGCGACCGTCACATGCGTGGTGTTGGCGGATTCGCCGACGGCCAAACCCGGGCCCCAATCTCGCGTACGCTCGAGCTTGAGATCGCGCCCGCGCGTCGCCGCGTAATCCTTCGAGACGATCCGCGCAACCGGCACGTCGACGAAGGCCGGATCAGCGGTGGCGACAGCGCGATCCGCAAAAGCGATGCGCATGACTTCAGCCAATAGATGCGTGGCATCGGCCGAGCCGAAGCCCATTTTTTGGATATCGTATGGCTCGAGCAGATTGAGCATCTGCGCCACATGAACGCCCGCCGAAGACGGCGGCGGCGGGCCGACGATTTCGTAGCCGCGATAGGTTCCCACGACCGGTGCGCGCTCGATCGGTCGGTACGCGGCCAGATCCTGCGCGTCGATCAAACCACCATTGGCGGCCATGTAGGCGACAAGCGCTTGGCCGAGCGGCCCGTCGTAAAGGGCTGCAGGGCCTTGCTCGGCGATCATGCGCAGGCTTGCCGCCATGTCGGCGCGCACCACGCGCGTACCGGCCGCCAAGGGCGCACCGCCCGGCAAGAAAGTCGCCGCGTAGGTGGGATCGTGGGCGAGATGCGATGCCATGTCGGCCACGCAATCGGCCAGATACGACGTGGCGCGAAAGCCCGTCGCAGCAAAGCGGATCGCGGGTGCAACCGCTTCGGCCAGCGGCATCGTGCCGTATTTGTCGAGGGCCAAACACCAGCCCGCCAAAGCGCCCGGAACAGCCACGGCAAGCGGGCCGAATTCGTTGGCGCGGCCTTTGGTGTCGCGCCGTTTGGCAAGCTCGGTCGAAACGGGTTCGTACATGTCGGGCCGCGCTTTGCGCGGTGCGGTACCGAGCGCATCGATCACGCGATGGCTGCCGTCGGCAAGCCTTATATGCGCAAGGCCGCCGCCGAGCGGACCCACCATCATCGGCTCGACCACGCTCAGCGCAAACAATGCCGTGACGGCCGCGTCGATTGCGTTGCCGCCGGCAAGCAGACATTCGGCTGCGGCGGCCGAGGCCAGCGGATGGTTCGTGACGACCATGCCGCGCGAGCCCATGGCCGGGCGCTTTTCGCAGACAAAATCCACGCCCATGGCCAACTCCCTCGCGTTTGACTTCCCCGCCGATCGACCGCAGCTTAGGCACAAGCAACGATACGGTCAAAACCAGGGAGAGACGATTCCGACATGCCAGCAGCCGAAGCCTCGTCAGCCCTCAAACGCTTCACCGTGCTCGACCTCACGCGCGTGCGCGCAGGCCCCGCCTGCGTGCGCCAGCTGGCCGATTGGGGTGCCAATGTCGTGAAGATCGAACTGCCGCTGCATATGGAAGACGGCGACCCAATGGGATCGGCGCGCGACGGGGCGGATTTCATGAATCTGCACCGCAACAAGCGCAGCCTCACGCTCGATCTCAAAGCGCCCGCAGGCGTGGCGCTGTTCCGCCGGCTTGTTGCCAAAGCCGATGTCGTCGTCGAAAACTTCCGGCCCGACGTCAAAGACCGGCTCGGCATTGCCTACGACGATCTCAAGGCGATCAATCCGCGCATCGTCTATGGCAGCATTTCGGGCTTCGGACAGGACGGGCCCTATGCGACGCGCCCCGGCTTCGACCAGATCGCACAAGGCATGGGCGGGCTCATGTCGGTGACCGGCCTGCCGGGGCAAGGCCCGCTGCGCACCGGAATTCCGCTGGCCGATCTCACGGCGGGCCTGTTTTGCGCGCTTGGGATCCTAACAGCCCTGCTCGAACGCGAGGTTTCGGGCCAAGGCCAATGGGTGCAAACGTCGCTGTTGCAAGCACAGGCCTTCATGCTCGATTTCCAGGCCGCGCGCTATCTCGTGGCGGGCGAAGTGGCGGGCCAAGCCGGCAACAACCATCCGACCATCATCCCGACCGGCGTGTTCCAGACACGCGACGGATATCTCAATCTCGCTACGACCGGCCAGGCGATCTGGGAGCGCTGCGCGCAGGCGATGGATCTCGGCGGCTTGATCGCCGAGCCCGCCTACGCCACGCCCGAGCTGCGTTCGGCCAATCGCGACGCACTCAATGCGGCCCTGCAAACACGCTTTCGCGATCTCGACACCGCCCAATGGATCGCGAAGCTCAACGAAGCCGGCGTGCCGTGCGGGCCGATCTACCGGATCGACGAAATGTTTGCCGATCCGCAGATCCAGCATCTGGGCGTGGCCCAGCATGTGGGCGACAGCGAGCTTCGGCTGATGGGCCAGCCTATGGCTCTAAGCCGCAGCCCAAGCCGCCTTGCGAGCGCCCCGCCGCCGCGCGGCGGCCACAGCGACGAGATTTTGGCCGAATTCGGCTTGGCTGCCGCCGAGATTGCGGCCCTCAAAAATGCCGGCACGATCTGAGGAGCGAATAAGAAATGACCGACCGAATTTTGGCGCGCAAAGACGGCCGCATTGGAATCCTCACATTCAACAATCCCGAGAAACGCAACGCCCTGTCGCTCGAGATGTGGCAGCGCATGGGCGAAGTTCTCGACGCGTTTGCGGCCGACGCCGATTTGCGCGTCGTGGTGCTGACGGGAGCGGGCGACAAGGCATTTGTGTCGGGCGCGGACATCTCGAAATTCGCCAGCGAGCGCGCATCGGCCGAAGCGGCGGTCGTCTACAACGAGACCGTCGATCGGGTCTGCGAGCGTCTCTACGCGTTCCCGAAACCGACCATCGCGATGATCAACGGCTTCTGCATGGGCGGCGGGCTCGCGATCGCGGTCTCTTGCGACATGCGCGTGGCAAGCTCCGAAGCCGTTTTTGCGCTGCCGGCCGCGAAGCTCGGCCTTGGCTACGGCTATGCGGGCTTGCGCCGCTGCATCGAAACGATCGGCCCTGCCGCCACGAAGGAAATCTTTTTCACTGCCCGCCGCTTCGGCTGCGAGGAAGCGCTGCACTGGGGCCTTCTCAACCGCGCGGTCGCCCCCGAAGCGCTCGCGGCAACGGTCATGGAGATCGCAACGACGATCGCCGACAACGCGCCGCTGACCGTCGCGGCCGTCAAACGCATCGCAGTCGAGATCCTGAAAGATCCGGATTCGCGCGACATGGCCGCCTGCGAAGAAATGGTCGCCGCCTGTTTTGCCAGCGACGACTACAAAGAAGGCCGTGCGGCTTTTCTCGAAAAGCGTAAACCGCACTTTCGCGGCCGATAGCTCACGAGGGGGGCAACAGCCCCGCCGTTGCGGCGAGCTTGCGCACGGCTTGCACGAGTTCGCTCGGCAAAAATGGTTTCGAGATCGCCGCACTGGCGCCGAGCCGCACCGACATGCCGAGGAAATCCGAGCGCTGTCCGGCAATGCCGCCCGACACGACGAGGATCGGCATGAAGGCGAAGCGGTCGCGCAGGCTGCGGATCGTTTCCATGCCCTCTTTTTCCGGCATGAACAGATCGGTCACCACGATGTCGACCGGTTGCGCCAACGCTATCTTGAGGCCGACCGCGCCGTTTTCTGCCGATAGCGTCTGGAAGCCTGCGCGCTCGAGCGCTTCGACCATGACGTCGCGGAAGAACGGATCGTCTTCGATGACGAGCACGACGAGGGGCTTCGACTTGTCCCCGGCGATTCGGGGCGCGGCATTGTGCGGGTCCACGTTTGTCATCCTTCGGTTCTCGTATCGATAGACTGGGCCGCGAAGCTGCGGAAATGCTGCGCACGCAGGCTGAACGTGGCGATCGCGTCGCGCAGCGTCTCGGGCGAAGCGTCGAATGCGATGCGCTCGAGCGTTTCGGCGGCTTCGCCGAGGCCCGCCGCACCCACCATGCGCGACGAGCTTTTGAGGGCGTGGCCGAGGGCTGCGACCTTAACCACATCGCCGGCCGCAAGGGCCTGGTGGAGCGAACGCATTTCGGGCTCTAGGGTTGCCGCGAAGCGCCCGATCAAGGTTGCGGCAAAGCCCGCACCGCCGTCGGCTTCCAGCGTGCCGATGCGCGCGCGATCGATCCACGTGGCCGGGTCTGCGGCCGGTGCAGCCGCTTGCGGCGGCGTACGCGCAGCCCGCACGAGGGCGGAATCGGCCAAGGCTTCGCAAAGTTCGGCCGCACCGACCGGCTTCGTCAGAAACCGGTCCATGCCGGCGCGCAGACAGGCGTTGCGGTCGGCGGTGAAAGCGTTGGCCGTCAACGCAACGATCAGAGCGCCCTTGTTCGGGCCGCTGCCGGCGCGGATTTCGCGCGTCGCGGCAAGTCCGTCGATACCCGGCATCTGGACGTCCATCAGAATCGCGTCGTAGCGACGCCGGGCGGCGGCCGCGACCGCTTTGGCACCGTCGCCGACCGCGTCGACCTTGGCGCCCATCTGCTCGAGGATGCGCACGATGCCGTAGCGGTTGACCTCGTTGTCTTCGGCAAGCAGCAGCCAAGCGCCGTCGAGCCGTTCGGGCGGCGGCGGAACAGCAAGGCCGGACGCGGCCCCGACGAACGGCGGCAACGGCAGCAGAAGGCGGAATGTGGCACCCCGCCCCGCGTCGCTTTCGACCGTGAGCTCCCCGGCCATGGCGATCGCAAGGCGGCGGCTGATCGCCAAGCCCAAGCCCGACCCTTCGTGGCGCCGCGCACTCGACGA
>Ga0315907_10000101_pt1 | contig 117698 bp, 110 predicted proteins | sample LakEriMetagenome_3_FD_203525 | JGI IMG/M metagenome (GOLD analysis project Ga0315907, IMG submission 203525) | Freshwater fungal communities from buoy surface, Lake Erie, Ohio, United States - Buoy 12 MA123 | ecosystem: Environmental > Aquatic > Freshwater > Lake > Lake biofilm | place: USA...
CAGCCCCCGCAGGGGGCCTCGGAACCGGGGTCGCCTTTTCTTTGCTTACTTTCTTTTGGCGAAGCAAAAGAAAGTGAGTGCGCCGTCGGGCGCATATCCCGACGCAGTGCAACGAAACGCCACCATGCTCATGCATGACCAAACCCACTACCGAGGACTCACCACCGTGACGTCCGCCTCGCCTTTGCCTACACCGCGCAACTCGGGCCGATACATGTCCTCCGCAAACGCCGCAGGCACCACGAACTTGCCTGGTGTGACGACGCGCAGCACGTAGAAGACATCCAGCTTGTTGCCGTCGAAATCAGCAGCGACCACGAAGCGGTCGTCGCGGAATTCGCGGTGGTGGATGCGTTTGTCTTCCATCGCTTGCGCAACGTTCACTTTCTCCACCGTGAACTCACTGGCCTGCACACCCTGGCTCAGGTTGAGGTTTTCGATTTCCATGCCTGCCGGAATGCGGTCCACGATCAGGCCGTCTTTGATGCGCTGTTTGCTTTGCACGCGCAGGCGAACAATGAGCATCTCGCCAGTTTCAAATTGGCGCTTGTTGACCGCATCGCCGTTCACCGTCCACCACGTGCGCTCGATGCTGATGCGGTCGTCCTTGGGCGCCAGCGGTTTCACCGGGTAACCCTGCACCGCCACTTCGACGAAGAGCGGCGTTTCGCTTTGGTTGGCAATGCTGGCACCACGTTTGAGTGCCGCAACGCCCACCGAACGTTGCTCGGTTTCTTTGCTGCTGAGCTGCTCCGTTTTGTCGGCCGAGGTCAGCGCGGCACGCCAGGCTTGATCGCCGGCGTCACCGCCAGCCGCCCTGGCGGCCAAGAACAGCGCCAAACGCTCTTGGGTGGAGAAGTACTGGCGGTTGTTGAAATCATTGGCCAGGTCGACCATCAAGTTTTCGCGACGTGGGTGCTTCAGTTGGTGGCGTTGCATCAGGGCGTAAGCCAAGGCCTGGTCGCGGATGCGGGAGCCATAGTCGCCCAACCACTCGCCCCAATAAGGGTTGTCGGCCACCGCAGGTTGTATGCCCCAGGTCAGTTTCATCGCATCGTCCAAGGCCACTTGGCTGCGGGCTTCATCGCCCATCAACTTCAGAGCCAGGCTGAGGTGGATCAAGGCCAGTGGCGAGCGCGCGTTTTGACGGTGGCTGTCGTGCAGCGTGCGCAGCGTGGCCAGCGGTGCTTTCTGTTCACGCGCCAGGATGTAACCCGCGTGCACGCCTTCTGCAAAACGCTGGTGGGCCAAACGGATGGATTCGATCTCACGGTAGTCGCTGAGTCGGCCGTTCGTATCGCGGCGCGGCTCTTTGGGCGGCTGGCTTTGGTAGCCCGGAGCCTTTTGGAATTGCTCCAGCAGCGAGGCCATGGCACGTTGGTGCAGGGTCTCGGGCACAGCAAACCCTGCATCTTTGGCGTCTTGCAAAAAGCCGGTCACATAGGCACTCAACCACGCCTCGTAGGGGTTGCTCGCCGCCCACAAGCCGAAGCCACCGTTTTGCTGCTGCATGCCGGCCAGGCGGCCAAAAGCCACATCCAAACGTTTGGCGCGTTCTTCGCGCGACAGGGGTGTCATCTTGTAGGCCTTGGCCCCGGCTTCATCAATGAAGACCAAGGGGTAGGCGCTGCTGGTGGTTTGTTCCAAACAGCCATAGGGGTACATCAAGAGGCCTTGCACCACATTGCGTACATCGATGGGCGGCTTGTTGGACACACTCACCTCCACCGTGGCCGAGCCTGCCCACAGTCCGTCGGCCAACAGCGGATCCAGCTTGTAGCTGCTGCCCGGCTCGATGCGCACGCGGCGCACTTCACGAACTTGGGGTGTGGCGGGCTGAACTTGAAGAGCCGCTGTCCGCACGACCTTCAACGCACCAGCGGTCACGGTCAACTTGATCGGTGCCAAGCCCTCCGCATCCAAGGCCTGCGCCTGCAAACGCAGCACGGTGCGTTCTTTGTCGGCGATTTTCACAGGAGCGGGAGTACCTGTGATCTTCAAAGGTGATTCCGCGTCTATCTTCACGCTGACAGTTTGCGCACTGCCTGACAGGTTGGTCACATCCAGTGCAATGGTGGCACTGTCGCCAGGGGAAATGAAACGCGGCATGGACAATTCGGCCACCAGCGGGGCAGCCACTTGCATCTCGGCTTGTGTGCTGGCGTAGCTGGTGTCGGTGCTGGCCACGGCCATCAAACGCAAGGTGCCATTGAAGTCGGGCAGCAGCATAGGGATGGTGGCTTCACCATTCGCATCCAAGCTCACCGGGCCGCTGAACAAGTCGACCAAACGAACCTTGCGCGGCAGGCTTTGTGTGTCGCGCATGCCAGCATCACCCCCGAAACGCTGTTTGGCCATGTTGCCTTCCATGGCTTCAATCAGCTTGCCGTAGTGGTCGAGCAAGTCGGCGCCGTAGCGGTGTTTGCCGAAGAAGAAGTCCGTGGGGCTGGGGGTGGGGTAGTTGGTGATGTTGAGAATGCCCACGTCCACTGCGGACAAGGTGACGATGGCCTTGCTGCTGGCCGCCAGGGGTTTGCCTGCAGCATCCAGCAGTTTGACTTTCACCGGCACGTTTTGTTCGGGCAGCGCTTTGGCGGGCGCCGTCAAAGCGAGTTTGAGCTTGCGGTCTTCGCGCGCCAGGGGAAGGTGTACCAAACCCAAAGCACGGGCGGGTGTCACGCGGTCGCCTTGGCTGCCGGGGCGAAAGGCCACCACGCTCACATACAGATCGTGGCGTTGCCAGGCGGCGTCCACTGGCAACTCCACCACGGTGCCACTGCTGCGCACCGACAAACGTTTTTGGTAGAGCACACGGTCACCTTCCACGGTGAGCAGGGCTTCACCGTCATGCGGCGGGGTGATGGTAAGTTTGGCTTTGTCGCCGCCTTTGAAAGGAGCGCCTTCCAGTTTGAGTTGCACACGGTCGGGGCGGTTGCCCACGTCGTCGGCGTCTTGGGCACCCCAGCCAGCGTAGAAACGGTAGCGGCTGATGTGCTGTGTTTGTGGGTCGGTGATCTCCAAGCGGTAACGGCCCCACTTCACGGGCAGGCTCAGTTTGCTGCGCGCGGAAAGCGACAGCGTTCTGGCCTCGATCAATTCTTCTTGTTCGGTGTAACCACTGTTCCAGCCCCGGCCATCGTCATAGCGCCAGTACCACTGACGTTCTTCGCGCACCAAACGAATGCTGATGTCTTTGCCCGCGCTGAACTGACCTTGGGCGTTGACGCGTGTCAGCTCGAATTCAGCGAGGCCACCTTCTTGTGCCACGTCCCTTTCAAAGAGCGGGCGCACGCCCACCATCTCAGGCACCGGCCACCAGGTGCGTTCAATCGACCGCACCACGGGGCGGCCACCGGTTTCCAGCAGACTGAAACTGGCACGCACCGTCATGGGGGAGTTGCGTTCTGCGAGATCCACCGGAATGCTGACCGTGGTCTTTCCGGTCTCGTCCAGTACCTCTTCGCTCAAGTCTTGTCGCTTGCGGCTGTTGTCGTCTGCCACATCGCCAAAGATGAATCCAGGCCAGTTTTTGGCCACAGGGAAACGTTGCCGCTCCGTGGTGACGCTGCCGAGCAGCCGGTTGCCGGTGGCCGGCGCGCCGTAAAGGTAGTCGCCCTGCACATCCACGGCCAGCGGTGTTTTGCCTTGCAGCGCGACTTCGGGTGCGGTGAGCAACACCTTCATCCGCTCGGGCAAAAACTCCTCCACAGAAAACGCCCACTGCGCGTCGGCCCGTTTCGCACCCGGGTCGGTTTTGGCTTCCAACAACCAACGGCCGGTGGGGGCGTTGGCAGGCAGAGTCAAGCTTGCTTGAAAGTAACCCTTGTTTTTTTCATGGGGGCGCACGAGTTGGGTGCTGGCCTGGCTGCCATCGGGTTTCTTCAATACCAGTGTCAATGGAGCCGCTGAAGCGCTGTTTTGTTGGGTGCCTTGCAGCGGCTTGCCGTCGGCGTCACGTGCGAGAACCGACACGGTGAAGTTCTCGCCGGGCCGGTACAGGTCGCGGCCCGCATAAACGAAAAGTTTGAGGTTGCGGGAAGGGTGGCCACCAATGTCGAACTCCGACAAATCCAGCGCCGGATCGCGCAGTGCAATGACCGAGATTTCCTTGCCGCGCCGCGCCAGCAGGGCACGTGCTTTGTCGGTGTTGCCAGCGAATACCGCATGGCCTTCGGCATCGGTTTTGGCTTGCGCCAAGACTTTGCCGGCGTCGTCGATCAGGCTCACCTCAATGCTGCGCAGGGCCTCGCCTTTTTTGAGCGAGGTCGTGAACACGTCGGTTTGTGCCGCATGGCGGCGAACATGCAGGCCGATGTCGGTCACGTAAAAGTAGGTGACCTGGAAGTCCCAACCAAAACGTCCCGGCGGGTTCATCACCGCCACATAAACACCGGGCTCTTGCAACTCTTTGATTTTTTCGACGGGCAAAAAACTCACATTGCGGCGGTTCTTGCGATCATCGGTGGCAAAACGGCCCAGGTAAACACTGGTGGCCATCTCGCGCAGCGCGTCCAGCTGGTAGCCGGAAATGGTGCCTTTGAGTTTGCGCTGGTTGTCGTCGTAGTAGTCCCCTTCATACTCGCCCTCGGCGTTGTCTGTGCGAGGCTCGCGCCGCCCACCCACCTGCTCCAGGAAACGCGGCAAGGCGTCGGCATTGATGCGCAGGAACTGCATGTCCACTTCGGGTGTGTTCACGGTGACCACCGGCAACCCACCGTTTTGTCCCGCCGGCAGCACCACACCTTTGCTGGCGAAGTAAAACGATTCGGGCATGGCCTCTGCCTTGACTGTGCAGTTTTGCGCCGTGGCCAGCTTCTGACCACTCTTGCTTGCCACATCGGCCGAGAGTTGCACCTGGTACTCGCTGTCAGGCGTGGCATTGGCCAGCATCAGCACACGCGGGTTGTCGGACAGCACCCAGCGGTTGCTCACCAGTTTGTCGCCTTCTTTGGCTTGCAACAATTTGCCCCAGTCCTGCGAACGTGCGAGAGGTTGGGTGAACATCAAGGCGACAGCGGGCGAGCCGTCCAGCAAACGCGCCTTGCAGTCGGCCAGGGAAAAGGCCGTGGCGCTGCCCACCTCCGCGCGGTTGGCGCTGGAAGCGTCGCTGTCGGTTTTGGGGCCGCAGCCTGTCAGCAGGACCAGGGACGACAGGATGGCAACGGTGGCTTGTTTGAAGGGGGTGCGTGCGTTCATGAGCTGTCTCTTGTCGAATCTGTTCGTAGTGTGCTTGGCCAGTGTGATGCGGCCATGCAGAGGATGAGAATATTGTGTGAAAGCCCGGCCAAAGGGGGCTACTCGGGTGTGTCCAGCCAGGCAATGAGCAGAAGCTCTGCGCCAATGGCTGAGGACCAGCGGGCGGCGGCCCCATTTTTAGGTGCGGCCAAAAAGTCCCCGGCGCGCAGCAGGGTGCTGCCCAAACGCAACTCACCCTTTAGCACCCAGCATTCATGCCTGACCTCATCGTCAGGCCGGGCGAATTCGCTGCCCGGCGCCATGTCGATGCGCAGCGTGCGGTGGTCGGCGCTGTTCTTCAAAGACAAGATGCGCAAACCTGGAGACGCGGTGTTCCAAATGCCACTGCCGTTTGAAACCACTTTGTGATGTTGCGCGGCCTGCAGTTTGGCCAACAGGCGTTCTCTTAAGAACGCTTCACGCTGCGCAGGTGGCGCCCCAACGGTGGATGCGGTCTTTTCAGGCGCTTGGGCGTCTTCAAAGGGGAAGAGGGATTGTTGCAGCGACGACATCGCCGCAAAGCATAGCTCAGGCGCTTTGAATCAAACGCAGATCCGGCTTTTCTTTCAAGGGACGAAAGAAGGCCCAACGCTGTTCATTCTTTTGTTTGGCATGGTGAAGCGCCTGGTGGGCCTGTGACAGCAAGGCGGCGGCATTGTCCACACTGTCGTTGTAGGCGGCGATACCCACCGACAAGCCCACGCCCACCGTGTCACCCGTGTTCAAGGTGATGGGTTCTTTGGCGGCAGCCACCATGCGTGCCACCAACATTTCCGCAGAACTCTGGTCACCATGGCGCATGACCACCGCAAACTCGTCGTCATGCAAACGAGCCAGCACATCACCCAGGCGAACTTGCGGCGCCAGCAACCGGGACAACTGACACAACACTTGTTCTTGCGCGTCTGCACCGAACCCATCCAACACGGTTTGCAAACCATCTACTGCAATGCACAGCACCGTGAAGGGCTCACCGGTGCGCATGGCGTGCCGCAGCTCAATGTCCAAGGCCAAATCAAACTGGCTGCGACTGGACAACCCGGTCAGCGGATCGCGGAGTTCAGTTTGCGCCAGCTTCAGTCCGTGGGCGCGTCCTTCCATGGCTTTGAGCGCCATCAACGCCAAGTCACTCAAGGCGTGTCGCTGTGCCATGTTGAATACACGCGGCACGGTGTCCATCACCGCCACGGTGCCCAAGCCGTGGCCCATGGAATCAAACAAAGGGGCACCCGCATAAAAACGCCATTGTGAGGGGCCGGTGACAAAAGGGTTGTGCAGGGTGCGGGGGTCTTGCCAAAGGTCTTCGATCACCACAGGTTGGTGGTGGGTTGCTGTTTGCGCCAAGGTGAGTGCGCACAGCGCGTCGTGGCGTGGCCACTCGGTCAGTCCGAGTCCAATCTGGGCCTTGAGCCATTGCCGCCTGTCATCCATGACCGATACCAGGGCCATGGGAGTGCCAAACAAACGGGCTGCGACACGTGTAATGGCTTCAAATTCAGCCTCGGGCCCGGAATCGAGAATCTGCAAATCCCGAACCGCGTTCATGCGGGCGTTTTCGTTGTCGGGGCGGGGTGTGAGGGCGGAAGAAGCAAGTGACATGGTGTATTTCCTGCGTTGAAGGGACGCTTCAGAAAGCGGCAAGTGCCTGCAGCTCACGTTCCAATGAAGCGGGGTCACCCAAATTCAGTTCAATGAGCTTTCGCAAGTGGGTGATGCTGTCCAGGTCGATGCTGCGGCATTGCAGGCCGAGTAAATCACCGTCGATGTGCACCACTTCTGCAAGCATTCCAATGCTGGCGCTGAGTTGGGTTAAACGTACTTTCAGTTCGCAGGCGGTGCCGACTGTCCAATCCAATGGGGTGGGATGACGCACCAGTGCCCCTTTGAAAGACAGATCGACGATTTGCACGGCATGCCGACCGCTGCTCGTGGCCAATTCGGCCGGAGCATTAAACAATACGCGTGAAAACTGACGACGCTCTGCGGACATGTGTTCTCCTTCGTTGGGACGACGAGAGCCCCGGAAGCAAACCGGACTCCTGACCGGAAGTATCGGCATGGATTGGTTTGACCTGAGCACTTTCGTTTCCCACCAGGCCGCTCACGGGGTGGAGGGCACAATGCAGCCGAAAAGGAGCGGAGTTGAGGATGGAAAAAATGCAAGGAGCCGAGCCAGACAAATCGCGCTTGTCAGGGCTGGACGGGCTGCGCGGTGTGGCCATTGCTTTGGTCCTGCTACACCACTTCCATTCTTATCTGCTGATTTGGTGGCCGCAAGGAGGCGGGTTGGCCGACGGTGTGACCGCGCGAGTGTTGAATTTCTTGTGGATTGGTGTGGACCTGTTCTACGTGCTGAGCGGTTTCTTTATTTCCAAGGCCGTTTTGTCTTACCGCGTCTGGGACCCAGAACACTATGCCAAACGACGCTTGACCCGGATCATCCCAGCCTACTACGTCTCCATGCTGCTCACCCTCGTCATTCTGGAATCACACATGTTTCAGAACTGGCAGGGCTGGACGAATATCGGTTTACACCTGTTGATGTTGCACCATTGGCAAAGTTGGAGCATGTTCGGCATCAACGGCCCCTACTGGACGTTGGGCATTGAGTTTTCCTACTATTTGCTGATGTTGGCCTTAGCCCCTTGGTGGCGTGGTCCCCGAGGCTGGCTTCTTGTCCCAGCCTTCATGGTGATTGCTCTTGTATGGCGCTCAGGTGTTTTCCATGGCGTGCCGGAAGCGGACCGTTTCTTTTGGTCTGTGCAATTACCTGGCGCATTGGATGAGTTTGCATGGGGAATGTTGGTTGCCTACGCGCTGCACAAGAACTGGTTCGCCGCCCTACACAGGTATGCCGCGGCGTGTGCCGCGCTGATTTTCGTGGTGGGTGTGGCCCTTGTGGCCTTTTGTCTGTATCGGTATACCCAACTCAATGTGAATTACTGGACTCAGATTTGGCACGTTGTTTTCTCAAGAACTGTGCTGTGCCTGGGCTTTTCACTGTTATTGACCTGCCTTTTGCTTTGGCGTGAAGGGAATCCCCTGCAAATACTCATCAAAGCCATCGGCTTGTCGAAACTTGGTGTTATAAGTTTCAGTGTCTATTTATATCATATACCCGTTATGATATTTGTATATAGATATTATGGTGATCTGATTGGTGGAAATCTTTTATTTGTATTTATATGTTTTGTTGGAATAATTATTTTTTCTTGGTTGAGTTATCAATTCATTGAGAAAAGATGGCATCCATCTGCTTGAATCTCTGTGCTTCAATATAATTGTTGTTTTAACTATTCCTTGGCGAGTTCGACGATCGCCTTATAAAGCTGATTTGATCCATAATCCGGATTATCGGGCGCAATACGAAATTTATCGTGAGCGTTGTATTTGGCCCTGAACTTGTCAGGCGCCATGGAAACAAAATATGGGGTTACAAACACGGCCCCACCTGCCTTAAATTCTTTCAGAATTCGCATGGGTGCGGTGGGATCTTTCCAGGCCTGGCTGTGAAACTCGGGTACACCAAAAGGTTCGTCCTCTACAAGGTAGTGCCGACGCAGCAGGGCCATGCTGGCCGAGCCGCCGTACACGTTGATGCCCTTCTTATACCGATGCTGCCCTCGGATGCTCTCGTCCGAAGCGAACAGCACCGGGTTCCAACCCCCGACTGTGGCGACAGCAATTTGATGGCTGAACATTTTCTCAGCGGGTAAACCGCTGGCTACGGCGCGGTCGAACCAGCTGTCGTAGGCGCGTGTGACCATGCTCGAACGAAACGAGTACCAGTCTTTTGCCAGCGGGTTGTAATAAACTGTTAGACCATTATTAGGCCTGTCCAGGTAAAAGCGTAACTCTTTGGGTGGCTGCGATGCGGTTGGATTCTTTCCTAAGCCTTTTTCGCTCGCCGCGACACCACTGAGCACCATGAAAGTTCTCTTGGCGAGTTCATATCCTTTGGGCCCTTCAACCATGATCTGAATGGTGTGGGCCCCCCTGCTGAGCTGCGAGAAGTCAAGAAGATATCGAAATCCCAGTTGTGCTGTTTTTACATCGGCGACGGCTTCATAAACATCTTGACGATTCAGCCCATATTCCGCTTTACCGACCGCTTTTCCATTCAAGTAGACAACGATGCTGTGATCAGCGGGCAATTTTTCTAACCAGCCGTCAATAGGCAATATTCCGTGAGCGTAGCTGTCGAAATGTGAGTGCAGAGGGGTGGTTTTATCTTTTCTGATGTCTTTGGATGGTGGCGTGATGGACTCAAAGTTCTTGTAATTTGATCCATATGCCATGTTAACTGCATCGATATTTTTATATTTGTACTTGATCCAGTTTTGAAATTCCTGTGCCGTACTTTTGCTGTAATCGGTTACTCGGATATTTTCGTAGCGCCCCATGCCAGATGAGAAATCATCATAAAAATGATGAAGTTCACCTGCCATGGTGATGGCAATGATTCTGTCTTTTGAGCTCGGCGGAAGCGATTTATACCAATTTCCGATCATCTGAAGCGCGCTAAAGCGTAATTTGTTGACACTTATTTGCGAAGACATGTCGAGCGTCAGTGGTGATATGCCGCCACCGAAATACTTTTCCTTTGGAACAGTTTGGTCACTGAACTTGGCCAATGAGTCGGTCGATATCGGATTTTTCAGTGTCGACGAGGCGAAGTGATTTGCAAAGAGATAAAAAACGACAGGGCGTTTGATATCCCTTAATGCCTGAGTGTGTTTTTTAAATGTGTCGGCAGCGCCGTCTTGCTGTAACGTCAGTAAATTAATTCCCACGGTGTACCCAATTTGAACAGCACCATTTGCGCCGCCCTGTTCGAAACTATTAAGTACTTCATTCAATTCGTCGATGCCAAAATCTTTGCTTTTTGCACAAAGATCTAATGCGGTTTCAAAATTCTTCTGAGAGAACCCTTTGTTACAATAACCAAACCACTCAATCATCGGAGCGATGATAAATGGTTCGGGCTTTTTGCCAACGGTCGTTTGAGCGAAGGAGAATTTAGTAGTTGCCAATAAAGACAACAGCAGGAGTAATACTTTCATCGTTGACATTATTTGCTGCTGCATTAGTTTTCAGTGGGTTTGACTGAGTGTGGGGTGGGAAAACAAAATTTATTATTATTTTTGTTGAATCTTGCGCTTCAGTTGCATGGCGGGTTTTTCCAGAATATGCCAGGATGCCACAGCCAAAGGAAGGCATACCAAAAAAGAAAGTAAAGAAAAGAGCCAGCCATTCATTTGTGGTTTTAACGTATGGATGAGCAGTTGCTGAACTGGAAAGCTGTAAAGGTAAATTCCGTAAGAGTAATCGCCAAATTTGCCAACATCAAGGAATGAATAATACTTGTAGGTTGCAAATACCAGCAGAGAGTAAGCAAAGTATGCTGCGCCGAGTAAGTTAAGCCATTGGTTTTCGTGTTGCCAAGCGGCGAAGTAGATGAGTGTGAATATCACCCACAATTTTGGCGAAATTACAATGTGTTTTGAATAAAGAGCAGCCAACATTCCTACAAAGAAGAATATCCAGAGTCGCGGCTCTCCTGGTTGTAATAAAAATATATAATCTTCAGCAAATATAATTTGCACGCCAGCGCAAATTAGAAAGAATGCCACGAATATCAGTCGCCGAGACAAAACGCCAATTAAACCGAAAAAGAATACCCAGGCATACATTTGAACTTCCAAGGGAATTGTCCAAGTCGACCCGTTGATCGAGGCACCAAATGGGTTGGTTGTAAAGACGCCTGGCAGGTAATAGTAGGGTGCCATCAGCATGTTTCGCCAGAAGAATGTCCAGGTTTCTGGATTCATGAAATAATCTTGCAAAGGCAAGGTGGTGTACCAGGTGCCGACTAATAATAGAAGCACGAGGGTGCTAACCCAGTAGGCTGGAAGAATTCGAAGAGCCCGGGCCCAGACAAAGAGAAGGGGGTTCTTTTTGTGGTTAATGAATGAGAGCGTTACCAGTAACCCGCTGATAAAGAAAAAAATGTGTAGACCAGTTCCCGGTAGGCCTTGGCCAAAAGGCATGTATTTGAATATCAACAGCGTGACCGGATCATGCGGGAATCGGTCTGCGGGACTCGCTTCGAGAAGGGTGAAGCTGTGACCAAACAACACCATGCATGCAGCGAACAGGCGTAAAAAATCGAAATTATTGGGCTGGCCTTTTCCTAGGCAGGCATCGAGGGTTCGGGCCTGGTGGCCAGGTGAAACTGACCCAGACATCATCGACATGCCGGGCCACTTTGCGGGTTGGTTTTCATGGCGTGGTGTGATTGACGAATATCGCTGGTGTTGCCAGCCGGAGCCCCCGTGCCAGCGGCGCTGGATCGACGGTTTACTGCGGCGGTCGTTCGACCGCAACCCGGTTCGGTAGCATCACGTTTTTGGCAGCGTCACCCCCCGCTGCCCCTGGTATTTCCCGCCGCGGTCTTTGTAGCTGGTCTCGCACACTTCGTCACTCTCAAAAAAGAGCACCTGAGCGCAGCCTTCACCCGCATAAATCTTGGCCGGCAGGGGGGTAGTGTTGCTGAATTCCAGCGTCACATACCCTTCCCATTCCGGCTCAAACGGCGTGACGTTGACGATGATGCCGCAGCGCGCGTAGGTGCTCTTGCCTAGGCAGATGGTGAGTACGTTGCGCGGGATGCGGAAGTACTCGACGGTCCGTGCCAGCGCAAAGCTGTTGGGCGGAATGACGCAGACATCGGACTGCATGTCGACGAAACTGCGTTCATCGAAGTTTTTAGGGTCTACCACCGTGCTGTAAATGTTGGTGAACACCTTAAATTCCGGTGCGCAGCGGATGTCATAGCCGTAACTCGACGTGCCGTAACTCACGATTTTTTGACCGTCGGCTGCAAACCGCACCTGGCCAGGCTCGAACGGTTCGATCATGCCGTGCTGTTCAGCCATGCGGCGTATCCACTTGTCGCTTTTGATGCTCATGACGCAAATCCCTGGAAAAGTGCGCGTATTCTAGGGATCGTCCAGTCGCCAATCAGGTCTACTTGTGCGACAGTTCGATGAAGATTTCGGGAGATTTCATGCACCCAGCAGCTCAATTGCTCAGCCAATACGCGCTCTACCACCGGGACCAGCGCAACATCGCCACCCATTTTGTGGGGGTTCCTTTGATTGTTCTGGGCCTCGGATTGCTGCTGGCCCAACCGACGGTGGTTTTGGCCGGGTGGGCTTGGACACCCGCCTGGGGTGTTTTTGCAGTTGCTGCGCTTTGGTATCTGCTGCGCGCTGGTTGGGTACTGGGCGGCGCCACCATGCTGTTGGTGGGCTCGCTTGTGTGCTTATCCCACCAGCTGACCCAAGGTCAGGCCACGGAAGACGTTTTGTCCTGGGGGGCCATGGTCTTTGCAGGCGGTTGGGTGATCCAATTCGTGGGTCACTGGTATGAAGGCAAGAAGCCCGCCTTCATGGACGATCTGAGCGGCTTGTTGGTCGGCCCGATGTTCATCACCGCAGAAGCGCTGTTCGCCCGCGGGTGGAATCCGGCACTTTCGGCAGAGATTGAGCGCCAGGCCGGTCCCACCTTTTTGCGGGACATGGCCATTTGAATCCCCGGTGAAAGCCTTGCCCGGCCTGCCTCAGGTGTTTTTTGAGACGGTGATGGTCGGAAACTTCGCTGAAAAGTCTTTGCTTTGTTGGGCCACCGTGGCGGCCACTTTGCGCGCCACTGTTTTGTAAAGCCCAGCCACTTCGCCATCAGGCTCGGCCACCACGGTGGGCTTGCCGCCATCGGCCTGAACCCGAATGCTCATCGTCAAGGGCAGAGCACCCAGGTAGTTCATGCCTTGCTCCGCCGCCATTTTTTTGCCGCCGTCTTGGCCAAAAATATGTTCAGTGTGGCCGCAGTTGGGGCAGCAATACACCGCCATGTTCTCTACCACGCCCAAGATCGGCACCCCCACTTTCTCGAACATCTTGATGCCTTTTTTGGCGTCCAACAGCGCGATGTCCTGTGGTGTGGTCACGATCACCGCGCCGGTCAGCGGTACACGCTGCGCCAGGGTGAGCTGAATGTCACCGGTGCCCGGTGGCATATCGACGATCAGGTAATCCAGCGCCCGCCAATTGGTTTGACGCAGCAACTGCTCCAGCGCCTGGGTGGCCATAGGGCCGCGCCAGATCATGGCGGTATCGGGTTCCACCAGAAAGCCGATGGAGATCACCTGCACGCCGTAGTTTTCAAGCGGCTCCATGGTTTTGCCGTCGGCGGATTCCGGGCGTGAGCCATCCAGACCCATCATGGTGGGCTGGCTGGGGCCGTAAATGTCGGCATCGAGCAGGCCCACAGAAGCGCCCTCGGCGGCCAAGGCCAAAGCCAGGTTGACGGCGGTGGTGCTTTTGCCCACGCCGCCTTTGCCCGAAGCCACGGCGATGATGTTTTTGACGTTGGGCAGCAGCTGCACGCCGCGTTGCACCGCATGCGCGACCACCTGGGTGTTGATGGTGATTCCCACCTCGGTGATGCCAGGCACCGAGAGGGCGGCATTTTTCAGCGCCAGTTCCAAGGTCGGCAACTGGCTCTTGGCCGGGTAACCCAGCTGCAGCTCAAACTCGGCCCGACTGCCCTGCACCCGCAGATTTTTGATCTGTTTCTGGGAAACGAAGTCGGTGCCCGTGTGGGGATCGCGCACGGCCTTCAAGGCGTCGAGGAGCAGGGTGTTGGTGTCGGACATGAGAGGAGCCGGTTGGATTCCAGGGGCGGCGCAGTCTAGCGCAGGGGCGATGCCCCTGGTGGTGACGCCTAGAATTCACACCTGTATCGCTTGTCCTTAGAGAAGAAGTCACCCATGCCACGTCAGCTCTTCGTCACCACTGCTTTGCCCTATGCCAACGCGCCATTTCATGTGGGCCACATGATGGAGTACATCCAGGCCGACATCTGGGTGCGTTTTCAACGAATGCAGGGGCACACGGTGCACTTTGTGTGTGCTGACGATGCGCACGGCGCGCCCATCATGATCGCTGCTGAGAAAGCGGGCAAAACACCGCAGCAGTTCGTGGCCGAAATCGCGGCGGGGCGCAAGCAATACCTCGACGGGTTTTACATTGGTTTTGACAACTGGCACTCCACGGACGGCCCGGAGAACCATGAACTGGCGCAATCCGTCTACCGCGCCTTGCGCGAGCAGGGCTTGATCGGCATCCGCTCCATCCAGCAGTTCTACGACCCGGTCAAGGGCATGTTCCTGCCCGATCGGTACATCAAAGGCGAATGCCCCAAATGCGGCGCCAAAGACCAATACGGCGACAGCTGCGAAAACTGCGGCGCGGTGTACGCGCCCACCGATTTGAAGAACCCGTACTCCACGCTGACCGGCGCCACCCCGGTCATGAAAAGCAGCGACCACCATTTCTTCACGCTGTCTGACCCGCGCTGCGTCGAGTTTTTGCAGCAGTGGACCAGCACCCCGGGCCGCTTGCAAACCGAGGTGCTCAACAAAATCAAAGAGTGGTTCAACGTCGACGAGAACGGCAAGACGGGACTCAGTGACTGGGACATCAGCCGCGACGCGCCTTACTTCGGCATTGAAATCCCCGACGCGCCGGGCAAGTACTTTTATGTGTGGCTGGATGCGCCCATCGGTTACCTGGCCTCGCTGAAGAACTACTTCGCCAAGACCGGCCAGGACTTCGACGCCTTCATGGCCGATCCCTCCACTGAACAAATTCATTTCATCGGCAAAGACATCAGCTACTTCCACACCCTGTTCTGGCCCGCCATGCTGCACTTCAGCGGCCGCAAAACACCAGACCAGGTGAACGTGCACGGTTTCATCACCGTGGGCGGCGACAAAATGAGCAAGAGCCGGGGCACCGGTATTTCGCCCCTGAAGTACCTGGAGCTGGGGCTGAACCCTGAATGGCTCCGCTATTACATCGCCGCCAAACTCAGCAGCAAGGTCGATGACGTGGAGTTCAGTCCCGAGGACTTCATTGCGCGCGTGAACAGCGATTTGGTGGGCAAGTACATCAACATCGCGAGCCGGGCGGCGGGGTTCTTGAGCAAACGTTTTGGTGGCCGCCTGTCCAGCGACCTGGGCGTCGAAGGCCGCGCCTTGCTGGATGCGCTGCGTGCGGGACGTGCCGAGATTGAACGGCAGTACGAGGCGCGTGACTTCGGCAAAGCCCTGCGCGACATCATGCTGCTGGCGGACAAGGTGAACGAGTTTGTCGACCAGCACAAACCGTGGGAACTGGCCAAACAAGAGGGGCAAGACGCTGCTTTGCATGATGTCTGCAGCGTCTGTATTGAAGCATTCCGCCTGCTCACCATCTATCTCAAGCCGGTGTTGCCGCAGCTGGCCGCGCAGGTTGAAGCTTTCTTGCAATTGCCGCCACAAAAGTTTGCCGATGCGCAGCGCGCACTGGTGGGTCACACCCAAGGTGGCCATGTGATTGGCGACTACAAACACCTGATGCAACGTGTCGACCCCAAGCTGCTCGATGCCTTGTTTGAACCGCCCGCTGCACCCGCGGTGGTGCCCGGCGGTGAACCCTTGGCCGGGGAAATCAAGATTGACGACTTCGCCAAGGTCGATTTGCGCATTGCGAAGATCGTGAACTGCGAACACGTCGAGGGTTCCGACAAACTGCTGCGCCTCACGCTGGATGTGGGCGAGGGTAAAACCCGCAACGTTTTCAGCGGGATCAAAAGCGCCTACCAGCCGGAACAGCTCATCGGCAAACTCACCGTGCTGGTGGCCAACCTCGCGCCACGCAAGATGAAGTTCGGCCTGAGCGAAGGCATGGTTCTTGCTGCCAGCCATGGGGATGAAAAAACCAACCCAGGCCTCTACATCCTGGAGCCCTGGGCAGGCGCACAGCCCGGCATGCGCATCCGCTGAACGCACGCCTTCACCACCCGTTGTTTGCCATGCCCGCCCATCTGTTGAGACGACTGACGGGCCGGGACAGAACGCTGCGTGCCAACCGCCAGTTGGGCTGCTTGCTGGCTTTTGTCGCAGGGGCGGTGAATGCCGGCGGCTTTCTGGCGGTGCAGCGCTACACCTCGCACATGACGGGCATCGTCTCGTCGATCGCAGACCACCTGGTGCTGGGTGCGCCGTGGTTGGCACTGGCAGCCCTGATCTCCCTGTCGGCTTTCATGGCCGGTGCGGTCACCACCACGCTGCTGATTCTTTGGGCACGCCGCCGTGCCATGCACAGCGAGTATGCGCTGTCGTTGATGTTGGAAGCAGCGCTGTTGTTGGTGTTCGGGCTGTTGGGAGCCAATCTACATCTATGGACCGAGTTGTTGGTGCCCGGCACCGTGCTTTTGCTGTGTTTCATCATGGGGTTGCAAAACGCAGTGGTGACCAAAATTTCCAATGCGGAAATTCGCACCACCCACATGACAGGGGTGGTGACCGATCTCAGCGTGGAACTGGGCCGAATGCTGTACGGCAAAGGCGAGCCAGCGTCCGCATCCGCAGCGCCAGTACCGGTCAACCGGGAACGTTTGTGGGTATTGGCCACGTTGTTGGCGATGTTTCTCACTGGCAGCCTGCTGGGCGCACTCGCCTTCCAGCACATCGGCTTTGCCGCCACGGTGCCGATTGCGGTGCTGCTGATGGTGATTGCGGTGATTCCCGTGCTGGATGATTTGAGGTTGAGCGCGCGCTGACAGCCAAACCGGTGCCCGCAGGCCGACATCACCGGTGCCAAGCGCTCATCGCCTGAATGAGGGTGGTGCGGGCATGCAGTGCACCCTTAAAATTTACAAATTGCCAACAGGTCTTCGGCTTGTCACTGGCCCCACCCGGAATGTGACCTGATGGCCGCGATCCTCTATCCCCACAACCCAACGCATGAGCTTTCTTAACACCCTCAAAAACCAGGCCCAGGCAACGGCCGCGGCGCAGCAGGGCAATGCCAGTTTGATCGCCCGCAACATCCAACTCGTGGAAGTTGCCTGCAAAGAGGCAGTCGTTTACCTGCACACCTTGTCTCAGCAGCTCAATGTGCTAAGGCCCGCATCCGCGGGCCGTCATGCGCTGGATAAACAGACGGTTTTTCGGGGCTTGCCCCAGCTCAACTTCCGAGTGGATGCCAGACGCATCGAAAAAGGAGTGAAAGACCAGCCGCTCGAGGTGTATGACCATGTCGTGATGCACTGGGAGTTGCACGGTGGCGATGCGATCGAACTGAACAAAGACTTTCCCCCCGATATTGAAAAACTGGAGCCCCGCTTGCGCCAAAGCGGTGCCAAGGTGGATGTCGAGGCGCAGCGTGATGCCAGCGGCGGCAAGTTGTTGAACATGCGCTATCGGTTTCCCGCGCTGTTTTTGGCCAGCGTTCGGCTCGTGCCACGGCACGACGAGGGTTTGGTCACCTTCAAGCTGATGAACCTGGACGATTTCGACACCGTTTGGGCCACCTTGCCCGCCGCAGAAGTCACCTCAACCCGCTTGGATGACCTGGCGCGCTGGATTGTCGGTCAGCCTCACCGTTTTTTAGAAGGCGCACAGCACGTCAGACGCGTAGAGCCTTAATGCCGCCCCCGCAACGCCCCTGTTTTAGGGGCAAGCGCTGACTTCTCCCTGCTCAAGAAACCTCCTCTCAAACCGATAACCCGTCTACAGAAGGCCGGACAAGACGTTCGGCTTGGCGCAAACACACTGGACTGAGGGGTCGCCTCGCGCACGGCCCTGTCCAGAAACGGGGTACGGTTATGAAGGTTGCGGTCATTGACGACAACACGGTCAACATTGCAGTGCTGCGTGCTTTGGTACGCCATTTGCCGGACTGTGAGTCCTTCGAGTTCAATGATCCGGCCCACGCATTGCAGTGGTGCGCTGCTCAGGAACCGGATTTGGTCCTGGTGGACTACATGATGCCCACCATGAACGGTTTGCAGTTTGTGGACGCTTTTCGTGCGCTGCCCGGCTGCAAAGAAGTGCCGGTGCTGATGATCACGGCCAGCCACGAGACGGAAGTACGTCACAACGCGCTCAACCAAGGCGTGAATGATTTCCTGACCAAGCCGGTTGATCGGGTCGAGTTTTTGGCCCGGTCACGCAACATGTTGGCGCTGAGGAAAAGCCAAAAATCACTGTCTGATCGCGCGGCCTGGTTGGCACAGGAGGTTGCCAAAGCCACCGCCGAGATCACCAACCGAGAGTTGGACACCATCCTGCGTTTGTCCAAAGCGGCTGAATACCGTGACCCTGAAACCGGCGCACACGTGCTGCGCATGGCGCACTACTCCCGGTTGATCGGCGCCAAACTGGGAATGTCGGAGTCCGACCTGAACATGCTGTTTCATGCCGCCCCCATGCACGATGTGGGGAAGGTGGGCACACCCGACCACATCCTGCTCAAGCCAGGCCGCCTGGACGAGGCGGAGATGGCCATCATGCGCGAGCATGCCCACATCGGCTATGAAATCCTTCGTGACAGCCCCTCGCCTTGTCTGCAACTGGCTGCCGTCATTGCCCACAGCCACCACGAGAAATTTGATGGATCTGGCTATCCCGGAGGCCTTAAGGGCGAAGCCATCCCCCTGGTCGGTCGCATCGTCGCTGTGGCAGATGTATTCGATGCGCTCAACTCAGAGCGCCCCTACAAAGAGGGCTGGCCCCTGGACAAAGCGCGCCAATACATCGAAGACAACGCAGGCTCCCACTTTGACCCGGCCTGCGTTCGGGCATTTCTGAGCAGCTGGCTGGATGTTTTGGAAATCCGCGCCAAGTACCGAGATGATCCTCACGATGCAGCCTTGCATCGTCCTTTGCCGCCTTACCTTAACACCAAGGAAACCGCATGAAGATTCGCCAAATCAATCTGCGCGCCGCGCCCAATGCCAGCAACCTTGCAGAGCTGGCCGGCATCGACCCGCAGCTGGTGTTTGTTTTTGGTTCTGTCGCACCGTTCACCGCCAGCGGTTTTCATGAAGGTTTGAAAAGCGCTTTTCCGGGTGCGGCCTTGGTGGGCTGCACCACCGCTGGCGAGATCGCCAATGATGGTGTCTCTGATGGTGAAGTGGTGGTCAGCGCAGTGCACTTTGATCATCCGGACTTCAAGGTGGCTACCACCACCTTGGGTGGCATGGAGGACTCTGCCGCTGCGGGCAGCCGATTGGCGAAGCAATTGGTTGAACAAGCTGGCCCTGGGCTGCACAACGTGGTCGTCATGGGGCAGGGTGTCAACATCAACGGCAGTGCGCTGATTGCCGGGTTTGAAAGCGTATTGCCCAAACCGGTCGCTCTGTCCGGCGGATTGGCCGGAGACGGTGCCGCTTTCAAAGAAACATTCACCTTGTCCAATGTGGCGGTGGATAACCGCCAGGTTGTTGCGGTTGGCTTCTTTGGTCGACACACCCAGGTCCGGCATGGCACCTTCCATGGCTGGCAGCCATTCGGCCCCGCGCGCAAGGTGACCCGCTCAGCAGGCAATGTGCTGTTCGAGCTGGACGGTGAACCGGCCCTGGATGTCTACAAACGTTATCTCGGTGAGTACGCCAAAGACCTGCCTGGCTCGGGGTTGCTCTTCCCCTTCGAAATGCTGGGCGCCGATTTGAACGCGGTGGGCTTGATCCGCACCATCCTCGCAGTGGATGAGGCGGCGGGCAGTTTGGTGCTGGCCGGCGACATCATTCAAAACGGGCATTTGAAGCTGATGCACGCGTCCACCGACTCTCTGGTGGATGGTGCTCAAACGGCCGCTGAACGCACCTTCGAAGGCGCCGACCCCAACACCGAGAGTTTGTCCATCCTGGTCAGCTGTGTGGGCCGCAAACTCGTCATGGGTTCCCGTGTGGACGAAGAGGTTGAGGCTGTGGCCGAGGTGTTTGGGAAGCATGCCCACGTCACAGGCTTTTATTCCAATGGCGAAATCAGCCCCTTGATGAAGGGGTTGGAGTGCCACCTGCACAACCAGACCATGACGATCACCCACTTAAGCGAAGTCGCATAAGCAGCCAGCATCAGGAGCTTTGTCGTGCCGCTGCAATTTTTGTTCGACAACAAAACACTCGCCCGGCAACTCAAACGCGGCTTGGCGATTGAAAGCCAGGACGATGTGCACGCCTTGACGGCGGCGTTGGATCGGGCGGGTGAAAGCGACCCGCGTTTGGCGGAATTGGCCCAACAGTTGCCCAAGTTTCTGGGCATGGTCGGCGAGAGTTATGCGCAGTTTGACCGCGACCTGACGCTGCGCAGCCGCAGCCTGGAGATGTCTTCTCAAGAGCTGTCGCAAGTCAACGACCGCTTGCGGGTGGAGGCCGAAAGTCAAAAGCAAGCCATGAACAGCCTGCGTGAAACGACCAATGAGCTGTTAGCACGCTTTGACATGCCGCAGATTGAAGACGGCGACAACGACCTGATGAGCCTGGCCAACCTCATGCGCGATGTGCTGGAACAGCGCGATGAAGCGGTAGAGGAAATGGTGCAAAGCGAAATGAAGCTGCGCTCCATGATCGTCAACCTGCCCGGCTGTGTGTACCGCTGTTTACCCAACGATGAAACCACCATGCTGTTTTTGTCGGGGGGTATTGAGGCCCTGTGTGGTTACCCCGCAGGCGACTTCCTCAGCGGCAAACGCACGCTGGCCAGCATCGTGATGGCTGAGGACCTGCCGGAGGTGGTGCGCCGCATGATCTCGGCCAACAAAGCCCGTACCAGCTACGAACACGAGTACCGAATCAAACATGCAGATGGCACCATACGCTGGGCCTATGGCAAGGGCCAAGGTGTGTTCGACGACAACGGCAAACTGCAGTACTACGACGGACTGATCCTGGACAACACCGCTGCAAAACTGGCGCAGCAAGAGATCGTCAAAACGCGTTCGCTTTTGGTCAATGCGATCGAAGCCCTGGACGTGGGTTTCGTGATGTACGACGAAGAAGACAAACTCGTCATTTGCAACCAGAAGTTCCGCGACATCTACTACGAGCTGGACCCTGCGGTGTTCGAGCCCGGAACGCCCTACATGGACGTGATGCGCGCCTACTACCGCAGTAACATGGGCGGCATCGACCGCAGCCTGCCGGAGAACCAATGGCTGGTGTACCGCAAGGCCTGGCGCGAAGACCTGCAAGAGGGCTCGCATACCTATGAAGCCGAAGTCGGTGGACGGTGGCTGACGATAGACGATACGCGCACGGCCCAAGGCACCACGGTGAGTTTGCGCACCGACATCACAGCCCTCAAACGCATGACGCTGGAGATGATGCAGGCCAAGGATGATGCCGAGGCAGCCAACCGCGCCAAGAGCGATTTCCTCGCCAATATGAGCCACGAAATTCGCACGCCAATGAACGGCATCATTGGCATGACCGAGCTGGCCTTGGACACCCCGCTGAACCCGGAGCAAACCGAATACCTGCAGTTGGTGAAATCTTCAGCCAACGCCTTGCTGGTCATCGTGAATGACATTCTCGATTTCTCCAAGATAGAAGCGGGCAAGATGACGATTGAGGCGATTCCGTTCTCCATTCGCAGCACCTTGCACGAATGCCTGAAACCCTTGGCGGTGAAGGCCCATGACAAAAAACTGGAGTTGTTGTGTGATGTGGCGCCCGAGGTGTCTGACCAGGTGGTTGGTGATCCAGGCCGGCTGCGCCAGCTTGTCATCAATTTGGTGGGCAACGCCATCAAGTTCACTGCCGAGGGTGAGGTCGCGGTGATGGTGAGCTGTGAACCGGTGGACCTCGAGCGGTCCATGCTGCATGTGGCGGTGCGTGATACTGGCATTGGCATTCCCGCAGACAAACAGGCCTTGGTGTTTGAGTCCTTCTCTCAGGCTGACAACTCCACCACCCGCAAGTACGGCGGCACCGGGTTGGGCTTGACGATTTGTGCCCGCCTGTGTGAACTGATGGGCGGGCGGATCTGGCTGGAGAGTGAGCCTGGCAAAGGCAGCACGTTCCACTTCACCATGCAGGTCAGCGTATGCCTGAATCCGGCCCCGGCGTTGGAGCGCACGAATTTGCAAGGGTTGTCGGTGCTGATGGCCGATGACAACCTCACCAACCGGCGCTGGCTGGAGGACACGCTGACCCGCTGGGGCATGGTTCCCACCGTGGTGGCGGATGGGCGAGAGGCCCTCGCCTTGATCAACGATCCTGCCAATGACTACGATTTGATCCTGCTGGACGGCCAGATGCCCGAACTGTCGGGTTTTGATGTGGCCCAGGCCATGGCGGGCCGCCCGCACCTCATCGGCAGCACGGTGATGATGCTGACCTCAGGCGGGCAGCGGGGTGATGCAGCCCGTTGTAAGGCTTTGGGGGTGGGCGGATATTTGGTGAAACCGGTGTCCCAGTCTGAGCTGTACGACGCCATCATGTTGACCCTGGCCGAGCATGAACGTGTCACCCAGCCCATGCCGCTGGATGATCCGAACCCGCCGCCAGAGCTGCAGGTAGTGACCCGCCACACGGTACTGGAGAGCCGTTCCCGCTGCAAAGTTCTGCTGGCCGAGGACAACCCGGTCAATCAAAAGTTGGCCGTGCGGCTGCTGGAAAAAATGGGCCACAGCGTGACTGTGGCCAACAACGGGCAGGAAGCACTCGACCTGACCGCGCAGCAGGACTTCGACCTCATCTTGATGGACATGCAAATGCCCGTCATGGGGGGTGTAGACGCCACCATGGCCTTGCGCCAACGCGAAAAGATTGAAGGGGGGCACGTTCCCATCATTGCGATGACCGCCAATGCCATGCAAGGTGACCGAGAAACCTGCATCGATGCGGGCATGGATGGTTATGTCAGCAAGCCCATCAACACCGCCCTGATGGCCGAGGAAATGGATCGTGTGTGGCGCTCTGGCATTGCCGTTAAACGCATCAAGCCGGTTCCAAAGCCCGTACCCGTGGAGCCCGTTGATGAGGTGTTGCCCGACCTGGACAGCGCACAGGCCTTGGAGCGTTTTGGTGGTGATGCCGACCTGTTGTGCGAAATTGCGGAGGCCTTTCGGGCCGATGCCAGCGTGCGCGTGGCTGAACTCGAGGCGGCCATTACCGCAGAAAACGGCCCCGCGCTGATTCATGCGGGACACAGCCTCATGGGGTCAGCGGGAAACTTATCGGCACTGAACCTGTACCGCTTGGCGCAGCGGCTCGAGCACAGCGGCAAGGTCGCCGATTTCAAGGCCGCCAAAGCCACCTTCGCGCTGTTGCCCGCTGCCTTGCAGCGCCTTGACAGCGCGCTGCGAGCCGTGCCCAGGCCCTGAGACCCCCTTACTTACCGCCCTCAGCCTCGTCCAATGTGCTGGTTGTGCCTTGCACAAGTCCGTTGGCGTCAAAAGTCACGGTGAACCATCGGCTCTGGGTGCCATCCATGTAACGCCAATCCCAATGTTCTTCATTGGGTTTTAAAGGATAGATGGTGGTTTTTGCGGGCTGACCGAGCAGGCGACGGACCTGGGATTTGTCCAAGTCCGGGGTGACTTTGGCGAAGTTGTCCGCTTTGAGCACCTGACGCAGCGCGGTCATTTTGCCGTCGCTGCCGATGGTGATCATGTAGTTGCGGTGGCCTTGCGGTTGGCGCGTGTACTCGAAAGTGCGGGCGCCACCTTCTTCGTTGTAGACCGCCGAGGGCTCGCCAAACTTGGCCCGGACATCGCCCTCGGTGGCCACCCCTTCCTCCAGCTCGGCGATGCGCTGCGGGTCGCAGGCCGTACTGGCCAGAGCGGTCAGCAACACGGCCACCATGCACCAGCGGCGGCAACCTGACGGGCTGCTTTTCCAGCTCAACCAACCTTGTTTCACTGCCAACATGGCCACCCCCGTAAAATGAAGACATTAACTTTAGTGCTTCCCGGTTCATGACACCTTTGGTCTTGCCGGGGGCCGCCCCACACCATGCCCCTGTTCTGGACCCATTACAAATCGGACGTCACCTCGTTCATCGAGGAACTCAAGGCCAAAAAGCCAACGCTTGAAGCCGAACAACGACAAGGCCGTGCCTTGCTGTGGGACAAGCGTGTAGACCGCGACGCACTGGATGAATACAAAGAGGCGACGGTTGCGCAGCAGCCGTATGTCTACGGTCACAAATCCAGCTGAACTTTGCCCCTCCTGTGGTGAGCAGTGACACAGCCGCAGCGCCCCAGGTGCTGCCCGAAAACCCCGACATGCCCGTGGTGGACGTTGCCCCGACGGTGGTGGACCACGTGGCCGTGGCCCGGCTTTATGGCGAGCCGCTGTTCGCCATGCCGCAGGATCTTTACATCCCGCCCGATGCTTTGGAAGTGTTTTTGGAGGCGTTTGAAGGCCCGCTGGACTTGCTGCTGTACCTGATCCGCAAGCAAAACTTCAACATCCTGGACATCCCCTTGGCCGACGTCACCAGGCAGTACCTGGCCTATGTCGACCAAATTCGCAAAACCAATTTGGAGCTGGCCAGCGAGTACCTGCTGATGGCCGCCATGCTGATTGAAATCAAGTCACGCATGTTGTTGCCGCCCAAGAAAACGGCGGATGGCGAAGACATCGAAGACCCACGCGCCGAGCTGGTACGCCGTTTGATCGAGTACGAACAAATCAAACTGGCGGCGGCCCGGCTGGACATGCTGCCTGTGGTGGGGCGTGATTTTTTGCGCGCCCAGGTGGTGATCGAACAATCTCTGCAACCTCGTTTCCCGGAGGTTGAAGTGGATGAGCTGCGGGCGGCGTGGATGGATTTGCTCAAACGCGCCAAACTCAATCAGCACCACATGATCAGCCGCGAGCAGCTCAGCGTGCGCGAGCACATGAGCATCGTGCTTCGGCGTTTGCAGGGCCAGCGGTTTGTCGTGTTTGAAGACTTGTTTGACGTCAGACGTGGCCCGCCGGTGATGGTCGTCACCTTCATTGCATTGCTGGAGCTCTCCCGCGAGCACTTGCTGGAAATCACCCAGGCCGAGGCGTTCGCGCCCATCTATGTGCGACTGGCTTACCAGCCGTCCTAGGGCCAGTTAACAGTTAAGTTACCGCTGCGCCGGTAGTCCAATCCGTGTTGGGGTAGGCGCAGGCCGCCGACCGGGGTGATCCCCGGGCAAGGGCTGCAACGACGCCCAGCACGGCTTGGACTAACGGCCCGAAGGGTGAGCCCCGCCCACAGCTTCACTCGTTGTTGCAAATGCTCGCCGGGTGGTCAACCCGGCTGCGCTTTGCGCCTGGATTGCAGCTGTGGGCGGGGCTCACGCAGTGGCAATTTAATTGTTAACAGGCCCTAGTGTCCATCCGTCGTCCAGGGCTGAGTTGCGCACGACCGTTCGTTCTGCGATTAGACTGCGGCCCTCTTTCTCAAAGCCGAGGTGCGCATGAGCTCAGATCGCAAACCCATCACCTTGCACCGCCTGCGTGAAATGCACACCCAAGGCGAACCGATCAGCATGCTGACTTGTTATGACGCGAGTTTTGCGCGCTTACTCGACGAAGCAGCGGTGGACTGTTTGTTGGTCGGTGACTCTTTGGGTATGGTGTTGCAAGGCCACAGCAGCACGCTGCCTGTCACTCTGGAGGAGACTGCTTACCACGTGCGAAGTGTGGCACGGGCAAAAAAAAATGCCTGGTTGGTTGGCGATTTGCCCTTTGGCAGCTACCAAGAATCCAAAGAACAAGCCATTCGCAGTGCAACCGTCTTGATGCAAGCGGGCGCGCAAATGGTCAAGCTCGAAGGCGGTGGCTGGACAGCGGAGACGGTGCGGTTTTTGGTTGAACGCGGCGTTCCTGTTTGTGGCCACTTGGGTTTGACGCCACAGTCGGTGCATGCCCTGGGCGGTTACCGCATTCAAGGCCGAGAGCAAGATGGTGCATCAACCCTCAAAGCCCATGCCCTGGAGCTGGCCCAGGCGGGCGCGGCGATGCTGGTTTTTGAGCTCATGCCGTCCACCGTGGCCAAAGACATCACCAAAGCGCTGCCGATTCCCGTCATCGGCATTGGCGCGGGCGTGGGCTGCAGTGGACAAGTGCTGGTGCTGCACGACATGCTGGGCATCACACGGGGCAAGTTGCCGCGTTTTGTGCGCAACTTCATGGAGGGTGCGCCGTCCATTGAGGTAGCGGTTCGGGCCTATGTGGCGGCTGTCAAAGCGCGCCAATACCCAGACGATGTTCTGCACGGATACTGATCCAAACAGGTCAGCAGCCACCCTTATTCAATGAAACTCATCCACACCATCGCCGAGCTGCGCGCGGCCCTGCCTGTGCCAGGTCGTTGTGCTTTTGTACCCACCATGGGAAATTTGCACGAAGGGCATCTGTCCCTGGTGCGCCATGCCAAGAGCCATGGTTTGCCAGTGGTGGCCAGTATCTTCGTCAACCGGTTGCAGTTTGGGCCGAACGAAGACTTCGACCGTTATCCTCGAACCCTTGCGCAGGACTGCGAAGGCTTAAAGGGCGCTGGGTGCGACCTGGTTTTTGCGCCGGATGAACAAGAACTTTATCCGGAGCCGCAGGTTTACAAGGTGCTGCCCGATCCCGCCTTGTCAGATATCCTGGAAGGGCACTTCCGCCCGGGGTTTTTTACCGGGGTGTGTACCGTGGTGATGAAATTGTTTGCCTGCGTGCAACCGGCGGTGGCGGTATTTGGTAAGAAAGACTACCAGCAGCTCATGGTCATCCAGCGGCTGGTCAAGCAGTTCGCTTTGCCCATCCTGATTCAAGGCGTGGAGACCTCGCGCTTAGGCGCGGGCTTGGCTCTTTCGTCCCGCAACGGATACCTGAGTGCCGCTGAGCGTGAAGAGGCACTTGCCTTGTCACAAGAACTGCAACTGCTGGCCAAACAGGTGCGTGAACACCCTGGGGTTCCTCTGACTACCCTGGAAGACCAAGCCCATGCTGCCATGACCGCAAGGGGATGGCAGCCCGACTACCTCACCTTGCGGCGGCGTGTGGATTTGTTACCCCCCACTGTTCAGGAGCGGGCGGCTGCGCCAAAAGACGCCTGGGTGGTGCTGGGTGCAGCACGTTTGGGAACGACACGCTTGATTGACAACCTGGAGTGCTGATCGTCCAGGCCCGGCCATCAGGTTTTAAGCGGTCTTCATGCTCAACTTAAAAGCAATCATCGCGCGCAGTTTGTTGGGCACCACGGGTTTAATCAGGAGGTGGAAGTTGTGGTCCAAAGCCTCTTTCTCATGGCCTGTCATCGTGCTGCCGGTCACCACAATGGCAGGCAGCTCGGACCCAAAACGCGAGCGCAATACCTTGATGGCCTGCACCCCGGTTTGGCCATTTTCCAAACGGTAGTCGACGATCAACAAGTCGGGTTTTGTTTGCGCTGGGCCAGATGATGTCGCCCACTGGCTGGCTGCGGCCACACTGTCAAACGACGCCAGGGTGGCGCCCCATCCCTTGAGCAGGGCTTCCAGTCCGCCACGCACCGCCGGTTCATCTTCCACCACCACGATCAATCGCCCTTCCAAGGTGATGCCCAGAGGACCCTTGCGGTGGCTATTGGGCGGCTGCACAGCCGAGTGTTCACCCCGAGGGACATGCAAAGAAAAAACCGTGCCACGCCCCGGTTCGGAACGCAGTGTCAGCGGCGCATTCATCAAGCCCGCCAAGCGTTTCACGATGGCCAAGCCCAGCCCCAAACCCTTGCGCTGTTCCACCGAAGAAGAGCGGTTGTTGGCGAGTTGGTAGAACTCTTCAAAAATGTGCTGCTGCTCCTCCAGCGGAATGCCTTGCCCTGTATCCCACACCTGCAGAAGGATGTGTTGGCCGCGGCGCCTGGCGCTGACCAGGACCGTCCCATCGTCGGTGTACCGGATGGCGTTGGACAGCAAGTTGCGCAGAATCCGTTCCACCAACAGCGGGTCGGCGAACACCAGGTGATGCATGCCACGAAAACGCAGCGCCAAACCTTTTTCAAAGGCGTTGGGCTCGAAGTGCAGCCGCAATTTGCGAAGGATGTCCGCCACAGCAAAGTGGGTGGGCTTGACTTCTACCCCGCCCGTGTCAATGCGAGTGATGTCCAGCAGTTCAGAAAACAAACCTTCCAACGCGTCCACGGAGCTGTTGATGCTGTTGACCAGTTGAGACACCTCTTCGTTATGGCTTTTCTGGCGGAGGGCTTCAGCGAACAAGCCCATGGCGTGCAGCGGCTGGCGCAGGTCGTGGCTGGCGGCGGTGAAAAACTGGGTTTTAGCGCGGTTGGCCACCTCGGCTTGACGGCGCGCGGCATCTGCCGCTTCTTTCTCATGCCGCAACTGAACCAATAACCTGTCAGCCTGCAGTTTGAGCTGGATCACACGCTGCAAGGTTTGGCGGTAGGTACGGGCCAACACCGTGGTGAGGGTGACAATCAACAGCAACAAACCCGCCAATTGGTAGCTGTAGATGTTGCGCTCCAGTGCGATCCGACTCACCAGAGGAAGAAAACTCAGTACCGCAAAGCCCAGGTAAATCTTGGGCTGGGTAGACAACACGGGGACGGCTGCAACGCAGAAGGTGTAAATCAGGATGATCAAGCCGGTTTGTTGGATGTCGCCACCGTTCTCATAAAACAACCAGGCGGCCAAGCCCCACAAGGCGCCCGAACAAAGGCTACCGATGTTGCTTAATACGCGCCAGTGCAGCCAGTCTTCAATGCGCTCAATGGTGCTGTGGCGGTAGCGGAAAAAGATGAAGCCGCGGTAACTTAAAACAGCAGCAAACAGCAGCAACCACGTCACCATGTGCAGCGTGGGAACGCGCTGCCAAAACAAGGCGGTCAAAACGCCAATACCGGCGACATAACCGGCCAGCGTCGCAGGCATGTAATCGAAGGTGCTGCGCACCTCCTCGGGGACGGCGGCATTGATGTCGGCCGCACCAATGCTGGGCAGTTGATCGGCCGGCGGCGTCATGCCCCGATCTTTCGTCGCATTGTCAAGCCGCCTGGTGTCTGGGACATCTGGCTCACTGCCAGGACAGCCTGGGTTCGTGAACTCACATTGAGCACCCGCAGCACGGCTGCAACGTGGTCCTTGACGGTTTCCACGGAGATGGCCAGTTCTCGCGCGATCAGTTTGTTCGGTTTGGCTTGTAACAGCAGGGCCAATACGTCGCACTGCCGAGGTGTCAGCCCCAATGAGCTCAAATTGACAGGCTCTTGAAAACCTCTGCTGTGGGCGGCAGTGGCCACACTGCCAGGCCCCTCTTCCGAAGGTGCGCCACTCAAACCCGGTGTCATGGTCATCGGCGGTACATAAATGCCCCCCGATAACACCATGTGCAGGGCTTCAAACAGGGTTTCGTTGCTCGCCCGTTTGGGAACGAAACCCATGGCACCAAGGTCAATCGAGCGAATCACGTCGCTGGCCCGGTCGGATGCAGAGACCACCACCACGGGAAGTGCAGGGTAAGTCCCGCGCAGTTCAGTCAGCAAATCAAAGCCGTCGATATCGCCTAAATGCAAATCGAGCAAGACGAGGTCAAATGCCGAATCTTTTTGCAGCAGCTCACGAGCCGCCGCGCCGCTGGCGACCCCGCTGACTTGAACATCATCACCCAAGCCTCGAATGATGCTTTGCAGTGCGGACAGAATCAAAGGATGGTCGTCGATCAACAAAACCTTCATGGATGCTCTCTTTCAGTGGTTGAGCCAGGTGACGATGGGTTCCCATTGCGCCAAATCCCGCTCTACCCGGCTTTTGGCGATGTCCCAAATGGTCAGACCTCGCGCGGCCACCTGCACGTAGTTTTGGGTGTCGCGCAAATAGCCAATGACGGGGATGTCGGTCGATGCTAGAAACTGCTGCAGCTGTGTGGCAGATATCGATCCATCTCGAACCCGCATTCCCACCACACCGATTTGTACCTTGCTGCTGCGTTTGTAGTCGGCCAAACGAAGCAAGAAGTCATGGGTGGCATGAATGTCAAAAATGCTGGGCTGCAAAGGCACGAGCACCTTGTCGGCCATCTTCATGACGGCCTCGAGTCGTTTGCCACTCAGGCCTGCCGGCGTGTCCAGCACCACATGCGTCGTGCCCTTGGGTGGGCGAACCACATGGTCATGCGCCACCTCCCACGCCCGGACCGGAACGGCCTGAGGGGGGCGCAGGTTCAACCACAAACGAGCCGATTGCTGCGGGTCCACATCACCCAACATCACGGCATGGCCCTGGCGTGCCAGGTATCCGGCAACGTTGGTGGACAAAGTACTCTTGCCTACCCCACCTTTGGGATTGGCCACGACGATCACCGGCATGTGAGACTCCTGGCGGCACACTTGATGCAGTGCTTTGGCCCCTATGTTAACGGTGTCCATGCGCTGGGTCGCAGAGGATGAACGGTCATGAAAGACAGCGGGAGCATGGCCGTCCGACATCCTGAAGACCGAGGATCAAGTACCCCGATAATTTCTGTTCCGTTCGCTGCGTGATCCAGGTATGAAACAACTTCAAAAACTCAATCAATTGACCGATTCCCATGGTGCCCTCAAGGCTGGCCATGGCCTGGTGTCCGGTGTGATTGCTCTGTCCTTGTCCATTCTTTGTTTTTTGGGTGTTCTAGCTTTTCATTTCCCGGAGTACCTCACCACACCTCAGCTTCGTCAAACCTATGACGTGGAAGTGATTCGTCGACTCATGTATTGGTCTATGGTGGTGTCTGGTGGCGTCAGCTTGTTCAACCTGATTTGGGGGCGGGCGCGCTGGCTAGCCGCAGCCTCGTTCGTATTGATACTGCTGACCTTGCTGCTGGGGGGGCACAAGGTGCCCGTCAATGATTTCGCCGACAACACGCCCTACATCGGCCTGGATTGGTTCATTCTTGACTTGCTGGGTTCGGCCTTGATATTCATCTTCGTCGAAAAAATGTTTGCTCTGCGTAAAGACCAACCGGTCTTTAGGCCCGAATGGCAAACGGATTTTCACCACTTCATAGTCAACCACATGGTGGTAGGTTTTGTCCTTCTGGCAACCAACCTGCTGGTGCACAAACTTTTCGGCTGGGCGGCCAAAGACGGCATTCAAGGCTGGGTGCAAAACCTGCCGTTTGTGGTTGCTCTTTTTTCCATCATTTTGGTGGCCGATTTGGTCCAGTACTGGACCCACCGTGCTTACCATGAAATTCCTATGCTTTGGAGGCTGCATGCTGTGCATCACAGCACCAAACACATGGACTGGTTGGCTGGTTCCCGCCAACACATGGTCGAGTTATTGATTACCCGAACTTTGGTGTTGGCGCCCATTTATGTGTTGGGCTTCTCCAAGGAGGTGATCGATGCCTATATCTTGGTTGTGGGGTTCCAGGCAGTGTTCAACCACGCCAACGTGAGTGTGCGCCTCGGGCCACTGCGCTACCTTGTTGTGACGCCCAACTTCCACCACTGGCATCATTCACAAGACGACGAGGCGATAGACAAAAACTACTCCGCCCATTTTGCATTTTTGGACCATCTTTTTGGAACAGCGGTGCAGTCCGAGCGCAAGTGGCCAGACCGTTACGGTGTCGTGGGGGACTATGTGCCGGATGGCTTTTGGAAACAGTTCAAGTTTCCATTCGTCTGGCGGGGGTAGTGTCTTTGCTCACAAGAAGCGGGTTGCCGATGACCCCGCTTAGGACATTTTTCAGACGTTGAACAAGAAATTCAACACATCCCCATCCTTCACCACGTACTCCTTGCCCTCGGCCCGCATCTTGCCCGCATCTTTGGCGCCAGCCTCCCCCTTGTAGGTGATGAAGTCGTCAAAGGCGATCGTTTGGGCGCGGATGAAACCACGTTCAAAGTCGGTGTGGATCACGCCCGCGGCTTGCGGTGCGGTGTCGCCAATGTGGATGGTCCAGGCGCGCACCTCTTTCACACCCGCGGTGAAATAGGTTTGTAGGCCCAGCAGTTTGAATGCCGCGCGAATCAATCGATTCAGGCCGGGTTCGGTTTGACCCATTTCTTGCAAGAACAGCAAACGGTCCTCGTCTGCCATTTCTGCCAGTTCGGCCTCGGTTTTGGCGCAGATGGCCACCACGGGCGCATTTTGGGTTTGCGCGTAGGCGCGCAGTTTGTCGAGGTAAGGGTTATTTTCAAATCCGGACTCATCGACGTTGCCCACAAACATGGCAGGCTTGGAGGTGATGAGGCAAAGGGGCTTGAGGATGGCGCGTTCTTCCTTGCTGAACTCAATGCTGCGCACGGGTTTGGCTTGGTCCAGCGCGGCTTGGCATTTTTCAAGCACCTTGACCAGGGCGGCCGCTTCTTTGTCATTGCCTGAACGTGCCGCCTTCACATACCGGTGCAGGCTTTTTTCAACTGAGGCCAGGTCCGCCAGGCACAGTTCGGTCTGGATGACTTCAATGTCTGCGATCGGATCAACCTTACCCGCCACGTGGATCACGTTCTCATCTTCAAAGCAACGCACCACATTGACAATGGCGTCGGTTTCGCGGATGTGTGCCAGGAACTGGTTGCCCAGCCCTTCGCCTTTAGACGCACCGGCCACCAGACCCGCAATGTCCACAAACTCGACGATGGCGGGAACCACACGCTCGGGTTTGACGATGTCTGAGAGCTGCTGCAGACGTGGGTCGGGCAGTTCTACGACGCCCACATTGGGTTCGATGGTGCAAAACGGGTAGTTTTCGGCCGCGATGCCAGCTTTGGTCAGCGCATTGAAGAGAGTGGACTTGCCAACATTGGGCAGGCCCACGATGCCGCATTGGAGGCTCATGGAGGTGCTTTCGGTGGGAGGGCAATGCTGTCTGCGCCCGTACGGGGTGCAGCAATTAGCCCGAAAGGTTGGGATTTTAAGGCGCGTGATGGGTCGGACTCCTACAATCGTCGCCATGATGCAAGCCGATGTCTTGGTGCGGGGCGGTGGTGTGGTGGGGCAATGTTTGGCTTTGGCTCTTGCGCGCCAGGGACTTCAGGTGGCGCTGTTGGGTCTGTCGTCCGCCTCTGCCGCCGCCAACCCCGACGTGCGCGCTTATGCTTTGAATGCGGCTTCACGCGCCTTATTGCAAAAACTCAAGGTCTGGGATGCACTTCCGCCGTCCGCTTTGACTTCGGTGCTCGAAATGCGAATTGCCGGTGATCAGCCGGGTGCCACGATGACGTTTTCCTCATGGCAACAAGCAGTGGATGCGTTGGCGTGGATTGTTGACGTCCCCGCTTTGGAGCAAGCGCTGCAAACGGCGGTGCGGTACGCCCCGCACATCACTGTGGTGGACGATCGGGCCGCAGTGGTGAGAGCACCACTGACCGCTTTGTGTGAAGGCAAGTCCTCGGTCAGTCGCGAGCAATTGGGCGTTGCCGCCACACGCCATGCCTACAACCACCAGGCCATTGCCGCCCGTTTGGTCTGCGAGCGCCCCCATCAAGGCGTGGCTCATCAGTGGTTTGGACACCCCGATGTATTGGCGCTGTTGCCGATGGATTCGCCTGATGCCGGGCGCACTGTAGCCTTGGTATGGTCAGTGCCTGATGCGCGGGCGGAAGAATTGCGCACAATGTCACAAGCCACTTTTGAACAGGCGCTTTTTGAGGCATCGTCTGGGGTTCTGGGGCACATGGAATTGGTGTCACCGCGTGCCGCGTGGCCGTTGGTTCGCTCTCAGGCACAAACCTGGTCTGGACCAGGTTGGGTCCTGGCCGGTGATGCGGCCCACGGCATTCACCCACTCGCAGGGCAGGGCCTGAACCTTGGGTTGGCGGATGTGACTTGTCTGGCGCAGGTGCTCTTCGAACGCGAAAGTTGGCGCGGTTTGGGTGACGAAAAATTGCTGAGGCGTTATGCGCGGGCACGTGCGGTACCGACCCTCGTCATGGATCAGGGGGTGGATGCCTTGTGGCAATTGTTCGCAACCGACAATCCGTGGATCAAAAAGGCCCGCAATGTTGGCTTGGCCGCTTTGGAGCAGTTGCCTTTCGTGAAACGTCAATTGGTCCGGCATGCATTTGGAAATCAGGGGTACTGAATGAAAAACTTTGCCGCGCCTTCATGGCGCAGCTTGTTGTTGGTGCTTCTGCTGGGGAGTGTGTTGGCTGTGCAAGCCCAAGAAGCGACCATTCGCAAGAATTTGGCTGAACGTAATCCGCGATGGGGCAACATTGACGAAATCCGCAAAACACCCCTGCCTGGTCTTTACGAAGTGCGCATTGGGGACACTGTGCTGTACGTGGATGAGCAGGCCAACCATGTGATCCAGGGCGGCTCGTTGTTCGACGCGCGCACGGGTGTCAATCTCACCCAAGACCGCTTGTCCAGGGCCATGGCGATTGATTTTTCCAGCCTGCCACTTAAAGATGCAATGGTGTGGCAAGTGGGCAATGGCAGTCGCAAGATGGCGGTTTTCGTGGACCCGTTTTGTGGCCCCTGCCGATTTTTGGAAGCGGAGCTGCAAAAACTCAACGACGTCACCGTCTATGTGTTTCTTTATCCACTGCTCGGGCCTGCATCGGTCAAAAAAAGCAAAGAGATTTGGTGTGCCAGGGACAACGCACGGGTTTGGTTGAGGTGGATGTTGGTGCGCGAACAGCCCCCTTTGTCTTTCATGTCGTGCGACACCACGGTGCTGGAGCGCAACGAAGCGTTTGGACGATTGCAACGTATCACCGGCACACCCACCATTCTTTTTCAGGATGGCTACAGAATGCCAGGCGCGACAACAGCAGACCGTTTGGAGCGGCAACTGGTGGCCTCCAGCACGGTATCTGTCAAGCGGTGATGCTTCTATCGAAAGCCCTGCCCCCCTCGTTTGGGCATCGATAAACCCCGAGAACCTACAATTTCCGCTTGTGAATGTTGTTGTGATTTCTTTGCACGAAAGTTGTCCCTATGAGCGCTGAACCTCCCGCTGCATCTTCATTGGCCCACATCGCTCCGCGCGACAAGGCGGAGATATTGGCCGAAGCATTGCCCTACATCCGTAAGTTTCATGGCAAAACCATCGTCATCAAATACGGCGGCAACGCCATGACCGACCCTGCCTTGCAACAAGACTTTGCAGAGGATGTGGTCTTGCTGAAGCTGGTGGGCATGAACCCGGTGGTCGTCCATGGCGGTGGGCCTCAAATCGACGAAGCTTTGGCGAAGGTGGGTAAAAAGGGTACCTTCATCCAGGGGATGCGTGTCACCGACGAAGAAACCATGGAAGTGGTCGAGTGGGTGCTTGCAGGCCAAGTGCAGCAAGACATCGTGGGGTTGATCAATGTCGCTGGCGGTAAAGCGGTTGGTTTGACGGGACGCGATGGCGGTTTGATTCGCGCCCGTAAGCTCAAGATGATGGACAAAAACGACCCCAGCAAAGAGCACGATGTCGGTCAGGTGGGTGAAATCGAATCCATCGACCCCTCCGTGGTGAAGGCTTTGCAGGACGACCAGTTCATCCCCGTGATCTCGCCGCTGGGCTTCGGTGCGGACAACGAAAACTACAACATCAACGCCGACGTGGTGGCCGGCAAGCTGGCCGAAGTGCTCAAGGCTGAAAAATTGATGATGCTCACCAACACACCCGGCGTGTTGGACAAAAGCGGCAAGCTGCTCACCAACCTCACCGCGCGGGAAATTGACGACTTGTTTGCTGACGGCACCATCAGCGGCGGCATGTTGCCCAAAATTGCGTCTGCCCTGGATGCCGCCAAGAATGGCGTGAATACCGTGCACATCATCGACGGGCGTGTGCCCCATGCCATGTTGCTGGAGGTCCTGACCGAGCAGGCCTATGGCACCATGATCCGGTCGCATTGACGCCGCTAAGAGCCATCCCATTCAACTTCGTTTAAGTCGCGTGCGCTGAACCATGTTTCAACGCAGCGAGGCCCCGTCCGTATTGCCGGGTCGCATCACCTTGCGGCAAGCGGGGCGGGGCGTGAACCGTTGGGCCCAAGCACTGCATCAGCCGGACATCCGCGGCCACGGCCGCACCTGGTTTTTTGACCTCGACAACACGCTACACGACGCCAGCCACGCCGCCTTCGGGCCCACCAACCAGGCGATGACGGACTACATCGTGCGGCACTTGAATTTGTCGCCCGACGCCGCCAATACCCTGCGTCAGCACTACTGGGACCGTTATGGCGCCACCTTGCTAGGGCTGGTGCGTCACCACGGTGTGGCTGTTGCTCATTTTTTGCACCACACGCATCTGCTGCCGGGTTTGGAAGCCAGGCTTCGCACGAGCAGCCACGACCGGGCCGCTTTGAAGCGCCTGCCAGGTCGCAAGGTGTTGCTGACCAATGCGCCGCGTGCCTATGCCTTGAGGGTGTTGGCCGCATTGCGCATGACCCGCTGTTTCGATGCCGTGATCAGCATAGAAGACATGCGCGTCTTTGGCGCACTGCGCCCCAAACCTGACGCGCGACTTTTTCGGCGCCTGGCGGTTTGCCTTAAAACCCCTGCCCATCGCTGTGTACTGGTGGAAGACACACTGGCCCATCAAAAAGGGGCACGCAAGGCCGGTATGCACACTGCCTGGATGCTTCGTTACCAGCCAAATGGTGTCAGCGTGAATAACGCAACAGAATCGACGCGAGTTAGTGTTCACCCTTGCGCCAAGCCTTCCTACGTGTGTGCCAGAATCAAACAGATACAAACTCTGCGCCGCCATTGGGGCTCACCGCGATGAATTCAGGTCCAGAACACATGCCGGAAGACGACGCCACCGACGAACCCGAAGCAGTGGTCACCGAGTCCGCGAGCCCGGTGCGCAAGCGTCCCAAACCCGGCGAGCGCCGGGTGCAGATTCTGCAGACCCTGGCGGCCATGTTGGAACAACCCGGCGGTGAACGTGTGACCACTGCGGCCTTGGCGGCACGTTTGCAAGTGAGCGAAGCGGCCTTGTACCGGCATTTCGCCAGCAAAGCCCAGATGTTTGAAGGTTTGATCGACTTCATCGAACAAAGTGTTTTTACCCTCATCAACCAAATCAACGAACGCGAAACTGACGGCCGTGCGCAAGCCCACAAGGCTGTTCAAGTCCTGCTGCAATTTGGCGAGAAGAACCCCGGCATGACCCGCGTCATGGTGGGTGATGCATTGGTGTTTGAGAATGAGCGCCTTCTTATCCGTATGAGCCAGTTCTTTGACCGTGTTGAGTCACAGCTCAAACAAAGTTTGCGGCTGGCGTTTGATGGCGCCGGATCCAGCACACCCACGGTCGAGGCCCAACTTCGCTCAACAGCGCTCACCGCGCTGGCGGTTGGCCGGTTGCACCGCTATGCCCGCTCAGGTTTCAAGCGGGCCCCCACCGAGCACTTGGACGGCGCGCTGGCATTGTTGTTGGCTTGAACTTCACAGCCCCTCGACGGTTAAGGGGGGCAACTGGTGTCCTGTCCCGCAGATACCTGCAACAAGTAAAACCGATGGATTTCGGGCCAGGGTAAGGCGCAAATCCTAGCGATACCGACAGGTATAGCGAGGATTTGCAACGCCGCCTTGGTCTGAAAGACGCGGTTTTGTTTGCAGGTATCTGCGGTACCGCACACTGGGTTGCCACTGACCCTAAACTTGCGGGTATGACTGACATAGACCGTTTGATCGCACGTGCCGAGAGTCTCCTAACTCGCCTGGAGGCCGTGTTGCCCCATGCTTTACAAGCGCCCGATTGGCAGGCGTCCTTGGCATTTCGCTACCGCAAACGAGGCGGTTCAGGTTTCCTTCAGCCAGTTCGCCATGTGGCCGACATCGTTCTTGACGATCTCAAGGAAGTCGACACTCAAAAATCGCGGTTGTTTGCCAATACGGCCCAGTTCGTTGCCAAACAAACTGCCAACAATGTGCTTCTTACCGGAGCAAGAGGCACTGGAAAAAGCTCACTGATTAAGGCTTGTCTGAACGAATTTGCGCAGCAGGGCTTGCGTTTGATCGAGGTTGATAAAACCGATCTCGTCGATTTGCCCGACATCGTCGATTTGGTTGCCGAACGGCCCGAGCGTTTTGTCGTTTTTTGTGATGACCTGAGTTTCGACGAGGGTGAACCTGGCTACAAAGCTCTGAAGTCCATACTGGACGGTTCGATTTCGCAGGCATCGGACAATGTTTTGATCTATGCCACCAGCAACCGCCGCCATTTGCTACCGGAGTACCTGAAAGAAAACCTCAGCTACCAACACACCGAGGATGGCGAGGTGCATCCTGGAGAGGGGGTCGAAGAAAAAATCTCGCTCTCCGAACGTTTTGGTCTGTGGCTGAGTTTTTACCCTTTCACCCAAGAGGAATACCTGGCCATTGTGGGGCAGTGGTTGCGTCACTTGGGTGTTCCTCAGGATGGCATTGCTGCAGCCAGGCAAGAGAGTTTGATCTGGGCCTTGGAGCGTGGATCGCGTTCAGGGCGCGTCGCTTTTCAGTTTGCCAAGGACTACGCGGGCAGGCATGTCCTATGACGGCACAGTCAGAGCGCAGCCCGGTGGAGGTGGCCGTTGGGGTATTGATAGACAGGAAGGGTCAGTTTTTACTGACTTCTCGCCCCGCAGGCAAGGTTTACGCTGGATATTGGGAATTCCCGGGCGGCAAACTAGAAGCCGGAGAAACTGTTCAACAAGCGCTGCGCAGGGAGCTTCAGGAAGAGTTGGGCATCACGATCTCTGCTGCCGAGCCCTGGAAGGTCGAGATGTTTGACTACCCCCATGCCCGAGTTCGGCTCCACTTTTGTAAGGTCTTCGAGTGGTCGGGTGAACTGCAAATGCGAGAACACCAAACCATGGCCTGGCAACAACTTCCTGTTCAAGTGATGCCGGTGTTACCAGGCACGGTGCCCGTGCTGGACTGGTTGGCGCAAGAGCAAGGATTTGCGGGCGCGACGCACCACGCCTGATTGCTACACTGCCAGCATGGACTGGCTTGAAGAAGTGAAATGGGATGCGCAGGGCCTCGTGCCCGTGATCGCACAAGAGCTCGGCAGCAACGATGTGTTGATGTTCGCTTTCATGAACCGCGAGGCGTTGCTGGAAACGGCCAAGCGTGGTGAAGCTGTGTATTTCAGCAGATCAAGGCAGCGTTTGTGGCACAAAGGCGAAGAGTCGGGCCACATCCAGACTGTGCATGAGATACGCCTTGACTGCGATAACGACGTGGTCTTGCTCAAGGTCACTCAGCAGGGGCACGAGCCCGGTATTGCCTGCCACACCGGCCGACACAGTTGTTTTTTTCAGCGCTACAAAGACGGCGTCTGGGAGACCGTAGAGCCGGTTTTAAAAGACCCCGAGCGAATTTACAAGTGACCTACAGAACAAGCGACAGCGCCCAATGAAATCGTCAGACACCTCGCAAGACATCCTTGAACACCTGGCTGCTGTGATTGAGCAGCGCAAAGGGGGCGACCCCGAAAAAAGTTATGTGGCGCGCTTGTTTCATAAAGGCACTGACGCCATCTTGAAGAAGGTCGGTGAAGAGGCCACCGAGACTGTCATGGCCGCGAAAGACGGCGATAAGCAAAAAATCGTCTACGAAGTGGCTGACTTGTGGTTTCACAGCATGATTGCGCTGTCACACTTTGGCCTGAAGCCTGCTGATGTGTTGTCCGAATTGCAGCGGCGTGAAGGTTTGTCGGGACTGGAAGAGTTTGCGGCACGAAAAATGCGTGACCGGGAAACCAGCGGCGGTTGATTCGCTGTGAACGAGGACCACCACCATGAATGACGTGATCGATCTCAATGAACGCGACCGTTCGCTCAAAACCCTGGGCCACGTCAGCTATTTGCTACACACCATTGTGGCGGTGGGTGCCGTACTGCCCGGTGTGCAGGCCAGTGTTGTCCTGTTGATCGTCGCGTTTGTCATTGATTTGGTGAAGAAAGACGACGCACAAGCAACCTGGCAGGAGTCACACTTTCGCTGGCGCATTCGCACCGTCTTGTGGGCAGGGGGGCTTTATTTGGTGACTTTGCCGCTGTGGTTGCTGTTGGTCCTGCCCGGTTGGATCGCATGGGGCCTGATTTCCATTTGGTTTCTCTACCGCATTATTCGCGGCTGGGTCAATCTCAACGCGAATGCACCGATGCCGCAATAAGCTGTCCATTTGAATACTCACTTCTCGACCATGATTCACGACCCCAACTGTATTTTTTGCAAGATCGTCGCCGGGAAAATTCCCTCGCGTAAGGTCTACGAAGACGAAGACTTGCTCGCTTTTCACGACATCAACCCTTGGGCGCCAGTGCATTTTTTGATCATCCCAAAAGAACACATCGCCAGCCTGTCTGACGTGGGCTCTCAGCACCAGTCCTTGCTCGGCCGCATGTTGGTTTTGGCCAAAGACCTCGCGGTGGCGCAAGGGGCCAGCAACGGTTTCCGTACGCAAATCAACACGGGGCCTGATGGCGGCCAGGAAGTGGGACATTTGCACATGCATGTCATCGGCGGTCCGCGGCCATGGGCCAAGGGGTGATCCTTGTTTGCAGTAGGTGAACGACTTTCGTCACACCACTGGCCTAGAATCTTTCTATTGTTTTCACAGGAGACACCTCATGGGCTCATTCAGCATTTGGCATTGGTTGATCGTTTTGTTGGTGGTCATCTTGATATTTGGCACCAAAAAACTGAGGAATATGGGTGCCGATCTTGGCGGCGCCGTCAAGGGGTTCAAAGACGGCATGAAGGATGGCAGCGCTTCAGCGGACACTCCTGCGCAGCAGGTGGGTGTCAACAAGGCGAATGATGCCAACACGGTGGACGTTGAAGCCAAAACGAAGTCGTGATCTGGCTGAGCTGCTTAGCGACGCATGATTGATTTTGGTTTTGACAAGCTGGCGTTGATTGGCGCTGTGGCGTTGATCGTGATCGGCCCTGAGCGTTTGCCGAGAGTGGCCCGTACCGTCGGTCATTTGCTGGGCAAAGCGCAGCGTTACGTGTCTGATGTCAAAGCCGAAGTCAGTCGCTCGATTGAACTGGAAGAGTTAAAAAAAGCAAAAAGCCAGTTTGAAGACGCGGCGCGCGGCATGCAGGAAAGCGTTTCCAACGAAATTCACCAGGTCTCACAGAGCTTGTCCACGGCCTGGAACGACCCTTCGTCTGACGGCGCTGAGATGAATGGGTTTCGGCCCAATTCTTACTATCACAAGCCTAAAAAGAAGAACTGGCGTCTCAAACGTTCCGCCATGCCCCAGTGGTACAAACAGCGCCATGGCGTGCGCAGCAAAGCGCAGTCGGGCGCGGCCCGTGTGGCCCGTTTTCGGCCACCTCGTACGTCGGCCTAATTCATGAATAAAAACGATTCCGGACCCGACGAACTCGCGGGAACCGAGCAACCCTTTGTCACCCATTTGGTGGAGTTGCGCGACCGACTGGTTCGCGCAGTGCTGGCGATTGTGGTGTGTTTTGGCTTGCTGGCGATTTGGCCTTCACCCGGTGTGCTTTATGACTGGCTGGCCGCGCCTTTGGTGGCCCACCTGCCCCAGGGCGCAACTTTGATCGCCACCAATCCCATCTCCCCGTTCATGGTGCCGATCAAGGTGACGCTGATGGCCGCCTTCATGTTGGCACTTCCCTGGGTGCTTTACCAGCTGTGGGCTTTTGTAGCACCCGGGCTCTACAGCCATGAGAAAAAGTTGGTGCTGCCCTTGGTTTTCTCCAGCACCTTCCTGTTTTTGGCGGGTGTCGCGTTTTGTTATTTTTTCGTTTTTGGGCAAGTCTTCAAATTCATTCAAAGTTTCGCACCTAAAAGCATCACGGCGGCACCCGACATTGAGGCCTACCTGAGCTTTGTCCTGTCCATGTTCATCGCATTTGGCGCGGCTTTTGAAGTGCCAGTGGTGGTGATGGTGTTGGCTCGAATGGGCATCGTGTCCATTCAAAAGCTCAAAGACTTTCGCGCCTATTTCATCGTCCTGGCCTTCATCATCGCGGCCGTGCTGACACCACCTGATGTGGTGTCTCAACTGGCTCTGGCCATCCCCATGTGCTTGCTGTATGAATTGGGTATTTGGGCCGCGAAGGTCTTCGTGAAGCACACACAAGCGCCCGTCGCTTCGTCAGAGGCCAACGAGGCGACCAAGGGTTCCACTGAGTCCAGCTGAGGACAAGGCTGAAGGGTTAACGTTGCCGGTTTGGTGGCGCTTTCGGCCTTTGGGCTACCGTAATCTTGATCACCAGCCTTTCTACTCCCCTGTGCACTGCAAAGCTGGCCTCTGTTTGAGGCTTGATTGCGGCGACCGCGGCCAGCAACTGCGCGGTGTTTGTGACTTTCATATCGGCTACTTGAACCACGACATCACCGGGGCGAAGTCCCGCGCTACCCGCGGGCCCGTTTTGCAGTACACCGGTGATGAGTACACCTTGTTTGACCGGCAGGTTGAAGCTCTGTGCGATCTCGGGTGTGAGGTCGCGCGGTTCCACTCCGATCCAGCCGCGTTTGACCGATCCATCGGCGATCAAACTCTCCATGACTTGTTTGGCTGTGTTCACCGGAATGGCAAAACCAATGCCCAAGCTACCACCGCTGCGCGAATAGATGGCGGTGTTGATGCCGATGAGCAAACCGCGCTCATCCACCAACGCTCCACCCGAATTTCCGGGGTTGATGGCCGCGTCGGTCTGAATGAAGTTTTCGAATGTGTTGATGCCGAGCTGGTTCCGACCGAGTGCGCTGACAATGCCGGAAGTCACGGTCTGACCAACACCAAAGGGGTTGCCGATGGCCAGCACCGCATCCCCCACCGCAATCTGTTCGGTATTTCCGAGGGTGATGGTGGGCAGGTCGGCGAGGTCAACTTTCAGTACGGCCAGGTCGGTGTCGGGGTCGGTACCCACTACCTTGGCCGTGGTGCGGCGCCCATCAATCAAGGCGACTTCAATGTCGTCCGCCCCCTCCACCACATGGTTGTTGGTGAGCACAAAACCATCTTTGGACACGATCACGCCCGAACCCAAGCCCGCTTGGGGTTGTTGTTGGGGCATGCGATTGCCAAAGAAGAACTGAAACCAAGGATCACCTTCTTGCGGCGAGCGCACAGGCGTTTTGCTGGTGCTGACACTGACCACTGCGGGTGAGGCCAGTTGTGCCGCGGCACGAAAACCCGTGCTCCCTGTGGCGGGTAGTGCCGCTGGTTGGGGCACCGACGCCACGTTGACTGTGGTGCTGTTCGAAGGCGAGCGCTGCATCCATTCAGGCTTGAGTGTGGTCACCACAAAAAGCAGGCCCAAGCCGACGGTGACCGCTTGCGTGAAAATCAACCAAACTTTGCGCATAAAGGACTCTGGCGATGGTGAACCGACAACACTTAGAAACTTACCTTCAGCAGCTGTTGTCGGTGGAATTGTTCAAAGATTATGGGCCGAACGGTTTGCAAGTTGAGGGCAAACCTGAGATTCACAAGGTGGTCAGTGGCGTGACAGCCAGTCTGGCCCTGATCAACGCTGCCGTTGAGGAGCGAGCCGATGCCGTCTTGGTTCACCACGGTCTTTTTTGGCGCGGGCAGGATGGTCGTGTCACGGGCTGGATGAAAAAGCGCCTGTCCACATTGCTCGCCCACGACATCAACCTGTTGGCTTACCACCTGCCACTGGACGCACATCCCCAGTGGGGAAATAACGTTCAACTGGGTCACCAGCTGGGCTGGACTGTGAGTGGCCGCTTTGGCGAACAGCAGTTGGGTTGCATGGCCAGCTTGCCGTCACCGACAGGACTTGATCAGTTGGCTGCACAGATCGAGCAAGCCCTGCGGCATGCGGTGGTCGCGATTGCCGGTGATGGTCGAGCACTGCGCCAAGTGGCCTGGTGCACAGGGGGTGCGCAGAGTTACTTTGAAGCGGCCATCGCTGCTGGTGCCGATGTGTTCGTGACAGGCGAAATATCAGAGCCCCAAGCGCACTACGCCCGAGAGGCTGGCGTGGCTTATTTGGCTTGCGGCCACCATGCAAGCGAGCGCTATGGTGCGCGAGCGCTTGGTGACCACCTCGCGGCACAGTTTGGCCTGCAGCATGTTTTTATCGATATTGACAACCCTGCGTGATTTCCATGTATCCACCGATAGCGTTCACCTTAGGGGATCCGTTGGGCATTGGGCCTGAGACCATCGCGCGTTTGTTCGCATTGGGCGAACCTGAACTGTCGTCATGTTTTGTTGTTGGGGATGTGGCGGTGATGCGCCGGGCGACTTCTTTTCTGCGCACCACGGTGCCGCTGCCTGTCGCACAGATCGTCTCCCTGTCCGACTTGCCCTTGCTGCCGCCGCGATGCATTCCCGTTTGGCAAGTACAAGGTCTGTCACCTGACTTGGCTGGCCTGCCTATGGGCATGGTAGATGCCAGGGCGGGGCGAGCCGCGGTGACCTGTATCGAACAAGCTGTGGCACTCGCATTGCAGGGTGCAGTGGCGGCGGTTGTCACGGCGCCCATACACAAAGAGGCCTTAGCGGCCGCTGGCAGCCCTTATCCCGGACACACGGAAATGTTGCAGGCTTTGTCCGCCTCCGGCGATGCCGTGCCGCCGGTGCGCATGATGTTGGCCAATGACGAGTTACGGGTGGTGCTTGTCACCATACACATGTCGCTGCGCAATGCCATTGAGGCAGTCACTTTCGATTCTGTCCTGCAAACCCTGCGCATCACGCATGACAGCGGGACGACCTGGGGTCAAGCCAGGCCACGAATTGCAGTTGCAGGCTTGAACCCGCATGCAGGTGAGGGTGGTCTCTTCGGAGACGAAGAAAAACGAGTCATCGCTCCCGCCATCAAGGCCGCTCGCGATGAGGGAATAGACGCCCATGGCCCGTTTGCGCCCGACACTGTCTTTATGCGGGCTCGCCGCCGCCGGGATCAAGCGAGCGAGTTTGACGTGGTCGTTGCCATGACCCACGACCATGGGCTCATACCTGTGAAGTACCTGGGCGTGGAGCAGGGGGTTAACGTCACCCTCGGGCTTCCGTTCATTCGGACCAGTCCGGACCACGGCACCGCTTTTGACATTGCCGGCCAGGGCGTGGCCGATGCCCGCAGCATGTTGGCTGCGGTTCGGATGGCGCGTCAAATGGAGATGGGCGTACCCGAAAGCTGAGGATCAGTGCTTGGTCAGCAAAGACTGAGGCGTTGATTTGAGTGCCGCCAACTGCGCGCGCGCTCTCGCGGTAGCCCGTTCCATCAAATAGGTGCTCTCAACCGCGCGCATGCGACCGCTCTCGCACATGCGGGACAGCATGCGTGCGGTCAGCGACACTGTTTGCTGGTGCTTGCGGCCATGGGTGAACACAAAGAAACTGCGGCCTGGACTCACAAAACTCAACCGCACCTTCTGCCATTCGTCCTTGAGGTGCATTTGGTAGGCGAAACCAACCTTGATGTGGTCGATCAGTTGAGCCCCTTGCGTGGGTTCGGCCGGGTCGGCGGTGTTCAGATCCAAGTTGATGTCCACACCCAGGCCTAAGTCCACGTCCAGTGGGGCGTTGTCGGTGCCGCTCAACATCACCGCGCTGTTGGCCTCGACGCCGTCTTGCGCTGCTACAGCGGATGGCTGAGGGGTTCCCAGGTCGTCGCTGAGGTCGATGTCCACCACCTCGCCTGCCCAGTCGACAGCGCTTTCTTCCAGCAAACCAACGCTCTTGGCTTCTTCAGGGGTGAAGCGTTTTTCAATCTCGGTTTCAGACAACGATGTCACTGCTTCGTAGCGAGGGCCAGCGTCTTGGCCGGGCATCGCCGCATTGAAAATCGCGTCGAGTTGTTTAACGAGCAGGTTATGGTCAAGTTCGGACAGTGCAGGCTGCTTCAGCGACTCCGAGTGCGCGGGCAGCAACTGCGCGAAGAACTGTTTTTGAGCATCTTCGGGCCATCCGACCAAACGCAGACCCTCGTTCAGGTCTTTCATCAGCGTGGGCAACTGCATCAAGAACTTCTTGCGCATGGGCAGCGACCCCTTGGGCTGCACGCTCATCACCAAGTCGCGACCCACCAGTCGCATGCGCTTGGCGATGTCCGAGTTCAGTCCGTCACGGCGGCTGGTCAGGACCAAGGCCTGGCTCCACACCTGGGACAAAAAGTCACGCAAAAACGTGGGTAACTGAATCGGGGTCAGTGCAGATTGCAATTGCAGCATGTAGCGCTGCTGAATACGCAATTCCGACTCTTTGGTTTCCAGAAGAGCCGCAGCCGAGTTGTGGGCCTGAACGTCATCGCGGGTCAGCTGCGCCACAAAGGCTTCCAGCTCGTTGAGCTTGGTGGCGTACAAATCGACCTGGTCAAAGTCTCCTTCTACAAGCTCTTGCACCAGTTCCCGCACCCGGGCTAAGAATTTTTTGCCAGGACCGTCGTCAAACTCTTCATAAGCACAGGCCATTGAAGCCATTTTGTTAACGAAGCGGCGCACCGGGTGCTTGCGCGAAGAGAAAAACGTCGGGTCCGCCAGCGCGATGCGCAGGACTGGCAGTTGCAACCGAGCGATCTGCCTGGCCATTTGCGGGGGCACGCGGTTGTCCGACAAAATTTGATCGAACAGACTGCCCACCACGTCGATCACCATGTGATCGAGTGCGCCGCTGGAGGCTTGACGCAGCTCCTCTCGGTGCGCTCGGATCAGGTTCACGGCCATCAGTCCGGTGAGACCATCACCGTAGCCTGCTGCCCCAGCGGATCCACGGTCAGCACCCAAAGCGCCAAGCGCTGTGGCTGACAGCATGTCACCCATGTTGGTATCCGGCGGCAGACGCCGAGCACCACCATCGTCCAACATGCCGGGTCGGCTGGACAGTGCGGTGAGTCGGCGCAGCAGGGCCATCAATTGGGCGTCGCCGCCCGAGTTAGGCGCAGCGCCGCCACCGCCCACCGCGCCGCTGCGCCCAGACGCCGTACGAGAAAATCCGCTTCCCCCCTTGCCAAAGCCGGCAGTATCCCTTCCGGACTGCAGGTCTCCACCCGATGAGGATCCGAAGCCAGAGGATCCACTGCGGGTGGAGACATGGTCGTCACGCAACGGTGCGTAGCCTGAGTTCAGCCCCGGCAGCTGGTGGCCCGGACCTTCAACCGCCTTGACACTGAGTCCCAGCGGCTTGACGCCCCGGTTTTTCAGATCGGTCAGGATGTTCTTGTAGGTAGCTGGCATCAGCTGTGCAAGCGCGAGTCCAAACTCGCGATGCAAAAGCTTGCGAATGTCAGGCTCATTGGTGATGGCCTGAACCCCTTTATAAATGGCCGCACCGACAGCAGATCCACGCACCGGGTTGCGTTCTTCATCCGCTCGAGACAGACCCATGAGCGAAGCCATGTAGGCTGCCATCTCCCGAAGTTCCCATTCGCTGGCGTGAGATATCTGTTGACCCAAACGGTCCGCAAACATTCGCTCTTCCACTTCGTTGTCGTCGACCAAGCTGAGCGACTGCCAGTCCGTCATCGCGAGCGTTCGTTTCTCTCCGGTGCGAGGGGCAAGTTCGTGAAGGGTGTTTTCGGTCAAGGTGTCAGCGACCACCGCGAGGAACTTGTCTGGTTGTAGTTTGAGGTCCTGACTGGCCTTAAACAGCATGTCTCTTTCTGTGACTCGAGCCGTGGTGGTGGCCTGACCAGCCATGGCTTGCGCAACCCGCTCCGCGGCAGCAGCCGCAGCAGCGCGCACGTAATCCAGCGATGCCTCCAAGGCCGCGGGTAATCGGGAGTCGGTTGCCTTCATTTACGAGAAACAGTCATTGCGCCATCAACAGGCTTTCAAGTATGGGCCCAAAACGATGGTTGTGGGGGAGCACCAGTCGCAAACGAACGACGCCCCCGCGGGAGGGGCGCCGCCTTACGGGAGGCTTTTATTTCCTCAGCGAGTCGCGGATTTGCCTCAACAGGACGACGTCCTCCGGTGGCTCTGCGGGGGCTGCAGGAGTTTCTTTTTTCAGTTTGTTGATCTGCTTGACCATCAAAAAGATGATGAAAGCCAGCATGACGAAATTGATTGACACGGTCAAAAAGTTGCCCCAAGCAAATACGTTGGCGACTTTCTGTGCTTCCGCAAGCGAAGCACCTGCTGGCACAGAGCCCGACAGGACCAGGTACTTGTTAGCGAAATCGATTTGTCCTCCGGCCACGAGGTTGACCAGCGGCATGATCACGTCTTTGACGACCGAGTCGACTATTTTTCCGAAAGCGGCGCCAATGATGACGCCGACTGCCAAGTCGACAACATTACCCTTCATCGCAAATTCTTTGAAATCAGACATCATTCCCATGCGTTTCTCCTGGATGTGCTTGCCGCCGCCGCGCGCCGCAACGGTTACATATGGTTGCTGAATTTTTTGAAAACCCACGCGCAGGGCTTAAGCCGGTTTGTCGTGGGGCTGGCAGTATCGACCAGAATCTGCGCCTGTCAAGGCAGGTTTAAGACCAGCAATTGTTGTTCGTAAACGCCTTTTCCTGTCGTTTAGCAAAGCAGGGTTGTAGCGTCCAGTACAATGCCGGGTTGCCCAAGATTCAATGTTCCCCGATGTACCTTCATTCCCGAGGCTTTTTATGAGTGACCCTAAAGTCGACAGCGGCAAACGCACCTGGCTGATCGCCTCTAGCTGTGCCGGCGTGGTAGGCGGAGCCGCGGTCGCGGTCCCATTCGTCAGCACGTTCCAGCCCTCCGAGCGCGCTCGCGCTGCCGGTGCCCCTGTGGAGGTGGATATCAGCAGTTTGCGTCCCGGAGAAAAGCTCACCGTGGAATGGCGTGGAAAACCCGTCTGGATCATCAAGCGAACCCCCGAGCAAGTGGCCGCTTTGGCCCAGTTGGATGCACAACTGGCTGATCCGAAATCAGAGCGCAAGCCCGGCGAACTGACGCCTGAGTACGCCCGTAATCCACACCGCAGCATCAAACCTGAAATCATGGTGGCTGTTGGTATATGCACGCACCTGGGGTGCTCCCCCTCTGATAAGTTCACGCCAGGGCCACAGCCCTCGCTACCGGACGATTGGACGGGTGGATTCCTGTGCGCATGTCACGGATCGACTTTTGATTTGGCGGGGCGCGTCTTCAAGAACAAGCCTGCACCCGACAACTTAGAGGTGCCTCCGCATGTTTATTTGTCCGATACCACTTTGCTGGTCGGTGAGGACAAGAAGGCTTGACTGCCTGGTTCTTCCGCTGAAGCAAAAAATCTCTAGAAGTCGCAGCACGTTCAGGACATCAAACCATGGCTGAATTCAAAATCGCCCCCGCCAATGCCACCCCAGCCGAAAAGCTGCTGACCTGGGTGGACAACCGGTTCCCGGCGAGTAAGCTCTACAAAGAACATCTCTCCGAGTACTACGCTCCCAAGAATTTCAATTTTTGGTACTTCTTTGGCTCATTGGCCTTGCTGGTGTTGGTGCTACAGATCGTCACTGGCATTTTTCTGACGATGCATTACAAGCCCGACGCGGCCTACGCCTTCGCGTCGGTCGAATACATCATGCGCGATGTGCCCTGGGGCTGGCTGGTGCGTTATATGCACTCCACCGGTGCAAGTGCTTTCTTCGTGGTGGTTTACCTGCACATGTTCCGCGGCCTGCTTTATGGCAGCTACCGCAAGCCGCGGGAGTTGGTCTGGATTTTTGGTTGCGCCATCTTTTTGTGCTTGATGGCTGAGGCCTTCATGGGGTACTTGCTGCCCTGGGGCCAAATGAGCTATTGGGGTGCGCAAGTCATTATTAATTTGTTTGCAGCCATTCCGTTGGTCGGTCCTGACTTGGCGTTGCTGATTCGGGGTGACTATGTGGTGGGCGACGCGACATTGAATAGGTTCTTTGCATTCCACGTCATTGCCGTCCCTCTGGTGTTGCTGGGCTTGGTGGCCGCACACATCATTGCGCTGCACGAAGTTGGCTCAAACAACCCTGATGGGGTGGAAATCAAAGCGAAGAAAGATGCCAGCGGTAAGCCACTTGATGGCATTCCTTTTCATCCCTACTACACCGTCCACGACATCCTGGGTGTTAGCGTGTTCTTGATGGCTTTCACCGCCATCATCTTCTTCGCGCCAGAGCTGGGTGGGTATTTCCTGGAATACAACAACTTCATACCGGCCGATCCTCTGAAGACACCGCTGCACATTGCGCCAGTTTGGTATTTCACACCGTTCTACTCGATGCTGCGTGCGGTCACCAGCGAGATGATGCTGGTTCTGATTGCTTGCGTTGTGCTCGGTGCGTTGTTGGGTGTCACCAAGGCCAAGATATCTGCGTTCTTTAAACTCGTCATCGTTGGCGGTGCCGTCGTGGTGTCCATCATGATGTGGAACATCGACGCCAAGTTCTGGGGTGTGGTGGTGATGGGCGGTGCTGTCATCATCTTGTTCTTCCTGCCCTGGTTGGATCACAGCCAGGCCAAGTCGATTCGCTACCGTCCGGATTGGCACAAGATCATGTATGGCATCTTTGTGATCAACTTCTTGATACTTGGTTATTTGGGTGTGTTGCCACCGTCGCCAGTGGGTGAGCGCGTTTCCCAGGTCGGTACGTTGTTTTACTTTGGCTTTTTCTTGCTAATGCCATGGTGGAGCAAGTTGGGCGAATTTAAGCCTGTGCCAGACCGCGTTACGTTTGAAGCGCATTGACCTACAGGCAAGCACGGGACTTCCTCAACATGAAAAAAATCATTATTTCTCTGCTGGCTTCTTGGGGTTTTGCGACGACTGCTTTGGCAGCCGGCGGCGGTGTGCCTTGGGACACCTTCCCCAAGGAAAAAATGACCGATGTCGCCGCTTTGCAAAATGGGGCAAAGATATTCGCCAATTACTGCCTGAACTGCCACGCGGCTTCTTTCATGCGATACAACCGTCTGCGGGACATCGGTTTGACAGAGGCCCAAATCAAAGCCAACCTCATGTTCGCCACTGACAAGGTAGGCGACACCATGAAAAATGCGATGGATCCCAAGCAAGCCAAAGAATGGTTCGGTGGAGTCCCGCCCGACCTGACTCTGGTGGCACGCTCGCGGTCCTCCGCGTCTCAAGGGCCTGGCGCGGACTACCTCTACACCTTTTTGCGCTCCTACTACCGCGACGACACGAAACCTACTGGATGGAACAACTTGGCGTTTCCCAATGTGGGTATGCCCCATGTGTTGTGGGAGTTGCAAGGTCAGCGTGAACTGGATCCGAGCGACCACACGAGGTTGGTTCAAAAAACCCAGGGAACCATGACCCCTTCGCAATACGACAACGCCGTGGGAGATCTGGTGGCGTTTTTGCAGTGGATGGCTGAACCAGTCCGCAGCCAACGGACTCAACTCGGCGTATGGGTACTGCTTTTCCTCGGTGTATTCACCGTGATCGCCTGGCGTTTGAACGCGGCCTTCTGGAAGGACATTAAGTAGTTGTTTTTTGCGCCAAGCGCCTTGATGGCGCATGTGGCGCAGCGCGCAGTGGGAGGCCTCCATGGCAGCCCACTGCGTTTTGGTTTTTTGATTCTTTAATTTGTTTGATCACGGGAGCGCTCCGCCATGATGGTGCTTTACTCTGGAACCACCTGCCCTTATTCGCACCGTTGCCGGTTCGTTTTGTTCGAAAAGGGCATGGACTTTGAAATCCGCGATGTGGACTTGTTTGCCAAGCCCGAGGACATTGCTTTGATGAACCCCTACAACGAGGTGCCTATCCTCGTTGAGCGCGACTTGATCTTGTACGAGTCGCACATCATCAACGAATACATTGATGAGCGTTTTCCGCATCCACAGCTCATGCCTGGGGATCCTGTGGCCCGCGCCCGTGTGCGTTTGTTCTTGCTTAACTTCGAGAAAGAATTGTTTGCGCATGTGAACGTGCTGGAAGCGCGAGGTTTGAAACCCAACGACAAACAGTTGGAAAAGGCCCGCGCGCAAATCCGTGACCGTCTCACCCAACTCGCTCCCATCTTCTTGAAGAACAAGTTCATGCTGGGTGACGACTTCTCCATGTTGGATGTGGCGATTGCGCCTTTGTTGTGGCGCCTGGACTACTACGGCATCGACATGTCAAAAAATGCTGTGCCGCTGTTGAAATATGCGGAGCGCATTTTTTCGCGTCCTGCTTACATCGAAGCGCTGACCCCTTCTGAGAAAGTGATGCGCAAGTAAGGCGCATTGACTGCACGGTTATCCATGAACATTCCAGTTTCCCCGGCGTCGGGCAGTTCCACCAGGCCCTACCTGATTCGTGCTTTGCACGACTGGTGCACCGACAACGGTTTCACGCCCTATGTGGCGGTGTTTGTGGACGCCAGCGTTCGGGTGCCTAGCGAGTATGTGAAAAACAACGAGATCGTGCTCAACATCGGATTTGAGGCCACGACGGCTTTGAAACTGGGCAATGAATTCATCGAGTTCAAGGCGCGTTTCGGCGGTACTTCCAGGGAAATTCAGGTACCTGTCGATCATGTGATCGCCATCTATGCGCGTGAAAACGGGCAAGGCATGGCCTTTCCAGTGCCAACCGAAGTGAGCAGTGGATCGGAGGCCGATTCGATCAGAGGCGACAGCGAAAAAAAATCAGCCTCCGGTTTGCGCTTGGCCAGTGCTGAACCCGCCATCAGTGACGAATCTACACAGAGCAGTGATGGCAGTGACGTACCGCCAGACACGCCCCCACCGCCAGGTCGCCCCTCTCTCAAACGAGTGAAGTAGTTTTCAACTCGTTTTCGTCTCACTGACCAACCTAAAACACGGTCGCGTCAGGCTAGAATATTGGTCCACTGTTTTAAATTGCCCTTGTAGCTCAGTTGGTAGAGCAGCGGTTTTGTAAACCGAAGGTCGCGGGTTCGACTCCTGCCGGGGGCACCAGTTTTGTATTGGTGCAGTAAAAGTGCACACCGCTGTCTTGCGGATAAAAGCGTCATCGAACGCCTTGAATCTTGATGCGGATCGGGCTACCTTGCCACCCTTGCTCAATTAAAGTGGCCTCCAGCCGGGGCTGCAGTTGTCGCAATTTGGCGGCCACAGAGGCGTTGGCGACCAGCAGCGACCATCCGTCCTCATCGACGGGGCCTGGTTTGACATGAGGTAACAACAAAGGCGGCAAGAGTCGCTCAATTGCGGCAAAACGGTTGTTAGAGTCCTGTAGTCGTCTACGCAGCAGTGAAAGCGGAGCGCTACGCTCTAAGGCTTGAGACAAGGCCAGCGCGCTTGGAACGACCGGGGTGGGTTTGTTGTGGTTCACCTGCTGGAGTTTAACGATGCAGATTCTCATTACCCACGGCAGCCTGGCCAAGGCGCGTGTTTTGCACTTCAACCGCTGGCAGATGGTTGCGGCTTTCGTTGTTTTGGTCCTCGTGCTCATCGTTTTTTCTGGCACCGTTTACCACGTGGTTTTCCTCAAAGCTGCGCGTGAGGGTTGGCCTGTCGTGAGTACATTGGTTCGGTTGATCGTCAAAGACGAGTTCGAGCAACGCGACCGCTTCATGCGGGAGAACTTGGACGCCATGGCCCGTAAGGTTGGCGAAATGCAGGCCAAGGTGATCAGACTGGAAGCCATGGGAGAGCGCGTATCTGAGCTGGCTGGCATTAAACCCTCCGAATTGCCTGCGCCACAGACCCAGGCTGAACCCATCAAGGCCAGCGGCCAAGGCGGGCCGTTCGTTCCTGCCCATGGTTCCGGTCTGGAGCAACTGGACCATTGGGCAAACGCTGTGGCTGGCAGGGCTGATCAAAGCTCAGACCTGTTCACCTTGGTGGAGTCACGGTTGTTCGAGAAAAAACTGGGATCTCTGATGGTCCCGAACAGCCGTCCAGTTCACGGACCAGTGGGCTCTGGGTTTGGTTTTCGCACAGATCCTTTCTCAGGGCGCGCTGCTTTGCATACCGGGCTTGATTTCCCCGCCCCCGAAGGTACGCCGATTTATTCGGCCGCCGGCGGTGTTGTCATCACCAGTGATTACCACCCTGCTTATGGGCAGGTGGTTGAGTTGGACCACAACAAGGGCCTGATGACCCGTTATGCCCATACGTCCAGGGTTTTTGTGAAGGCGGGAGACATCGTCAAACGTGGTCAGCTGATTGCCCATGTTGGAAGTACCGGGCGCTCCACCGGGTCTCATTTGCATTTCGAAGTCTTGGTTGATGGCGTTCCGCAGGACCCTGCTAAATTTTTGGCTGGCGGCGAATCCAACAGCCGACCTGTGACTTTTGCCGGCAAGCCATCCAGCGCCGTCAGGCCTTGATCCATGCCCCGGACGAGGGCACGTATTGCCAGACCCCGCCCGGGGTAAACTCGCGTGCTTTGGGTGGCTGCCATGGACTTGTCTAAGGCGGTCACATCCCCACATTCAAACCTCACGTGCTGCAGTGTCGTGGTGTGCATTTGTGTATCACCCACCAGGTCTGATTGACTCAGACAGCTGTAGCGCTGGGCACCAACCTTTCATTGCGCATGTTTCCCAAGCTTCTGACCCAAATTTTCGGTAGCCGCAATCAGCGTCTGCTCAAGCAGTACCGGCGTGTTGTGGAGCAGATCAACAAGCTCGAGCCGCAGTTCGAGGCATTGGACGACACAGCGCTCAAAGCCAAGACGCAGGTTTTCCGCGACCGTTACGCCAAAGGTGAGACGTTGGATCAACTGCTGCCAGAGGCATTTGCCGCCGTGCGTGAGGGCAGTAAACGTGTGCTGAAGATGCGTCATTTCGATGTCCAGCTGAAAGGCGGAATGACGCTTCATGACGGCAAGATCGCCGAGATGCGAACCGGTGAAGGCAAAACCCTGATGGCCACCTTGCCTGTTTACCTCAATGCATTAACCAGCAAAGGCGTGCATGTCGTCACGGTGAACGACTACCTGGCAAAACGCGACGCCGAATGGATGGGCCGGCTCTACAACTTCATGGGTTTGACGGTCGGCGTGAATCTGTCGCAAATGTCGCGCGAGGAAAAACAAGCCGCCTATGCGGCCGATGTGACCTACGGCACCAACAACGAGTTTGGTTTCGACTACTTGCGCGACAACATGGTGCAAGACGCCGCTGACCGCGTGCAGCGTCCACTGGCCTATGCCATCGTCGACGAGGTGGACTCCATCTTGATTGACGAGGCCCGTACGCCGCTCATCATCAGCGGTCAAGCCGAAGACCACACCGAGATGTATGTGCGAATCAACTCGGTCGTGCCCCACCTGAAACGCCAAGTCGGCGAGGAAGACCCACGCACAGGCGAGGGTGTGATTGAACCGGGTGACTTCACTGTCGACGAAAAATCGCACCAGGTGTTTCTCACGGAAGCGGGCCACGAGAACGCGGAGCGTTTACTCAGCGAAGCAGGTCTGTTGCCGGAAGGCGCCAGCCTCTACGACCCCGCCAACATTTCGCTCATGCACCATGTGTACGCTGCTTTGCGGGCCAAGCACCTCTACAACCGCGACCAGCACTATGTTGTTCAAAACGGTGAAGTCATCATTGTTGACGAGTTCACCGGGCGTTTGATGACGGGGCGCCGCTGGTCCGATGGTTTGCACCAGGCGGTCGAAGCCAAAGAAGGTGTGCAGATTCAAAACGAGAACCAAACCCTCGCGTCTATTACCTTCCAGAATTATTTCCGCATGTACGGCAAGTTGTCGGGCATGACCGGCACGGCGGATACCGAAGCCTACGAGTTTCAGGAAATTTATGGCCTAGAGACGGTCGTCATTCCGCCCAACAAACCTACGGTTCGCAAAGACGAGCTGGACTTGGTTTACAAAACCAACCAAGAAAAATACAACGCGGTCATCGCCGATATTCGCAGTTGCCATGAGCGCGGTCAGCCTGTGCTGGTGGGTACCACGTCCATCGAAAACTCGGAGCTGGTGTCCAAGCTGCTGGACAAAGAAAAACTCCCGCACCAAGTGCTCAACGCCAAACAGCACGCACGCGAGGCCGACATCATTGCCCAGGCAGGCCGCCCCGGCGTCATCACCATTGCCACCAACATGGCCGGTCGCGGCACCGACATTGTGCTGGGCGGCAATGTTGAAAACCAGATCAAAACGCTGGAGGCTAACGAGGCGCTCAGCGACGCTGAAAAAGCAGCTGCAGCGCAAAAACTCAAAGACGAATGGCAAGGTTTGCATGACGCCGTGAAGGCACAAGGCGGCCTGCGTATCATCGCCACCGAGCGCCACGAGTCGCGCCGCATCGACAACCAATTGAGAGGTCGCGCCGGTCGTCAAGGCGATCCTGGCTCTTCGCGGTTTTATTTGTCGCTGGACGACTCCTTGATGCGCATTTTTGCGGGCGACCGCGTACGCGCCATCATGGACAGGCTCAAGATGCCTGAGGGCGAAGCCATCGAAGCAGGCATTGTGACCCGCAGCATTGAAAGTGCGCAGCGCAAAGTGGAAGCCCGTAACTTCGACGTACGCAAACAATTGCTTGAATACGACGATGTGGCCAACGACCAGCGCAAAGTCATTTACCAGCAGCGTAATGAGATTCTGGAAGCCAAGGACTTGGCCGAACAAATCACCGCTTTGCGCGCCAGCACCATGGAGGACGTGGTGCGCACCTATGTGCCTGTGGAAAGCGTGGAAGAACAGTGGGACCTGCCCGAGTTGGAAAAAGTGCTGCGTGACGAGTGGCAGTTGGAAGTCAATTTGCGTGAGCAGGTGGAAAAAAGCGATTCCATCACCGACGAAGACCTGACCGAACAGGTGGTCAAGGCTGCCCACAGCGCGTTCCAAGCCAAGGTGGATCTGGTTGGTCAAGAGCAGTTCACCCCCTTCATGCGCATGATCCTGCTGCAGTCCATTGACACCCACTGGCGCGAGCACCTTTCGGCGCTGGACTACCTGCGCCAAGGCATTCACCTGCGCGGCTACGCGCAGAAGAATCCCAAGCAGGAATACAAACGCGAGGCGTTTGAGCTCTTCAAGCAGTTGCTCGATCGAGTGAAGATGGAAGTGACTGGCACCTTGATGAAGGTGCGCGTGCAGAGCCAGGAGGAAGTGGCTGCCGCCGCGCAGGCCATGGAGGAGCGGGCCGAAACCATCAGCAACGTCACCTACACCCATCCCACGGAAGACGGTTCGGTGGTGCAGGAAACCGACCCTCGCACCTTGGCCGGGGACGTTCCCAAGGTCGGCCGCAACGACCCTTGTCCCTGCGGCAGTGGCAAAAAATACAAACACTGCCACGGCCAGTTGGCTTGAAACTGAGCCCGTCTAAACCGAAGCCCGAAGAGCCCCGAGTGGGCTCTTCCCAATTCCACCTTCAACAAGAGAGATCACCATGCCTGTCAACCTGAAAGCACCTGAGCCCCAAGATCTGCTTCCCGTACCAGGCGTCAAGCTCGGCACCACCATGGCCGGTGTTCGCAAGGCCAATAAACGTGACTTGTTGGTGATGACTTTGGCGTCTGGAAGCCAGGTGGCTGGCGTGTTCACACAGAACCGTTTCTGCGCAGCCCCCGTGCAAATTTGCCGCCAACATCTCGCGCTTGCTACAGCCAGCCGCGCTGTGGTGGTGAACACCGGCAATGCCAACGCCGGTACAGGAGAGGATGGCCTGGCCCGTGCCCGCGCCACTTGTGTCGCCCTGGCCCAGCAACTCGACATCAAGCCTGAACAAGTGCTGCCGTTCTCCACTGGCGTGATCATGGAAACACTTCCGAGCGATCGCATCATCGCGGGCTTGCCCTCCGCCCTGGCAGATCTGCGCGACGACAACTGGGCGCTGGCTGCCGAGGCCATCATGACCACCGACACCTTGCCCAAGGCCGTCTCGCGTCAGGTGCAAATCGGCGGAAAAACCGTGACCCTCACCGGCATCAGCAAAGGTGCCGGCATGATCCGCCCCAACATGGCCACCATGCTGGGTTTCATCGCCACCGATGTGGCAATAGACGCGGCCTTGCTGCAGCCCTTGCTCAGTGAAGCGGCCAACCTCAGCTTCAACCGCATCACCATTGATGGCGACACCTCCACCAACGACTCTCTACTGTTGATCGCCACGGGCGCGGCGAACAACGCATCCATCACTTCTTTGGAGAGTGCCGATGGCCAAGCGCTACGCGCCTCCCTGATTGCAGTGGCCCAAACCTTGGCCCAAGCCATCGTGCGCGACGGCGAAGGCGCCACCAAATTCATCGCGGTCAACGTGGTGGGCGGCGGCACAGAAAAAGAGTGCCAACAAGTGGCCTACGCCATTGCCCACTCGCCCTTGGTCAAAACCGCCTTCTTCGCCAGCGACCCCAACCTCGGCCGCATCTTGGCGGCGGTCGGGTATGCGGGCATCGCCGACTTAGACCAAACAAAAATCGACCTTCATTTGGACGACGTGCTCGTCGCCCAAAACGGTGGGCGTAATCCGAGCTACCGCGAAGAAGATGGCCAACGCGTGATGAAACAAAGTGAGATCACGGTGCGTGTGAACCTGAACCGCGGGGCGTTTGAAACCACGGTGTGGACTTGTGATTTCAGTTATGACTATGTGAAGATCAATGCGGATTATCGGAGTTGAGGGGCTTAGCAATCGGCGCGACAGAAGCGATCAGACCGATTGGTGTGAGGCTTTGGGGGCACGGAGATATTGCCCAGGGGTAATTTTGGACTCTGCTGATTTGAATTTGTGAAGCACCGCTTTAACGTTGTTTTTGCGTGGGGCTTTGTTTGGCGATGATGACTCCTAGATTGGCGAGTGTGAACAGTGCGAGAGGTTGATGCTGATTTCCTTAGTTTCGGCCCTCAGGTAGCCCGCGCTCTACCAGATAGATTTTGTTATTCCCTCTGAAACGCCTAAGACGACACAGCTTTGCGCGCCGGAGTTGGCGATTTATGCCAAGCGACCCCACGGAAAGCATGGTCATCCACGCTCCCCGAGAGCCGTTGGATGGTCCGGTTGCATACCATGTGGGCTCTTTTACAACCGGTAGGAGCTACTGTGACCCCACTCCTCAAACCCTTGCTCGCCTCAGCCACATTGGCCCTGGCAACCCTGGCCCAAGCCATCACCATCGGCCAAGCCGCCCCCGCATTCGAAGTCAAAGACGCCAACGGAAAGTTGGTCAAGTTGTCTGACTTCAAGGGCAAACATGTGGTGCTGGAGTGGACGAATCCGAACTGCCCATTCGTGGTGAAACACTACGGCTCGCAGAACATGCAGGGCTTGCAGAAGGATGCCACTGCGAAAGAAGTGGTGTGGCTCTCCATCAGTTCCACCGCGCCCGGCCATGCGGACTATCTGGCGGCGAAGGATTTGGCCGCCAAGTACCTAAGCTGGGGCGCCAGTTCAACCGCATTGTTGATGGACGACGACGGGCGTGTGGGAAAAGCTTATGCCGCACGCACCACGCCACACATGTTTATCGTGGACCCGAAAGGTGTGTTGGTTTATGCGGGTGGCATAGATGACAAACGGTCTGCTAACCCCGCTGACGTGGCCACGGCCAAAAACTTTGTGAAAACTTCCCTGGGCGAGTTGCTGGCGGGCAAGCCGGTGAGCACGCCGACCTCCGTGCCTTATGGCTGCAGCATCAAGTACGCGAGCTGAGGGGTGGCCACGCCCTTACCTTAGGGGCGCGCCGGCCTGATCGCCGCGCGTATCAATACCGCCGCGCCCGCCGCGGCGAAAAGATGTTTGAGAGGGTGGCCGCCCAGCAGGTGCAGTGTTTCGAGCACCGCGTGATCACCGATCTCCAGCAACTTGGCGATGGCATACAGGCCTAAAGCCCACCATGCGGCGCTGGCTGGGATGGCACGTGGCTGTTGGGCCGGCAGCTTCATCCAGAACAACAAAGGAATGAGCAGCATGGGCAGGAATTGCACGAAGAGGTAAGGGCGCAGATCACCTCCTGCCAGATGGCCTTGTGGGGCCAGCGTCCAACCCCACCAAAACACACTGAGTGTGGCGACGCCCATGGCGCCGATTAAAAACACAGCACCGCCAAAACGAGGGTGAACACGTTCGGCGAGTAAAGCCATACTCAGGCTGGCACAGGCCCAAGCGATGGGAAGGCGGTCCCAGAGCAGGGTGGCATTGGTAGGTGCCCAGTGGTAGTAAGCCGAGCCGATACCGGTACACGCGATGGCCAGCGCAAAAAGACACCAAGCGTGAAAACTGGGACTGTTCTGACCCAGGTTACCAGCGTGACGGGTGTGGCGTTGCCAGAGCCTGTGCAAGCCCCAAAGTCCAATTCCCATGAAGGGCAAATTGCTCAGTACATTGGCTGCGTTGGGCATGTCCCCAAGTGCGTGGACATCCGCAAAGTGGTGGTAACTCGCCCACTGCTCGATGGGACCATGCTGCCACAGCGCCAAGCCCATCAGCAGCGGTAACAGGTAGACCAGCGTCCGTGGCATCCAGTGGGTGCGTCTCCATGCATTAGGCTGTTTTTGTTTAATCGGCTGGGTTTGACTTGGATTTGGGAAAGACATGGTGCTGCGGCGAAAGAGGGATGGGACAAGGTCGGCATCTTGAAAGCCCGTCTCCAGGTCAGCAAGCGTTTGCGTTGGTGTAGCCTCACGTGGCACGGTCGGTGTTGCCGAGTGAACCTCTGGCAGGCCAACCGGACCTCCGATGGAGTGTGGCGTTCCCGACCACTTTGGAGCTGTCTATCGGGCTTGGATAGACTCTGTCTCTTGCCACCTTGTTGCCATGTACGCCTCCTTCTTCGGTCTTCGCCAAGAACCCTTTTCCATCGCGCCTGATCCTCGCTACCTGTTCATGAGCGAGCGGCACCGCGAGGCTTTGGCGCATTTGTTGTACGGCGTGCGTAGTGGCGGCGGGTTTGTATTGCTCACGGGCGAAATTGGCGCTGGCAAAACCACGGTATGCCGCTGTTTTTTGGAGCAGGTGCCCAAACGTTGCAACGTGGCCTACATCTTCAACCCTAAACTCACTGTGACCGAGTTGCTTAAAACGGTGTGCGAGGAGTTCCGCATTCCTCACCCACTGATGCGGGCGGATGGACGACCTGAGACGGTCAAAGACTACCTGGATCCGATCAACGAGTTTTTGTTGCGCACCCATGCGGTGGGGCAGAACAATGTACTCATCATTGACGAGGCCCAAAATCTCTCAACCGATGTTCTGGAGCAACTGCGCCTTCTGACCAATCTGGAAACCAATGAACGCAAGCTGCTGCAGATCATTTTGATCGGCCAGCCCGAGCTGCGCAGCATGCTCTGCCAGCCGGAGCTGGAACAGTTGGCGCAGCGTGTCATTGCACGCTATCACCTGCAAGCGTTGTCGCCCCGCGAAACCTTGGTTTACATCCGACACCGTTTGGGTGTGGCGGGTTTGAAAGGTGCGCTCCCCTTTGACAAGCGGGCGGCGCAGCTTGTGCACAGGCTTTCGCGTGGCGTACCCCGCCGCATCAATTTGTTGTGTGATCGCGCCTTGCTGGGCGCCTACGCGGCAGGGCGGCGGCGCGTGGACCGCGAGACAGTCAACAAAGCGGCAGCAGAGGTTTTTGACCAGAGCGAGCTGGTTGTTTCGTCCGCCGTGCGACGCAAACAGTCGTTGGTGTTGGCGTGCATCTTGGGCTTGCTGATCGGCGCGAGTTTGGTGGCACTTTGGGGGTGGCGCGTGGGGTGGCCTTGGCCAGCCCACACAGCCGCCAAAGCGGTTTCGCACACACCGCTGCCCTGAACTCCCTATTTGAAAGGCAGCCCCTTGTCCTACATTCTTGATGCCCTGAGACGCGCTGACGCCGAACGTGAGGTGGGTGAGGTTCCCAGCCTTCACGCCCAGGCGGTACTGCCTGGATTCGATGAGGGGTTTGAATCACCGCCTGACAGGTCCTGGCGCTGGGTCGCGGTGGTCTTGGGTTTGTTGCTTGTCGGGTCGGCGCTTTGGTTTTTTTGGAACCAAGGTGCTGCGCAGCCGAGGCCAGCTGTGGTCCTGGCCGCACCCTCCGTGCCGACAGGGCCGACAGCGGCCGAGTCGGTTATGCCAACACCCTTGCCGCCCCTTGAGCTGAAAGCCACACCCGCGCCTGAGCCGCAACCGCCCATTGAAGTGGTGCCTGTAGTCCCTCCGCCTGACTCGTCGCTAAAGAGAGGAGCAACGGTTGCGTCAGCGTCCGCTGCATCTGACAGTGTTCCCAAAAAAACGCCTCCATTGCCAACATCAAAAAACGAAGCTTCAAAGCCCACCAAGGCAGCAGCTGCAGCGCCGCAGGATGTCGTGGTGCCGCTGAACGAATTGCCCGAAGCGATACGGCGCGAGCAACCCAAGCTCACCATAGGCGGGGCGATGCATTCTGCGACGCCAGCCAACCGAATGCTGATCTTGAACGGTCAGGTGTTTCACGAGGGCGACCAGGTGACCGCGGACCTGGTTCTGGAGCAAATCAAACTCAAATCAGCCGTGCTGGTTTACAAGGGATACCGCTACAGCATCAGCTATTGATAAATGCGTTTGGTGCGATCAGCCGCGCAGCATCGTTTTCAACATTTCGGGGGTGATGCGTCCATCGGCCATGTCACGAAGAAGCTGTTTGAGTTGCTTGCGTCCGACGGAGTTGGTGGCGCGCCAGGCTTTGAGCATCAGGGCCAACATTTGTTGTTCTGCCTGCGAGACGCCGCTGGTCCCCTGGTCCCGCTCTTCGTCCATCCAGCCTTTGGGTTTGGCGCATGCCGCTTCAATCTGACGTGCAATCTTGTCGCCGATAGGACGTGCACTTTTGATCTGACTCCACATGCTGGGCGAGACCTGGATGGTTTTCGCAAACGCCTGTTCCAACCCGTTGGGTGCCGCACCGGCCAGGAGCTGGGTTTCCGCATATTCTTGAAATAGAAGCCTGGCGTTTCTCTGCCGCGTGGTGGTGATGTTGCTGGCTGGTTTGTTCGGGCCATCGCCGTTCACGGGACTGGGTGTCTGAGGCATGGGCTACAAAGAAATTTCACGGTTTGAACGAGCCATTGTCGCATCGGATTCTTTGGGAAAGTAAATTCGCTTTACTATTTTGATGGATGACCATGGGCTCGGATTTCAAAGAGGTCAACGAATCCGCAAACGGGGTCCCTGCGCTGGCATCTCCCGCACTTGACCGATGGCAGTGGCCTGGGCAAACCCATGGCGCCGAAATGTGTCCATCACATGCCCCAAGGCTGACGGCGCACAGGACACCAACAAACCGCCGCTGGTTTGCGGGTCGGTCAGCAAGGATTGTTCAACGGGGCCGAAATGGTCTGGCAATTCGATTTCAGCGCCATACCCCGCCCAATTTCGACCCGATGCGCCTGTGATGCAACCCTGTTCGGCCAACTGCATCACGCCGGGCAAGAGTGGCACGTCCGACCAGTCAATCTGCACCTGGCAGTTGGCGCCGCGTGCCAGTTCCAATGCATGACCCGCCAGCCCGAATCCCGTCACGTCGGTCAGCGCATGTACGCCAGACAAGGCCGCCAAGTCTGGCCCGGGTGTGTTGAGCTGCGTGGTGACGGCGATCATGCGGTCGTAACCTGCAGCGCCAAGCAGGTCTTTTTTCAACGCCGCCGACATCACGCCCACGCCGATGGGTTTGCCCAGCACCAGCAGGTCGCCGGGCCTGGCGTCGGCATTGCGTTTGACGCGTTGGGGATGTACAAGTCCCAGGGCCACCAAACCGTAAATGGCTTCTACCGAATCGATGGTGTGCCCGCCCGCAATGGGGATCCCCGCGGCACGGCAGCTTGAGGCACCCCCCTCAAGCACCCTGGCGATGGTTTGTGTGGACAGCACCTTGATCGGCATGCCGACCAGTGCCAAGGCCATGATGGGTGTGCCACCCATGGCGTAAACATCGCTGATGGCATTGGTGGCGGCGATACGCCCAAAATCGAAGGGGTCGTCGACGATGGGCATGAAAAAGTCAGTGGTGGCAATGAGTGCCTGGTGTTCGTTGAGCTGGTACACGGCCGCATCATCCGAGGTTTCGATGCCCACCAACAGCGCTGGTGGCAGGGGCATGCCCGCTGTGCCCTTGAGAATTTCCGACAGCACGCCGGGCGCAATCTTGCAGCCGCAGCCGCCACCATGCGACAACGAGGTGAGACGGGGTTCGGTGGTGGGGCTGGCGCTCATATTCATCTTTTGGGGCAGGTGTATTGATTGGGGGCACCAAGGATATCCCGGCCCACACCATCGGTTATCAGCAGCCAGTTAGCATCCGCACCTTGTCTTGTCTTTCTCAATCTCTAAAAATCCCATGAACATTTGGTCCCCCGCTCGCACGATCCAGGCTTTGTTGACCTGTGCTTTCTTGAGCTTTACAACGCTGGCGCAGGCCCAACAAGTGCTGCGCATCACCACCATCCCCGAAGAAGTTGCCACCGAGCAGGTGCGTAAGTTCACGCCGTTGGCAAGCTACCTGGAAAAACGTTTGGGTGTGAAGGTCGAGTTCACGCCTGTGAGCGACTACCCCGCGGCCGTTGAGGCCTTGGTCAATAAAAAAGTGGATGTGGTCTGGTTTGGCGGCTTCACTTACGTGCAAGCTCAAATTCGTTCAGGCGGAAAAATTGTGCCCATCGCCCAGCGCGAAGAAGACACGCGGTTTCAGTCGGTGTTCATCTCCAAGACGAACTCGGGCATCAAAACGCTGGCGGACATGAAGGGCAAGCAAGTGTCGTTCGGCTCACAAAGCAGCACCTCGGGTCATCTGATGCCACGCAGCTTCTTGCTGCAAGCCAAGATCGATCCGGACACCGACTTCAAACGCGTTGCCTACTCGGGAGCCCATGACGCCACGATCGCATCCGTGGTCAGTGGCAAGGTAGATGCCGCCGCGCTCGACATCACGGTGTGGCGCAAATTTGTGAACGAGAACAAGGTGGACACCAAAGCGGTGGACGTGTTCTACACCACGCCGCCTTACTTCAACTACAACTGGTCTGTGCATGCCGACATGCCGGTGGACTTGCGCAACCGCTTGCAAAAAGCCCTGCTTGATCTCGACATGAGCTCGCCCGAAGGCAAAGAAATTCTGACCCTCAACCGCGCCTCCCGGTACATCGGGACCCAGCCGGACAACTACAAAGGCATTGAGGCAGCGGCACGCAGTGCAGGGTTGTTGTAAACGTAACCCGAACCTCTTCATAGTGGTGGACTTGCCTTGAAGATTGAGCTGCAGGACGTCACTGCACAACATCCAGCTGCCAGCGCAAATGCAGCCCCGGCGCTTCGTGGCTTGGGTGTGTCGATTGCACCGGGCGAACACGTCGCCGTCATTGGGCCATCGGGCGCCGGCAAAACCACCTTGCTGCAGTTATTGGCCTGTGCTCTGCCACCACAGCAGGGGCGTTACCAGCTGGATGGGCAGTTGCCCTGGAACTTACCTCGCTCCGCCCTGCAGCGTTTGCGGGGGCGCCTCTTCCTTGCTCCCCAGGTTCCGCCCTTGCCGCCAAGGCAACGGGTGGTAACGGCGGTGCTCGCCGGGCGTTTGCCGGCGATGGGTTTATGGAAAAGCCTAAGGTCTTTGCTCTACCCGGTTGACCTGCCAGCCGCCCACCAAGCTTTGCATCGGTTTGATCTCGCTGAAAAAGTTTTCGAGCGTGTCGACAGGTTGTCTGGCGGCGAGCGCCAGCGTGTGGGCCTTGCGCGCATTCTGTTGGCGCCGGCCGAGTTATGGCTGGTGGACGAGCCTTTGTCCGCGCTCGACCCCTCCCGCGCCCGATCAGCACTCGCCGCTTTGGTGGACGAAGCGCGGGCACGTCAGGCAACCCTGGTTGCGAGCTTGCACCAAGTGGATGCCGCCTTGGTGCAGTTTCCTCGCATCTTGGGCTTGCGCGAGGGCATCCTGGTTTTTGACCTGCCCAGTGCCGAGGTCAGTGAGAGTTTGTTGGCCCAGTTGTACAGGCAGCACGAACATGAACGCTACCGGCCAGCACCGGATCTGCTGAGTGACGTGGCAACGCCCGCGCCCCCAGCCGTGATGCATTGCCGATGAGTATTGTTGCAAACCGCCCTGTGTTGGTGGATGCCCCGCAGCGTGACCCCGCGTGGTGGGGGCGTGTTTTCTGGATGTCTGTGGCTGCAGTTTTGTTGTGGCCGCTACTCGTCGCCACCGAGTTTCGGCCTGGGTTATTGCTGCAAGAGGACAGCCTGCGAACCAGCGCACGTTTTTTGGCCAGCTTTTTCCCACCCGCATTGGGTCTGGACTTTCTGAGCCTGGTGGCACGTGAGACCTGGCGCACCGTGGCCATGGCCACGGCAGGCATTACCCTGGCGCTGCTGTTGGCCGTGCCGCTGTGTTTGTTGTCCAACCGGGTGTTGTCGCTGTCCATGCTGTCGGGTCGCATGGCGCCTGCGCCTTTTTGTTTGCGCCTTGTCTTGCGCTGGTTGCTGGTGCTGTTGCGCAGCGTGCCCGAGCTGGTCTGGGCCTTGGTTTTTATTCGTGTGGTGGGACTCGGGCCAACGGCCGGTGTGCTGGCCATTGCACTGACCTACGGCGGGATGCTGGGCAAGGTCTACAGCGATATTTTGGAGAGCAGCGACCCACACGCCAGCCAGACGCTGATGCGCAACGGCAGCGGGCGGCTGCAGGCTTTTTTTTACGGACTGCTGCCGCAAAGCGCGGCTGAACTCACGTCTTACACCGTTTACCGCTGGGAATGCGCGGTTCGCTCCTCCGTGGTGTTGGGTTTTGTCGGTGCAGGTGGTTTGGGCCAGCAGCTGGACAATTCCATGAAGATGTTCAATGGCGGCGAGGTGGCGACGATACTTTTGGTCTTCATGGCCTTGGTCGCGCTGGCAGATTCGTTGAGCGGTCGGCTGCGTCAAGCACTCGGATGATGGACATGAAGGAAAGCAATCGTTCCTCACTTCAGTCGGATGCTTTGCGATGTCCGACTCCCTTTCTTCAAATGCGTTTCACGGGCTTTGCTGTCGTGCTGGGGTTCTCGGGCTTGATCGGCCTGAGCTTTTGGACCTTGGACCTGCAATGGGCGCAGTTCTTATCGCTGGATGCGGTCCGCAGCATGGGCCGTTTCTTCGCCGAATTTTTTCCGCCTGATTTGAGTCCGAAGTTTTTGCATCAAGTGGGCTGGGCCACGGTGGAGACCCTCGCCATGTCGGCCTTGGGAACACTCTTGGCGGCCTTGGTGGCGGCGGTTCTGGCTGTTTTGGCGAGTCGGCCAGCGGGGTGGACCGACAACGGGCGGGTATCTCAGCAGCACTTGCTCAGACCTTGCATGCGGTGGTTGCTCAACGCCTTGCGTTCGATTCCGGAGTTGGTTTGGGCGGCGTTGCTGTTGATCTCCGCTGGACTTGGGCCGTTTGCGGGCACCCTCGCCCTGGCCTTGCACACCAGTGGTGTGCTGGGCCGTTTGTTTACCGAGGCTCTGGAAAATGCGCCGCCTGGACCCAGCGTCGCGTTGCGCGCGCAAGGTGTCGGTGGCGCCAAGCTCTTTTTTTACGCATGGCTGCCGCAAGTGTTGCCGCAGTGGGTGAGTTATGCCCTCTACCGATGGGAGAACAACATACGCGCAGCCGCCGTGCTCGGTGTGGTGGGAGCGGGCGGCTTGGGCCAGCTGCTGTCTTTCCACATGGGGCTGTTCCACATGGGCAAGACCGCCACGATTCTGGCGGCCATGTTGCTTTTGGTCGCCTTGGTGGATGCTGCAAGTGATGGAGTGCGCCGCAGGTTGATGCGTTGAGTCAACGCGCGCGTTAGCTGGGTGGGCGATCAGTGGCGTGGCACTGAAGCTGAACTGCCGTCCCCGGCGCCATTTTCAAGCAGGGCGTCCTCAGGACTTGGCGCCGCTTCCATCCGGTAGCTTTCGCTGGCCCAAGCACCGAAGTCCTGATTTTTGCAGCGCTCGCTGCAAAAGGGACGGTAGGGGTTGTCGCTGGCATAGCGGCTGTCACCCTTGCACCGGGGACATGAAACGATTCTTTCAATCAAGGTATTACTCATCACTGCTCACCGCAGGATCAAAGGCACAGGGTCAGCTCGAACGTGGTGTCCGCCAGTCGCTGTTTGAGGCGGCCGTCGCTGTCTTGCTGCATGAAACGCACCGAAACCATCAAACGGTGACCTGAGATTTCAGGCACCAGCTGCAAGTCGGGGTTGATGCGCATCCGCAGCAGCTGGTAGGTCCTTCCGGCGGGCAGTGTCTGTTGAAACTGCCCCCCTGTCGCGACCACTTTTTGAGCAATCCCGGAATCACGCAGCAGGCTGAGCAATACGTTCAGCGCCTCGGCCAGGGGCATCAGGGTGTCGGCCCACTGCAACAAGTCGGCGCGTCGTTTTTGTGGGGGGTTCTGCTGCCAGGCGTAGTAAGCGGGTAAGTCAAACTCACAAGTACCCCCAGGAATGCTGATGCGGCTGCGTATGCTCATCAACCACTCATTGCTGGTCAAACTGTGTCCCGCCTTGCCCTGAAGTTGATTCAAGCCGTTGAACGCGTGGTCGATTTTTCCGACAACTTCGTTGAGCACTTCCTCGGAAATGGACGGGTTGCCTCGGTAGCCGTTCATCACGCTGCGCTGCCGCTCCAGATCTTTGAGCAAATCAGACTTCAAATCAGCACGCGAGGCCACGTCGACGATCTCAAAAATGGTCGCCAAGGCGTAGTGGTGATCCACAGCCGCATCGCGCACCATCAGTTGCCCCAGACGGTCAAACAAATGCTCCAGACGCAGCATGGTTCGAATACTCTCGTTGAACGGGTATTCGTAGAGAACCGAGTGGGGTGTTCCAGTGGAAGGTGGGGACATGGGTTGCGATTGTTCCACAGCAGACTATGGGCTTGGCTTTGCGTTCTTGGTCAATTCAGTCCAAAGTGCCTCTACTTGTTGGGCCAGCTGTACCAAGTTGATGCCGTCGTTGTAGATGACAACATCGGCAGCCCCTCGCCGGTATTCACGGCGCGCTTGTTGATGAATCACGGCTCGTGCCGCGGCTTGCGTCCACCCTGGGCGTTTCGTGACACGCCCGACTTGTGTTTCTTCCTCGCAGTCCACGACCCAAACCTGGTCTACCCTGGCTCGCCAGCGTCCGGACTCCACGAGCAGTGGTACGTCCAGTACCACCACAGGTGTCGCACAAGTCGCCACTTGGTTTTCAACCTGCTCGCGTATCAAAGGGTGGAGGACGGCTTCGAGTTGCTTTTTCGCTTTCGTGTCGGAAAAAACCCGGGTGCGCATCGCGGCACGATCAAGTCCACCAGATGGGTCCAATATGTCGGGGCCGAAGTGAGAAACCAGCGCAGGTATCGCCCCCCCACTCGGGGCGGTGAGGCTGCGCGCAATGGCGTCTGTATCAACCCATGTGGCGCCGTGCGCGGACAGCTGACTCGCCACCGTGCTCTTTCCGCTGCCGATACCGCCTGTTAATCCAATTTGCCAAACAGGAAATTTGTTCATGGGCGGGTGGAGCAGTTGGGCCCCAGTCTGGCCTCAGGCCCAACCCAGCCAGCCCATCACCCGAGGCTGGCCTGCCAACATGACAAACATACCGGCACCGGCTAAGAAGGGCCCGAAAGGCACGTAACGGCCTTCGCGCAGCTCTCCCGTGAGTCTCATGACGATGCCAACCACAGCACCGATGACCGATGCCGCCAGCACGATCGGCAGCAGCATCTTGACACCCAACCATGCGCCGAGTGCCGCCAGCAGCTTGAAGTCACCATAGCCCATGCCTTCTTTTCCCGTGAGCAGCTTGAACAGCCAATACACCACCCACAGCGATAGGTACCCTACGGTAGCGCCCCACACAGCGTCCGGTAAGGCAATCGTCCAGTCCAGCGCAGCGGCCACCAGGCCGGCCCACAACAAGGGCAGGGTCATGTTGTCAGGCAGCAAAGTGGTGTCCCAGTCGATGCCGCTCAGGGCCACCAAAGTCGCCATGAAGCCGCACCAAATCACAACCTCAGGTTGAGGCCCCAGCCTCCATGCCACCGACGCAAACAGCACACCAGTGAGGATTTCCACCACGGGATAACGCAGTGGGATTCTGGTTTTACACGCGGAGCAGCGGCCAGCCAGTCTCAGATAGCTGAGAACCGGAATGTTCTCGTGCCAGGCGATCCGGTGGCCACAGGATGGGCAACGAGAGGCAGGCTCGGCCAATGAAAGTGGGGGCGACTCTGGCTGTTGCAGCCCCAGTAGTTCGGCACTTTCTTTTTTCCACGCCCTGTCCATCATCAGCGGCAGTCGATGGATCACGACATTTAAAAAACTGCCTACCGCCAGACCAAAAACCCCCGCCACCCAAGGCGACAAAAAATACTCAAGCAGCAGGGGTTCCATGCTGGTGGAGAATCAGACCACTTGACCGAGTTTGAAGATGGGCAGGTACATGGACACGACGATACCGCCGATCAAGGTACCCAAGATCACGATGATGAAAGGCTCCATCAAGCTGGACAGCCCTTTCACCGCTTCGTCGACCTCGTCCTCGTAAAACTCCGCCGCCTTGCCCAGCATATGGTCCAGCGAGCCGGATTCCTCCCCAATCGCTGTCATTTGCAGAACCATGCTTGGAAAAATTCCCGTGGTTTGCATGGATGTGGTCAACGCTGCACCCGTAGAAACGTCTTTTTGGATTTTTTCAGTGGCCTCTTTGAACACCGCGTTACCGGCCGCACCCCCAACAGAGTCCAGTGCCTCCACCAGAGGCACACCAGCCGCAAACATGGTCGACAGCGTCCGTGTCCAGCGTGCAATTGCTGATTTGTTCACAAGGTCACCAAAAACTGGGACCTTGAGCAACAAACGATCCATGGTTTTTTGCATTTTTTCCGACCGCTTCCAGGATTCCAGAAAAAAATACGTACCGCCCCCCACAAAAGCAAAGATTGCCCACCAATAACTGACAAAAAACTCAGACATGGCCATCACAGCCAATGTCGGGGCGGGCAAATCGGCACCGAAATTTGTGAATACCTCTTTGAACGCCGGAATCACAAAAATCATGATCACCGCCAACACCACAAAGGCGACCACGATCACGGCAACCGGATAAATCAAGGCCGACTTGATCTTGTTCTTGATGGCCATGGTTTTTTCTTGGTAAAGCGCTAATCGTTCTAGAAGCGCTTCCAAAATGCCACCCGCTTCGCCCGCCTCTACCAAATTGCAATACAAGGCATCGAAGTACAGAGGGTGCTTGCGCAGTGCCGAAGACAAACTTGTGCCGGTCTCAACGTCGGAACGAATGTCCGTCAATAGTCGGGTGAGCTTGGGGTTGGGACTGCCTCGGGCGACGATGTCAAAGGATTGGATCAAAGGCACACCAGCTTTCATCATCGTCGCCAGCTGGCGAGTGAAAATTGCAATGTCCTTTTGTTTGATGGCACGGCCACCACTGACGCGTCGTTTTTTCACCTTGGTGGTCAAGATGCCTTGGCGGCGCAAACTGGCACTGACCATGGCTTCGCCGCCGGCACGCATTTCTCCGCGAACGACCTTGCCGTTGCGGTCTTTGCCTTCCCACTCGAACACCAATTCCTTGATACTTCTTTTCGCGGCTACTGCGGTCGCCATGCTGCCTCCCAAGAAAGGGGCCCCGGCTCGGGGCAACTAATCGGATTGTGCTGCCTATCTCGTGGCATTACTCATTTGTGACGGAGATCACTTCTTCAAGTGTTGTGACACCGGCACGGACTTTAATGAGACCGGATTCGCGTAGATCGCGTACGCCCTCGGATTTGGCTTGTGCAGCGATGTCCATGGCCGTCCCCTGGCTCAAAATTATGGTCTGGATTGCGTCAGTGATGGGCATCACCTGGTAGATGCCCACCCGACCTTTATAGCCGTTACTGCAAGACGAACAACCCACCGCACGGTACGGGCGCCAACTGCCGTTAAGGTCTTCTTCCGAAAAACCGGCTTTGATCAGCGCTTCTCTTGGGTATTCCGCCGGCGCTTTGCAGTTTTCACAGAGTTTTCGAGCCAGACGCTGTGCAGTAATGAGTAATACGCTGGATGCGATGTTGAACGGCTGCACCCCCATGTTCATCAGTCGCGTCAAAGTCGTTGGCGCGTCATTGGTGTGCAAAGTGGACAACACCATATGGCCTGTAGAAGCCGCTTTGAGTGCAATGTCAGCGGTCTCTAAATCGCGAATTTCGCCGACCATGATGATGTCGGGATCCTGACGCAGGAACGATTTCAATGCAACCGCAAACGTCATGCCCGCACGGTCATTCACATTCACCTGGTTGACGCCCGGCAAATTGATTTCCGCCGGATCTTCGACCGTCGCAATGTTGACGCCAGGCTGGTTCAGGATGTTGAGGCAGGTGTACAGCGACACCGTCTTACCGGACCCCGTAGGTCCGGTGACCAAAATCATGCCGTAGGGTCGTTTGATGCATTCAAGAAGTCGTTCTTTCTCAATTTTCTCGTAGCCCAGTGCGTCAATGCCGACTTTGGCGCTCGACGGGTCCAAGATACGGATCACGATCTTCTCGCCAAAAAGGGTCGGTAGGGTGCTGACCCGAAAGTCGATGGCCTTGCTCCCGAATTTCAGCTTCATGCGCCCGTCTTGGGGCACGCGTTTTTCGGAAATGTCCAGTCGCGATATCACCTTGATGCGGGACGCGAGTTTGTCCTTGATGGCGATAGGCGGTTGCGTGATCTCGCGCAACTCGCCGTCAATACGGAAACGCACCCGGTAGTGGTATTCGTAGGGTTCGAAGTGCAAATCAGATGCGCGCGCATTGATGGCGTCGGACAACATTTTTTGCAGGAACCTTACAACGGGCGCATCTTCAACGTCAGTGGCAGCGTCCGCGATGTCTTGCGCTGCGGGTTGCTCTTCCGTGACCTCAAAGTCAAAGTCACCGCCGCCGCCGATGGCCTCCAGCGCCTCTGTCACACTGGCACCCGCGGCCTCTAGCATTTTGTTGAGCTTGTCTTGCTCAACAATGACCCACTCTGGGGCCAATTGAGTTGCAAACTTGATTCGTTCTACTGCTTCTTGATCAGTGGGATCGGCTCCTCCAATAAACAGCCGATTTCCCCGTTTGGCTAACACCACCACCTGGTACTGAATCGCAAGTTTCGTGTCAATGATGTCTCGAGGCAGACGTTGCCCGTCAACCGCGTTGAGGTCGAGCAGGGGGAGCGCGAGGGCAGATGAAAGTGTGTGCGCAAGATCCGACGATGAAATCAGGCCGTTCGCAATCAAAGATGTTACAAACCGCGTTTTTTTCTCACGTGAAGACTTGACCAGGTCCTCCGCGATTTTTGTGTTCAGTTTCCCGGCGTTGACGAGTACCCGTGCGACGCCAGAAAGTGAGGATGGAGAAGATTCCACCAATGCATCCATGGCTCAGCCTCTCTGTGAACAGAATTTCACCCGCAGAACCGGACTCAACCGAATGACCGAGGGCTCAGCCCAAAAACTAAAAAGTGCATACAACACAGACATGTGTAGGGCAAAGTTAAAGCAACTGTTCATCATCTACGATTGACCGTCCGATGTAAACGGCAAAAACGCGCAGACCCATCGGATGGCGCACAGAGTTTTTGCAAAGCGAAAGCAAATGCAACACTGCGTAAGCAAAAGCATGGTCGGGGTGAGAGGATTCGAACCTCCGGCCTCTACGTCCCGAACGTAGCGCTCTACCAGGCTAAGCTACACCCCGTTTGGCAGCAAATGGCTCACTTCCCAGCGACCTGCCACCATACGCTTCAAACTGTGCGATCACGTTGAACGTTCGACGGCACCGGTGCAAAACTTTATCAGAAGGTCACGAGCCTGCGAGGGGCACAAAACATGCAAGCATTCTTGTGCTTCCTTGGCCTGTGCGCGGGCAGCGTTGCGTGTGGCATCAATGGCACCGGTGCGGCGGACAATGTCTACCACCTCTGCCAAACGCGCAACTTCCCCATGCTCAATGGCGTGGCGGATCAATGCTGTTTCGCTCGATGTTCCTTTTGCCATGGCCAGCAGTAAAGGCAGCGTTGCTTTCCCTTCCCGCAGGTCATCGCCGACGTTTTTCCCGAGCTGTTCGGTGGCGCCCTCGTAGTCCAAGAGATCGTCCACTAACTGAAACGCGGTCCCTAGGCATCGCCCGTAATGGGCGCACTCGTCCTCAACAGCCGGGCTTGCACCACCCAAAACAGCACCCAGCCTGGCGCTGGCCTCGAACAGTTTGGCTGTTTTGAATCGAATGACCCGCAGATAGTCGTCCACCGCCAAATCTGCGTCATGCATATTCATGAGTTGCAGGACCTCACCTTCGGCGATGACATTGGTGGCATCCGCAAGCACATCCAGCACCCGCAGGTTGTTGACGGAGACCATCATCTGAAAAGCCCGCGAATACAAAAAATCGCCGACCAAGACGCTGGCTGCGTTTCCAAACTCGGCGTTTGCAGTGGCTCGTCCACGTCGAAGTGAGGACTCATCGACGACATCATCGTGCAGCAGGGTTGCCGTGTGTATGAACTCAACCGCTGCGGCTAATTCCAGCCTTTCAGGGCCCTTGAATCCCAGCGCTTGGGAGAACAAGAGCACCAACATCGGCCGCAGTCTTTTTCCGCCCGCGCCGACGATATAGTGAGATATTTGTTGGATCAGAGCGACATCTGAATGCAAGCGTTGGTGTATCACGGCATCCACTTGGGCCATGTCGTCGGCCATGGTGGGAAGTTCTGAAACGTTCACGTGGTCATCGCCAAGAGTGAGGGGTGGCGCACCGGCGGATTGCCAGGAGCGAGCTTGCAAATTGGCTCAAATTATAGAAATGGTACTTATGCATTCAGTAGGGCCCGAATCGTAAAGTGATTACGCGTTCCGGACGGATGAAGCGCCATGCGATTCATGCTATAATTTTAGGCTTCGCGCGATTTCCCCGTTTGGCGGCTACTCAAAGGCTACCCTTCGCTTTGTATTGTTCGTAGAACAGTTTGCAGAGCACCATCAAGGTCAGCAGAGTCAGCGCGAAGTCAGATGGCGCAGTAGTTTCTCACGGTCTCGTGAGGCGCGCTGTGCTTGTTGTTCATTGAAAGGGCTGATATGTACGCGCTCATAAAAACTGGCGGCAAACAATACAAAGTTGTCGCTGGCGAAAAAATTAAAGTAGAACAGATTGCTGCGGATGTTGGCCAAGAGATCACGATCGACCAGGTGCTTGCTATTGGTGCAGGCGCGGACTTGAAGATCGGGACTCCCTTGGTAACGGGTGCCAGCGTCAAAGCCACTGTCGTGGCTCACGGTCGTCATGACAAAGTGCGCATTTTCAAAATGCGTCGTCGCAAGCACTATCAAAAGCGGCAAGGTCATCGTCAAAACTACACCGAACTGCAAATCGGTGCGTTGAGCGTCTGATCTACCGCCGTTAACCTCAGGAGTATCTATCCATGGCACAGAAAAAAGGCGGCGGTTCCACACGGAACGGCCGCGACTCTCAACCCAAGATGCTGGGTGTCAAGGCCTTTGGCGGCCAAGTCATTTCGGCTGGTTCCATCATTGTTCGTCAGCGTGGTACGCGGTTTCACCCCGGCGTGAATGTTGGCATCGGCAAGGACCACACCTTGTTTGCTTTGGTGGACGGCGAAGTAGACTTTGCGGTGAAGGGGCCATTGAATCGCAAGACGGTGAGCGTCAAGTCAGCGTGATTTTTTTACGCGTTTTGCCGACTCAAACCCCGGTCCGCCGGGGTTTGTGCTTTTTGAGCGCAGCACCGAACACGGAAATGCGACGGGCTTGGGCTACCATCTTCTTCCATCTTTGCCTATGCAACAGCAGGAGAACCCATGAACAAAAGCGGTTTCATCTTGATCGCGGTGGGTGCAGTTTTGCTTGCACACAACTTTGATTTGTTCAGCTGGGGTTGGTTACGACAGTGGTGGCCTTTGCTGTTAATAGCCCTTGGTGTGTGGTCCATTTTTTCGCACCGGCCGGGTGATAAATCGCCCTCGGCCGATGCCAGCGACAAGTCTTAAAGAGGCAGCATGAAATTTGTTGACGAAGCCGTGATCGACATCATTGCTGGCGAGGGCGGCAGTGGGTGCATGAGTTTTCGGCGCGAAAAATTTCTGCCGTTTGGTGGACCCAATGGTGGCGATGGTGGTCGTGGTGGCAGTGTCTACGCAGTGGGCGACCGCAACCTGAACACATTGATCGACTACCGCTATGCCCGCCGGCATGAGGCACGTCGCGGCGAGAACGGCCGTGGCTCGGATCAGTTTGGCGCAGCCGCCGAAGACATCGTCTTGCGCATGCCCATGGGCACCATCATCAAAGACTTTGAGACGGGCGAGGTGTTGGCCGAACTTTTGGTACCCGATGAGAAGATTCTCTTGCTCAAAGGCGGTGACGGTGGTTTCGGAAATTTGCACTTCAAAACCAGCACCAACCGCGCGCCCAGGCAAAAAACCCCCGGCTGGCCGGGCGAGCAGCGTAAAGTGAGGCTGGAGCTGCGGGTTCTGGCTGATGTTGGGCTGCTTGGAATGCCCAATGCGGGTAAGTCCACACTGATCACTGCCATTTCAAATGCGCGGCCAAAAATAGCGGACTATCCTTTCACTACCTTGCATCCGAACCTGGGCGTGGTGCGTGTCGCTGCAGAGCAAAGTTTTGTGGTCGCTGATATTCCTGGCTTGATTGAAGGTGCGTCCGAGGGCGCGGGGCTAGGACACTATTTTTTGCGTCATTTGCAGCGTACCCACCTGCTTTTGCATCTGGTGGATTTCGCGCCTTTTGATGACAACGTTGATCCTGTCAAACAAGTCAAAGTAATCGCGGCCGAGCTGAAGAAGTACGACGCCTCGCTGGCAGATAAACCGCGCTGGATTGTGCTGAACAAGTTGGACATGGTTCCCGAGGAAGAACGTGCCGCTCGCGTCAAAGACTTCGTCAAACGGCTTAAATGGAAGGGACCGGTCTTCGAGGTATCAGCATTGAACCGCGCCGGTTGTGATGCGCTGATCCGTGCGGTTTACGAGCACGTGGCTAAGTTGAAGCATGTGATTCCCGACGATCCCGATCCACGGTTTGCTGCGACCAGCTCGGAGTCGGAGGCGTCATGAGTCCCGCAGTGATGCAGTCTGCACGCCGCATTGTGGTGAAAGTGGGCTCCAGCCTCGTCACCAACGAAGGTCGGGGGGTGGACTCAGAGGCCATAGGCAATTGGTGCCGTCAGATTGCGCACCTTGCCCGAGATGGTCGCGAGGTTTTGATGGTGTCCAGCGGTGCCATTGCCGAAGGTATGAAACGGCTGGGTTGGTCACAGCGCCCGAAAGAAATCCACGAGCTGCAAGCGGCAGCTGCGGTGGGACAGATGGGTTTAGTTCAAATCTATGAAAGCAAACTTAAACAAGAAGGCATGGGAAGTGCACAGGTGTTGTTGACCCATGCTGATCTTGCTGATCGAGAGCGCTACCTGAACGCCCGCTCCACCCTGCTGACCTTGCTCGGTTTGAACGTCGTGCCGGTCATCAACGAGAACGACACCGTAGTCAACGATGAAATCAAGTTCGGTGACAACGACACCTTGGGGGCGTTGGTGGCCAACTTGGTCGAGGCCGATGCACTCGTCATCTTGACCGATCAGAAAGGCCTGTATTCGGCCGATCCCAGGCGTGACCCTAACGCGCGCTTTATTCATGAAGCCCAAGCAGGCGATGTGGAATTGGAGCGCATGGCCGGTGGTGCAGGCAGCAGCATCGGGCGTGGGGGAATGATCACCAAAATCCTCGCGGCCAAGCGCGCAGCCTACAGTGGCGCCAGCACCGTGATTGCCTGGGGGCGCGAGCCGGACGCACTTATTCGACTGTCTCGAGGTGAAGCGATTGGAACTTTGCTGTTGGCGACAACCCCCAAATTGGCCGCCCGCAAGCAGTGGATGGCTGACCACTTGCAATTACCTGGAGCGGTATTGGTTGACGCGGGCGCCGTGCTCAAGCTGCAAGGGGAAGGCAAAAGCCTTTTGCCCATAGGCATGTTAGGCGTTCAAGGTGAATTCCACCGCGGAGATGTGATTGCGGTCAAAGATGAACAGGGCCGAGAAATCGCGCGAGGCTTGGCGAATTATGCAAGCAGTCAAGCTCGATTGATCGCACGCAAACCTTCGGCCGAGTTCGAGCGTTTGTTGGGTTTTACTGGCGAGCCTGAAATGATTCACCGCGACAATCTTGTGCTGAGCACTTCTCAATGACAAGAGGTGGCTCGGACGCAGAGGCCTCATTCGTCTCGGGGCGATTGAGCAGTGTCGGAACCGCTGAAAACTTGAGGTGATTGAGCCAAATCGTCCTCATGTGAATGAGAAATTGTTCCGCCGCGCAGGTAGCGATTGTGTGTGCCAGTTCGAGGAATGTGACGGGCCAGTTCCGTCAGTGCCATCTGGTACACGTCGCGTTTGAACTCGATCACGGCCTCCAGCGGAACCCAATAGTCATTCCAACGCCAAGCGTCAAACTCGGGATGGTCGGTCGCGCGTAAATTGACGTCGGTATCGCGTCCAGCGAGTTGCAGTAAAAACCAAATTTGCTTCTGACCTTTGTAATGCCCGCGCGCGTCGCGGCGAATGAAATGGTCGGGTACCTCGTAACGCAGCCAATCACGTGTGCGCGCCAAGATACGTACATGGTCGGGAACAAGCCCCACTTCTTCGTGGAGCTCACGGAACATCGCCTGCTCAGGCGTTTCGCCATACTTAATGCCCCCTTGCGGGAACTGCCAAGAATGCGTCCTGATGCGCTTCCCCCAGAAAACCTGGTTGCGCGGATTGAGCAGGATGATGCCGACGTTGGGTCTGAACCCATCACGGTCGAGCATAATCAACCCCAAATTTTTAGTTGAAATCATTATTGCACCGCCAATACAGGAATCAAGCCTGTCGCGGGTTTACCTGATCGGTCAGTAAGTCCTGTTACGTCGCTAGAAACCCGATTCAGACCTCTGCGCGTGCCACTTTCTCACTGAACCATCCAGCAGCAAACCGCCCATGAAAGCCACAGCGTTTTTTATCTCCACCCTGAAAGAAGCCCCCGCCGATGCCGAGGTTGTCAGCCATCAACTGATGATGCGAGCCGGGCTCATTAAACGATTGGGTGCCGGAATTTATAACTACATGCCCATGGGCTTGCGCGTGATACGCAAAGTAGAGGGCATCATCCGTGAAGAAATGAACCGGGCCGGCGCGGTGGAGTTGTTGATGCCGGTGGTTCAGCCTGCTGAGCTTTGGCAAGAGACGGGACGTTTCGACAAAATGGGCCCTGAGTTATTGCGGGTTAAAGATCGCCACGACCGCGACTTCATCATCCAGCCTACCAGCGAAGAAGTCATCACCGACATCGCTCGTCAAGAGCTCCGCAGCTACAAACAACTGCCGAAAAATTTCTACCATATTCAAACCAAGTTCCGGGACGAGCGGCGCCCTCGTTTCGGCATCATGCGCGGGCGCGAGTTCACAATGAAAGACGCTTACTCTTTTGACAGGGATGTCGAAGCAGCAGGCAAAAGTTACGAACGCATGTTCGCCGCCTATGTGCGTATTTTCGAACGTCTGGGGTTGACCTTTCGAGCAGTTGCGGCGGACACAGGCGCTATTGGCGGGGACCGCTCCCACGAGTTCCAGGTGATTGCTGACACCGGTGAAGATGCCATCGTGTATTGCCCTCAGTCTGATTACGCCGCCAACATCGAATTGGCAGAGGCCGTCAGCCCTGATTCACAGCGTGGCTCTGCCAAGCAGCAACTGAGTAAAACGCCTACTCCTGGCAAAAGCACCTGTGAAGATGTGGCCGATTTGTTGGGTGTGCCGCTCGCACAGACCGTGAAATCCCTGGTGTTGGCCACCGACGAGAAAAACGACGCCGGTGATGTGCTCAAAACCACCATTTGGCTGCTGCTGCTGCGTGGGGATCACATGCTCAACGAAGTCAAAGTCGGCAAGATCGCGGGTCTGAAAGACGGGCATCGATTTGCCACAGGGGCTGAAATAGAAGACCATTTCAATTGCAAGCCGGGTTACCTGGGCCCCATCGGTTTGAGCAGGCCCGTCACAGTCGTCGCCGACCGCACGGTGGCCGCGATGAGTGACTTTATTTGTGGCGCGAACGAAGCGGGCTTCCACTACATCGGCGCCAATTGGGGTCGCGATTTGCCCGAGCCACACTTGGTGGCAGACATCCGTAACGTCGTCGAGGGCGACCCGTCGCCAGATGGCAAAGGCGTGCTGGCCATTCAACGTGGTATCGAAGTGGGTCATGTGTTTTATTTGGGCACCAAGTACAGCGAGGCCATGAATGCCACCTTCTTGGATGAAACCGGCAAACCCAAGCTGATGGAGATGGGTTGCTATGGGATAGGCGTTACGCGCTTGCTTGGTGCCGCCATCGAACAAAACCACGACGCACGCGGCATCATTTGGCCTTTGACCATGGCACCGTTTGCCGTGGTGATCTGTCCTATTGGGTTCGATCGTTCAGCCGAAGTGCAATCCGCTGCGCAATCCTTGCACGATGAACTGCAGACAATGGGTGTGGATGTGCTGCTCGACGACCGCGGCGAGCGTCCGGGTGCGATGTTTGCGGACTGGGAGCTGATCGGTGTGCCTTGGCGTGTAGTTATCTCAGACCGCGGGCTCAAAGAGGGTCAGGTTGAGTTGCAAGGTCGACGCGAAACGGCCGCGCGCACCATTGCTGTGGCTGCGGTGCTGTCGGAGCTCAAGGCGCTGCTGAAACAATGAGTGAACCTGTTTTAAAGTCGGCGCTCTCGCGCCGGTCTGTGCTTGCGCTGGCTGCAGCGCCGGTATTGTCCACTTGGTCGCCGGCCAGCACCGCCGGTGCCCAGTTGGAAGAAGACATGGCCGATTCTGTGCGTTCGGCGCTTTCGGCGGCCATCTCCAACAGCGCGCCACCCAAACCCAGTTTTGCGGACACGGCCTCACGAATCGCTTACTTGCGCTGGCTGGGGGAGATGAGTCAGCGCCTGAAAAAACGCAAACCTGAAAACGTAGCGCGTATCGAGTTCTTGGAAACCGTTTGGTACGAGAGCAAACGCGCGGGCCTGGAGACCGATCTGGTCCTGGGATTGATTCAGGTTGAAAGTGGTTTTCGCAAGTATGCGATCAGCAGCGCCGGAGCCAGGGGTTACATGCAGGTGATGCCCTTTTGGACCCGGGTGATCGGTGATGGAGATGCCACCCGGCTCTTCCACATGCCGACCAATTTACGTTTTGGCTGTGTGATTCTTCGCCACTACCTTGATCGCGAAAAAGGCGATCTCTTCATGGGCCTGGGCCGCTACAACGGAAGCCGCGGGCGCGCAGAGTATCCGAATCTGGTGTTTGGTGCGCGAAGGGCGTGGGAGTACGTGCCGGGGTCCTGATGTGCCCATTGCTCACTCAACCAGTCGGACTACAGCCCGGTCCAGGATTTAGGCGCTGCCTCGGTCATTCCCAGCAAGCCCAGCACCCTCTCCACCGTGTCATTGACCAGGTCGTCGATGCTATGTGGTCGATGGTAGAAGGCAGGAAGGGGTGGAAAAATAACGCCCCCCATCTCGGTCACGGCAGTCATGTTGCGCAGGTGGGCGAGGTTGAAGGGTGTTTCTCTGACCATCAGCACCAAACGGCGGCGTTCTTTCAAGGTGACGTCGGCGGCGCGACTGAGCAAGTTGTCGGACAGGCCGTGGGCGATGGCCGCCAGGCTCTTCATGGAGCAGGGCGCCACCACCATGGCCTGCGTCATGAATGAACCACTGGCCAATGCTGCCCCGACATCGGCGGGGCTGTAGGCCACGTCGGCCAAGGCTTCCAGGGCCTTGCGATCCATGCCAAGTTCATGGTGCACATTCAGCACACCAGCGGGGCTGGCCACGAGGTGTGTTTGTGCACCCATAAGCTTGAGGCGCTCCAGAAGCCGTACACCGTACAGCGCGCCTGTCGCTCCGGTGATGCCAACGACGATACGCGGCGCGCTGTCGCTCACGGCCACTCAGGCCTTGCTGCCAAGCATTTGCTGCAGTTCGCCCGCTTGGTACATCTCGGTCATGATGTCAGAACCGCCGACGAATTCACCGTTGACATAAAGCTGGGGAATGGTCGGCCAGTTGGCGTAATCTTTGATCCCCTGACGCACGTTGTCGTCTTCCAGGACGTTCACTGTTGTCAGGTCGGTGACACCACATGCCTTGAGGATTTGAACCGCCCGGCCCGAGAACCCACACATGGGGAACTGGGCACTGCCCTTCATAAAAAGGACCACACGGTTTGATTTAACAAGACTGTCGATTTTTTGTTGAACGTCATTCATGTGGGACTGCCTCAGAAATTAGGCAAAGTGATGAGGTGGATCTGGGTGGGAGTTTACCGTTTGACCTACACGGGTAGAGGGCAAATGAATCAAAACCCCACATGGCGACTTGGATAACCGAGCCTGGGGAAGAAAACAGGGCATGCGGAGCAGACGTTCAGAACGTATAGCTCAGGCCCAGTTGCAGCAGTGGCGTCAAGCGCCAATCCCTAAGGCCGTCTTCAAAGCTGCTTTGTCTCAGACCCGGTCCAGAGCCTAATTTTGAGTTAACACGTGTGCTGGCTGCAAACCCGATGTCTGCACTCAAACCCCAACCACCGCGCAACGAAACAAGGCTGTATCCCAGGCCAAGGTAGCTGGCAGCGTGGTCGTTTTCATTGGACAAACCCCAAGGCTGATGACCCAAGAAGGCCCGACTGAGTCCCAGCCCATGGCCAGAGGGTAAGTCCGCTCCCAAGCCCGTTGACAGTCGAGCGGCCGTGTTTCCAAACATGATGCCGCTGGTGGCGCGAAATCCCCCCAGCGGCGACGTCGGGGACGTGATCGGATGGCGGTAGAAGTAGTAGTCGCCTAACACGCTGCTGCCACGCAATCGGTTGCTGTCATTCAAGTGCTGCGTTCCCAGGCCCAAAGCCAGCCGACCTTGCCATTGTGGCCAATGGGTGGCGGCGGGGAGCTGCAAGCCGTTTTGCGCTTGTGAAGGCGCAGTCACCACAAAGCCGAGCAAAGCGGCGGCGATCATCAAGTTGGTTGGGCGCATGGCGGACTCCTTTCTTGATGCAGGCTGCGTCTCCGAAAGGGTAGACGCGGCCAGAACAGCGACTTCATCCTACCTGTGACCGACGCTTTTGTGTGAATTTCCTTGGGGCGGTGTGAAAACAGGATCAAATTTCGCCGATTGCGCTTGCTGAATCCGTTGCGGATGGCGCACCCCAGTCACTTTGCGATCCCGCTGCTTGTACCAAGGTGGCCATCAACCGGCTCACCGCGGCTCGGGTTAGGCTGCGTGTTGACAGGACGATTTGGTGGCGCCTGCAGACAGCTGCGATTGACGTAGCGCTCGATCAGGGCGATGGCAGTGGACACCTCTTACAGGCACCGTATAAAGATGTGCGTTTGGAAGTGCGTAGGAGTCAGGGCGCGAGCCTGCTGCGCCACGACAAACCTGATGCAGTGTCGGTCGCGGGGTGGTATTCGCAGCCCACCCACCCGTCATAGCCAAGCCTGTCCAGGAGGGTGAACAAGTAAGCGTAGTTGATTTCGCCACTGCCTGGTTCATGGCGACCCGGGTTGTCCGCCACCTGAATGTGCGCGATGCGTGGCAGGAAAGTTTGTAATGTTGCCGCCAGTTCGCCTTCCATGCGCTGGGCGTGGTAGGCGTCGTACTGAATGTAAGCATTGGTGGCGTCCAGCTCGTCCAAAAGATCGGAGGCCTGCTTTGTTCGGTTGATGAAAAAACCAGGAACGTCAAACGTGTTGATGGGCTCAATCAGCAGCTTGAGTCCATTTTCTTGCAACGCCCGGGCGGCATACCTCAGGTTATCGAGCAAGGTACGCCGCACCTCCTGCTCGGCCACGCCGCTGGGTGCTTGTCCCACCAGGCAATTGAGCTGTTGTACTCCCAGAACTTTGGCGTACTGGATGCCTTGCCTGACACCTGCTTTGAACTCATTGGCTCGGGCTGGATGACATGCAATGCCGCGCTCGCCCGTTTGCCAGTCGCCAGCAGGCAGGTTGTGCAGTACCCCGTCCAGTCCATGTGCTTTCAGCCGACTTTGGATGTCTGACACAGGGAATGCATACGGAAACTGAAACTCCACCGCCCTGAAACCTGCTTTGGCCGCATGTTCAAAGCGGTCCAAAAAGGGATGCTCACAAAAAAGCATTGACAGGTTGGCGGAAAAACGCGGCATGGTCGGTGTGCAGTTGATGAATTCAAACGCTTTGGCTTTAATCGGCTGACAACTTTCGCTCCTTAATCAACGCATGCCACAACTTGGTTTCTGCTTGAATAAATGCGGACAAGGTGGGGCCGTCGCTGGGCACCACATCCAGGCCAAAGTCTTCCAGCCGGTTGCGCACTTCAGGCATATTGATGGCTTTGTTCATTTCAAGGGTCAGCTTGGAGACTATGTCTGCCGGAGTGCCCTTGGGAACAAAAAGTCCTTGCCATGCCGCCACTTCAAATCCTTTGAGGTTGTAGCTGGCGGGCAGCTCGTCCAGCGTGGGCACGTCGGGCAAGGTTGGTAAACGTTTTTTTGACATCACCGCCAAAGCCTTGACCTTGCCGCTTCTGATTTGCGGGAGACCGGCCGCGCTGTCCAGCACCATCATAGGAACCTGTCCGCCGATGACGTCTTGTACTGCGGCGGCGGTGCCGCGGTAGGGCACATGGACGACATACGAGTTGGTTCGACTTTTGAAAAGTTCCATGGCCAACTGGTGCGGGCTGCCTATCCCGGGTGAGGCGTAGCTGTACTTGCCAGGGTTTTTCTTGATCTCGTCGATCAACTGCTGCACGCCGTTGAACCCCGCATGGGCGTTCACTGCGAGGATGAGGGGGAAACGCGCCATGAAGCCCACAGGCGCCAAGTCCTGTGGGTCATAGGGTACTCTTTTGTACATCGCGGGGTGGAACACCATGGCCCCGTTGTCCCCAGTCACCATGGTGTAGCCATCAGGTGCTGACTTCGCGGCGTTGTCTGTCCCAATCATGCCAGCCGCGCCAGGACGATTGTCGATGACAACGGGCTGCCCGATTTGTTTGCCCAGCTGCGGTGCCAACTGCCGTGCCAGGAAGTCCGAGCCACCGCCAGCCGGAAAGGCGACCACCCATCGAACCGGTTTGGTGGGCCAAGTTTGCGCTTGGGCATCGCCGGTGATTGTGCACAGCATGCAGCAAAGCGTGACGATGACTGCCACCAGCGGTCGAAGTAAACGCAGATGGAATTGAACGGCGGAGTCCTTTGTCGCGTTGGCTGGAGCGATCTTACCTACGACTGATCATGTGGGGTCTGGACCTTGACGCCAGATGCGTTAGATGGCAACAGATATCAATAATTTTTGTCAAGTGGTGGTATCCGGTGAGTCAGTTTTGCGGGCTATGCGCAACGGCGGTCTGAATAAGGGCTGTCAATTGATAGACTGACCGTGCAACTTCGACGTTCATTTTTTGGGGGGAACCACATGAAGCTAATTTCTAAGGGCACGGGAGATCGTTCTATGGTGGAAAGGATTTTCTGGGCCGTGATATTGACTTGTTCAATGGGGTTAACGGGTTGTGTTACGCCATATGTCGACGGAGGCGTCAAAGAGATTTCTTCCGATACGTTCAAAAAGCCGATATCTCCTGCTCCGGCGCAGCTGATATTTGAATTTCAAACCAAAGGTGTGTTGAACACGCAAGCTACCGGTTTTCTGAAAACCCAAGTCACAGAACAAGTTCAAACCAGCGGACTTTTTTCTAGCGTTTCTGATGCCGCGAACCAATCTGGTGGTTTGTTGACCATCACATTGAACAACGTGCCTGTCACCGACGATGCGTTTGCCAAAGGTTTTCTCACTGGCTTTACTTTTGGCGTCGTAGGTTCGACGGTTACGGATGGATATGTTTGTACTGTGAAGTATTTTCCGTCTGGAAAGACAGAGCCTGTTGTGAAGTCAACACGGCATGCGATACATACCTCCATCGGTGCAACGTCTGGCCCTGTCAACGCCACAAAAATGGACAGTCTTGAGGCTGCAGTGCGTGCCATGACCAGACAGATTGTGAGCAATGCTCTCAATGACTTATCTCAAGATCCGTCGTTCAAATGAGGAAAGATATGTACCAAACTAAATTGATTCTCGCGCGCATCTCGGCTTTTGCCTGCGTGTTGTGCTCGATGCTGTTGGTGGGCTGTGCCCAAATTCAACTGGGCGCCCCAGTAGCTAGTGCCGACAACATTCAAAAAGCCAAAACGTCGGGCTTGCCCGGCGCAAATGTGGGCAACTTTGTACTGGCTGCTGGCAAGGATGCCAAACTCGACAAAAGCTTAGACATCCGCAGCAATACAGTCACGGCTCCAACAGGAAGTTCGTTTGCCGCATATTTGAAAGAGACACTCATCACGGAACTCAAAGCCGCAGGGCTGCTTAACCCCGATTCCCAGATCGTTATCAGCGGACAGTTGACTGACAGCCAAGTGGATTCGGCGATGGCCGGAGGTTCTGGTCGGTTGGCAGCGCGATTCTCCGTGACCAATGCCGGGCGTGTTGTGTTTGACAAAGAATTGGTCGCCACTGACAAATGGGAATCCTCGTTTGTTGGCGCTGTGGCCATTCCGGCGGCGATCAACAATTACAGCGCGCTTTATCGGAAATTGGTGGGGAATTTGCTGGACGACACTGATTTTCGTCGTGCAGTAGCGGGCAAGTAGCGGGATGTCTTCATCGGCAGTCCACAGGCCATGCTGAACGCAGAGCCAGTGAGCTTTTCTTTTCAGTGTTCAATGAAAATACTCAGGTCAAGTCCAATTGACGCCTGAACCGTCCCCATACCCTCCATCCCAACAGCACCGCCAAGATGCCCGCATACACCGCCACTTCCGCATAGTCATTTTTTCCAGAACGCATCCAGAAAAAATGCAGCAATGCCAGCAGCGCGATCGCATAGATGGACTTGTGCAGGGCTTTCCAGCGTTGGGCTCCCAGGGTTTTGATGGCGCGGTTGAAGGAGGTGGCGGCCAAGGGCAGCATGAGCAAAAGGGCCAGTGTGCCGACCAGCACGAAGGGACGCTTGGGAATGTCTTTGACGATGGCTGCAAGGTCAAGACCCATGTCCAGCCAGGCATAGGAGAGAAAGTGGAGCACGCCATAGAAGAACGTGAACAAACCCAGCATTCTTCTAAAACGCGCAATGGCTGCTTGACGGGTGATCTGCCTGACGGGCGTCACGCACAGGGTGATGCACAAAAAGCGCAACGTCCAGTCGCCAGTACCGCGTATCAGCGCCTCAGCAGGATTGGCCCCCAAGGTGTTTGCCAGGGCGCCGTAAAACAACCACACAAATGGCAACAAGCACAGTAAAAAAACCAGCGGTTTACTTAAAGGGTGCAAGAGAACCTGGCCCTTGGTGCTTAACGCAGGTTTCGCGGCGGCGCGCACCGGGCTCCGGTTCATGGCGGCGGCGGAGTCATGAGAGTCTGATCCAGTTCAGAAGAACTTTTTCAAGTCCATTCCCGCGTACAACTGTCCCACTTGGGCCTCGTAACCATTGAACATCAAGGTGGCGCGTTTCTTGGCGAAGAGGCCGTCCTCGCCAATGCGCCTCTCTGTGGCCTGGCTCCAGCGTGGATGGTCCACGCTGGGGTTCACGTTGGAATAAAAGCCATATTCCTGGGGCCCCGCTTTGTTCCAACTGGTGAGGGGCATTTTTTCAGTGAAGCGGATTTTCACAATCGATTTTCCGCTTTTGAAGCCGTATTTCCACGGGACGACCAGACGCACAGGCGCGCCGTTTTGATTCGGCAGTACTTCGCCATACAGACCCAATGACAACATGGTCAGGGGGTGCATGGCTTCGTCCAAACGCAGGCCTTCCACATAGGGCCAATCGAGAACCCCACTTCCGATGCCAGGCATCTGTTTTTTGTCTGCCAGTGTCACGAATTCCACAAACTTCGCGTTACCGGTGGGTTCCACGCGTTTGATGAGTTCGGCCAGCGAGTAACCCACCCACGGAATCACCATGGACCAGCCCTCGACACAGCGCATGCGGTAGATGCGCTCTTCCAACGCGCTCAGTTTGAGCAGCTCTTCGATGTCAAATACCTTCGGCCGTTTGACTTCGCCTTCCACGCTGACGGTCCAGGGGCGTGTTTTGAGCGATTTGGCGTTGCGGGCGGGATCGGCTTTGTCGGTGCCGAACTCATAAAAGTTGTTGTAGCCCACCACATCATCGTAGGGCGTCAATTTCTCCATCAGCAGCGCGCCGGGTGTGGTGCCGCGCACCGTTGGCAGGGCCGTGTGCTTGCCGGGGCGGTTGGGGACGACCGACTGGGCCCAGGCTGGGCTCAAACTTGAGCTGCCCAGGGCCACACTGCCACCGACCGCCAAGTGCTGAATGAACTCGCGGCGTTTGGCATAAAGCTCAGGGGACGTGATCTCACTGCTGCTGTGTTCAAAGCCGCGATCTCGGTGGAAATGCATGGGTCATGCTCCTTACAGCACAGGTCGCACCAAGGTGCTTGGTTCTTACAGGCTCAAATCACGTCGCCAAAGTCAGAGGCCTCAAAAAGCCGCAACGAGCTTTGCGATACTCGCTCGCGAAAACTTTTTCGGGCAAACAATTTGGCTTGCGCCCGTTCCGGAAGTTCAGTGATATTGATGATGTTTTTGACGATCAGGGTGTCAATCACGTCTTCAATCACGCGTACGAACTCGGCATCGAGTTGGTCAAAATTTTGGGGGGCAGTGTGCCTGCCGACAAACGCTTGAACTTCGGGATGGTGGTCGTCCAAAAACTCTTCTGCGGCAGATACGGGGTGGCGGTGCAGGCTTTCAATCTGACCTTGCGGGTTGCGACTCACATAGGGCATGGTGCGGCCTCACAAAACTGCAAAGAGAGGGCCGCACTATAAGCCGATGCCTGGCACGGCCTCAAAGTTCTCCGTAGGAATGCAGTCCCGAGAGGAACATGTTCACACCCAGGAATGCAAACGTGGTGACCACCAAGCCGATCAAGGCCCACCAGGCAGAAACCGTGCCGCGCAGCCCCTTCATTAACCGCATGTGCAACCAGGCGGCATAGTTCAGCCAAACGATCAGGGCCCAGGTTTCTTTGGGGTCCCAGCTCCAGTAGCCGCCCCAGGCTTCGGCCGCCCAGAACGCGCCGAGGATGGTGGCGATGGTGAAAAAAGCAAAACCGACCGCGATGGCTTTGTACATCACGTCGTCCAGAATCTCGAAGGCGGGTAGCCGAGCCGCAATACGCTGGCGCATGGACAAGATGCCGCCCACGATCAACGCCGACACGCCGAAGTACACCGCCCAGTAGCTGCTCAGGCCTTCAATGGCCTTCTGGCGGAATACGATGGGCTCTAGGCACAGCACCATGCCGAGCAAAAAGAGTGGGGCCAGTTTGAGCCAGTTGTTTTCGTTGGCTTGTTGTTTGACCAAGTAGGCGAAGGCCACCATGGCCGCAATGGCGAATGTGCCGTAACCAATGAAGTTGGCTGGCACATGCAGTTTCATCCACCAGCTTTGTAATGCCGGCACCAGGGGTTGAATTTCATGCGCTTGGCGTTCCACCGTGTACCAAAGCAAAAAGCCGACCGCAGCGCTGACCACCAGCATGACGAAGGCGCCGAGGCTGCGGGTTTTGTAGTGCTGCTCGTAGTACAGGTAAAAAAGCGTGGTCATCCAGCAAAAGAGAACAAACACTTCATAGAGATTGCTAACGGGAATGTGGCCAATATCGGCCGCGATTTGGTGGCTCTCAAACCAGCGCACCAAGGTGCCGACCAAGGCCATGAAAACGGCGGCCCAGGCCATTCCCGAACCGATGCGCGTCGCGGTGTTGTCTTCCGTCTTGGCGGCAAAACCAATCCAATAAAACACCGTACTCATGAAAACCAGCACGCTCATCCACAAGATGGCACTTTGGCTGGACAAAAAGTACTTCAGCCAAAACACGTTGTCGGCCTGCGCGAGGTCAGCACCAAAACCATCCATTTGACGGTTGTAAAGCGCCATCGCCATCAGGCTCACACCGCCCACGGCCAACATCAAACGGCGCAGGTTTGCCCAAAACCAAGCCAGGGCAATCAGGCAGGGCAGGGTGCCGATGAGGATCGCTTTTTCGTAGACGTCCATTGAGTCTGCGTAACGCTGAAACCCGTAGCTGCCGCCGACCAGTACCAGCGCCGCAAAGGCCCAATCGAAGACGCTGCGTTGGCTGAAATACCCCGCGCGAGGCAGGTTCATGGTGGTGGTGTTCATGTTGTGCTCCTAGATCCTCGGGTTCACAGCGTGAGGTTCGGCCGGGGATTGGTTTTGAAGGATGTGGGTCTTCAAGGCGTCGAATTCGGCGTCTGCATCCAGTGTGCGACGGGTGGCGGACAGCGCCATGGTGATGTGACTTCCCTCAGCGCCAGTGGTTCCGTCTGATCCAGGCTCTGGCGTAATCCACACCCACAAGCGGCGTTCTCGCACATAGAGCATGGCAAACACGCCAATGATCAGCGCCACCGCGCCCAGGTACACCAGATTCTTGCCGGGGGCGCGTGCCACTTGGAACACGCTGGCTTGCACCTGTTTGAAGTCCGTCAGCGTGAAAAGCAAAGGGGCGGGGTAGAAAAAACTGTCGGACAAGGACATGACGGCTTGGCTCATGAATGCGGCCGTGGCGTCGTCGTTTTTCGGCGCCGGCAAACCCGCCTGTTCGCGAGACAGTTTCAGCAACTCCACCAAACAACCGTTGAGGATGCGCAACAGCACGCCAGAGAAGTTTTCTCGGGCGTCCTGTGGCACACGGGCTTCCAAAAACATCGACAAATTGGGCAGGCCACCTATCTTTTGGTCTGCCGGCAAATTGGACGACTCGGGCGGCCGAGGGGCTTGTTCAGCGCCAGCGAACAATGCCAGGGTCAAGCGGGCTGAGGCCCGGAGCTGCTCTTTGGACTCGGCGTTGCCTTCAGGTGCCGCGGTGGCCACAAAACGATCCACCGCTTGCTCTCGCATGGCGGGTTCAAGCAAGGCTTCGCGCAGGCGAATAAAGCCATCCAAACTTCCTTGTTCGTCGGCGGGCAAACGCAGGTACTTGAAGTTTTCCGACGGGGTATCACGCACACCTGCCAAAAATACCGAGTGACCGTCGAGTTGCACCGGGAGCATGTAGTTGTTGAACTCACGGGCCTGTCCCGCGGCATCGCGCAGTTTGTAGCTCACCGAGGGTCCGATGTTGCGCAGGTCTTTTTTGTGGCGAACTTTGGCCCCTGAGCCCAGGTGCTCGCTGAGCGTCTGAAAGCGGGTTTGCAAATCGACCTTGCGTACATCGGTGCTGGATGTCGCGCTGCCCTGGTTGCCATCACCAAAGTTTTCCACGTTGATGACACGCAGTCCCGTGAATTCCAAACTGAGTGTTTCGACGGGTTCACCTGCCGCCAGGTTTTTTCCGATTTGTTTGCTGCTGCCCACTTGGCCTTCAATGTCCAGTGCTTTGACACCTTCTGCCATGGGAATGCCCCGCAACTGCAAGGTGGAGCCACCATCGTCAAAACTGCTTTGGTAGATGGCAACGCCGCGGTGAAAGGCCGGCTTGTTCACCTCCACCGTGGCGGGAATGGCCTGGCCTGTGGTGCGGTCGTGAATCAGGATGTCGCTTGCAAACAGCTTGGGCATGCCGGTGCTGTAGTACTCGACGTGAAATTTTTTCAGTTCCACCTCAAAAGGGAGGTCCTGCAGCACCACGCCTTCTTGGGTATTGATGAGGGCTGTGCCTGAACGTTCGCCTTCGGGCACCAAGAGGTTGGCGCGAAAGGTGAGCGTGTCGCTGCCGAGGCGGTGTTCGGACGTCACGTCGCGCACCAAACCGCCTCCTTGAAAAGGCGTTTTTCCTTGCAACCACATTTGGGCTTTGACGATGAGGTCACCGTCCAACAACCCGCCCACGCAGATGAGCACGATAGCGGAGTGCGCAGCGATGTAGCCCAATTTGTTGCTGGCGCCTTTGCGCGCGGCCAGCATCACCCCTTGCGGACGCGATTGAATCTTCAGCTTCCAACCCTGTTGTTGCAACAGGTCGCTGATACGGCTTTGATTGACTGCTGCGGTATGGCTGCTCTGGGCTTTACCTTTGAGGTGAAATGCCTGTAGCGCCTGTTCACGAATGCTCTCTTTGTAGTTGCGCAGGTCGCTCAAAATTTTGGGCGTATTGCGGGCGATACACAGGCTGGTGGAGAGCACCAAAAAAGCCAATATCAGCAAGAACCACCATGCGCTGTAAACCGTGTACAAATTCACTGCACCGAATACCTCGGCCCAGAATGGACCGAACTGGTTCACGTAATTGACCGGGGGCTCGTGCTGTTTCACCACGGTGCCGATCACCGACGCGATACAAATCACGGTGAGCAGCGAGATCGAGAACCGCATGGACGCAAGCAGGTCCAACAGCTCCTTTGTGGCGGAGTGCCCCTGGCGTGACGGGGCAGTCGCGGGCAGTGGTTGATCGGGAGCCTGAGTAGACATAGCTTTCAATTATCGGTTGCAGGCACATGGTCAAGGGGCAATGACCCCACGAGGCGAGGCCTTTGGCAGCGGCGGCGGGCTGCACAAAAAAAGGCCGGTCAGTGACCGGCCTGGTGATGGTGGAGTGCTGCTAATTAACGCAGTCCGGCGATGTAGTCGGACACTGCTTTGATTTCTTTGTCGTTCATCTTGGCGGCCACCCCGCTCATCTGCGCGTTCACCCGGCCGCCATCGCGGTAAGCGGTGAGTTGGGCCTGCGTGTAGGAAGCATGCTGACCACCCAGCCGCGGGTACTGCGAGGGGATGCCCGCGCCATTGGGGCTGTGGCAGCCTGCGCAGGCGGGCACATTGCGGTCCGATAGGCCGCCGCGGTAAATTCTTTCACCCAGGGCAACAGTGTCTTTGCTCGTGGCATTGCCGAGTACCGGCGCTTTGCTGGCGTAGAAGGCGGCCACATTACGCATGTCGTCTTCGCTCAGCGTGGCAGCAAACCCTTGCATGATGGCGTTTTTGCGTTTGCCCGCTTTGAAGTCGGCCAACTGCCTGGCCAGGTATTCGGGATGTTGACCTTGCAATATAGGGTTGGCCGGTGCACCACGTTTGCCGTCGGCCGTATGGCAGGCCATGCACACATTGGTCGCAATGGCCTGGCCTTTTGCCAAATCCACCTTGGGTGCAGCTGCTGGGCTGTTGGCCCAAGCGGGGCTGAGTAGGGCCCATGGCAGCGAGACCGCGAATGCCAATTGGACAAGAGCGCCACGGCGGGCAGGGACTTGAGACTTCATGTGCTGGTGTGCTTTCTGGCGGGCTTTTGAATGCAAAACCACTCGATTTTACAATGGGTTGATTTAGGGCTGGGGCGATACAAGTCCCAGGTCCCTTTCAGGCCAGACGGAGGGCCTGCGCCAAATGACCCAATCCCCAGCGCCCACCAAGGCATCCAAGCCCTCACCGAAGTCGGCGCCATCGTCCCAAAAAGGCAGCGATTTCAGCCTGTTGCCACCGCCCCAAAGGGACGCTTTGGCATGGACCCACACCGCACGGTTTCTCACCACAGCCAGCCAGCTGGACCAGTTGCCCCCCACGGAGCTGCCCGAGATTGCCTTTGTGGGCCGATCCAATGCGGGCAAAAGCACCGCCATCAACACCATGGCGCAGCAAGGCCGTCTGGCTTTCGCCTCCAAAACACCAGGACGTACCCAGCACATCAATTTGTTTGAAGTCGGCCCCAAGTTACAGCCAGACGCTTTGTTGGCAGATTTACCCGGCTACGGTTATGCGGCGGTGGCGCGTGGGGCCAAGTTGCGCTGGCAACAGGTGATGGCTGACTATTTGGCTGAACGCCGCAGCTTGCGCGGTGTGGTCCTGATGGTGGACTCGCGTTTGGGGTTCACAGATTTGGACAGGCAGTTGCTCGAATTCATCGCACCACGGTTGGTCAATGGTTCTGTGAAGTTGCTGGTGCTGTTGACCAAGTCCGACAAACTCAACCGCCGTGATGCCGATGCGGCGCTGGCGGCGGCGCAGTTGGTGCTGGGCGATATCGCCACCGATGAGTCGGATTTGGCAATGAGTTTATTTTCCGCTCTGAAGAAGAGCGGCGTTGGTGACGCCGCTCTTGTGCTGCATCAATGGGTGCATGGGGTCAACCTGCAGGATCCGGTGGCCGACACGGCTTAAGGGCGACCGATAAAAAGGTAGACACCGAGTTTTCGCCTGTCCGAGTAAGTCAGTCCTACGTAGAAAGGGCCGACACCGGTGTCGGCGGCGTAAAAAAGGCTGCCGCCTTTGCGCATCCCGGAGAGCAGCACATTGCTCTGTGTTTGCCATGCGTTGCCCAGCTCCACACTGGTGCCTAGAAAACTGCCTCGCGTCAGAACAGTGGAACTGTTGAGGCGGTGGTAATAAACCAAACGGCCGAACACGACCGTGTTGCCCTCCAGTTCACCGGATTCGTAACCAGACAGCTGGTGAAAGCCGCCCAATCGGTAGCGGCCCAGGCCACTGGGCAGATTCTTATCGGTGGTTTGAATGCGGGTGTAGGCGCTGAAGATGTGAGGCCCCAGGCTTGCTACCGATTGACCTTCCAGTTCTAACCTTTGAACGCCCTCTTTTTCCCCACCCGAGGAGACAGCCCGTTGCCGCCCCGCCCACAGCTCCGTATTGAGGCGGTATCCCTGGCGCGGGAAGTTGGCGTCATCGAGTTGATCGACCACCACGCGCAAGCGCCAGCCTGACTCGCGCCCTGTCGACCGGCCACTGGGCAGCAAAGAAGCTGCACTGACCAGCTCCGGTGTGTCGCGAATGGCGGCCATGTTCCACCCCAACCTCACCTCACCAAAACGATCCCAGGGTTGACCGATATCCAGCCCCGCCCGTTCGGTGCGGCGGTCGTAGCGAGCGAGCAACTGACCCCTGACGTCGTTGGTGAAACGGTAGAGCTTGCGCCGCTCGGCCAGCGCCCACCCCGCGGCAAACCAATCCCGGCTGCCTGCGATGTGCCAGTCCAACGGTCGATAAAGCTCGGTGTTCCAACGCGGCACTTCGCCCAATTGGATGCGGTTGCGCCATTCGCTGCCCTTGTCATCCAGCCAGTGTCGGTTGTGGCTGATTTTCAGGTTGAAGGCACTGTCACCGCTGAAGTTGGTGGACAGATCCACGCCGATCCGGACGTAGTGCGGCCCCCAGGGTTTGTCTTCAAGATCAAAGACCAGCGTGTTGCCAGCCGGATCATCGGCATCGGGCCGCAGCACAAAGTCGGCACGCCGGTAGTCGCCTGTGGCCGCCAAACGTTGGGTGTCTCGCTCCACCTTGGCCAAATCAACCACTTGACCGATTTGCGTTTCCAGCGCTGGCAACACCCGTTCGGGCCGCGTCTGGGTGCTGCCTTCGAAGGTGATTCGGGTGACTTTGCCTTGTACTCTGGCAAAAGCGGGCTGTTGGAGCCGCCACTGCGCATAGGCTTCGGGCGTCAGGGCCAATGCCCTCAACCGCGTCAGCGCAGAGAGGGCGCCTTGCTCACCCAGCGAGATGAGCGCTGTGGTTTCATTGAAGTCTGACGAGGTGAGTTTGCCCAGGGCCGGCTGAATCAAGACGTCTTGCGCCTGGAGTTGCGCCAGGCTGCGCTGGACGTTTTGTTCCGTCAAGATGTTGAGCATTTGGGCGGTCAGGCCGGTGGCACTGCCCAAAGCGTCACGTGGAGACAGGGGCGTGCCGATGTTCACCGCGATGACCACGTCCACCCCCATGGTCCGCGCAACATCCACTGGCAGGTTGTTGACCAAGCCACCATCACCCAGAATGCGACCGTCTTTTTCAGTGGGGGCAAACACTCCCGGAACGCTCATGCTGGAGCGCATGGCCAGCGCCAGATCGCCCGCCGACATGACCACGGGCTGGCCAGTTTCCATGTCGGTGGCGACGGCGCGAAATGGAATCGGCAGGGCATCAAACTGATCGACCTGACTGACCCTCAGGGTGTAATGCCGCAGCAGACTTTCGAGTCCGCGCCCGGAAATGGCCCCCAGGGGCAACTGCAACTCACCTTGGCGAAGGCCCAGTTCGATGATGGAGGAGATCTCGAAATCTTCCTCCTTTCGGCGCTGTGAAAGATAGGGTCGTTCCACACGTGCAGCAAAGACCTGTTCCCACCGCACTTTCAGCAATGCTGCCTCCAGTTGTTCGGCAGACATTCCGCTGGCGTACAGACCGCCGATGATGGCGCCCATGGAGGTGCCGGCAATGGCATCAATCGCAATGCCCTCGCGCTCCAATACCTTGAGCACGCCCACATGAGCCAGCCCGCGAGCACCTCCCCCAGACAGCACCAGACCTATGCGAGGCCTCGGGGCCGTGCCTTCCATTGCAGAATCCACCTCATTGGCAGGCCGCAGACTGCCTGTTTGTACTTGGGTCTGTGGGGGGGGTGTTGGTGCACCGAGGCTTGACCCCAGGCCTAGCAGCATGAGCGTGAACACTGTCGCCAGTCGAGAGAGATTGCGGCCTAATTCCATGCTCGAATTCTCAGCGATATGCATCGAACCTTGGGTGATGTTGCTCGGTTGTTGAATGCCCATGCTGTTCAAAGACCACAGGCACGGTGCAAAATTCGCCGCAATCAAACGAAGTCGCCATGCAAAAAAAAACAGAACTCGTCTCCACCTCGACTGCTGAGCACGCGTCCGCCGTGGACAAGCGTCGCTTGCAAATGGCAGACATCGCGCGCCTGGCTGGGGTCTCGGTGGCCACCGTCTCGCGCGCCCTCAACGGCAGCCCCTTGATCAGCGAACAGACCCGAAAACGTGTGGACGAGCTGGCGCGGTCGCTGAACTATTCGATCAACATTGGCGCCAAAAATTTGCGCCTTAAACAAAATCGCACCATCGCTGTTGTGATTCCCTACGACCGCGTCTCAAGACAGCATGTGTCGGATCCGTTCTTTTTGTCCATGGTCGGTAGCCTGGCAGACGCGCTCACTGAGCGGGGTTTCGACATGCTGCTTTCCCGGGTAGATGCCGAACAGTTGGATTCTGTCGGGCACTTGATCAAATCTGGCGTGGCCATAGGCGTGATCCTGATTGGTCAGTGGCGTCACCATGACCAACTGAACCAGTTGGCCGCGCAGCATTTGCCTGTGGTGGTTTGGGGCACCCAAATGCCCCAGCAGATTTATTGCACCGTCGGTGGCGAGAACGTGACCGGCGGCCTGCTGGCCACCCAGCACCTGCTCGCACTGGGGCATCAGCGGGTCGCTTTTTTGGGCGATGTCGCGCTGCCCGAGGTCATGCACCGTTTTCAGGGTTACCAGCAAGCGCACGTGGAAGCTGGTTTGGCGGTTGATCCCGCGTTGCTGATTTCAGTACCTTTTGATGCCAACGAGGCCCGCGCGGGGATCAGCCGTTTGTGCGAAAGTGGCACGGCCTTTGATGCGGTATTCGCTTGCAGCGACGTCTTGGCCAGCGCGACCACGCAGGCTTTGGCCGTTTTTGGTCGCCGAGTTCCGGACGACGTGGCCGTGGTGGGTTACGACGACATTGAATGGGCCAGCCATTCCAACCCTCCCCTGACCACGGTGCGGCAACCCATCGCGCGCGCGGGTGTCGAGCTGGTGGACGCTTTGCTTCGAACGATAGACGGTGAGCACGTGCAGCCGCGTTCCCTGCCTGTGGAGCTGATTGTTCGGGCCAGTACCCGTCCTTCCACCGCGCGCGTGTTTGCCGCGGTTTAAGCATGCGCCGCACGGCGCAAACCGCAGCCAGCTCGGCGCGAGGATCTGACCCGTGCGAGACCTTCCTATGCCCCGTTGTTATACGGTTGTAAATCGTTTGCATGGCATGGAGTCTTTCTTGCAAGAGAGTCTGGTAAATCAACGGGTAATTACCTAGGTTTCAATGGCATCGATCTCGGTGTAAACCCCAAAATGCAATCGATTGCATTCAACCTAAACTCTCTTCCCATGAGATGCCAAGCGGAGCGGCAGACGCTCCCCCGGTGGCTCATCGCAGGTGTGCCACAACCGCCCGAGTTCAAGGCGGTGGCGCGCAACAAAACATCAACTCGGAGACACATGGAATGCGCGACATCAGCACTACATTCAACCGATCGCAACTGACGCTTGCAGTGGCATTGGCCGCTGTTGCCTTGGGACAGGCGCAAGCTCAAACCGCCGCATCGCCGGCGCCACAGACCGCACCAGCGGCCGCAGATGCCGCCGCGCCCGAAGCCAAAAACGATGGCCTGCAGTTGGACAAGGTGATCGTTACAGGCACCTCTGGCCGAAGCACCAAGATGAAATCCAGCGTATCGGTCAGCACGCTGGGGGAGGAGCAAATCAAATCCGCCAACCCCACGAGTTCTGCTGAGTTGCTGCGCAGCGTTCCAGGTGTGCGCGCCGAGTCCAGTGGCGGTGAGGGCAATGCCAACGTGGCCGTGCGCGGCATTCCAATTTCAGCCGGTGGTGGCCGTTATGTTCAGTTCCAAGAAGATGGCTTGCCCATCTTTACCAGCGGCGAAATGAACTTTGCAACGCCAGACGCGTTCATGCGTGTGGACAACGCCACCGGGCGTTTGGAAGTGGTGCGGGGCGGGACGGCGTCCACATTGGCGTCCGGTGCGCCAGGAGGTGTCTTCAACTTCGTGACCAAAACGGGTGAAGAGCAGGGCGGTATCGCGTCCATCACCAAGGGGTTGGGTAGCTACGACCAAACCCGGCTGGAGTTTGGGTATGGAGGCCGCGTCGGTGAGAAAACCCGCTTTTACATCGGTGGCCACCAGCGCACCGGTGAAGGGCTGCGCAACGGTGGTGTCAATGTGGAGCAGGGCGGACAGCTGCGGGCCAACGTGACCCAGGAATTGGACAACGGATTCATCCGCCTGAGTTTCAAAAATCTGGATGATCGTTCGCCCACCCTGTTACCGGTGCCGGTCCGTTTTTCGTCCAGCGGGCAGATCTCGGAGCGTCCAGGCATCGACCCCCGCACCGCCAGTTTCTACACGCCCTATTGGATTCCAGATCAAACCTTGACCTCATCCAACGGCCGGGTGTCCTCCAACATCAACGATGGGCAGTCCGTCAAGACCAACGCCATTGGCGTGGAAGCAGACCTTGATGTGGGCAATGGCTGGCGCTTGCAGAACAAGTTCCGTACATCTAAAAACACGGGGCGGTTCATCGGCGTGTTCCCGGGTAATGACCCTGCACCGGCGGCTGCTGGAACCACCTATCTCAACGGTCCCTTGGCCGGTCAAGCCTATACGGGCGATGCATTCACCGCAGTCGTTTTCAACACCTCCTACGACGACCTGAGTCTGCTGGTGAATGATTTGAAGATGACGGGTGAGTTCGACCTGGGCTCCAGCGGCAAGCTCACCACCACCGCAGGGTTGTATCTGGCCAAGCAGCGCGTGGCCATGACGTGGAATTTCAACCAATACATGATGCAGGCCACGGGTGACCGCCCCGCCCTCTTGAGCTCACCTGGTTTTGTGAACGGCTCTGCGGGTTTTGGCGGATGCTGCATGAACACCATTGATGCCACTTACACGACGACGGCGCCTTATGGCGTGGTGGCCTGGGAGCTGGGAGCGCTGAACCTGGATGCCAGTGTCCGGGCTGACAAGCAAAAGGCGTCCGGCAACTACAACCAGACCCTGCTGCCAGGCGGAACCTCTGGTGTTTCCTACAACCTCTCTGGCGCACGGGTGATTGACTACACCGTCAAAAACACCTCGTATTCTTTGGGTGCCAACTACCGTTTGACTCGGGACCTGGCGATCTTTGGTCGCTACAGCAGCGGTGCATCTTTCCCCACAGACAGACTGGCATTCTTTGCGCCTGCCAACCAGGTCAATGGCGTGGCGGAAATTCCGCTGAACGAGGTGGATCAGCTGGAGCTTGGCACCAAATGGCGTAGCGGAGGCTTGAGTTTATTCGCGACCGCCTTCATGGCTAAAACCAAAGAAAGCAACACCGACTTCACGGCATCGCCTATTCGCAACGTCTCCACCGAGTACGAAGCGAAGGGCGTTGAGCTCGAAGGGTCTTACACATCGGGTGGCTTCTCCTTGGGGGCAGGCGTCACGTTGACCGATGCGGAGGTCACTGACTCTTCCAATGCCGCCATCGTCGGCAAGACGCCACGTCGACAAGCGCGTGTGATCTACCAGCTCACCCCGTCTTACCGGTTTGGCGACTTCTCCATCGGCGCCAGCGTCATTGGCACAACCAAGTCCAAGGACGACGGCCCTGCGGGCAGTGTGAGTGTGGAGTTGCCTGGCTACACCGTGGTCAATGCGTTTGCCACCTACCAAATTGGCAAAGGTGCGTCCCTGGCTTTGGGCGTGAACAACCTGTTCAATACGCTGGCCTACACCGAAACCAACGATGGGCGTCAGGCTGCTCGGGCATTGAATGGCCGCATGGTCAAGGCCACCTTGGCTTACGCGTTCTAAGGTCTGTTGGACAAGGGCGGCGAAAGTCGCCGCCCTGTGATTTGTTTCCTAGGGTGCACCACGAAGCTTGAGACGCACGGGTGCCTTGGCCAGCTCGTTCTGGCTCAAGGCGGGGCAGATGAGTGCCTTGTCGGTTCCGCCTTTCTTTTTTTGCAGTGGATGTGGATTGCAACACTGCCGCATGTTTTTACTTTCAAATGAACTTCAGTCAACAAGAGCAAACGCTGGGCAAACGTTTTGGTGGGTTGGCCATCGTCATCTTGCTGCACGTGGTGGTGCTCTACGCATTGGTCAGCGGTCTGGCCAAACGCGTTGTCGAGGTGGTGCGCGCGCCCATCGAAACCAAGGTGATCGAAGAGGTCAAAGCGCCTCCGCCACCACCAGAGGTCGTGGTGCCGCCGCCGCCCAAACTCGAGGCGCCTCCGCCCCCATTCATCCCACCGCCGGAGGTGCAAATTGCCGCCCCGCCGCCGGTTCAACCCACCATCACCGCCAGCACCCCGACGCCTCCGGCCGTCGTGGAGATCGCCCCCGCTGCCCCCCCTGTGGTGGCAGCACCGGCCCCTCCAGCCCCGCCACCGCCTAAACCAGTGGTTGCGAGCATCGGTGTGGCATGCCAAAAACTGGTGGCCCCTGTCATGCCAACCCGCGCAGTGGAGGAAGGTATCAATGGGGCGGTCAAAGCGCGCATCACCATCAAGAATTCAAAGGTGATCAATGTAGAGATCGTCAGTGCCAGGCCGCGTGGCGTGTTTGATGCGGCCGTGCGCACAGCGATGATGAGGTACAGCTGCCAAACCGAAGGGGATCAGACCGTCACCGCCGAACAGGAATTCCAATTCAAATTGGACGAGTAAACACCAGGCATCTCCCCATCTGTTCATTTTTCACTTCATTTCAATTCACACCGCGACCGTCTCATTTCAGGAAATCCCCATGAGTTTCAAGCTTTCATCTTTTTTGCGTTCTGTCGTTGTATCCCTGGGGTTGGGTTGTGCGCTGGCCACGACCCCTGTCCAGGCTCAACAAGATCCAACCGCGCCTGCACCAGCCGTGTCAGCGATGGCGGCTTCGCCCACCACAACGCAAGAAACCATTGACAACCCCTACGGCCTGAAGGCCATGTGGGAGCACGGCGACTTTGTTTCCAAGGGCACGCTTTTCATCATGATCTTCATGAGCATGGGCAGTTGGTACATCCTCATTACCAAGTTGATGCAAAGCTTGAAACTCGCTCGTCAAGCCAAAGCGGCACGCTTGAAATTTTTTAAGGCGGCGAGTTTGCAAGAGGGTCTGAAGTCCCTTGACGACGGCAGTGCCTTCCGTTTCATTGCCCAGTCAGGCATCAACGCCCAAGAACACCATGAAGGCACCCTGACCGAGCACATCGACCGCAACACCTGGGTCACGATGAGCGTGGACAGGGCGGTGGGCGAGGTGCAATCCCGCCTGCAAGATGGCTTGGCCTTTTTGGCCACTGTGGGTTCAACAGCGCCTTTCATTGGGCTGTTTGGAACTGTCTGGGGCATCTACCACGCGCTGACCGCCATTGGCATTGCAGGGCAAGCCTCCATCGACAAGGTGGCCGGCCCTGTGGGTGAAGCCTTGATCATGACCGCCATTGGTTTGGCTGTGGCCGTGCCCGCGGTGTTGGGCTACAACTGGCTGGTACGCCGCAACAAAGTGGCACTGGATGGTGTGCGTGGGTTTGCAGCGGACCTGCATGGCGTGCTGATGGGCGCCAAGGCAGCCGCCGGCCCATCGGCTCGCTGAACGACTACCCCGCACGAGGACGTCGATCATGGGCATGAACGTGGGAAGCAACAGCGGCGACGATGAAGTCAATTCCACCATCAACACCACCCCCTTGGTGGACGTGATGCTGGTCTTGCTCATTATTTTCCTCATCACGATTCCGGTGGTCACACAAAGCATCGCCATGTCGCTGCCAAAAGAGACCAACCTGGCCCGCCAGACCCGGCCCGAAAACATTGAAATTTCGGTCAGCAAAGAAGGCGATGTGTACTGGAATGCCCAAGCTGTGGCGGACAACGCCGCCCTGGTTGAAAAACTCAAAGCTGTGGCGGTGTTGAACCCCCAGCCCGAGGTCCACATCCGAGGCGATGAAAAAGCCCGGTACGAATCGATCGGTCGTGTGGTCCTGGCCTGCCAGCGTGCGGGCATCTTGAAAATCAGTTTCGTGACCGAACCACCCGCCAAGGGTTGATCGGTCGGCCGTGCGTTACCAACCAGACACAACACCATGGGAATGAACATAAGCACCGGTGGCTCCGATGAGCCTGAGGTGATGATTGAAATGAACACCACGCCGCTGATCGACGTGATGCTGGTGCTCATCATCATGTTCATCATCACGATCCCGGTGCAATTGCACTCTGTGAACCTGAACATGCCCTCAGGGGCACCACCACCTGCCATGACGGAAAAACCTGTGGTCGTCACCATCGACATCGACTTTGATGGCACCGTCCTTTGGAATGGAGAAGCGGTGGGTGACCGGGCTACGCTGGAAGCACGCCTGCAGCAAGTGGCATCACAACCCAATCAACCAGAGGTGCATTTGCGGCCCAACAAACTGGTCGAGTACAGCGTCGTGGCCATGGTGATGGCCAGCGCCCAGCGATTGGGCGTGACCAAACTCGGCATGGTGGGCAATGAGCAGTTTTTGAAATGACAGATACACCAAAGCCGACCCCCACACGCCAGGTTGAAGTCGCCGTTTTGGGCGAGGCACTGGTGGACATCTTTGACGACCGTTCTGTTCTCGGTGGCGCGCCTTTTAATGTCGCTCGCAACCTGGCGGCTCTGGGATGCAAGCCGCACTTTTTCTCTCGGGTGGGCGCGGACGAGCTGGGCGTCTGCATTCAGGCCGAATGCCGGCGATTCGGCATCTCGATTCGCCATTTGCAGGTGGACCCGGTCAATGCCACCGGCGCCGTCAAAGTGAGCATGCGGGGGCATGAGCACCGCTTTGAGATCTTGCCGGACCGTGCATGGGATCACCTGGACGGTGAACGGGTGGTGTCCGAGTTGTTGAAGTTGACGCCGCAGTGGGTTTACTTCGGAACCCTGGCTCAGCGCAGCCCCACTTCACGACAAGCCATTCGCGAAGGTGTGAACGCCACCTGGGCCAGCAGCTTTTTAGACCTGAACCTGCGTGCCGGCGCTGACGAAGCGTCTTTGGTGGCGGCTTCAATGCAACTGGCGGACGTGGTCAAAGTGAACGAAGAGGAGTTACAGCGCCTGTTGAGCTGGTTTTCCAATGAGACGAGCGCCGACTTTGCATCGCAAGATCACACACGACAAGTTTTGGCGCTGCTTGATCGATTTGACGTGCTGCGGCTGGTTGTCACGCGAGGCTTGGCGGGTTATGTCGTCTATGAACGCGGGCTTGGCCTCACCCACCAAGGCGCAGCCAATGCGGTTGCGGTGCAAGACACGGTGGGCGCGGGAGATGCGTTTTCTTCCGTCTTGATCCTCGGTGCGGTGCGGGCCTGGCCGCTTGAAGTGACGTTGCAGCGTGCCACTGACTTTGCCAGTGCGGTGTGCACCCTGCCCGGGGCCGTCAGCACCGACTTGTCGTGGTACCACCCGTGGGCTCAGCTGTGGAATGCCAGGGATGCACAAAAAAGCGGTGAACAACATGAATCGGTTTGAGATGCTGTCCTTCACGCGCCGGTTGAACCGGCTTGCTGCACGTGGCTTGGCAGTCTTTCTGCTGTGCGTTGGCACGTCGGTCCTGGCACAGGCCGATGGCCTGCGACCCGAGGTCGGCAAGCCGCTGCAAGCCGCGCAAGAGCTGATCAAATCACAGCGCTTCAAAGAAGCCCTCGTCAAGGTTCGTGATGCCGATGCGGTCAGTGGCAAAACGACAGCCGAGGCTGACCTGGTGGAGCGCATGCGACTGGCCGCAGCCTCGGGTTTGGGCGATGTGGACATGGCCAGCCGATCTTTCGAGGCCTTGCAGGCGACGGGCCGATTGGCAGCTGCGGAGAAGTTACGCATGCTGGAGTCCTTGGCCGTCGGCGCCTACCGTGCGAAAGACTATGGCCGCGCGCTGAGCTTTGGACAGCGTTATGTCAAAGAGGGCGGCAGCAACCCCTCTGTTCGTGCGGTGTTGATTCAAAGCCAGTACTTGACCGGGGATTTCGCGGGCACGGTGCGCGAGCTGCAACAAGAGGTGCAGGCCACCGAAAAAGCCGGTGGTGTCCCCACGGAGGAACGGCTCAACCTGTTGCTCAGCGCTGCCCAGCGTTTGAACGATCCCAACGCACTCGTGCTGGCCCTGGAGAAGCTCGTCACCCACCACCCGCGAAAAACCTACTGGGCTGATCTGATCACACGCGTACAGCGAAAACCCAGTTATTCAGATCGTTTTGCGCTGGACGCTTACCGTTTGCAACTGGCCACTGGCGGTATGGCCAGCGCCAACGATTTCATGGAAATGGCGCAACTGGCCGTGCAAGCGGGAGTCCCCTCCGAAGCCCTCAAGGTGGTCGAGCGTGGGTTTTCAGAACGAATTCTGGGCGTGGGCGATCAAGCACAGCGACACCAACGCTTGCGGGACCTGGTAATCAAACGCGCCAAAGAGGCCCAGGAATCAGCGCCAGCGAATGAGGCGCAAGCGGTTGCGGAGAAAGAGGGCGACGGTTTGGTGAACTTGGGTTTGAATCTGGTGTTTGCTGGCCAGTCTGAAAAAGGCCTGTCGTTGATAGGCCAGGGCCTGAAAAAGCCCAAACTCAAACGCCCCGAGGACGCCAAACTTCACGAGGCTGTTGCGCTGCTGGCATCCGGTGATGTGGCTGCTGCGCAGTCCAAATTCAAAGGCGTCGGTGGCGACAACGGGTCGGCAGACCTGGCCCGACTGTGGCTCTTGCACCTGCGTCGAAAAAACTAAAAAGTGACGGCCCCACCCTTGACGCCACCGTCATTCACCGAGACCCACCATGACCAAACCCCACCTGTCTTTCTGGCAGATCGTCAACATGAATGTCGGTTTTTTCGGCATTCAGTTCAGCTTTGGGCTGCAGCAAAGCAACATGAGCCCGATCTACCAGTACCTGGGCGCCAATGAGGCCAGCCTGCCGCTGCTGTGGCTGGCAGGGCCGATGACGGGTTTGCTGGTCCAGCCCATCGTGGGGGCGATGAGCGACCGCACCACCTCGCGCTGGGGACGACGCACGCCCTATTTTCTGATCGGCGCCATCTTGTGCAGCCTGGGCCTGCTGGTCATGCCCTTCAGCCCAGCGCTTTGGTTTGCGGCGGGTTTGTTGTGGATTTTGGATGCCGCCAACAACGTGACCATGGAGCCTTATCGGGCCTATGTCAGCGACCGCTTGAACCAGGACCAGCATTCTTTGGGCTTTCTCACCCAAAGTGCCTTCACCGGTCTTGCACAAACGCTGGCGTATTTGGCGCCCACGATTTTTGTTTTGCTGGGCATGAACAAAGATGCGGTGGGCAGCAACCACATTCCGCAAATCACCATCGCCGCTTTCATGGTGGGGGCCTTGCTCTCGTTCACCACCGTGTATTGGTCCATACGCAAGGTACCTGAGTTGCCGGTCGACCCTGCGGAGCTGGCCGCCATGAAAGCCAAACCCAGGGGGGTGGTGGCGACGCTGGCTGAAATCTGGGATGCCGCCAAAACCATGCCGCCCACCATGCGCCGCCTGTGGTGGATGGCGCTCTTTCAGTGGTACGGAATGATGTGCTATTGGATTTACATCGTGCCGTGCTTGGCCAAAACGGTGTTTGCCACCAGCGATCCCACGTCCGAGGGCTTTCGCGATGCCGGTTTGCTCAACGGCCAGATTGGCGGCTTCTATAACTTTGTCGCCTTCATCGCTGCATTTGCGATGGTGCCGGTGGTGCGTCGCATCGGTCCCAAGCCCATGCATGCGCTGTGTTTGGTGGCCGCCAGCATCGGCATGTGGTGCATCCCCATGATTCAGAACCAGGCGCTGCTCTTCTTGCCCATGTTGGGCGTGGGCCTGGCGTGGGCCAGCATCATGGGCAACCCCTATGTGATGTTGGCCGGCAGCATTCCGCCTGAGCGTGCAGGGGTGTACATGGGGATATTCAACATGTTCATCGTCATCCCCATGTTGATTCAAGGCGTGACCCTGCCGCTTTTTTACAAAAGCCTGCTCGGTGGTCAACCGGACAACGTCATCCGTTTGGCCGCAGTGTTGCTGCTGTGTGCGGCGGTGGCGGTGCTGTTTGTGAAAGCGACGCCGGCGCCAGCACGTTTCGCGTCCCGAACCTGAACCCGATACACCGGTCCCTCTTCCCGCCTCTGCACTGACCGATCTGTTCCCGAACCAACATGAAGAACCAAGTTCAACTCATCACTTACGTCGACCGTCTGGGTGGCGGTGGACTGCAAACATTGCGCAGTTTGCTGCGTGAATACTTTCCCCGGGCGTTTTCGGGTTTGCATCTGTTGCCTTTTTACTTTCCGATTGACGGGGCTGACGCGGGTTTTGACCCAATCGACCATTTGCGTGTGGATCCACGCCTGGGGCATTGGGACGACGTCACCTCGCTGTCGCACGACTGGGAGCTGATGGCCGACGTGATCGTCAACCACATGTCATGTGATTCGCCGCAATTCAAAGACTTCTCCGCGAACGGTGACCAGTCAAACCACAAAGGGCTCTTCCTCACTTTTTCATCTGTATTTCCACAAGGTGCGAGCGAAAAGGACCTGCTGGCGTTGTACCGGCCCCGGCCTGGCCTGCCTTTGACGGCCACCACCTTGGCCAACGGCGAGCGGCGTCTGTTGTGGACCACCTTCACGCCACAGCAAGTCGACATTGATGTATTGCATCCGCAAGGACAAGCCTATTTGCAAGCCATCCTGAAATTGTTGTCGGCCAGCGGCGTCAAGATGATCCGCCTGGATGCCGTGGGATATGCCATCAAAAAAGCCGGCGCCAGTGGCTTCATGATGCCCGAGACCTTCGCGTTCATCGAGGCGTTTTCTGGTTTGGCGCGCTCATTGAACTTGCAGGTGCTGGTCGAAATTCATTCGCACTACCAAAAACAAATTGAAATCGCTAAACAGGTGGACTGGGTGTATGACTTCGCCTTGCCTCCCTTGGTGCTGCATGCTTTCTTCTACAAAACGGCGCGCTACCTCAAAGAGTGGGTTCGGATCAGGCCCCACAACGCCTTGAACGTACTCGATACCCATGACGGTATTGGCATCATCGACATTGGTGCTGATGCGACAGACCGCACGGCCAGGCCTGGCCTCGTACCACCGGCCGAATTGGACGAGATGGTGGAGATCATTCATCGCAACAGCCACGGACAAAGTCGTGAAGCGACCGGTGCTGCAGCGTCCAACCTGGATCTCTACCAAGTCAATTGCACCTTCTACGATGCCTTGGCAAGAAACGATCAACAGTATTTGCTGGCGCGGGCGATCCAGTTCTTCATGCCTGGCATTCCTCAGGTGTACTACGTTGGTTTGCTGGTGGGTCACAACGACATCGATTTGCTGCGCCGCACGCGGGTCGGCCGGGACATCAACCGGCACTACTACACGCCCGAGGACATCGAGCAGCAGTTGAAAAGGCCGGTGGTTCAGGCATTGATCGAACTCATCGAACTCAGGAACCAACACCCCGCCTTTGGTGGCGAGTTCAGCATGGGTAGCGGTGAGCCCGATGAACTCCGGCTGACGTGGACACGAGGTCAGCAGCAAGCGCAATTGACGATCAATTTTCAAACGCTTGCCAACGAGTTGCGCGTCACCACCGACTCAGGTTGGAAACGTTACTCATACTGACGGTGCTCATATGGCCTTGACCATACTGCGGCAGCAAATTGCCCCTGCGCCTAGCCCAGCGCGGTTTGGCATACCGGCGCAGGGGCAATTTACTGACACAGTAAGACTAGCCCAGATATTTCACCAGGGACACGTCCGAGTGGGCTGTGATGCGGTGCGCTGGCAAGGCGAGACGACGCTGCGGGCTCGTGCCCGCGAGAAGGAACAACGCCGCCAGCATGCCGCAGCGCGGCTCAATCGGGCGTGTAGCGCTTGGTACAAATTGGATTTGGCATTCGAAGCGAAGAAAGTGAGCATTCATGCGGTGTTGCGGGGCATAAGAGAGCGACCTGGTGAAATATCCGGGCTAGGCACCAGGTGCATGCTCGCCCAACGGCGTGTGGCGCAAGAAGTCGCTCGGATCTTGCTTTGGCTTTTCGTGTTTGGCGCCCATTGGACCGTGGCGCTGGCGCAAAGCGACATGCACCGGGCTGTGACCGATGGCGCCTACGAAATGTTCAGAAAGAAGGTGGAAAAAGACAAAGCGGCCAGCGATTCGGCCGTGCGGCCGGCCATCGCCAATGGAGTGGCCAAAGCCCAGGGGTTGCTGAAGGGAAAGCGATTTCAGGAGTCCTTGGCACAGGTCGCCCTTCTTGATGGCGTGCCGAACAAGTCGGAAGAAGAAACAGAGTTGCTGGAGAGTACCCGGGGTACCGCGGCCGTGGGCCTCGGTGACACGGACCTCGCCGTTCGGTCGTTTTCTGTGTTGATGGGCTTGCCCAGCCTGCCCGCACAGTTCAAACAAGCCACTGCGCAAACATTGGCCAACCTGATGTGGCAGAACAAGCGCTACCCCGAGTCCGCTGCTTGGGTTGAGCGTTACTTCGCCGAGGGCGGAAGTGATCCTGCTTTGCGTGTGCTGCTGGCGAAGTCTTTTTACCTTGCGGCGCTGTACGACAAAGCGGCAGCTGCCATGCAAGCGGTGGTGCAGCAGGCGGACGAAGCGGGTCAGTCGGTTCCGAAGGACCAACTGGAGATGCTGGCCAGCAGCCATGCACAGACCAAGAATGAGCGTGGTTATGTAGAGGCGCTTGAGCGTTTGGTCCGGGCCTATCCAACACCGGCCTATTGGGCAGACCTGTTGGCACGCGAGGTGAACCGCGCTGATTTTGACGATCGGCTGCGATGGAGTGCCTATGAGTTGCAAGTTGCAACCCAGTCCATGGCGAAAGAAGATCACTTCTACATGGCAGAACTCGCTGCTCAGCAAGGGTATTGGGTCATTGCGAGGAACATCCTGGCTCGTCATCCTTTGGTACGCACCGACCACGATGCGACTTTCCTCGCGGAGTACGACCGAATGCAGAGGGTCGCCCAAAGCCGAGCTCCCAAAATGCTTGAAGAGCTTTCACAGCTTCAGACACAGGCGGTCGCTGCCGGCGATGGCGTCAGGCTTTTTCGGGTTGGCGCCACACGGATCGAGTTGGGCGATACCGAGCAGGGCCTGGCTTTGATGGAGCGCGCCGTGAAGATGGGCGGTGCAAGCGCGGGCGACGAATACGCACTTCGACTGGCGGCCGCCTATGCTTTTGCGAACCAACGTGAACGCGCTTTGGCGGTGTTGAAGCGGGTGCGTGAGAACAGCACGGCTGCTCATCTGGCACGTTTGTGGGCGATGTTTCTGAGGCCACAGACAACGGCTGCTCCTTGATGTCGCTTCCAAGCGTTGAACCTCGCGGTGGCGTTTGGCTCGGGCCGCCGCGACGCGGTGCTGTGTGTTGTCTCGTCTGCTGAGACGCAGAAGGCATTCACTCTTCCGCCCGGAAAACCAGCATCACCGTGACGGTGACCGGATCGCTGATGGGCTCAAAGCGCCAGCGACGCAGCGCGGTCTGTATTGCAGCCGCCAGGCCTGTTGGGGCGTCCGCCTGGACCTCCACACGGTAGACGAGACCGTCTGGGTCGATGCCCAACCGGACACGGACTTCGGTGTCTTTGAGAATTTGACTCTGCACTCTTTCCGGCAACACCGGGTCCACCTTGTGAATCAGAAGCAGCCTGGGCGTTTGGCGATCGCGCTGACTGGTTTGGGCGGCGGACTCTGTTTGCAGCGGGGCGAGGCTTGTGATGGGCTGCTTATCAGTGGACGCAGCCGCACCATCGGCAGGTGCGGCTGCAGGGGTGACGGCGGATGATGCCGTCAACGACAGCTCCGCTGGAGCAGGATCCTGTGGGGATGAAGGCGGCTTGGGTGGTGCCGTGACGACGGTGGGCTTGGTGAAGGACTTGCTGGGGTCTGGTCCAGGGCGCTTGGCGGCGACCGCTGGGGTGGCTGCCTCGGGCGTTCGCGCTCCGCGTTTGGCCGTCGCCGCTTCCACGATGATCCGCATGGGGTTGTCTGCCTCGCGCCGCGCTCGGTCGTTGGGCTCGCGTTGCAGCGGATTGCCATGAACAGGCTCCACCATCCACCCACACAACACCATGATCACCAGTCGTTTCAATGCACCAGGGCGTGGTGTGTTGTTCATGGTTGGCGGTCGATGAGAGGACAATAAATGCAATCGATTGCATTTATTGTCGAGCGTGTGCCTCATGGCGGCTACAGGTGAATTCCCTCAGCGATCACCGCAGCGGGCGGCACCCCTGCGGTGTCGAAAACGAGCAATCAGCATGTTGGTTTGACTGATGCATCAAAAGACTGTTCGCGCATGGGTCGCTGCGCATGCCAGCTGCCTGCGGCTTGAAAACGAAGTTTTGATAAAGCCCTGCTTCGCCCTCGCCAGCGCACCGAATCACCGTCCACTCGGGTGTGTCCCAGGTGAAATATCCGGGCTGGCAATCAGGTCAGATCATCAATCACGGCCTTCAAGGCGCGTTGAGACAGCCTTTGTTCCTCCAGCGGTAGCAGCAATTTTTCGCCGCTGAGCCGCTCCAGTGCTGCTTGCGTGATGGAGTGGGTGCGGCCCGGCGCTTCGCCAGCAAACAAGAAGTAGCCGCCTTTGGGGCTGCGCCACAGCAGTTGCACGCGGCTCCAGCGCCCACGCAAAAAAATCTTGGCGCGGTGCCCCGCTTGCATGGCGTCAACCGAGGATGAGAAGTCACTGTCCGCGCCTGGGGGGTGGGTCTCCAGCAGTTCAGCGGGCACGGTGTCCATGGACGACAACTCGATCAGCGAATCTGCAAAAGAAGGCCCCAGTTGTTCGGTGGGCGCGGGTTCGTCGCGCATCATCTGAACGATTTGTTCGGGTGTGGCCGTGGCGGCCGACGTGGGGGCCAGGCCCACCACACCGCCGCCGCCGCTCTTGTGGCCGGGTCGAAGTGCCTCGGTGTGCAAAGTCATGAGTTCGTTCATGATTTGCTCTTGTTCAGCCTCGGGAACGGTAACCAAACTCATGCCCGTGCGCAGTCGGTGCAGCAAGGTGGGCAGCAGGTGCAACAGGCGTTGTCGACTTTGTGGATGGTCTGGTGGGTTCAAACTCCAGAGTAAATCGTCCACGGCTCTCATGTAGGAGAGCGTGGTTTCCGACTTCTCACCATGGCGCAAGATGGCGTGGGCCAACACCCGTGCCCATTCACCGGAGACAAACCGCCGCACCCCGGGAGTCACCCGCAGAGGCACCATTTGATCCACCAAACGCTGAGAAATCTGGCGCTGCAGGATGTCGCGCCTTTCGACCAGCAGCAACTCGTCCACATGACTTTGTGCCGCCGCCAGTTCAGTCTCACGGGCGCTTTGAAGGTGGCTGGAGAGCCGGGTGAGTGCGCGCCGATACAGCCACATGTCATGTGTGGCACTGCTGGCGATTTCTTGTACCAAATCCTCCACAAAAACCTGCAGCGCAGCCAGACGAGGGTCACGGGGATGAAAGTACAGCGCAAAAGCTTCGCTGAGTTGGTCCATGAACAGCCAGACCGCATGTTGATGGTCGGCCAGCATGTGGGGATCATCGAGTGCGACCTGTAAGGCCGACGATTGAAGTTTGGTCAGCAGGGGGCGGCAGGCCGCATGAACCTGGGTATCGGACAGCACCACATCAAAAAACCGGGCCATCAGCTCGATGATCTGCTGATCGCTGCGATCGGCAGTGGCCGCAGTCAGGGCCTGCAGGTGGTCACGTAAACGCGGGGCTGACAGCTCACTGCCTGTGCCGCCCCCGGCGCCCTGTGCAGGCAACTGGGACAGCAGCTTTTCCAGACGCAGCAAAGTCTGTACAAACTCGGGGCCGGGTGTGAATCCTGAGCGCGGCAGGTCGGGCAGTCCTAACTCGTTGCCGGAGGGCGTATTGCCTTTGCCCTGCTGCCGTCGTTGGTTCAGTTGCTCTCGAGCTGAATCCAAAGTGGCGGGCACTTCGGGCAAGCTGGGCAGCGCTGCTTCCAGGGAGCCGCTTGAGCCCACACCACTTTTGGGTGGTGAACGGCTTGCGCCCGTGCTGCTGGCCGTGAGCACCACCGTGCGGTACATGCCCGGCGTGATGCCCATGGCTTCAATGCGGCTTGAGGCAGCCGCCCAGGCTTTCTTGAGCAATCCCGATGCCACGCCGGAAGCCAAACGAAGAAAAATGCTGCGCTGGACCGGGGCCGAGGTGACGGCGCAAGCGCCGTGCCACAGCGCGCGGGCATAAAAAACCGGGCGAAACGGGTTGGACTCCGGCGTGACATGTTGTTGGCCGTTGAGCGTGGAAGTGAACGACTGCAGTTCCCGCAACTCCCACTCGGCGGTGCTGTCGATGAGCAAGGCCGCACGCGAAATTTCAATGTCGGCCTCCACTTGACCCTCGTCCATCAGGGTCAGGGCACCGCCAAAATCACCAAAATCAACGCTGGATGGGTTGTGGGCACCGCTGTGGCGCTCTTGCAAATCATTGCGTACCAGCTGAGTGAGGGTGTCGACAAAACCGTCGCGCAGCAAACCGTGGCGCTGGCGCAGGTGGTCGATCAATTCAAAGTAGTGCTGTCGCTCCTGGGGTGAGAGCATGCCCTCGCGCGGCTGGCGCAGTTGTTCAATCGTGCCCGTGGCAATGGCGTCGATCAAGGCGCTGCTGCGCGACAACTCGTCGTCAACAAACCGTTGGAACTGCGGTGCAATTGCGGGGTGAGCTGGCATGTGAGCGCTCAATTCAAGTGAGACTGAGTCATTATGTCCGCCATGGCGGGTTCTTGCGACCCGGTAATCTCCTGACTTCGCTCATTCGTCACGACACCATGAATTCTGTTGTTTCATCCCCCACCTCTGTTGCTTTAACGGCCCATGACACCGTGGTGCTGGTGGCCCACCCGGACCTGGCGCACTCCCGCGCCAACAAGACCTTGATGCGTGCGGCCGCGGCCCTGGGAAACCGGGTTCTGGTCCGTGACCTCTATGCCCTGTACCCCGATTATTTGATCGACGTGGCGGCCGAGCAGCGCCTGATGGCCCAGGCCAAATTGGTGGTTTGGCAGCACCCCATCCACTGGTACCACATGCCAGCCTTGATGAAACTCTGGGTGGACGAGGTGCTGACGTTTGGTTGGGCTTACGGACCCGGTGGGCAAGCGCTCAAAGGCAAAGACCTGTGGTTGGTGGCCAGCACTGGCGGCCCCGAAGATTCCTACGCTCCCAGCAGCTACAACCGCTATTTCTTCGACGCCTTCTTGCCGCCTTACGACCAGACTGCCGCTTTGTGCGGCATGCGTTTTTTGCCGCCCATGGTGTTGCACGGCGCGCAGCGCGCCAGCGACGCGGACATTGATCAAACCGCCCAGCGCTACGCCCAGCAACTGAGCAGCTATCCGGACTGGCCCGAGTTGTCCGACTTGCCCAGCTGCGTGAGCTGTGAAGTGCCTTTGAGCGCACGGCCTCCGGCAGAAACCGAAGGCAGGGCCGCCTGATGGAGCATTCCTCGTGGTTGATCACCAGCCTGATTTATCTGGCTGCAGCGGTTTTGGCCGTGCCCTTGGCCAAGGCCTTGGGCCTGGGGGCCATCATCGGTTACCTGGCGGCGGGCATCGCCATCGGTCCTTGGGGAATCCAGCTCGTCACTGACCCGGAACAAATGCTGCACTTTGCCGAGTTCGGTGTGGTGCTCATGTTGTTTTTGGTGGGCTTGGAGCTGGAGCCTCGCCGACTGTGGGCGCTGCGTAAACCCATCTTTGGCTGGGGCAGTGTGCAGTTGTTCGGCTCGGCGGTGCTGATGGGCTTGATCGCTGTGGCCTGGGGCTTGGACTGGCGTCTGGCCCTGGCCGCCGCGTTGGGTTTGGCCATGTCGTCCACCGCCATCGGGCTGGGCGTGCTGAACGAACGCAACCTGATGGCCACGTCATCCGGACAAAGCGTGCTCAGCGTAGCGTTGCTGCAAGACGTGGCGGCCATTCCCATCCTGGCCTTGTTGCCGCTGTTGGCGGTCAGCGATGTGCAGGCCAGCGGAGGCGGTTGGTGGGGTGCGGCCAAAGCGCTGGCCGTGATCGTGGCGATCGTCTTGGGCGGGCGTTTGTTGTTGCGCCCCGCTCTGCGATGGATAGCCCGCAGCGACACCCCTGAAATTTTCACTGCCGCCGCGCTGTTGCTGGTGGTGGCCACCGCCGCCCTGATGCAAAGCGTGGGTTTGTCAATGGCACTCGGAGCCTTTTTGGCCGGCGTGTTGCTGGCTGAAAGTGAATACCGCCGCGAGCTGGAGACCGACATCGAGCCCTTCAAGGGTCTTTTGCTCGGCCTCTTTTTCATCGCGGTGGGCATGAGCATTGACTTTGTGGTGGTAATGCAGCATCCGCTGTGGATCGCTTTGGTCGTGGTTGGCTTTTTGATGCTCAAAGGCGCCGTGCTGTGGGGCATGGCGGCTTGCATGAAGCTGCCCCAGCCCGAGCGTCCGGTGTTTGTGCTGCTTCTGGCGCAGGGCGGTGAGTTTGGTTTCGTGGTGTTCCAGACGGCCACCCAAGCCCAGGTGATCAACGGCGCAGCGGCTTCGTTCCTGGTGGCGGCTGTGGCTTTGTCCATGTTGCTCACACCCCTGCTGCTGGTGTTGGCGGACCGCTGGTGGATTCCGCGCCTGAGCGGCTCAGGTGGGCCCGCCATGAAGGAAATCGACGAACCGCAAAACAACGCCGTCATCATCGCGGGCTTCGGCCGCTATGGCCAGATCGTGGGCCGCCTGCTTTATGCCAATGGCATCACACCCACCGTGCTTGACCACGATGCCGAAGCCATCGAAGCGCTGCGCAAATGGGGCTGGCGTGTTTTTTACGGCGACGCCACACGCCTGGACCTGATGCGCACCGCCGGTGCAGCCCAAGCGCGCGTGCTGGTGCTGGCGATCGACGATGTCAAGCAAAGTGTGGAGGTGGCCAAACTCGCCCGTGAGCACTTTCCCCGCCTGCAGATCGTCGCCCGTGCGCGTAACGTCCAGCACTACTTTGAGTTACGCGAACAAGGCGTCACCTGCATTGAGCGTGAAACCTTGGACGCCGCGCTGATGACGGGCCGCAGCGCGCTCGAAGCGCTTGGTTGGGAGCGCCACGCTGCCCGCAACCTGGCCATGCGGTTTCGTCGCCACACGATTGAACAACTCGACCTGATGGCACCACACCGGCAAGACGAAGCGCGTCTGATCGCCGCGGTGAAACAGGGGCGGCAGCAGTTGGAGAGTTTGTTTGCACAGGAGCGGGAGGCGCTGGCCAAGAGGCGGCACCGCGCCGGCTGGGAGGGACAAGACGATGGTTCTCAGTGAGCAGCCTGTGCACCGCGTGCGTGATGGCCAGTGTGTTTTGATGCGAATCAAACGGACCGGTTGTACCGCTTGGACCCGCCCCCATCACACAGTGCAGTTGGCCATGTGATCTGTCTGCATCAAGCCCGCAACGACCGCGACAACAAAATCACCGGCAGCAAGCCCACCGCCACGATGGCCAGTGATGGCAAGGCGGCTTCGGCCAAACGTTCATCGCGGGCCAGTTGGTAGGCGACGACGGCCAGCGTGTCGCTGTTGAAGGGGCGTAATACCAACGTGGCAGGCAGCTCCTTCATCACGTCCACAAAAACGAGCAGTGCGGCTGACAGGCTGGCACGTTTGAGAAGGGGAAGGTGAATGGCCCAAAAGAGCCGAGGCCGGGAACAACCCAACATGCGCGCGGTTTCATCGAGTGAAGGTGACAAGCGTGCATAACCCGCTTCCACCGACTGCTGCGCGACTGCACCAAAACGCACTAAATAAGCGTACATGACGCCGAACAAGGTGCCAGTGACCAAGGCGGATGCCCCCAGTTGCGGCCAGTGGCTTTGCAACCACCCCACGGCCCACAAAATGCCCACCGCGATCACCGCGCCAGGAATCGCATAACCCAAACCCACCACCCGCGCTGCCCAGCGCAGTGGCAACCCCGAGATCCAGGTGCGGTGGGTCGATCCTTCGGCGCGCTGCAGGAAGGACAGGCACAGCGCCAAGGATGTGGCCAAAACGGCGGCGGTGGCGGCCAAGGTGAAGCTGGTCCACGCCCATGAAACAAACCGATCCCATGGCAGGCCCAGCTCTGCGGCATGGGCTTCAAGCCATACCAGCCGCAGCAGCACAGCCACGGGCAGGACAAAGCCCAGAACCACGGGCAGGGCGCATAAAAAAATGGCGAAGCAGGCGCCGGCACCATGCAGAACGACAGGCTGTGAATCCAGGCTGTTGCCCTGGCCTGCGGCAGTCTGGCTGCGCTGAGTGGCAAAGCGTAAACGCCGCTGGGCCCGGTGCTCCAGCCACAACAACAAGGCCACCACCACCAGCAGCACTGATGCCAGTTGAGCGGCGGCATCGCGGTCGTTCATCACGAGCCAGGCCTTGTAGATGCCAGTGGTGAAGGTCTGCAGCCCAAAGTAAGACCCCACGCCGTAGTCTGCCAAGGTTTCCATCAGCGCCAGCGCTACGCCGGCCATGATCGCCGGTCGAGCCAAAGGCAATGCCACCTCGCGCACACGGCGCCAGGCGCCCGCACCGAGTAAACGCGCCGCTTCCATCAGCGCTACGCCGCGCTCGCTCAGGGCGGCCCGCGTGAGCAAATACACATAGGGGTAGAGACACAAAATGAACATCACTGCGGCGCCCCAGAGGCTGCGCACATCGGGCCACAAGGCGCCCTGCGCGCCGGTCAGCTCGCGCAAGCTGGTTTGCAGCGGGCCGCTGAACTGTAAAAAGTCGGTTGCGGCATAAGCCAGTACGTAGGCGGGCATGGCCAGTGGCAAAAGCAAAGCCCACTCGAAGAGCCGTCGACCAGGGAATTCTAATAAACAGACCATGGCTGCAGCACCCGCACCCAGCACGGTCACACCGATCGCCACCAACGCACTGAGCAGCAGTGAATTCAAAGCATAGTGAGGTAGCACCGTGTCAATTTGGTGTTGCAAATTGGCCCAGCTGTCAGCATCCAGGGCCAGCCATGACACCAGCACCCCCAGGACAGGCAAAGCCAAGAGGCCACACAGCAGTGTGATGAAACGGGTCATGGGGCTAGTGTCCTGTCGCAAAAATACGTTGCAATGAAACCGTGTCTTTGGGCCCGATGCGGCGTTGCAAATCCGCGCGATACCACGGGGTATCGCTGTGGTTTGCGCCTTGCCTGGGCCCCAAAGCCGACGCTTTCATCTT
>Ga0315907_10000102_pt1 | contig 117400 bp, 94 predicted proteins | sample LakEriMetagenome_3_FD_203525 | JGI IMG/M metagenome (GOLD analysis project Ga0315907, IMG submission 203525) | Freshwater fungal communities from buoy surface, Lake Erie, Ohio, United States - Buoy 12 MA123 | ecosystem: Environmental > Aquatic > Freshwater > Lake > Lake biofilm | place: USA...
GAAGTAATTGTCAAATTACCATTTACATCAACAGTACTTGCAGCTAAAGTCTTCGTTGACCCAGCTCCTTCAATAAAAAGATTACCATAACCTCCAGGAACAGCTGTTACTGATTGAGTTGTTCCATTGTAATAAGTATTACTTGTTGAACTAATTGAATAATTAGAATAAGATGCAGGAAAGTCTCCTGTACCACCAATTTTTAGAGTTGAACCTGCAGCCATTGTAAATGTACCACCTACAGATAACCTATCAATAACATCCCCCAAACTACCCAAATCAAAAGTAGAGGTTCCATTTATAGTAAAATCACCATCTCTAGGTTGAATTGTATTATAAGCACCTGCTAACGTAATTGTTGGATTATTCACACTTCCAATTGTGTAATTCTGAGTTACGAAATAACTCACATTATTTGTAGTAATTAATTGACTAGAAACTCCATCTAATGTAATATTAGGCTCATTCCCTGAGGAAGTCCATGCATCAGGCCCTAATGTAACATTACCGTTCATATTTAAAAATCCTGGAGTTGCATCAGCGTATACCGCCACATCTGAATTTCCTCCAGTATCATCTAAAAACGTATGTCTATTTACAGTTATTCCACAATTAGTAGTACCTAAATCTAAAACAACAAAAGAATTACTTCCTTTAGATTTAACATGTAAATTCCCAAGAATCGTTAATCTAGATGATACTACATCGAAATAAATAAATTGATCTTTTTTATTCATGTAAATATTCAAAGCACCAACTGTAATGTTTGCACTCAAGGTAATAGTCAAACTATTTGATGTACTTAATATTACACAGCTATCAGCTGAGGTTGGAAGGATATCACTTGACCAGTTTGCAGCAGTGTTAAAATCATTGGTACCTGCACCACCATCCCATGTTCTAGTAGCGGCAATAGAATCTACACTAAATAAACATGAAAATGAAGAGATAAGTAAAAAAACGAAAAGTATCCTTTTAATCATACAATGTAGTTTGTAATGTAGTAATGTGCAAAAGCGCCAAAAAAATCAGCTAAAAATTCACTTTACAAAAATATAGAATTAAAATAGATAAAAAAAAGAAAAGAAGCGCTCATTTTCAAATCATAACTAAGAATTAACATTCAGGGTAACTAAATGATAATTTCACAAAAAAAATGAGGAAAGTTCGTTAACTATCCTCATTTTTAAGCTTGCTAAATCATATGTATTAAAACTAGATATCTGATTCGTGAAATGAAATTTTAATTAAAAATAAATTGTTTATCTATATTTGCTATTACTACCTAACATTTTAATGAAAAGAAAATTGAATTTCTTTGATAAAACTTACACCAAACACTTGCCAAAAAACTAAATAATTCATAATCAGTTAGTTTTGTTTTACCAAACCTTAAATACATTCCATTTATAAAACAAATATCCATAAAATGGACTTTTTAAGTTAACATTAATATTCAGAAAAAAAAATGAGGAAAGTTCGTTAACTATCCTCATTTTTAAGCTTGCTAAATCATATGTATTAAAACTAGATATCTGCTTCGTGAAATGAAATTTTAATTAATAAAATAAATTGTTTATCTATATTTGCTATTACTACCTAACACTTTAATGAAAAGAAAAATGAATTTCTTCGATAAAGCTTATACCAAACACTTGCCAAAAAACTAAGCTATTAATTATCAGATGATTTTATTTTGGAACACTTTAAATAAATTCCAAAATTGAAAAAAAATTCCATTTTTTGGAATAACCTATTTTCTTCACAATACTCTATATTGATTTAGCTATTAAGAATTAAAAATGAAGAGGTCTTCTTGAAATCAATCACACACTAAAACAATCATTATCAATAGACATAATAAAAAAGCCAGTTTCCAAATTATGGAAACTGGCTTTTAAAAAGAATATTTATATTAAAATTTATAACTCACACCAATACTTGGAAGAATCGGGAATTGATAAATAATTTTAGATGTTATTCTATTTACATAGAAAATATTTCTTCTATTATAGACATTAGTAACACTGAAAATTGTTTCTAATACTGTTTTATTTTTGAAAACAAACTGTTTTTTAACTGTAATATCTAATCGGTGATAATACGGTAACCTCTGAGAGTTAAAATCACCCAATTGATTTGAAACAGAGCTTGGATTAGATGTTGTATAATCAGATGTAATTCCATTTTGAAATGTCTCCCCTTGATAAAAACCTGCATTCGGTGTAAAAGGTAATCCAGAACCTAAATTCCATCTAACATTTAATTCTGTTCCTTTTTTCTTTCCGAATGCGTAAGAAGTCACAATATTTATATTATGTCTTCTATCAAAAACTGGAAAGTATTCTTGAAAACCATCCCATCTCATTGATTTACCATAAGAATATACTCCCCAAATAAACAATCTTTTCTTATTGTACTTCAACAATAAATCAACACCATAAGATTTACCTGACTCGATGATAAAATCCTTTTTAAAAACATCTGGTTTTGTAGCAAACTCAATCGCTCCATCCTCATACATTTTATTCGTATTAATATTACTTAATTGAGGAAAAAACTTATAATACCCTTCCAAATTCATGCTCAAATGTTTTGTCAAATCATATTCAAACCCCATGATTGCATGCCAAGCATATTGCAAACCATTTTTCACATCCTTCTCTTTCCCCATTTGTGTAACAAACTTCCCTTGAACGTCAGATGGTGCAGAAAGTAAACTATTAAATAAATTCACAACATCTCTATCAGAAGAAGCAGATGTGAAATTTTGAGAGAAACGACCTCCAGAAAACTTCATTCTTAATTTCTCATTTGCATTATACTTTAATCCCAATCTTGGCTCTGGAGAGAACGTAGAATAAGAAACATAGTATTGAATTCTCATACTAGGCTGAATAACCCATCTATTTCGAATGATTTTACTACTCAAATAAGCTCCAATTCCTGAAGTGAAATTATCTAAACTTACAGTTTGTTTAAACTCATTCATTGTTACAAACTTCGTATTAAAACCACCAAAATTAAAACCGTATGTTACATCCGAACCATTTTTCAAGAAATGAACAAAATCAAATCCTAAATCAAAACCACCGATAGAACTAGATCTTGGCTCTTTTTGATCTTCAACAAAAATTGTACTGTAAGAACTACCATTTACATGTCCTTTAATTAAAGTTGATGAACTCGAAGGAACGATTTGAAAATTCATTCCACCACCAGATTGTTTGAAGTTAATATTTGCAATTCCATAATTTACGCTATCATTATTATGAAAACCGAAGAAATTAACTTTTGAACCTGTTCCTCCACTGTAAGTTACTTTACCATATACATCTGTAAAATTAAAAGGTAAACCATCACCTTCATTTACTTTTGGATATAATCTTTTCGCTGTTTGATCTAATAAACTTTGTTTTGCAGTTAACAAGAAAGATAAGGGACTATTTGAACCGTCTTTTTGTCTTTTAAAAGGTCCCTCTAAAACTATTTTTGCTAAAAAAGGGGAAACTGACAATTTACCTGCAAAGTCTTTTTTATTTCCATCTTTATAAGTGATATCCATGATTGAAGAAATACGTTCACCATATTTTGCATCAAAACCTCCTGTGTAGATGTCGACATTTTTTATTAATTCTGTTTCAAAAATAGAAAAGAAACCAATCGAGTGAAAAGGTTGATAAATAGTCATCCCATCTAACATTACTTTATTCTGAATTGGTGTTCCTCCTCTTACATACATCTGACCTCCTTGATCCCCAGTAGTTACAACTCCAGGAGTTACACTTATAGCTCCAACGATATCATTTTCAGAACCAATACTAGGAATTCTCTCAACAGCTTTTTTATCTAATTTTATTTGAGAAATATTCACTTCTGTCTTTTTCTTTTTGCTTTCAGCACTAATTACTGCCTCTTCAAGCTCTTTAACTGCAATTTCAGGTTTAGCTAAATCGTATCTCAAATTTGTAATTCCCGAAGCTGTTTTGATATCAATATTTTCGGTAATTGTAACGAAATTAGGATTCTCAATTTTAACAATATATTTCCCTATTTGAACTTTAGGTATTGTAAAGAAACCATTAACATCGGTCATTGCTCCAGCATAAATACTACTGTCTTTAGGATTTAAGAGGACAACTTTTTCAAATAAAACTGGTTCACCATTCTTTTTTTCATATAAAAAACCACGAACCGCATGTTCTTGAGAAAAAGAAATTGTTATAAATAAAAAGAAAAATAATAGAGAAGTAAAAAATTTCATAAACCTAGCTTTGTAAAATAGTTTTGGTGGCGAATATACAAATTCTATCGCCAAATAAAAATGAAGTCCTTAAAAATAGTTTCTTTGGTATAAAATATTGATTAAACGGTAAAATCACCCTTAATTAATTGCTTTGCTTGCTCCCAAAAAACATCCATTTGACTTAAATTTAATTCATCAATTTTTAAATTTTCTTTTAAAATTAATTTTTCCATTAATTGGAAACGCTTTTTAAATTTAATATTTGTTCTTGATAAAGCGTCATCAGCATTTACATTAATAAATCGCGCAAAATTTACCAACGAGAATAAAACATCTCCAAATTCCTCTTCTATTTTCTCTTGAGACAATCCAGAATCAATTTCAACTTTCAATTCTGCAATTTCTTCTTGCACTTTATTCCAAACATCTTCTTTATTATCCCAATCAAATCCAACGCCTCTCACTTTTTCTTGAATACGGCTAGCTTTCACCATAGAAGGCAATGAATCAGGTACTCCTTCTAAAACAGACTTTTTACCTTCTTTTAACTTTAACTTTTCCCAATTCGCCTTCACTTCAGCCTCATCAGCAACGATAACATCTGAATAAATATGTGGATGTCTATGAACTAATTTATCACAAATAGCATTCAACACTTCCGTTACATTAAATGATTGTTGCTCTTCTCCTATTTTACAATAGAAAACTAAATGCAAAAACAAATCACCTATCTCACCTTTCAAAGACTGCATGTCATTTTGAAGTATTGCATCTGTCAATTCATATGTTTCTTCAATTGTCAAATGTCTAAGAGTATCTAACGTTTGTTTTTTATCCCAAGGACATTTCTCACGTAAGTCATCCATGATATTCAATAAGCGTTCGAACGCAATTAATCTAGTATCCATTAAATTATATATAATTTGATTTTAAAATTACAATATTTTTATCTTTGCTCTATGAAATATTACGTTGTATTTTTCTTGCTTTTGATGACACAATTTACTTGGAGTCAAAAAAATCTAACTTGGGGAATTGAAGCTCGGACAAAAGTTGGTTTTTTAGCAGCTCATCATAATACACTTTATCATCTTCCAACTAATCTTGCTTACGCTCAAGAGCTTTCTTTTTTCATTAAACCAAACGGTTCAAAACAATGGCATATTGACTATAAAAAACCATTAATTGGAATAACCGCTTTTGCAGGATCAGTAAGCAACAATCAAGTGTTGGGTAGATTTTACGGTGCCTATCAATTTATTGAGTTTCCATTTATTCAACGTAAACATTTCCAACTAACGGCAAAACTTGGTAACGGTTTCGCTTATGGAACAAAAGAATACGACCCAATTACAAATCCTAAAAACACTGCAATTGGTTCTCATTTAAATGCCTTAATTTGCATCGCACTGAAAAATAGATTTATCTTTAATCGTCACCAATTTTCAATTGGTATAGATATTAGTCACTGCTCTAATGCTGCATCAAAAACGCCAAATCTAGGAATTAATTTACCATTTTTAAGCTTAAGTTATGGCTACACTGTAGGTGAATCAAAAAATGTAGACTCAATCAAAAATTACACACACCATTTTAGAAAATTATATTTTGGTGCAACTGGAATCCTTTCTCAAAAAGAAATTTATCCAACAGGAGGAAAAAGATATGCAGTATATGGATTAAGCCTATTTTCAAGGTATTTATTTAAACCGAAAGTTGGATTAGAAATCGCCTTTGATTTATTTTCAAAACAATCAATTTTAGGTTATAAAACGGACATTAAGAAGGACCAATTAGACATTGTTCAAATGGGTATTTTTGCTGGTTATATTTTACCATTAAACAAAATGCATTTTATTTTGGGAATGGGGGTTTATGTTCGAGATAAATATCAGCCCGACACTTTTTTGTATCACCGTGTTGGAATGCGTTATTTTTTGAAAAACGGAATATTTTTCAATGTTGTACTTAAATCTCATTTTGCTAGTGCCGATTATTTTGAAACAGGTATTGGTTATACTTTTAAATATAAATCTAAATGAAGTCGATTTTCTTCTTTTTCGTATTCCTCACATTATTATTTTCTTGTAAAAAACCAGAAAACAGAACCTGCTTTAAATCAGTTGGCTCAATAATAGAAAAAGAAATTAAAATAGGTTCATTTAACAAATTAAGATTAAATGAACATTTAAAATATGTTTTAATTCAAGACTCAACAGATAAAATTATATTAAAAGGAGGTGAGAATTTATTAAATCACATTCACTTCAAATTAGCAGACAATACAATAGAAATTACAAATAAAAACAAATGCCGTTTTTTAAGAAACTACAGTAAAAAAGTAATTATTGAAATTCACTTTACCTCTTTAATTAACATTGAAATAATTGGCTCTGAAACTTTGACAAATAATGGAGCTTTAAATCTAGATTTATTTTCACTCACAATTAGTGACGGGGCTGGATCCGTAGACTTAAAAAATATAAACGCAAATGTATTCGAAACATTTTTAACAGGTGGAAATGGTGACTTTACACTTTCTGGCAAAGCAAACTTTGCTCATTTTATCGTAAATGGAAACGGATTCTGCAATACAAACAATTTTATTGCAATTGATTCACTCGCTGTTATTACAAATTCAAGTGCACCTGTAAAAGTAAATGCTAACAACACGTTTTTTAGAACAGAAATAAAAAGAAATGGAGACCTTTATTATATAGGATCTCCATTATCAATCAAAAACAAAGAATATAGTTCTGGCAAATTAATTAATGCCAATTAAAGCGAATTATCTCTTTTCAACTTCATTAATATTGTAAAAGCTCGATCAATATCCACTTGAGAAACAATTGTCGTAAACTCATTTGAAGTCGAAACAATTTCAATAATATTAATCCCTTCCCAAGCCAAATGCTTCAGTAAATAATAGTATATACCATGTAATTCAGAATTGATCGGAGGTAACTTCACACTAACAGAAGCTAAATTTTTAGAATGTGCTGTTAATTTCTCATCTTTAAAAATCTCATTGATTACTTCAATATGATTTGAACTTACAATAAAAGTTGTTTCAGTAATTCCATGACAAATAGTAAAGAAACTATCGTTTTCTTTATTTAACATGTTCATCAACTTTGATTGTTGCTCTTTTAATGTATCTGAATTTTTAAAAGTGAAATCAGCTAAATTACTTCTCACAAGTAAATCACCTATTTCACCCATTACATTTTTAATTTTCAATTCCAACTGGTGGTAATATCCAGGAGGCATTCTTTTAATGGCCATCACGATAGCACCTTCGTTTACCTCTTTTTTGAAAATCTCTTCTATTTCAGGTTTTAATTTTCTTGCTAAAGAAGATATATTAATTAAATTTTCAGCCATTGCTTCTCTCAAGAAAGGGCTACGATTAATTAATTCTTCTGTTATTTTACCTAATGATTGCATCGAGTTTATTTAGTTTATTTATTCTTAAAACATAATTTAGCGCTAACAAAAATAGCGAAATAAAATTAATTATTTCGCTATTTGTTATATTTTTAAAATTTATGCTGAAATTATAAATTATTCAAACACTTTTATTGCCTTTATTTCATTTATTATATCTAATGCCAATTCTAATTGCTGCTGCTCTGATAAGTTTGAATTGTCTATTACAACAGCATCTTCACATTGAATTAAAGGGCTCTCTTTTCGAGTCGTATCAATAAAATCTCTTTCTTTTAAGTTTTGTGTGATTTCCTCTAAAGATGCTTCATTTTCTGTCCCTTTCAATTCTTCAAATCTTCTTTGAGCTCTAATTTTAGGATCTGATGTAATAAACAACTTTAATTCAGCATTTGGAAAAACAACAGAACCAATATCTCTACCATCCATTACAACTCCGCCTTTTTGTCCCAAAAGTCGTTGAGCATGAACTAATTTTTGTCTTACCTGCTTTATTACTGCAACCTTAGAAACCAATGATGAAACTTTAATTGAACGAATTTTTGACTCAACATTTACATTGTTTAAAATCAATTCAGGTTTTAGTGTTTCTTCATTTGTAACAAAGGACAATTGAATTTCGGGTAAACGAATTATTAATTCTTCAACATTAATTTCATTATTATCCACTAAACCATTTTCAATACAAAAAAGAGAAATCCCTCTATACATCGCACCAGTATCTATAAAAACATAACCTAATTCTTTCGCTAACGCTTTGGCCATCGTGCTTTTACCACATGATGAATAACCGTCAATAGCTATCGTTATGTTTTTACTCATAGAAAGATATTACTTCGTTTTTAAATAGATAAATTGAAATTTTTGATATTTCTTTCTGTTAGAAGCATCATTCTCATATTCGGGACCATCAACAACTGATTTTTTTATTACAACTGTTACTTTATCTTTCATCTCTTTATTTTTAGAAATAAAAGCTACCAATTCTTTCTGTATATTCATCGCTCTTATTTGAGCTAAGTTTTCATTGTTTTTATAGGTGCTTGTAGGAACTTTTGAAGCTGATGATTCGATTTCTATAGTCATCGCTTTTCTACCTGATTCTTTTAATTGAGCTTCAATTTCATTCAAGAAAATCTTTAAATCACCACTTTTAACTGATAAAACATTTCCATTATAACCGAAGTAATGAATCATTTCAAAATCTTTCATTTTAATATTTGAAGCAATATCATCCTTTCTTTCAATTTCTTTAACTCCTAATTCTTTCAATCCTAATTCACTTTCTTTCGATGGAACTTTAGTTGAGGCTACATTCCCATTCTCGAAAGGATCAGTTGAAGAAATTACTTTCATTGTTTTCGTATCTAAAACAATTTCTCTAAATATCTCGTGATACTTGCTATCACATTTAGTAGTAACTGTTTCTCTAAAAACTTCTGTATCTGAAGTGCCTTTTGTAATTACATATTCGTAATCTCTACAATGCTCAAGTAAAGAACTAAAAAAGGTTCCATCTCTCAAACGTGGAGTGGTTGAATTTGCCATTGTCTCTTCACAGTTTAAGCAAGAAACAGTAATTTTTAAATCTGAAGGAATCGGATCTCCATTAACTGTCTTAATATGTCCTTTTAAAGCAGCAATGTTATTTAACCCAACATAGTCATTTTGAATTTCATAAATATCTTTTTCACCATATCCATTTTTTCGGAATGACGTCATATAACCTTTTAATCCATCTATAGTTGTCGTATAAAAAATATCATCTCCAGTAGAATTTATTGGATATCCAAGATTCAAAGGATCTCCCCAAACATTGTCTTCATCTCTAATCGTAACGAAAATATCGAAGCCACCCATACTTTTAGGACCATTACTTGAATAATAAAGTGTTTTATTATCACTAGCAATAAAAGGTGAATCCTCATCACTTGAAGTATTAATGTTTGGCCCTAAATTTTGAGGTAAACTCCATGAACCATCAGGCATTTTTACAACTCTATAAATATCTCTTCCTCCTAATCCACCAGGACGATCTGAAACAAAATACATATTCAAACCATCAGTAGTCATCGTACAATGCGTTTCCCAACTTTCAGTATTTACTCCTTTATAATCTATTCCTTTAATTTCTGAAAATGAATTAGATTTAAAATCAGAGAAGAATAAATCTCCTGCACCAGTATTGTCTTGATAAACATAGATTCTTTTTTCATCAGAACTTACAGCTACCGTTGCTTCATTTCTTTGAGCGTCGCAAAAATCCATTTTTTTAGGAGCTGTCCAACTTCCTTTTTCATCACTATAACTTACATAAATGTCCTCTGGGAAATCATTACTTGAAGCATCTCTGTAAGAATCAGTCTCACCATTCTCCCAAGGTCTTCTTGAAGTAAAATAGATAGCAGATCCATCCAAAGAAACTACAGGTGAATACTCTGGATATTGTGTATTGATTTCTTTACCGATGTTTTTTACAATTGCCTTTTTAGGTCTAGCGATTAACGCTTTAGCTACATCACATTGCAATATCGAATTATGAGCTTTGAATATTAAATCTGAATTTGTATTTGATGAAATTAAAAATTGATTAAAATATTGTTTCGCTTTATCAAATTCATTATTTAAGTGATAACACTTTCCTAAATGGAAAAAAGCATCAATAGAAGCATTTCTTTCATGTAAAGAATATAAATCATAATTTCCACTTGTGTTTAAAATTGCTTTTTTCAAATGTGGAATAGCTTTTTCATAATCCATTTTAGAATACAATAAAATATATCCTTTTTTGTAATTATAATTTGAACTTTCAGGTTGAAATTCCAGTAACTTATCCACCAGAATCTCTGCTAAAAACAATTGATTGTATGTCATCAAGGTAGAGCTTTCAAAAACCAATTCCTGTTCAGTATAAGTAGCAGCCATATTCCGAACTTCTAATTCTGTCTTTTGTCCTAAAAGAGCTACAGATATTATTAAAGTGAATAACGTTAACAGAATTTTAATCATATAATTTATTTAACACATCAAATTTAAAATTTTTAAGCTATTAATTAGGATTTTAAAGCAAAAAAAACACATTTAAATTAATAAATGTGTTTTTTTTTGTAAAATTTAATTTTTAACTATATTAAATTCGGTTCGCCTATTTGCTTGATGTTCTGCCTCCGAACATGGAACAATTACAGTCCCTTCACATTCGCATTTATTTACCAATTGTGTTTCTCCATAACCCTTACCACTAATTCGCTCCGGATGAGATATTTTTTTCTTAATATAATCAGCAGATGCTTTCGCTCTTTTGTCAGACAATATCATATTTGATTCTGAAGAGCTTCTACAATCTGTATGTGAACCTAACTCAACATGAATTGTTGGGTTATCATTCATAATTTTAATTATTTTTTCTAATTCAACCTTCGCATCTGGTCGAATTGCATATTTTGCTAAATCGAAATAAATTGGTTTCAAATCCAATACTTTAGCCAAATCCATTCCTACTTCATTTTTCTCTAGTTGATATTTCAATTCAATCGTAGCATTTGAATCTAATAAATGTTTCACATCAAAAGTTTGAGTCAAATACCCTTCTTTAGTTACTTTAATTTTCAATAACAAAGAGTCTCCATAATATTTTTCTCTAGCAACAGCAGATTGGAAGTCCCCTAGTCTAGCTGTATTTAATGAATCCAAAATTACCCCATCATAATAAGCCGTAATTTCAACTTTAGACCCTTCGATTGGTAATGCTGTTTTTTTATCAACTACAATACCTTTTAAATCATATGTCATTACAGGAATAATCGTTAGTTTCTCTGTATTCAATAATACCTCTTTGTAAACTTCTTCGTATTTCTTTTCACATCCTGTATTGAACTTCTCACGATAAATTTCGTTTTTACCGTCATTAGAGTAGAAAATCATTTCATATTCAGAGCAAGATTCTAATGTGCTAAAAAATGAACCATCTCTTAATCTAGGCGACAAAGTGATATCTGGTCTTTCAGGAAAACTTACATTATGCAATGCAATTGTAATGTCTTGTGGAATTGGTTTATTTCTAACCGTTTTGATTTTACCTTTCAAGACAGTAATCGCTGATGTTCCTAAGTAATCATTTTGAATTTCATAAATATCTTTTTCTCCAAAACCATTTTTTCGATCAGATGTTAAATAACCTTTATAACCATCAACAGTTGTAGTGTAAAAAACATCGTCACCTGTTGAATTAATTGGATATCCAACATTTATTGGAGTTTGCCAATTATTATCTTCATCTCTAATTGACATAAATATATCAAACTGCCCCATACTTTCAGGTCCATTACTAGAGTAATATAGTGTTTTATTATCTGCAGCTATAAAAGGACAATCTTCATCATATGGTGTATTGATTGTTGGCCCTAAATTTTGTGGTAAACTCCATGATCCATCAGGCATTTTAACAATTCTGTAAATATCCCGGCCTCCTAGACCTCCTGGTCTTGAAGATACAAAGTATAAATTCAAACCATCAATTGTCATTGTACAGTGTGTTTCCCAAGATTCAGAATTTACTCCTGGAAGTTGTAAATCTTTAATTTCTTGAAAAGCATTTAATTTAAAATCAGTATAAAAGATATCACCAGCACCTTTATTATCTTGGTAAATATAAACTCTTCTTTCATCAGGACTTACCGAGATAGAAGCTTCATTTCGTTCATCCTCACAAAAATCCATTCTTTGTGGAGCCGACCATTTCCCAGAACCATCAGTATAACTTACATAAATATCTTCATGAAACTCATTTAAAGTTGGATCTTTAAATTGCTCTGTCGATAATTCGTCCCAAGATCTTCTTGAAGTGAAGTACAAAGCTGTACCATCCAACGAAATAAAAGGAGAATATTCAGGAAATGAAGTGTTAATTTCTTTACCCAAATTTACCACCTTCACATTTTTCGGATTTAACATTAACCTTTTTGCTACCTCACATTGAACTATGCATAACTTAGCATCATCTAAAGATGGAGATTTTTTCTGTGTAACTTCAATGAATTTATTGTATTGAACAATTGCTTTATCAATTTGCCCATCGATATGATAAGCTTTCGCTAAATGATAAAAAGCATCTAACGAAGCATTTTGCTCAGAAGTTGAAAATAAATCGTAATTCTTATGCGTTTTCAAAATCGCCTTTTCTAAATAAGGTATCGCTTCTGCTGCATTTTTACGAGAATTTAAAATAATGAACCCTTTTCGGTAATTGTAATTTGAACTTTCAGGTTGAAACTCTAACAATTTATCAGTTAATATTTCAGCATAGAATAAATACCCATCTCCCAATAATTGGGAACATTCTGCTACTAAATCAAATTCTGAAAAAGTTCGTGCATCTTTGCGGATCTGTAATTCTGTTTTCTTTTGAGAGAAAACAACAGAGGTGATTACAGTAATAAATAGTGTTAAAATTAAATTCTTCATAGTTTGTAACAATAAAACCCTCAGGTAATTATAGCTGAGGGTTTTGCAAATTTAGTATTATTCTAATTAAAATTCTCTATTTGGATCAAATTGTTCTAAATAATCAGCAACTCTTCTTACAAATTGACCTCCTAATGCTCCATCAACAACTCTATGGTCATATGAATGAGACAAGAACATTTTTTGACGGATTCCAATAAAATCTCCATCTGGTGTTTCAATTACAGCAGGAACTTTACGAATTGCTCCTAATGCTAAAATAGCAACTTGAGGTTGATTAATAATTGGTGTACCCATAACATTACCAAATGTACCAACATTTGTAACCGTGTATGTTCCACCTTGAATATCTTCAGGTTTTAATTTATTGTTACGAGCATTATTTGCTAATTCATTCACTTTTTTAGTTAATCCAACTAAATTTAAACGATCAGCATTTTTAATTACTGGAACAATTAAGTTTCCTGTTGGTAAAGCTGCTGCCATACCTACGTTAATTTCTTTTCTTACAACAATATTTGTCCCACTAACAGAAACATTGATCATTGGGAAATCTTTAATTGCTTTAGCGATTGCTTCAATAAAGATTGGAGTAAATGTAATGTTCTCTCCTTCTCTTTTCATGAATTCATTTTTCACCTTGTTTCTCCATTTCACGATGTTTGTAACATCCGCTTCAACATATGAAGTTACGTGAGGCGAAACATGTGTAGACATTACCATATGCTCTGCAATGATTTTACGCATACGATCCATCTCAACGATTTCATCACCTGGTAATGGGAAAACTACTGGCTCTTTAATATGAGCTAAGAATCCATTTGAAGCTGGAGCTACTGGAGCAGCTTGTGCAACTGGAGCTGGAGTATTCGCTTCTGTTTTAGCAACTGGAGCAGCAACAACATTTCCTCTATTATCTACAAGATTTAAAATATCTTTTTTTGTAACTCTTCCTGCTTGACCAGAACCTTCTAATGATTCTAATTCAGAAATTGAAATCCCTTCTTTTTCAGCAATACTTCTTACTAATGGAGAATAAAACTTACCTGAAGGACCATTTTTTGAAATTGCTTCACCAGAAACATTTGATACTGCTTCTTCAATTGATTTAGTAATTTCAGCTGCAGAAACTGAAGGAGCAGAAACTTCTTTTGCAGGCTCTTCAGAAACAGCACCATCACCATCAGTTGAAATAATAGCAATTACATCTCCTACTTGAGCAACTTGGTCTTTCGTAAAAAGTTGTTTGATCAAAACACCAGCAGCTTCTGAAGGAAGTTCGTTGTCAACTTTATCAGTCGCAACTTCTACTAAAGGTTCATCTAAATTTACAGTATCACCAATGTTTTTCAACCAATTTGTAATTGTAGCTTCTGTAACGCTTTCTCCCATTTTAGGAAGTCTAATTTCAATTTGTGCCATATTCGAAATGGTATTTCAATTATTTTCGTTTGCAAAAATAAGGTAAAAATCCTTTAAAACAATACTAATTTAGTTTTTTAGAAATTAGATGAACAGAAAATTTCATTTTTGAATTTAGATACTTAGAAATTAGATTCTTAGATTTTATATTTCTCTAATAATATTATTCTTTTATCTATCAAGTTTTTGCCAAGCATTCTTTAAAATAACCAGGTCTTTTTGAATAGAATAATCTCGAGCATAAATTAAATTTAATTTATCTGAAGCAAAACTATTTTGAACGCTTTTATCAGAAGGAAATAGTATTCCAGACTTTATTTTGGGTAATTGATACTCGGTTGTTTCTTGATTGAATTGATAACCAACCACCGTCTTTTTTCCTATTAAAACATATAGGATATTTTTAAAAAAGAGTGACTTATTTTTATAATAAAAGAGTAAAATAGGACTAATCAATAAAATTAAACAAGCTGAAACGATGTCAAAAGTTCGTTTGTTTCGAATATTTGATTTTGTTGCAATTGAATTAATATTCATCACATAAAGATCTCCCGCAGTATCAATAGAATTACTTCCTATCAAATACAAACTATCTGGTTGTGCAATTTTAAAATCCAAATCCAAAGAGCTCATTTTTGTCATCCAATAAATGATTGATTGAGCTGTATTATCTTTTGCGCAAAAGATCACCTCATCAACTTTATAAATATAAACCACTTGATCCAATTGATTTAAAGAGCCGATATAGAAATTGTTGTTTTTATTTTCAGTTGAAGAAACAAACTGAATACTTTCTATTTTTGAATTGGTTAGTTCTATAATTTCAGATACTCTTTTAGCCTCTTCCTCAGAACCTACAACAACAAATTTTTTATTTTTATTCGTCAATAATCCAAATCTATTTCCAATTGCAAAGTGTAAATAAATTCTAGAAATTAAATAATAAATCGTAATCCAAATTGATCCAATCAATATATAAAGTCTTGAGAATTGCCAAATCTTTGGTAGCAATGCATAAAATACCAAAATGATTAATGTGCCTATTAATGGAGCTTTTACAAATCGCATCAACTTGATAGGTGAATCATACCCCCCAACAAATAAAACACTTAGCATCCATATTGACAAATAAGCTGGTATTGAATAATTAATAATATCAACAGGGAATTCAATACTGTCCATTTTCCAATAATTTGTCATTGCAAATAGACCAACAACCAATACCAAAACATCAACAATCGGCAAAGTTATCCTTTTAACAAAACGAACAAGTATTGCTAAAAAGGCTCTAAAATAAATCGCACAATTAATCAAAAAAGAAAACAATTTAGCATTCTTTTGAGAGAAATGTTTTTCAGCAAAAATAACCATTGCTCGATAAAAAACGAACACATAATTCACCGAACTTTTCTTCGTGCTTTCACCTTTGTAATGGATAATTCGTGTTTCAGGAAAATAATAGTTTTTATAACCTCCCAACTGAATTCGATAGGACAAATCAATATCTTCTCCATACATGAAAAAGGCCTCATCCAATAAACCAACTTTATCTAAAGCCTCTTTTCGCATCAACATAAATGCACCGCTCAGAATATCAATTTCGTTGGTTTCAAATTCACTCAAGTTTCCTAAATGATATTGGCTGAATTTTTTAGATTTCGGAAAAAGTCTTGACAATCCAAATATTTTATAAAAAGCAACTGATGGAGTTGGTAATCCTCTTTTAGATTCAGGTAAAAAATTCCCTTTTCCATCCAACATACGAACCCCTAAACCACCGGCACCGGGATGTTCATCCATAAATTCGATTACTTTTTTAAATGTATCTTCCTCAACTACCGTATCTGGATTAAGCAATAATATATATTCGCTTGAAGACAATTCAATTGCTTGATTATTTGCTTTTGAAAACCCTCGATTATCTTTATTTGCAATTAAATTAACTTCTGGAAATTTCTGAGCAACCATTTCCACTGAACCATCAATAGAATTATTATCCACAACAAACACTTCTCCGGAAACGTTTTCCAAGGCTTTTCTTACCGAGTTTAAACATTGTTCCAAGAAGTATTCTACATTGTAATTTACAATGATGACACTAATTTTATATTTGAATAGGTTACTCATTTATTTTATAGATTTTAGACCTTAGATACTAGACACTAGTATTAATTTTTCTAACATCTAATTTCTATCATCTAGCTTCTAATATCTAATTTCTATTTTACAGCTATACAAGAAATTTCAATTGGAACATCTAATGGTAATTTAGCCACTTGAACCGTTTCTCTTGCTGGAGGAATATTTTTAAAATAACTTCCGTAAATTTCGTTTACAACTGCAAAATCATTTAAATCCTTCAAGAAAATACTGCATTTCACAACATTATCTTCATTCATTCCCTCCTCCGCTAATAAAGCAAAAATGTTTTTCAATACTTGATGCGTCGCATTTTGAATTGAATCAACTACTAAAGTTCCATCCACTGGATTTAATGGAATTTGACCACTGACATACAATGTATTATTCGCTAAAATAGCTTGACTATAAGGTCCTATTGGCGCTGGAGCTCCTGAAATTTGAACAGCTTTTTTCATTTTTTTATTTTTATTTGATAACTAATTACAGTACAGTATTTCCTGAGTTATAGTTAACTTTGTTACAAGTTTAAGAATTTTAAAGCAAATTGCATTGAAAGTATTCATTTTAGATAATTATGATTCGTTTACCTACAATCTTTCTCACTATGTTGAAAGTTTGGATGTAGAAGTCTGCGTGAAGCTAAATGATCAATTTGAACTTTCTGAAATTGAAGAGTTTGATAAAATTATACTTTCTCCTGGTCCTGGATTACCAAAGGACGCTGGTAAATTAATGGCGGTGATTCAACAATATCATTCAACAAAACCAATTTTAGGAGTTTGCCTCGGAATGCAAGCTATCGGAGAGTTTTTTGGAGAAAAATTAGTCAATTTAGAAACAGTAAAACATGGAGTTCAAGAAATTATACATATTACCTCTCCTTCTAATATTTTTCATTCAATTAATTCACCTTTATCAGTAGGACTTTATCACAGTTGGGCAATTCAACCTTTTGAAAAAAATCCAAATATTGAAATAACTTCAAAATCTGAATTTGGTGTGACAATGTCAATTCAACATAAAAAACTTCCATTATATGGTGTTCAATTCCATCCAGAATCGATTTTGACACCAGAGGGAAAAAAGATTATTGAAAATTTTATAAAAAATTAAATTTTAGTGATTTTCGATTCAACCATTTGATTTAATTCAGTTTTTAATCTTAGAATGTAAATTCCTGACTGAAATTTTTCAATATCAACTGTTATCTTTTCACCTACCTGATTATAATCCAAATTGAAAGTTCTACCTGATAAATCAGTTAGTGTCAAATCTTGAATATCAATTTCTATTGGAATTGTTAATTCTAAAATTTTAGAAGTAGGATTGGGTGAAACACTAAAATCAAACTCATTAACAAGTTTATTTACAGCTAGGTTATAGCTGCAATTTTGAATAGTTGAATTATCATTCAGGGTATTGAAAAAATTAACATTGTCAATCGAATAACAAGACAAATCATAGCTGTCCCATTCGAAATCGAAACTCAAGGGCGCTAACAAACCTCCATAAGTACCTATTCCTTCAATCAAATAGGAATATGAATGATCAAACCAAGACCAAGAATTTAATGAATGGACATGGAAAATATGTCTCAACTCATTTTGAACATAAAAATCAGTTATACTATCAACTTTAAATCCTTCATAATCATTCAACAAAGTAACATTTTCTCTAGTTATTGTATCTCCTACCTGAATATCAAAATCATATAAAAGAGAATCTACGCCGTTGACATTATAGTATACTTTCAATAAATCTTGACGAATAAAAGCATAAAGACTGTCATTGTATATTGTAGTACCGCCAACATAATTATAGTTTGGATTTGAAGGATTGCTTGGTAAATAATAATCGTATCTTAACTTTTTTGAATAGACTTTTTTATATTGAAAACTCCCAATTGTTGTATCGCCTTGAATTCGTTTTACAGAGGTGTAATTATGGAAATATTCACCATAAGGTTCTGCTGTGTGGAAAAATTCCTTCCATCTAGTTAAATCATTAAAATAGTTTGCTGATTGCGCCCAAAGTTGCATTGACAAAAAAAAGATGATAAATGAAGTTAAGAATGTTTTCATAATTTATGATCGTTAGAATTTATATTCATGACGTTTTCAAATCAAAGAAGGTTGGTAAATTAGTTAAACTATTTTTTTAGAAATTACAATACAATTGATCTATTTCTTCCTCTGTATTAAACGCATGTAAACAAATCCTCAACCCTTCTCTTCCTTTTGGAACTGTTGGAGAATAAATAGGCTTTATGCCAAAATTAACTTTTTGTAATTTCAGAGCTAATTCTTTTGTTTTCTCTACATCTCCAATTTCTAACAATTGAATCGGAGAATGAATATCTGATGAAAAATTAAACTCCTTAAATGTCTCTCTAAAAAAAACTATTATTTCTTGTAATCTGATCCGTTGAGTTTCATTTTGATTGTACTCAATTACTTTACCAATTCGATTACAACTTTCAGGAGGTAATGCGGTTGTATAAATAAATGATCTTGAAAAATTTATCTGGTAATCAATTAATTCTTTACTCCCTAAAATTACAGCTCCATGAGAACCGTAAGCCTTTCCGAAAGTAACCAAACGAGCAAAAACAGCCTTTTCGATTTCTTCTTGATGAACCAATCCTTTCCCATTTTCTCCAAAAACTCCAGCTGCATGTGCTTCGTCCACAACTAAATACGCATTGTGATTTTGACAGATTTCTGCAATTTGTTTTAGAGGAGCGATATCTCCATCCATGGAATACAAAGATTCTATAGAAACATAAATTGTACCTGTTAACTTTTCAAGTTTTCGCTCTAAATCAATGATGTCATTATGCTTGAAGGAGATAGATTCTGCAAAACTCATTCGAATACCATCTCTTACGCTTGCATGAATGTATTCGTCATACAAAACGGTATCTCCACGCTGCGGAACACAACTAAAAAAACCAATGTTCGCATCGTAACCAGAATTGTAAATTATAGCTGATTCCGTTCCGAAAAAAGTGGCTAATTTCTCTTCGGTTGATAAAGCTATTTTTGAAGTACCCGATATCAAACGAGAACCTGTGCTTCCATTTTGAGTTGGGTATTCTGATTCAAATTTTACGCGCGACAATCCTAAATAATCGTTCGAAAAGAAATCAATCGCTCCTTCAAACGAAGAAAGGGAACGTAATGTCCCCTCTTCTATTCTTTTATTTAGTTTGTTTTTTAGTTTTGAATCCATTTTTTATTAAACCATATAAGGCATATAAGGACATAAAAGTCTAATCTAGTGTCACCCCTCTTAATCTCCCCTCAATGGGAGAAACCAAACTAATCCCTAACATCTAAAAACTATTGACTATTTCCTCAACTATTGCCTATTGCCTAATCACTATTGCCTAGATAGAAGTTACTTTACGCGGTTCGAAACCTGCTTTTTTTGCTTCTTCTAAATCGATTGCTCTTTGTGCTTCTTTTGCTTTTCTTGCTTCAATGATTTCATCTGGATTTGAAACTGGTTGTTCACCATCAGCAAAAGGTGCTTTCGCAATTAAACCTAAAATATCAAACATCTCTTTATCCTCGTTGTATTCTGGATTTGGAGTCGTTAATAATTTATCTCCAGCGAAAATAGATCCAGCTCCAGCCATGAAACATAATGCTTGAGCTTCCATGTTCATTTTTGTTCTACCAGCTGATAAACGTACAACTGATTCAGGGAAAGCAATTCTTGTCATTGCAACCATACGAATCAATTCCCATTGTTCGATTGGTTTTTGATCTTGTAATGGAGTTCCTTCAACAGCTACTAAAGCGTTAATTGGAATAGAATCTGGAGGAGTTGGCATTTCCATGTAGCTCAATAACAAACCAACACGATCCTCAACTGCTTCACCCATTCCGATAATACCTCCAGAACAAACTGTAATACCAGCTTTACGAGCGTTTTCAATCGTATTTAAACGCTCATCGTATTCTCTTGTTGAGATAATGTCTTTGTAAAATTCTTTTGAAGAATCTAAATTATGATTGTATGCAAATAAACCTGCATTTTTCAAACGTTTTGCTTGATCTTCATTCATCATACCTAATGTACAACAAACTTCCATCCCTAAATTATTTACAGCAGAAACCATTTCAACCACATTGTCGAAATCTTTGTTATCTCTAACCTCTCTCCAAGCTGCTCCCATACATAAACGAGAAGAACCGTTTTCTTTCGCGTTTTTTGCTTGCTCAATCACTGATTCAACAGTCATTAATTTATGAACGTCAACATCTGTGTTATATCTTGCAGCTTGAGGGCAATATCCGCAATCTTCAGAACAACCACCAGTCTTAATACTAATCAAAGATGACATTTGAACTTCTCTTGGATTATGAAACTGTCTGTGAATCGTTGCTGCTTCAAAAACTAACTCTAAAAGGGGTTTATTGTATAACTCTAAAAGAGTTTCTTTTGTATTATATTTCGGATTAACTTTCATTCTTGTTAATTTAATTTGGTGCAAAGATAATGAAAAGGTTATTTACAGTCAATTAATTTCTTGAAGAGTTTGTTTACATTGACAATTGTGCTTTTGGGATTATTTATAGTATATTGATTGATTTGAAATTAATAGACCTCTTTGGAATTTTTATTTTAGAAATCAATTCATTATTATTAAATTTGTTATAAACTGATAAAGTATATAAACTTCGTATTATGACCCACGTATTCCGCATAGATGATTCAAATCCTTACGCTAAATCAGTCGTAGAATTTTTAAAAACGCTCGATTTTGTAAAAGAAGATTTAAATGAAACATCTGAATTCAATTTAACTGATGAGCATTTGAAAATATTAGATGAAAGAAGAAATGATCGAATTACAAATAAATCAAAAACACATTCTTGGGAAGACGTTAAAGAATTTGTTAAACAAAAAAAATAAAACTAAATCATACTAACAAAAAAAAAATCCAATTCTAAATTTTAACCAACCTAAATGACAAGAAAATTCAATATTCAAATTGAAGAAAGAGCTAAACTTGAAATTGCTGAAGCTTTTGAATGGTACGAAATTCAAAAAAAAATGGTCTTGGAGAAGATTTCTTAAACTCAATTGATAATGCTTTCAAGGCTATTAAAAAAGCACCTAAAGGATATACTCAAATTAAAAACCATAGACAATTTCCTTTGAACAATTTTCCTTTCGTTATTCTTTATGAAATTGATCATCTAACAATATTTGTAGACGCCGTTTTTCATACAAGTCGAAATCCTAAAAATAAGTTTTAATCAATCTTTTTCTTTGTTACTCTAAGTTCCTTTTTTTTTCGAAGCATTGCACCTCGAAGTAATGCTGAATGTTAGTTCATCTCAGCTGATTAATTCAATTTCATTTAAAGAAATAGGTCCTAAAAGTTGAAAGCGTGATTATTATCATTTTTTTATCCTTGAATTAAATGCATCTTTACATAAATTCATCTATTTGAAATTATTATGGCATTTATTGATTATTACAAAGTCTTAGAAATTGATAAATCAGCAACGGAAAGCGATATAAAAAAAGCGTACCGTAAATTAGCGCGCAAATACCATCCAGATGTCAATCCAAACAATGAAGCGGCAAAAGTAAAGTTTCAGGAAATCAATGAAGCACATGAAGTATTGAGTGATACTGAAAAACGTAAGAAATACGACCAATACGGTAAAGATTGGAAACATGCCGACGAATTTGACAAACAAAAACAACAGCAACGAAGTAGTCGCGGTTATTCAACTGATGGATTTAATGATAACGATTATTCAAGCTTTTTTGAGTCGATGTTTGGAAATACAGGCGGAAGATCCTATCGTTCGGGATCGTTTAAAGGTCAAGATTTGGCGAGCGATGTTCATTTAAAATTGACAGATATACTTGAAGCTCAAAAACAAACGCTTTCAGTTAACGGTAAAAATATTCGATTGACCATTCCTGCTGGAGTTGAAGATGGACAAACGATTAAAATAAGTGGAGTTGGTGGTGAAGGAGTAAACGGTGGACCAAAAGGTGATTTATACATTACATTTAAAATTCAGAACAACACAACTTTCAAACGTGAAGGAAGCAATCTTCTAAAAACGATTGAATTGGACATCTACACTGCTGTTTTAGGTGGTGAAATTATGGTGGATACATTGTCAAGTAAAGTGAAATTAAAAGTTGTACCAGGAACTCAAAACAACACCAAAGTTAAATTGAAAGGCAAAGGTTTGCCTGTCTACAAAAAAGAGAATGAATTTGGTTATTTGGTTATTACTTACATGATCAAGATTCCAACTAATTTAACAGATAAACAAATAGAGTTATTTAAAGAACTTGCTAATTCATAATCGTATGGAAATCGAAAACTTAGTATCCTTACATCAGTTTTGTGAATTTCATGAAATTGAAAATACATTAGTACTCGCGTTAAATGAGCACGATTTAATCGAAATTTTTATTGTTGATGGCGAATCGTATATTCATACTGAATCAATTCACTTATTGGAAAAAATAATTCGTTTACACCATGACCTTTCTATCAATTTTGAAGGAATCGATGTGATTGTTCAACTGATTGATAAAATTAATTCATTGCAAGAAGAATTAATGGAAATGAAAAAGAGATTGGAAGGGATTGATGGGTAAAGTGTTTTTTGTTTGGTCTTCTGAAGTGCTATAAGTTGAGATTTAGCGAAGCATTGCAAATGCTTCGCAGTGGATGTTTATATTTTGATTTTCTCTGCAAATTTATGTTTTTTATTTGAGCAGGATTGCAAATCCAGCTCAGCGGGGAGCAGCATTAAAATACCTCGCAACAGGTCAATTTCCACTTCTAATTAAAGAATCTAGATTATAGACTTCAGATATTGAATTATCATTTATAGCGTATTTAATTTTTATTTTTTTATTTTCAAAAAAATCTGGTATTTTTCCTCTTGAACAATCTTCATATTTTTTATCATTTATCCAGTATACATAATAAAATCTGGAAGGTGAATGTGAACCTGAATGTTTTATTCCTATTATTTTTGCAGTTGTTATTTTATAATTCAATAATTTTTTATCATTATTATTCGCAATAATTTCATTAATGAAAATTAAAAGGATAAATAATAATATTATTACCAAACCTATTTTATTTTCTCTATTTAAAACCATTTGAATCATCAACTTTATTTAATGTACCTTTTATATAAACTGAAAATGTTTCGCTTCCCAAAAATCAGTCAAAAGAAAAATCTTCCCAAAAAATAGATGATAAAATCCTGCCATTTAATGCTTACTGTCTAATATTAGTTTTTGAATAATTCCCAAAGCAATTAATTTCTCCATTTAGCTTTATGAAAATAATTGTTTCTGAAGTCCTTCCTTGTACCTTATTTAATAAATTTAGCTTTAAGACTATATCATCATATTCATCAATCGTCAAATTGCCTTTTGAAATCAACAACTACATCAACTTCAATTTCACTCCTTTATTCACAATATTCAATTTCAATGAGAAACGAATGTTTGAAGAATAATTTTTGAATAATGTTGATTCATTTTGACTTTGGTAGAGCGGGAAATAAACGCCGAACACTTTGCTGATTCTGAAACCTACACCTGTATTGAAAACACCATAAACTACACCATTTACATTAAAAGCTCCAGCATCAGCAAAAACACCTAAACCTTTGATTTTAATTGGCAAGTCTAAATATACATTTCCTGAAGTTAACCAGTTATTTGTTGTTCCATACCATGAATTACTTTTGAAGCCTCCTAAATTTTCCATTCGTTGACTTCCCCATAATCCTGTTGTTTCATTTCTTCCCATGAAATATTCTTCGTAGAAAACATCTTGAAATCCTGATGTTCCGGATAATGAATAACTATATCTGTATGGTAAACCATAAGCGTCTGCTTTGTAATTATAAATTTTACCAAAGAACGCTCTAAATTCAATCCATCTTGTCATCTTGTTTTTCATATAACGGTAGCTATAACTTCCCTCAACAGATGCTCTTGAAACGTTATTTTTTGAGTCAATTTCTTGTAAGAAATCATTTCTTAAATTGAATTTAAATTCATGATCTGGTTTTGAATACGTTAAACCATATTTGATAAATCCTCCTGCATCAGAAGTTGTAACTCCCCCATTCAAATGTTGTGTATAGGAACCTTGAACTAATACATTTTGAGTTAATGGAGTTGCTTTTTTTCTATTTCCAATTTTAATATTCAAGTATGGTGATGCATTTACAAAACTTGCATTCTTTCCTTCTCCAAATGATTTTAAAGATATTCCTAAACGTGCAATCTTAATGTTTGACTTTGGTAAAAATGAATAACTCAACTCTGAAATACCTGAAAGATTTTGTCTACCAGTAGAATACATCGGAGCGACTAAATATTGGAATTTTTTAAATGGAATTCCGTTGTTGTGCAATACCAATCCAACCATAAATTGATCGTATGCATTTCCACCAATCATCGGTGTCCAAAACACATTTGTTTTAGAAGTTGTTTGATCTCCAACTAAAAACTCGAATTTCAACGGTTCAAATTTATTGAATAATTGACTTTTTTTCCAAGTATTGTTCGTTCTTGAAATTTCTGGAATATTTTTATCTGAATCAATTCTTACTTCATCAATCGAAGTTGATTTGAAATGAACCGTTCTATAATTTTCACCTGGCTCAGCGTATGTTTTTTCTACCAACACTCCTTTTTCATAAGCAGAAACTTCGATCGGTCCATTTACTTGACCTTTGTTTTTGACTTTTACTTCTGTTCCGTTTTCTACTTTCTTCACATTTACAATTTTGTAATCGATGTGATTCGTCGTTTGAATTAAATCCTTGAACAACCATGATAAATCTTTCCCAGATGTTTTCTCGAAAGAAGCTCGCATATCTTCTGGTTGCGGATGTTTAAATTTCCATTCTTCAAAGTAAGCATGTTGACATTTTCCAAACAATTCTTCCCCTAAATAATCTTTCAAGTAAAACATAACCAATCCAGTTTTCATGTACATGATTGAACCATAGTTTGCTCCTGTAAAATCTGCTGAGTGCGTTTCAATTGGTTGATCTTCTCCCATTACAGCTGTAAAACGGTAAGAAATATCACTTAAATCATGATGATCTAAATTGTCTAAATGAAATTTTCCATTCAAAATCATGTCAGAAAAACGCTTATTTTCAGGATATTTCGTTTGAACGTATCTCACTTCATTCAAGGTATTCATTCCTTCATCCATCCAACCGTGAACACGTTCGTTTGAACCTAAAATTCCATAAAACCAGTTATGTCCAACTTCGTGAACAATCACTACTTCTAATTCTTCTTTGTTACCTGTATTTCCAATCACTGTAATTGTTGGATATTCCATTCCTCCACCAGCGCTGATTGTTCCATCAACAGCAGTAACATTGTTGTAAGGATAATCTCCATTCCACAACGAATAGTAATATGTTCCATCATTGATATATTCAATTGCATTTTTCCAAACTTCTGCATTTCTCGGCGTAAACATTGCCCAAGAAGTTACTTTTCTTTTAGAAGCTGGTAATTCAACTTCTCCTTTTAAAACTTCATATCTTTTATCAGCAAACCATGCGAAATCATGTACTTTTGATTGCGTATATCGAATTGTTTTGTATTCTGAAGATGAAGCTGGGAAATTCATATTTGCTTTTCTTCCTTCATTTAATTCTCCATTTTCAAATTTCAATCGTGTTTTTAAAGCCAAATCAGTTAAAAAATCAATTTCTGAAGGCGTTTGACAATCTCCTGTTGCTCCTAACACATAATTCTTTGGCAACGTAATACTCACATCAAACGACCCAAATTCAGAATAAAATTCTCCTTGATTCAAGTATGGAATTGGGTTCCAACCATTTTTGTCATAAACAGCTGGTTTAGGATACCATTGTGTTATTTGATACGATTGACCAACATGACCTAAACGAGAAATTTCTCCTGTTGGTATTTTCACTTTAAATGGTGTTGAAACAGTTAAACGTTGACCTGGTAATAACGGTGTTTTCAACATCAATTTACAAATATCTATGTTCTTAGAATCCAATTCCCATTTAACAGCTTCACCGTTGATTTTAAAATCTAAACCTGAAATATTTCCTTTCAAACTGTCATCACCATATTTCAACAAGGTTTCTCCTGAGTTCCATTGTTGCTTTCCTAAAGCAGTTTTCTCATTTTGATACGCATTTGGCCATAAATGAATGTACAAGAAATCCAATTGATTTGGTGAATTATTGATGTATTCAAACTCTTCAAAAGCAGTTAATTCGTGCTTTGAATCGTCTAATTTTACTTCAATTTTATAATTCACTTCTTGTTGCCAATAGCTTTGAGAAGTTGCTGAAAATGTGATGAATGTAATTAACGTTAAAAAGAATAGGTTCTTCATAAATTCATGTTTGATATTAAGAGGTACAAATATGCAAAAAAGTTACAAGCTGAAGTGTTTTATCTACACAACAGGCTGTAACTTATTAATGAATGGTTGAAATTAATGTTTTGCGTCTTCTGCTTCTTTTGGATCTTCCGGAATGATTTTAACCGGATTTTTAACTTTTTGGATATTATCTAAAAAGTCTTCCAATTGAGAAATTGATAATTGTTTTGCGATGATTTTTTTGTCTTTATCCAAAACAAAAACTCTTGGAGTTGTTACCACATCGTAATAATCATCGTACTTAATAGACTCTACAGTTGTGTACTTGGGTATTATTTCGTTGGCATTTTTCCCTGCAATTCTAATAATTGACTCTGTTAACGCAACATTTATAAATGTAATATGATTTTCTTTAATGAACTTCTTCCATAACGGGTAATCTTCACCAACAGCAGCTGTAACTGCAAAAACCTCTACATTTCTAGCTTTTAATTTTTGTTCGTATAACTTTTGAAGTTTCGGAGTTGTCACTTTGCAATGTCCACAATTTGGCGACCAGAAATATAAGACTGTATATTCACTTTTCAAGCTATAAAAATCTTTCCAAACTTTTTCTGTTGTATCCAATAATGAGATATTCGCTGGTTTTGAACCAATCACAAGATTTTTCTGTACGTTCACTTTCCCACAGAAATCATCAATTTTATCTTGCTTCAACCAGAAAGCTGCATTTTTTCCATCACTTGTTTTAGAGCAAATATATTTTTCTCCTAATTTGATCCAAACTTTATCCATCCCCATGATTTTGTTTTTCTCAAAACTGGTCATTAAAGAAGTAACAGTCAATTCATATACACTTGATTTCGGATTCAATTTATCGATCAATTCATAAGCGTATTTCAAAATTGTATCAGGATGCTGAATTAACATTGTTTTACCAAAATAAGTTTCTAATTTATTGTGATACAATGGTGTTGCTGTAATTCGATCGTCTTTCAAATTAAAATTATCGAAAAAATGAGACCTATAATAACGGTATTGAAAAGATGAATCTGTAATTTTTCCATTTTGATCTTTGGGCGCATCTGGAATCTTAATATCAATTGACATACTCACAATTAAAGCAACAACTGTATTTGGATATTTCGCAATTAAATCATTTTGATAAACCAATACATCATCTGAAATTTGCTGTGCTTTTTTAGTCAACTCTTTATATTTATCACTGTTGACATCTGTAATTTTCTTTTGCTCATCAGAAATTGCCGTTGATTCTTTTCTTTTAGAAGTCAAATACGCCATGTAATCAATAAACAATTGGTTTTCTGCCGATTTCTTCACCTTCATATTCGTAAAATATTCCGGTCCAAACGTCTCAATATCCACTTCTTCATTGTTGTAAACAAACTCAAAATATTTCTGACCAGGGAGTAAAACAGCTAACAATCCTGGTTTTTGTTTTTTTCCATCAAATTGAACGATACCACCTTTTATGTTTGCCGTATCAGCATAATACAATTTATTCCCTGTGTATTTCACTAAATGAATTACAGTATCTTTTTGTCCAACGATATTGAATTTTATTTTTTGTCCAAATAAATTTCCAATCGATAATAAAACAGCTATTAAAATTATATTTTTCATGTAGTTCTTTTGATATTTGATAATGTATATCCATTAAAAAAGCTGTCAAAATAAATTAATGACAGCTTTCAATATTATTGTTTCATTTGCTCTTCTTCTTCCGGATCTGGAGGAAATAATTTTGGTGCATTTTTCACTTTTTGCATTGTATCCAAGAAATCTTCCAATTGAGAAATAGATAATTGTTTCGCAACTATTTTTTTATCCTTGTCCAAAACAAATACTCTTGGCGTAGAAAAAATATCATACGTTTTTGAGAAATTCAACGCTTCTAAAGAAGTGTATTTTGGCACAAACTGGCGCGCATCTTCGGTTGCTTCTTTGAATAATTTCTCAGTCAATCCAACATTGATAAACGTTAAATGATTGTCTTTGATAAATTTTTTCCATAACTCAAAATCACCTCCTACTGCTTTAGCAACTGAAAAAATCTCAACATTTCTAGCTTTCAATTTCTCTTCGTACAAACGTTGTAATTTGGGTGTCGTTTTTTTACAATGACCACATTCCGGATCCCAGAAATATAAGACCGTATATTCAGCTTTAACACTGTAAAAATCTAACCATTTCGTGTCAGTTGTATCTCTTAAGCTTATATTAGGAGGAACTACTCCTAACACTAGGTTTTTCTGCACTTCTACTTTTTCACATAAGTCTTTCAACTTATCTTCTGGCATCCAAAAAGCAGGAGATTTTCCTTCTGAGTTAGTACTACAATAATAACGTTGTCCCATTCGATTGAAAACCTTATCCATACCCATGATTTTACTCTTCTCATACGTTGAAGTAATCCATGTCACACAGAATTCAAACGTTTTTGTTTTTTGATCTAAACGGTCACAAAAATCAAATGCATACTTAATAATTGTATCCCAATGTTGAACCATCATTGTTTTTCCAAAATACGTTTCAATTTTATTTTGAAAAATAGGAGAATTCACTAATCGCTCATCTTTTAAATCAACATTGTCGAAGAAGTGTTCTCTATAATAATGGTATTGAAACAATGAATCTGTTATCTTACCATCTTTGTCTTTCGGTGCATCAGGTATATGAACATCCATTGACATTTTAACAATTTTAGAAACTAACTTCTCCTTGTTTACAGCAATTAAATCCAATTGATATTTTTCAACCTCATCAGAAATTGACTTTAATTTCGCTGTTAACGTTTTGTATTCAGCACTTTTATCATCTTTTATTTTAGAACGTTCATCAGTAATTTTTCCTGATTCTGTTCTTTTCAGAATTAAATAGTTCATGTAGTCAACGAACACTTTATTTTCTTCCGATTTCTTAACCTTCATCGTTTTAATAAAATCCGGACCTTCTGTTTCAATATTAATATCTTCATTGTTGTAAATGAATTCAAAATATTTTTGACCAGGTAATAAAACTGCTAAAATTCCAGGTTTTTGTTTTTTACCATCAAATTCAACTATTCCCCCTTTGATATTAGCTGTATCAGCATAATAAAGATTTTTACCATAATAGCGTACTAAATAAATTGTCGTATCTTTTTGACCTACGACTTTAAATTTCATTTTTTGACCAAACGAGATTGTCGAACAGAAAAGGATTGCGAATAATAGTAACTTTTGCATATGTTATTTCTTAATTATTGATTGAAATTAATCTAATGACGTACCAAAGTTAAAAAACAAATCTTTTTTAACATTTCTTTAACGAATTAATATTGCTTAAAAATTTCTTTTTTCGCGCTTCGGAAACTTGCAAAAGCAAATAAACCATATGAAAGCACCAATACAACAATACTTTGCCATGTTAATCCTTTGTCAATGTACAAGCCTCCTTCATCAAACATTTTATCTAAAAAGAATTTAAAACCGAAGAAAATCAAGACACCAATTCCAGCAACATATCCAAATATTTTCACGAAATAAAGAAAGAATGCTTTGATCAATTCTGAAGGATGGTATCCCATTCTCATCAACGTTCTAACTTCATATAAATTTCTAGACATCAACAATTGCATGTATTGAATTAACACCAATCCTGAAACAAAAACGGCGATAATTGAAACTCCAAGCACCACTAGAATCAATGTTCCAACCACACTTTTTAATCTCCCAATCATCATTTGTGAATTTTTAGATTCCAACCCTCTTTTCGTTAACAAATCTTCCACTAAACCGAACTGACTTTCTTCTCCAGAAATCATGATTTGCGTGATTTTTTGATCTGAACCGTCAGAGTACATATCGTTTCCATATTTCATAAATGATTCTGGAACTAATAGTGAACTCACTTCATTTGTAAAACCAATGATTTTTGCATCTACACGCTCTTCGATTTGTTTTTCACTGTTCCATAATTTGAATTTAAATTTAATTCCCATTGCCAAATCATCTGAAACTTGAGGGATTCCGCTTGCACTCATGAAGGTATTTAACATCACTAAAAACTCTCGAGGCATAATGATTGGAACAAATTGATCTCCTTTCGACCAATGCCATTTCGTAGTTTTCACATCTAAGAAATCTTCATCAACCGTTTGAATAAATACATCCGTTCTAAAATAAGGAACCATAGGATCATCCGTTTGAAAAGAAACATCGAAATTGTTACTGATTACTGGTTTCACATCTTTAATGAAAGGCTCAGCTATCATGTTTTTGATTTCATTCTTAGAAAAATCCGTTTTTGTTAAATTCAAACTACTTGAATTTGTTACTTTTTTCTGAACGATGATCGTATTTGGACCTAAAATATCAGCTCCTTTTCCGAACTCATTTACTTTTATCAAATAATGGATTGACGTTATCAAAAACGTAATTCCCATAAAAGCACCAACCATCGCAATCACCAATTGCTTTCTGTCTTGGTTTTTGAATAATAATTTATTTAACATGGCTTAGAGTTTTAATTCTTGATCATATTGATAACCGTGACTATCGCCTAACGTAGTCAAAACGAAACCTGCATTTTGTTCAGCACATCGTTTATCGATTAATCCCATACATTTTTTTGCATTTACCTCATCCAAATGAGAATAAGGTTCATCCATAATCAACCACTGAAAAGGCTGGCAAAGTGAACGGACAATTGCTAAACGTTGTTGCTGCCCCATCGACAACAAACCACATCTTTGCTCCCATTTATTATCGATTTCCAATAATTCTAACATTTGTTTTAATTCCGTTTCAGAATAAACATTTTTCAATTTATTTTTCAGAATTAAATTTTCTGCAACCGTTAAATTTGGAAACAACTGTAAATCTTGATATACAACTGATATTTTCTCTTGACGAATCGTTGTCCATTCATCTGGCGAGAAGGATTTTATATCTTTTCCATCGTAAGTCAATACACCATCGTAATCTCTTCGAAGACCAATCGTTGTCATAGTAAACGTTGATTTTCCTTTACCACTTGAAGCATTCAACAAAATATGTTTTCCTTGCTCCAATTCAATGTAATTTCCCCAAATACTTTCTGATCCATGTTGAATCGAAGCTAAAGGAACCGGCATGATATGATCGAGAATAATTTTCATAATTTCACTGTTTAGATGGTGTATTTCAAGAATCGTTCCAAATTGTAAATAATTTACAGTTGAAAGTTAATAGTGTTTATTTTGAAATAAAACCTCCACCTTTGAAGGGGGATTGAGGGGGATGATTATTGTGAATTTAAATTTGTATTATCTCTCCTCGGGGAGGAAAATTCTAACTTTCTTAATCACTAGTCAAAAGGAGAGGATGTTTTACTTCCTCCCTTGAGGGAGGATTGAGGAGCGTGATAACCGCGAATTCAATTCTGTGTAGGCTCAATTCGGAATTTAGATAATCGTTGTCACCTCCCTTAGTCCCTCCTCAAGGAGGGAAAAATTAATCCCACTATCTTCTCCACCTCATCAAAATCAATCCAAACAGCATCTGGATGTCTTCTAAACCAAGTGAGTTGACGTTTGGCGTATCTTCTTGTGTTTTGTTTGATTAATTCGATGGCTCTTTCTAATGTTATTTCATTATCTAAATATTGAAAAATTTCAGAATAACCAACGGTATTCATTGATTGAAGATGTCTAAGATGTTGTACTGATTTAACTTCTTCGATTAAACCGTTTTCTATCATCAAATCTACTCTTCGATTGATACGATCATATAACTTTTCACGTTCATGATTGATCACAAAACGTTGAACTTCAAAGAAAGGTGGAATTGGTTTATTTGTTCGTTGACTTGAAAAAGTTTTTCCTGTAAGACGAATCACTTCGATTGCTCTTATAATTCGCATTGGATTACCTTTATCGACTTCATTAAAATAATCTAAATCCTTTTCTTTTAATTCATCTAAAAGTGGATCTAAACCATTCGTTTCAAATTCAGTTGTGATTTCAGCTTTTAATTCATCCGATTTCGGAATTGGATCTAATCCTATACAAACTGCATCGATAAACATTCCTGATCCACCAACCATAATGATTGTATCACGATTTTCAAATTCTGTTGTCAAAATCTCTAAAGCTTCTTTTGCGTATCTGGCAGAAGAAACTTCATCTTCCAACGAATGTGAGTCGATGAAATAATGCTTAACACCATCTTGTTCTTCAATTGAAGGTTTAGCGGTTCCAATAATGACTTCTTTGTAAAACTGTCTTGAATCAGCTGATAAAATGACCGTGTTTAACTTTTTTGCCAATGCAATTCCTAAAGCTGTTTTCCCACTTGCTGTTGGACCTTGAATGACTATTAGTTTTTTGTTGGACATTTTAATAGATGCTAGATATTAGAAACTAGACAATAGAATTAATGATAAATAGATGCCCACATCAAATAACGACTGTAAATTTCTCTTACATATCTAGTTGTGATAACACCATGCATTGCACCACTTTCAACAACTGGATCTCTGTAAAACTCTCTTTTCGATAAATTCAATGCCATTTCTTCCACGTTTTCATCCCAAACTAATGGATTTTTACCGTGTTTCTCAGCTAAACGTTGAGCATCTTCAATGTGTGAACGACCTGCATTGTATGAAGCCAATGCAAATTTTTGACGTTGAACTTTATCAGGAATTGATTTCCAGAAATTAAAATCATCATTTAATTTATGCATTCCTCCCATAATCTGAACTTGTGGTGGAGAACTTGGATAAACACCATATGAAGCTCCTGTTTCAGGCATAAATTGAACAATACTATACGCTCCACCAAATGAAACCGCATCTGGATTAAATTTAGATTCTTGATACGCTAACGAAGCTAACATTTGCCAATCCCAACCATACTTCTTTGCTGCTGCTTTGAAATAAGCATCGTAATGTGAAATTTGCCCTCCTTTTAAACTAGACAATGCTATTTCTGTTGTCGTAGTTACATGCTCCATTTCAAAATATTTATGCTGAATGTATTTGAAAGTTGTTTTACGCATGAAATCTTCCAACCAAGTATCTATTTTCGCTTTCAATAATGGACTTGATTTACGTAATCCAAAAGCAATTTTTTGTTGAACAGATAAACTTAAAGAAAAATCAATATTATCGTAAAAACTACTGTTAATCTTAGCAACATTTTGTTCAGTTACTGTATAATCGATCATTCCTTCGGAAACCATTTCAATTAACTCTTCAGCTCCTAATTGCCCATCGTTTGATTTAATATAAATAGAATCCCCGATTTCTTCTTGTAAATGAATTAAACGTTCATAATAGCTTGAATTTTTCCAAACATGAATTTCCTTCGCTGCTAATTGAGATGGATCATGAAGCATATTCAAACGGATTTGATCTGCTGACATTTTTTCCCAACCTTTTGGTTTACGTTGAATCAGTACTTGATTAGATCGTATGATTGGTTTTGAGAAATCAATTAAATTACTGCGTTCTTTGGTAACCGTATAATTACAAGCAATCAAATCCCCTTCTCCATCAGCCAAAAGTTGATTCAACTCATCTAAATTATCTACGATTTTAATTTCTAACTCAACGCCTATCTCATTAGCAAATTCTTTTAATATCTCATATTCAAAGCCCATTTTACGGCCACGATAGATGAAAAAAGAAGTTGAGCTATTTTCAGCCAACACTGTCAATTTACCGTCTTTCAGAATCTCTGTCAAATCATATTTTACAGTATCTAAAACTTCTTGTTTTGCACTTTCTACAGAGGAGAAAAAACTAATTTTGATTACTGTTATGATGAACAATACAATCGCAATTACATACAGCGTTTTTAGACGTTGTGTAACAAAGTAATGATGTAATTTCTCAAGTATTTTATCTTTCATTTTTCAATAGAACAGAATAAACTATAGAAATTCTACGGCAGGAATCAATAAATGTTACGAAAATCAAGTAATTAGACGAAATTAAACTGAAAATTCAATCTTTGCATCTATCATATATTTTTGAAAAGCTTCTGTTATATCCTTCTCAAATTGAACAAATACAGTGGGAGCTTTTGCTAATTCATTTGGAAATGAAATTCGTTTAGATAAACCAAAACTTGATTTTTCTAATCCTTCCATAAATTGATAATAATGCAACCAGTTGATTTCTTTCATTTTAGTTAACATCACATAAAATTGATCCGAATAATGTTTATTTGAAAAATCAATCGAATTATAGAAATCGTTTACAAATACATCATATTCCTTAGTATGAAATTCTTTCCAATTCTTTGCTAATAAATGATCAAAATAAAGATCTACAGCAATTCCTGCCACTTTTGGTAGCGGTTCATAAAGTTTATGAAGTAATTCAATTACAGCAGGATGATGATCAATAAAATTATCAATTCTACGATGCAATCGAATACCTTCTTGAATCTTTTCTGGATAATTAGACAAATCTTTTCCTTTAACGAAATCACCATACAAGTTAGCTTGCATTAAAGCGAAATCGTTATTTGAAAAGTAAAGATGTCCTAAGAAATTCATGCGAATTCAGACAATTCTATCCATCTTTCTGTTTTAGAATCGATTGCTTCAACAATCTCACCCAATTTTTGACCTGCTTTCATCAACTCATCATTCGAAAGGGAAGTATCTGATAATTTATTTGTATAAACTTCCTTCTCAGCTTCTAAGCCTTCTAATTCTTTCTCTATTGTTTCAAATTCAATCTTTTCTTTGAAAGATAATTTTCTTTTTGCTGGAGCTGCTTTTTCAACTGCAGGTGAAAGTTGTTGTGCTTTAGATTCCGTTTTCACTTCTGCCTTAGCCCCACCTTCTTTATCGCTCTTCTTTTGAGCAGCAATTTCTTTTCTATATTCAGTATAATTTCCAACGATATCTTTGATTGCTCCTTGTCCCTCGAAAACAAAAATATGGTCAACCATTTTATCCATGAAATACCTATCATGCGACACAACGATTAAACATCCTTCAAAGTGACGAAGGTAATCCTCCAAAACACTCATTACGAAAATATCCAAATCATTTGTTGGCTCATCTAAAATTAAGAAGTTTGGATTTTTCATCAAAACAGTCATTAATTTTAAACGACGTTTTTCACCTCCACTTAATTTATAGACATAGTTGTAATGCATATTTCTAGGAAACAAAAACTTCTCTAAAAATTGAGCAGCCGACATTTGACGACCTTTATCCAATGGAATGAATTCAGCTATATCACGAATAATGTCAATGACTTTTTTATCTTCTGCAACTTGAATTAATTCTTGATTGTAATAACCAAAAACAACAGTTTCTCCAACTGCAATTGAACCTTTATCAAGTGGTTCTCTTTCTTGAATGATATTTAAAAAAGTAGATTTTCCAGTTCCATTATTACCTACAATTCCTAAACGTTCTTTACGTTTGAAATTATAAGAGAAATTTTCAATAATTACTTTTTCCGGACTCCAAGCTTTTCCAATTTTATGTAATTCTAAAATCTTAGATCCTAAACGTTCCATTTTTACTGGAATATCAATTTCATCTTCATTGATTCGTTGACTTGCTACCTCTTTAATTCCTTGAAAAGATTCAACTCTCGCTTTTTGCTTTACACCTCTTGCTTTCGGTTGACGGCGAATCCATTCTAATTCTTTTTTAAAGGTATTTCTCGCCTTATCAATTGTAGATTGTAATTGTTCTTGACGTTCTGCTTTTTTCTCTAAATAATAGGAGAAATTTCCTTTATAACGATAAATTGTTTCGTCTTCTAATTCTAAGATTGAATCACAAACCACTTCTAAGAAGTAACGATCGTGCGTCACCATCAAAATAGTTGATTTTGATTTAGAAAGGTATTCTTCTAACCACTCGATCATATCTAAATCCAAGTGATTCGTAGGCTCATCTAATAACAAGAAATCAGCTTCAGAAACCAATACTTTTGCTAGTGCAACTCGTTTTTTCTGTCCACCAGATAAACTACTGATTAACAAATCAGTATTATCTAATTTTAATACTGAAAGAATTTGATTCACTCGAACTTCAATATCCCAAGCATTCAAATCCGTTAATTCTTGAAAGCATTCATTCAACACATCTTGATCTCCCGATTTCATTGCTAAATTGTATTTTTTTACAACTTGCAATTCAGGTAAATCATGTGCGAAAACGGCTTCTAAAATGGTATGATTTTCATCTAGATTTTCAGTCTGCTCCATGAAAGCAATTCGAATATCATTTCTAAAAACAATACGTCCATCATCGATTGACTCAAGTCCCATTAAACAACGTAACATAGTCGTTTTACCACTACCGTTTTTTGCTACGATTGCTACTTTTTGACCTTGATCAACACCAAATGTAATGTCTTTAAAAATCGTTCTGTCACCAAACGTTTTGGTGATATTCTCAACTGAAAGGAAATTCATATATTATCTTAAACGATTTAAAGAATCAATTAATTTGTAATCTTTTTTGATGCGATTGATAGCTAAAATTGAAGTACTTAAACCAATAATTAGCAAATAAAACCCTAATCCAAATGAAATTGATTTAGATTCAGAATTAATTAAATAAATATTCACGATAACAATTGCAATTGAAAGAAAATACAGAACAGCTGTAACTCTCGCAATCATTATTTGACGTTTTAAATTTTTATAATTGAATATTGTCAATAAACAAACTAACGCTAATACAATAAACATAATATAAATAGGCATTGGAGACAATTTATCCAATTCAGTATTAAACATCTTTTTATCAATGGAATGAGATGTCAAAACCCACTTTCCTTTTTCGATAAATCCTGTAAAAATTGTTGTTCCAAAAGAAACAATTGAAAGACAAATAATAGAAACAAGTAAATAAACTGTTTGAATTCGTTGAATCATAATAATTATTTTTTGTGTAAAGATAGGAAAGTCTTTAAACTAAAAGATCATTATTCTTTTAAACAGGCTTATTTTCGAGAAAAATTGTAAAATTTTAACTGAATAGATTCATACCAAGTTGGTTGAACACCTCTTCCTATATTTACATGAATCGAATCGATATTCTTATAGTAAAGTCGTGGATTAAATTCAACATGAAACTTCGTAGATTCATTTAAGTTTGGAACTCTATAACCTAGCAATGCAGTTGCTTTTTTGATTTCTTTTCCATTATTGTAATAAAATACATCAATACTAGGATTGCTTTCTTGTTGAGTTAATGTCACTGCTCCTGTTAAACTAATTCCAATTAAATTATCAGTCCAATTCTCATTCGGTATAAATGTGAAACTTGGATCTAACAGAGTTTGATTTTCAAGAATTTCTTCCTTATTATGAAATGAATTACTAATTGGAGAATAATTATATTCTTTTGAAGAAACCAACCTTTTTTGTGGTAATTTTTCATCTTTAAAAGCTGCACACCAGCTGTATCGCATATCTGTTTTCATGAAAATTCGCCAATAATTTTCTTTATCCATTAAATCATAATGAATAATATTTTTATTGTATTGAATCTGAAAAATTTGATAAACATAAATAAACAATATTGACAATATCCACATCATCGAAAGAACAAACTTTGATGAAGATTGAAAGAAGATTGCTAAAGGTAAAATTAGAATCGGAAGTATATCAATGAATGGTCTTAAGCCTAAGCCTCCTCCGTACCACCAACACCACCAAGCCGCAGTTAGATAAATAAATGAAAAACATGTAATAAACCATCCAATAAAAAGATATTTATTGAATTTATATAAACGTATTAATCCTACAAAAATGAGCAACATCACTGGTGAGTATATAAAAAACCCTTTTTTATAACTAAATAATATATTAAATATTTGAGGATTATATAAAAAATCAAAATGCTCATCAGAATAAGTATTCAAACTCCAGCTGCCTATTTGATTATAAATATTAAATAACTGTATAAAAACAAATACAAAAAAGAATAAAAACCCGATAGGTAATATTATTATTCTCTTTGTAAAATATTCTTTAACCGTTAAAACAAAACTACTCCAATCTGAAAAGAAGAAAGGTATCATAAGTACCACTAAAGAATTTGTTGGACGAATACTAAATATTAATCCAACTAAAGCGCACAATTGAAAAAAATGAATTGTAGATTTAGAAGTTCCCCATTTAAATCCTGTATAAACAAACCAGCTAATTGCAGCGAACGAAAAAACATGAGAAAATGAAGGGAAATAAACTGTATAAAAATTCAAATTTGTTCCAAATGTCACAATAGCAACTAAAGAAACAATCCAAAAATTTTCAATTTTCCAAAGCTTAAAAAGTTTTATTAATCCTATTATCCCAATCAACCAAAATAAGATTGCATTTATTGAAACGGTCAACTGATAGCTCCTTGAATAACCATCTCCCTCTCCATAAATTATTTTATTTAAAGCATGATTTATAAGAAAAACTGGAGTAGAACAAATTGCAGTACCAGCATAATATTTATTTGTCCCTTTATGTTTTTCGTAATCGTATCTTACACCATAAATAAATGAGGAAGTGTTGTATTTTAGTGTAATATCTTCTAAAAAATGAAAATCCTTATCTTCAGTATAAATATACCATTTAGGAAGATAAGCGTAATATCCACCTCCATCTGTTAGTATCGTAAGAGAATGTTCAGGTGGTAACTTTTTTGGATGTATCCATTTGAAATAATTATCGCTTTGAGCACTTAATATGTAAGTAAAAACAATTATCGAAAAGATAAGAAACTGTTTACTATTAAATATATTAAATACTTTTCTCAACATCTGAAATTAATAATTTACCCTAGAACGATTAATCAAATAATAATCTAAAATAGTAATCGCCGACATTGCTTCAACTATTGGAACGGCTCTTGGAACAACACATGGATCATGTCTGCCTTTTCCCGACACAGTAACTTCATTACCGAATTTATCAATTGAATCTTGATCTTGAACGATCGTTGCAACAGGTTTAAAAGCTACTCTAAAATTAATTGGCATTCCATTTGAAATACCTCCTTGAATTCCACCACTATAGTTTGTTGATGTTGATTTATCTTTTAAAAATGAGTCATTATGTTCTGACCCTCTCATTTCAACGCTCGAGAAACCAGAACCAAATTCAACGGCTTTAACAGCATTAATCGACAATATCGCCTTACCTAATTCTGCATTTAAACGATCAAAAACAGGTTCTCCTAATCCAACCGGAACACCGATTATCTCACATTTTATACATCCTCCAATTGTATCTCCATCTTTTCTTACTTCACGGATCAACTCTTCCATTTTACTGGCAACTTCATTGTTTGGACATCTAACAGGATTTTCCTCTATCATTTCAAAATTGATAATATCTTTATCTGATAACTTAATTGAACCTACTTGGTCAACATAAGCCACTATTGATATTCCCAATTTTGATAAAAGTTGTTTCGCTATAGCGCCAGCAACGACTCTTGAAGCAGTTTCCCTTGCGCTTGATCTACCTCCTCCTCTATAATCTCTATGTCCATATTTCACTTCATAGGTGAAATCAGCATGAGAAGGTCTAAAAGAATCTTTTATATGACTGTAATCTCCAGAACGTTGATCGTCATTTGGAATCATAAAACCAATTGGAGCTCCAGTTGTTTTTCCCTCAAAAATTCCAGATAAAAATTGAACTTTATCTGATTCTTTTCTTTGTGTGACAATTGCTGATTGACCTGGTTTCCTTCTATCTAATTCTTTTTGGACTTCGTTTAAATCCAATTCAAAATCAGATGGTACTCCATCAATTACACCACCAATTGCAACTCCATGAGATTCACCGAAAGTTGTAACACGAAAAAGTTGTCCAATAGAAGATCCTGCCATAATTTAAAAAAAGAGTAAAGTAAAGAAAAATATGAAAACTTAGACCTTATTTAAAATAATAATTTATAAATTTTGTCTTACGTTTTGTTTTAATTCTTTCGATTTTTATACTTAATCAATTGAATATATTTTGAGTTTGATTTTTCAGAAAAAGGATAAAATCGAATCTTCACAGAATCAATATCACCATACTTTAAGTTGGGATAAATTTCTAGTTTAAAATCTTTATAATTTCTAATTTCATCTAATTTTGCACCTAGAATAAATTGAGATTTTTTAATTACTCAAAATAATAAGTTTCTTTCTTTTTTGAATAACAAATATTGCAAAAAGCAAACTAAGCTTGTGATTCTTAATTAAGAGAATCAATTTCTCTTTAAGTTCCATCTGAACAAATATTTGTAAATGTTTTGTCTTTTGTAGTATACCGTAATACCTATCTGCGAAATGGCATAGTATATAGAGTAAAACTAAAAAAGAGAGTATAATTACTCCCTTTTTATTAAAATAGAATTCAATTTTTGTAAATACTTTGTTAATCATTTATTTACAAATTGTTTCTTCCGTATATTTTAAGATTTCTCTTACTTCTTCAATTGTTGGTGCTTCAGCATACGTTCTTAAAACTGGCTCTGTACCTGAAGGACGAATCATCATCCATCTGTTTTCATCAAAGAAATATTTAAATCCGTCAATTGTCCCTACTTCTTTAACATTGTAAGGTCCGAAAGATTTATAATTACCTTCTTTACAATTAGCAATGATACTTTGTTTTAAATCTTCTGTGATGTGCAAATCATTTCTTTCAAATTTAAAACCTCCAACGATATCGTAAACCTCTTTAATCAAATCATCTAATGATTTACCTGATTTCGCCATGAATTCCCAGATAATTAAGCCCATCCAAATACCATCACGCTCAGGAATATGACCTTTTACTGCAATTCCACCAGATTCTTCTCCACCGATTAACACATCTTCTTCTACCATTTTAGTAGCGATGTATTTGAATCCGATTTTTACGATTTCACTTTCTAATTTATAATGATCGGCTAAAACTCCAACTCTAGGTGTTGCACTGAAAGCAGTTACCACTTTACCCGTCAAACCTTTATATTTAACCAAGTAATGCATTAAAAGCAAAATGATATGATGAGAATCAACAAATTCACCTTTACCGTTATACAAACCAATTCTATCTGCATCTCCATCAGTTGCTAATGCACAATCAATTGTTCCATTAGATTTGATGAAGTTTTCTAATTCTTTTAAATTTTTCTCAATTGGTTCCGGTGCTTGACCATGAAATGATGGATTATAATCACAATGTAACAAATGAGTAGCTGGCAAAATTCTTCTTAATACATTTTGACCTGCACCATACATTGCGTCATAAGCTAAATTCAATCCTGAATTTTTAATTGCCTCTAAATCAAAATTTGCTTCAATATGTTTTACATATCTTGTTTCCAAATCAACGATTTCAGCTTGACCATTTTGAATTGCTTCTTCAATCGAAATTGAATCTAAATTAATTTCAAATGTATCAGGAATAATATCTTCTATTTCTTGAACTTGTTCTGGAGATAATGGACCACCAAAATGTCCTTTTAACTTATAACCGTTATATGAAGGAGGGTTATGACTTGCTGTTAAAACCACACCTAACGAACAACCTAATTGAACAGCTCCTAAAGAAACCATAGGAGTAGAAACAAACCCTTTTGCAAATTTTACTTTAATTCCTTGACTTAAATAAACTTTAACAGCAGCGCCTAGAAACAACTCTCCTGCAAAACGACAATCATGTCCAATTACAATACTTGGATTCTCGAAGTTTTTCTTTACCCAAACACCGGTTGCTGACGCAACTCGTATAACATTATCTACTGTAAATTCTTCTGCGATGATTGCTCTCCATCCGTCAGTTCCAAATTTTATTTTAGTTGCCAATTTTTATTTTTTATATGATTGAAACAAATATAATAAACTGTTTTTGATAAATTACCTAGAAATAATAAACATTGTAAATGTTAAATGATGTTGCATTAACATTAACCGATAAAGTAAAGAAATGGGATATTTAATTTTTAAATAAAAGGGATTAATAATTCATTAAATAAGAAAGTATCCATAAATAATTATCTTTAATACCGATTTGAGAATTAATAAAATGAGGATACAAAAACTTTCTATACTTATTCCTGCTTTTAATGAAGCTAATACAATTCGAAAAGTTCTTCAAAATTTATTTGATTTAAAGCTATACAACGATGTTTTAAAAGAAATAATTTTAATAAATGATTGCCCTACTGACTCAACTGAACACGAAATAGAATTATTTCAACAAGAAAACCCAAATAGTAATATACTTATATTTAATCAACCGTTTAATCAAGGTAAAGGTGCCGCTATTCAACAAGGAATAAAAATGGCAACTGGAGATTACATCATTATTCAAGATGCTGATTTAGAATTAAATCCAGAAGATATTAATTTATTACTTCAAAAAGCCATTGATGAAAATATTGATATTGTTTATGGTTCTCGTTTCTTAAATAAGAATCATAAAAACACTTCATTTGTTTGGCATATTTTAGGGAATGGATTTTTGACAAAACTTTGCAATTTATTTTCAGGTTATAACTTAACCGATATGATGACTTGCTACAAACTTATACCTTCAAGTATAGTAAAATCAATCGTTTTAAAAGAAAATCGTTTTGGATTTGAACCAGAAATCACAATGAAACTATCTAAATACAAACAACTGAAAATCGAAGAGGTACCTATCTCTTACGATGCTAGAAATAAAAATGAAGGAAAAAAAATCAGTTATTTAGACGGAATAAGATCTATCTATTGTATCCTAAAATATAGGTTCATAAATTAAAAATGCCCCTCAATAACTGAGAGGCATTTCAACTAATTTATAAAATCACTTTTTAAATTCGTTGATTGTTTTTTCAATAATCGCAACACATTCTAACAACTGTTCTTCAGTCATTACTAAAGGCGGAGCGAAACGAATAATATTTCCATGTGTTGGTTTTGCTAATAAACCATTTTCTTTTAATTGAACACATAAATTCCATGCAGTAGCACTATCAGGTGTATCATTTACGATAATCGCATTCAATAAACCTTTACCTCTTACTTTAACAACTAAATCAGTAGCATCAATTATACGTTGCATTTCGCTTCTGAATAATTGACCTAATTTTTCTGCATTCTCAGCAAGTGCTTCATCTTTCACTACTTCTAAGGCAGCAATCGCTACTTTAGCAGCAATTGGGTTACCACCAAAAGTTGAACCGTGTTGACCTGGTTTAATAACGTTCATAATGTTATCATTCGCTAAAACAGCAGACACAGGATAAACACCTCCTGATATTGCCTTACCAAGTATTAAAATATCTGGTTGAACATCTTCATGATGAACAGCTAACAATCTACCTGTACGAGCAATTCCTGTTTGAACTTCATCAGCAATAAATAAAGCATTGTATTTCTCACACAATTCTTTTGATTTTTTTAAATAACCTTCAGAAGGAACGTAAACACCAGCTTCACCTTGAATAGGCTCAACTAAGAAACCAACAACGTTTTCTTGTTTCAATGCATTTTCTAATGCTTCAACATCATCATAAGGAATATGAATAAAACCTGGAGTAAAAGGACCGAAGTTTTTTCGTGCATCTGGATCATTTGAGAAAGATACAATTGTAGTAGTTCTTCCATGGAAATTACCCTCACAAACAACAATCTGTGCTTGATTTTCAGCAACACCTCTCTTTTCGTAAGCCCATTTTCTACATAACTTGATAGCAGTTTCAACTGCTTCAGCACCTGTATTCATAGGTAAGACCTTGTCAAAACCAAAGTAGTTTGTCACATATTTTTCATAACTTCCAAGAACATCATTGTAAAACGCTCTTGATGTTAATGTTAATGTTTTTGCTTGTTCAATCATCGCACCGATAATTTTCGGGTGACAATGACCTTGATTTACTGCAGAATAAGCCGAAAGAAAATCATAATAATGTTTTCCTTCCACATCCCAAACGTGCACTCCTTCTCCTTTAGAAAGTACTACTGGAAGTGGGTGATAATTGTGTGCACCGTAGTTTTCTTCCAACTCGATTAAATCAGCTGAAGTCATTTTTTCCATTGTTAAACTCATAAAATATAGATATTTATTTCACTAGTCACGGATAGTGTAGCATCCTTTCCTCGTTTGAAATTGGAGAGAAATCATCCTTTGGTAATGCAAATATAGAGAAGAAAGATAAAATTTGCAAAAAAATAGGGCTGCCAAAAATTAGTTTTTATTTCATTTTAAACAGTAGTATTTATAATTACCTTTAGCTTTTAGATTATTTTACTGATTATATAAAATATGAATAACAGATGAATTGATATTGAAAAATATTTATTTACAATTAACTCAATTATTAAAAGTATTTTCTAATTTTGAATAATAAATAATTAATCTAGATTTTTTTTATAAAAAATGAAATTTCACCACTTTCTATTAATTTTTTGTTCACTATTTATTAAGTTTTCTTACTCACAAACTAAAGAATTTGAAAGTTCAAAATTAGTCAAAGAAGATATCGAATTGGAAGATTATATAATTGAGAAATATAACGAATCTAAAATTGGATATTGGAATGATTGTAATTCGAAAGAAAAACAATTGTTAATTGAAATATTAAAAAGCCGAAAAAAAAATACGATTGCACTCATTAAAAGTGGAAATTTAATCTTATCTGGTACACTTTATGATTTTGTAAATCAAGTATATGAAAATGTTCGTAAAAACAATCCAGATTTAAAAGAAAAGAAAATTATTCTACTCAAAGATGAAAGTGCAAATGCTTTTACAATGGGAGAGGATATTTTATACATTCATGTTGGTTTGTTGTATAGACTTCAAAGTGAAGATCAATTGGCTTTTATACTTTGCCATGAATTAGCCCACGATAATTTGAATCATTATCAACAAGATTTGAAAGATTATATTTCAGAAAAAACGGATAAAGAATTAGAAAAAAAAATAAAACAGATCATGTCACAAGAATATAAGCATGCTTCTAGTTTAAACGAGTTACTTGTTCCACTATTACTAACTTCAAGAAGTAAATCTAGGACACAAGAGTTTGATGCAGATTCTTTAGGACTAATGCTTTACAAAAACACAAACTATAATCTAGATAGAGCTTGTACAACTTTTGATGTGTTTTTAGAATCAGATCACGTGAGAGATTCAATTGAAATAGATTTCAAAAGCGCTTTCAAACTAAAACAAGATAATTCAATCGACTTAGATTTATTAGAATATAGCAACCACTCTTCTCTCGGTTCATTTGATGATAATACGGATATTGATAATGAAATAATAAAAAAAGAGCATGACGATTTGATGGCTTTACTTAGTTCGCATCCTTATGAAGTTGATAGATCAATCAAATTGTATGAAATTTTAAATCTTAAAATTCCTGAAAATTTTAATCATGAAATTGATGAAAAATATAAACCAATAAGATTAGCTTCAGAATTTGAAATGGTTAATTTATCCATATTACACCAAGAAATAGGTAAAGCAATTTATTATAGTTTAAATTTAGAACGAAATTTTCCAAACCATAACTATTCAAAGCTACTTACTTCAACTTCACTTTTTCTTCTTTATTATTATAAATTAAAACATCGTGAAGGGATTGTTATAGAAGAACAAGATGTTACAAATGATTTAGCTTACGATAAGTTGTTATATTTTTTAAAAAAACTTTCTCCTGAAAATTGTTATAAACTAGCAAACAAAACCTTTTCTGAGTACAAATCAAATAATATGTATTTTGAAGAAAAAATAAATACCCTATTCATTTATTACAATGAAAATAAAAATGATTTTTTTAAAGAATACTATGAAATAAACAAAGATTCTTTAAAGAATACAATTTATGAATCAATCTTAACTTCTATGAGCAAGGAAGTTAACGCTCGCTTGTAATTTTAAAACAAATAATATGTCTAAATTCAATTCAATTTTATTTTTAACATTTTCACTCTTTTTGACCAATAGTTTTGGTCAAAAGACAACTATTGATAATGTTTTAAATATTAAAAGTGCAAAACAAACTGGTGAAATTATTGAGAACCAAAAACTTGTTGGTTACTTCGTGTTTTATTTCAAAGAAAAAGTAGATAAAAACAATTGTGCTTACGAAGTAAGTATATTTGATGATAATTTTAAACCTAAAAAAGATTTCGAAATTATTCGCCCAAAAAACACTTCGTTATTAGAAACTGTTTATAATGGAAGTTGTTTCTTATTATACTTCTACGATAACAAAGCAGGTTTAGAATTAGTTACCTATGATAAAACAGGTAAAAAATTAGGTTCTGATAATATTCCAAAGAAGGAAATTAGTGTATATGAACAACAAAGAATTTCGGCTAGTTTATCTTCAAATACGGATAATGTATCTATTTATCCATTGGGTAAAAATGGATTTGTAAGACAAACATTTACCAAAAACAAAAAAACAGGTTACGAATTAGTTGCATATGACAATGAAATGAAGAAATTATGGGATATTTCTTCACCTGAAACTTCAAAATTATTAGAATCAATTGAAATCACTGAAGTAAATGATGAATTTATTACTGCAACAATTGTAAGAAAAAAATCAGCGATGACTCGTGAAGCTGAAAGCGCTTGTACAATAATAAATGCTGAAGATGGAACCTCTGTTTGCGAATTAGCACTGGGATCAGAGAAAACTGGTAAACGATCAATGTTGAATAGTACATACATGTCCAAAGATGAAAGCTTTTTACTAATTGGTGAATACTTCAAACCTGGTGATGATATTTTAAAAGATAAAAGTCAAGGAATTTATGTTCAAAAGTTAGATAGAAGTGGAAAAGAAATTTCTTTAAAAGAATTTAAATGGAAAGGAAGTATAGATAAATTCAAACAAGAAAACATTGATGAAGAAGATAAAAAAGATGCTGATAAACCTTTTTACATTTTCTTTCACGATGTAATAGTATCTGATAACGGTCATGTTTTTTTAATAGGCGAACAATTTAAAAGACAAATAAGTGCCGGTGCAATTGCAGGCAAAATGGCAGTAGCTGCTCTAGGTGGTCAATCGAATGCTTCTTCTTTCGAGATTAGAGTAGCAAATATGGTTTTAATCGAACTAGATGAAACATTAAATATGGTTGATTTTGATTTAATTAAAAAGAAAAAAACATCCGTTTTATTACCTCAAGGTGCTGGTCTTTGGAATATTGCTTTTTTAGGTTATTATATTAATTCAATAGGTGGATTTGACTATAGATTTACTTCAAGAAATAAGGAAAATGATCAATATTCAGTTGTATTTTCAGATTTTGATCGAAAAGAAGAAAATTCTAAATCAAAAGCAGACTGTATGTTAGGAGTTATAGAGATAAAAAAAGGTACAACATCAAATAAAAGAGTACCTATTAATACTGATGCTAAAACTTGGTGGATTAATCCCGCAAAACCAGGTTATATAGCTATTGGAGAATATTATAGAAAAGAAAGAAAGCTAGATTATCATTTAGAACCACTATCTTATTAATAAAAAAACGGAGACTAATAAAGTCTCCGTTTTTTTTTACAATTTTGTTTTCACTTAGAACAAAGTTGGTTGGTCATCATCACCATTTGATAAATCCCATTCCATTGTATTTTCATCATCTGAATCATCATTATCCTCTTCATCTGATTCAATCTCTTCGATTTTTACATCTTCAGGCCAAGGCTCTGCACCCTCAATTGGATGCGTTAAAACGATTTCTTTGATTTTCAATTTAGTCACCTGATTTCCTTGCGCTTTCATACCTTTCACTTCGATATGATCCGCTAAATTGATTAAATTATCAGGTAAGTTTTTGGTTTCTCTTAAAAGTTTATTGTAAACAATCTTTGCTTCTGGTCTGTAAGCTGTTGAAACTACATCCATATATGAACCTTCACTTTCACTTATAAATAAAACCTTTTTATCCATCGTTACTTCACACAAGAAACGTTTCACAAAATGAATCTCTTTTTCAGCATCATAATAAACAGTTGAAATTGGTCTATCCGGATGCCATTTCTCAATATGAACCATATCCTCATCAAAGTGATTCGATAAATCAAAATTACTTAAACGATACTCACCTGTTTTATACAATGTTAAAATTTTGTCGGTACCTTTAAATGAACCTAAGAATGTTCCTCTACCTTCATCGTTTAAACGTCCAACAACTGTATCGTACCATATTTTACGAGCGGCTAAAGTTGAACCACCCACTTCTTTTTGTGTAATCTTCTGAACAATTTCTTTCGTTACACGATTACCTGCAGAATTTCGTCCTTTGATTAACATATCTCCCATGTCAATATCAAAACGCAAACGCTTTAAATGTGGTCTTGGTCTCAACAATACACTGATCACCTCACGTTCACCATTAGGATGAACAGAGAAATACAACATTTTTGAACCTTTTGTCCCTTTTGATAAATCGTATTCTGTATCTCTCGTTATACTATTTACATAAAAACGTTTCATCATTGCTGGTCCACCCAATCCATCTTGGTAGATTAAGTGGTAAATTGTTCGTTTATCACCTTTTTTCCAAACATCTGCATGAACGATTCCTTTTCCTACAAATTTCTTATCCGAAATTTTGGTAATCATCATCTTCCCAGTTGCAAAGAAGATAATAATATCGTCGATTTCTGAACAGTCATTCACCGCTTCGGTTTTCTTCAAACCATAACCGATAAATCCTTCTTCATAGTCAACATATAATTTTTTATTCGCTATAATTACATTTGTGGCTGTAATAGTATCGAATTGCTTAATCTCTGTTTTACGCTCTTTTCCTTCTCCAAAACGTTTTTTCAAATCTTTGAAGTAATCAATCGCATATTCAATTAGATTCGCTAATTTCTCTTTAACAGAATTAATCTCCTCCTCAATTTTCAACAAATTATCATCCGCTTTTGTTGAATCAAATCGAGTAATACGAATCATTTGAATTTGAGTCAAACGCAACAAATCTTCATCGACTATTTCACGAATCAATTGCTTTTTGAAAGGGTCAAATCGTTTGTATAAATAGCCGTACAATGTTTCTTTATCACCATAGTGCTTGAAGTCAATATACATTTCCTCTTGGATAAAAATCTTTTCCAAAGTAGAAAAATGCCATTGTCTTTCTAATTCATCTAAACGAATTTCAAGCTCTAATTTTAGAAGATCAACCGTATTTTTTGTACTTGTTTTTAAAATCTCTGTTACACCTAAAAAACGTGGTGTATCTCCATCAATAATAGAGGAGTTTGGAGAAATAGAAACTTCACAATCTGTAAATGCATATAAAGCGTCTAATGTTTTATCTGGTGAAACTCCAGGAGTCAAATGAATAATAATTTCAGCATCAGCAGCTGTATTATCTTCAATTTTTTTGATTTTTATTTTCCCTTTATCGTTCGCCTTAATAATTGATTCGATTAACGAACCAGTTGTCGTTCCAAAAGGAATTTCATGAACAACTAAAGTCTTATTATCAAGCTTTTTAATCTTTGCTCTTACTCGAACTTTTCCACCTCTTAAACCATCATTGTAATTCGAAAAGTCAGCCATCCCTCCATTTTGGAAATCGGGTAATAACTCAACTTTCTTCCCTCTTAAATGATTGATTGATTGCTCAATAATTTCAATGAAATTGTGAGGTAAAAATTTACATGCCAAACCAACAGCAATCCCTTCTCCACCTTGAGCTAATAATAATGGAAATTTTACTGGTAATTGTTCCGGTTCTTTATTTCGACCATCATAACTTGTCAACCAATTTGTCGTTTTTGGATTAAAAACAACATGACTTGCAAATTTTGACAATCTTGCTTCAATGTAACGAGGAGCAGCAGCACCATCGCCAGTTAACGTATTTCCCCAGTTCCCTTGACAATCGATTAATAAATCTTTTTGACCTAATTGAACCAAAGCATCTCCAATAGAAGCATCACCGTGCGGGTGATATTTCATTGTATTTCCGATAATGTTCGCAACCTTATTGTAGCGACCATCATCTAATTCTTTCATTGAATGTAAAATCCTTCTCTGAACTGGTTTCAATCCATCATACAATGAAGGAACAGCTCTTTCAAGAATTACATAAGAAGCATAATCCAAGAACCAATTTTCATACAATCCACCAACAGGAACAATCGTATCTTCAGTCGGCGTCAAATCATCAGATGAATTTTCAATTGGATCTTCTGCCCCTTCTAAATTTTCATTTATTTCGTCTTCTGCCATCTTTATGAAGCAATTTCTATGTTACCTGAATCCAAATCATTCAATTCTTCATCATTTAATGCTATATCTTTTTCAACTCTCAAATTGTCGATGATAAAATTTTGTCTTTCAGGTGTGTTTTTACCCATATAATAAGACAAAATAGAATCAATCGAAGCGTCTTTTGAAAGTAAAACAGGTTCTAATCGAATATCTGGACCAATGAAATTTTTAAACTCATCTGGTGAAATCTCTCCTAAACCTTTGAATCGAGTAATCTCTGGATTTTTTCCTAATTCAGCAATTGCATCTCTTCGTTCTTGTTCAGAATAACAATAAATCGTTTTCTTTTTATTTCTCACCCTAAACAATGGAGTTTGCAAGACATACACATGATTACGTTTAATCAAATCTGGGAAAAACTGTAAGAAAAACGTCAATAATAACATACGAATATGCATTCCATCGACATCGGCATCGGTTGCAATTACAATTTTGTTGTAACGCAAATTATCCATATCTTCTTCTATATCTAAAGCAGCTTGAATTAAGTTAAATTCCTCGTTTTCATAAACCACCTTTTTTGTCATCCCATAACAATTCAAGGGCTTACCACGCAATGAAAATACCGCCTGTGTATTTACATCTCTTGATTTGGTAATAGATCCAGAAGCAGAATCTCCCTCGGTAATAAATAAGGTTGTATTTTCTCTTCTATCCTCTTTCAAATCTGTCAAATGCAAACGACAATCTCTTAACTTTTTATTGTGAAGATTTGCTTTTTTAGCTCTATCTCTCGCAATTTTACGAATTCCTGAAAGCTCTTTACGCTCTCTTTCAGATTGTTTAATTTTTCGTTCAATTAACTCAGCAACATCTGGATTTCTATGTAAATAATTATCTAATGCTTCTTTTAAGAAATCATTTACAAACGCTCTCATTGATTTTCCATTCGGCTCAATTTCTTGCGAACCTAATTTTGTTTTTGTTTGCGACTCAAAAACAGGTTCAACTACCTTTACAGAAATAGCTGCCACAATCGATTGACGAATATCTGAAGCCTCGTAATTCTTATTATAGAAATCACGAATTACTTTCGCAACTGATTCTCTAAATGCACTTTGGTGCGTACCACCTTGTGTCGTATGCTGACCATTAACGAATGAATAATAATCTTCACCATACGTTCTACCGTGCGTGAAAGCTACCTCAATATCATCCGCTTCAATATGAATTATTGGATACAATGGATCACCATCCATATTGTTCTCCAATAAATCTTTTAATCCGTCTTTAGATTGATATTTTGTTCCGTTGAAATAAATTGCTAAACCTCTATTCAGATAGCAATAATTCCACATCATTTTATCTAAATATGTAGACTTAAAAGCATGTTTTTTAAAGATTTGATCATCCGGTATAAACTCTACAAAAGTTCCATTTTGTTCATCCGTCTTTTCAATTTTTTTATCCTCTACTAATTCACCTCTAACAAAACTTGCTTCTTTTTTCTCTCCTTCTCGTACAGAATAAACACGAAAACTAGAAGCCAGTGCATTCACCGCTTTAGTTCCGACACCATTTAAACCAACAGATTTCTTGAACGCTTTAGAATCATACTTACCTCCAGTATTTATCTGAGAAACGCAATCAATCACTTTACCTAATGGAATTCCACGCCCATAATCACGAACAGAAACAATACCATCTTTTACCTTGATATCGACTTTCTTACCATTCCCCATGACAAATTCGTCAATGCAATTATCTACCACTTCCTTAACAAGAATGTAGATACCATCATCCGCCGAAGCACCATCACCTAACTTCCCAATATACATCCCTGGACGCAAACGAATGTGCTCTTTCCAATCTAAGGATCTAATATTATCTTCCGTATACTGATTTTCCGCCATTTAATTATCTTTTTGGAACACTAACAAAAATACTACACCTATCTTGATTTAAAACAAAGAGTTATCAAGAGTTTTGAACGATTAAATGTTGGATATTGAAGTAAAATAACTTAACATAAACTTTCAAACAATTAATTTCCAGCTCAAATATATATTATTTTTTGATTAAAATATAATCTTTTTTTATCTTAAATTCTAATCTTTTTGATTCGACATAAAATTATCAAACAAAAAAAAAGAGCCTTGAATTACTTCAAAGCTCTAAACCAATATGAACTATTTGATTATTAAATTTTATTTAAAACAACCAATAACGCATAAATAATACCTGGAATCCAGAATAATAACGAAAGGATTAAACATATTAAAACTTTTGTAACATCCCAATCAGTTGCTAATCCCACTGCTAAAAATGGAATTAAAAAACATAAAATCAAAAGTAATATCTCCATATCATCTATTGAACTATTATTCTTAACTGCTTTTTTAAACTCCAATTTAGCTTTTCTATGTGCGAATCTTGTATTTAATTTGTTCTCATGTTTTTGAGTTGAAACAACCTCAACCACCTCCACATCTAGAGATTTCTTGTTTGTTTTCAAAGAAACATTCTCATTCAATTCAACCGCATCAACCGCACCTGCATTAAACGTTTCATTCTCTCTTACCGCAACTTCATTATTTTCGCTTTTAGTAGAAACCTCAACTACTTCATCTACTTTATTATTTTCATTAACTGAAACTTCTGTTTCTGATGTTGAATGACTTTTGTTCCATTTCACATGAAAACCTGAATTGTGTAACCTTCTTTCAACTGTACAAGAAGATAAAATAAATGTTACCGCCAAAGCAATAAATGAAATTTGTTTAATTTTTTTCATAGACTTAAATTAATTAATTAACTGATTTTAAAGGATATTATTTAAATAACACCGTTAATTTTTCAATAAATATACAGATTATTCGAAATCAAAAGTTATACTTTTCCACTAAAACGTTATAAGAATTAAAAAAAAAGACAAATAGTTGAAATTCAGCAGCAATATAATAATCAAAATTATTATTTCACTTCGTACACATTCCCATCCTCAACGACTTCAACATTTTCAAAAATCGTTTTCGCCTCTTTTTCATGCTCTAGCCCATTTTCAAAACGAGCACTCAAATGACCTAAAAGTAATCGAGCAACCTTCGCTTTTTCAGCAATTTTTGCAGCATCTTTTGCCGTCGAATGAAATGTAGTTTTCGCTCGACTTCTATCTTTCTCTAAAAATGTCGCTTCATGATACAATACAGTTGCATTTTCTATGTACGGAATAATTTTCTCGTAATACATGGTATCAGAACAATAAGCATACGAAAATGATTTTTTAGGTTCAAGCGTATACTTTTTATGTAAATAAACTTTTCCCGTTAATTCATCAATAACATCTTCACCTCGCTTAAAGAACGGAATTAATGCAATTGATAATTTATCCTGTTTAAAAAGTTCACCTAACAATATTCGTTCTTTTTCTTTTTCTTTGATTAAAAATCCATTAGTAGGAATTCGATGTTTTAACGGAAAAGTATAAATCTCTATCAATTTATCTTCAAATAAAAGACCTTCCGATTTCCCATCTAAGGTTTTAAATTCAATACTAAAATCTAATTTAGCACCTCCTATTTCCAACTGACTTCTTATGATTTGCTCTAATCCTTCTGGACCATAAATTTTAATCCCCTGATCCCTTCCTAATAGATGCATTGTAGACAATAATCCTACTAATCCAAAAAAATGATCACCATGTAAATGAGAAATAAGAATATGAGTTATTCTTTGAAACTTCACCCCAAATTTGCGCATTTGAATTTGAGTCCCTTCACCACAATCAATCAAGATATGACGATTATTACAAATTATATATTGTGAAGTTGGATTACGCGAAAAAGTGGGTAAAGCTGCACCAGAACCTAATATCGTAACTGAAAAATCCAATTAAAATAAACTCAAAGCAGCCTCTTCAGTATCAACAATTATTAACACTTTGTCTAATTGTGAAATCTGAATCATTTTTAAAACACTTGGATGAAGACCACACAGAACAAACTTACCGTTCGTATCTTTACATAATCTATTTCCAATTAAAATAGAACTCAAACCTGAAGAATCACAATATTTCGTTTTAGTTAAATCTAAAATAATATTGTTTACACCATTTTTATTCAAAATAATTAATTCACTTTTCAGTTCCAATGAGTTTGCAGCGTTTAATTTGTCAACGTTGCATTTAATCACTGCGTTTAATTTATTCTGTATCGTTTGAAAGCTCATTAAATAGTGTTGTTTTTCCAAATGTAATAAAAAAATTATTGTCGTTCAATTTTTGAAGCTAATAAATAAATAACAGCCATTCTCACTGCTACACCATTTTCAACTTGCTGAAGAATTACAGACTGCTTAGAATCAGCAACATCACTCGTTATTTCAACACCTCTATTTATTGGTCCAGGATGCATCACAACAATTTCTTTTTCTAATGAATCTAAAATTTCTTTTGTCAATCCAAATTGCATTGAATATTCTCTTAAAGAAGGGAAATATTTTATATCCTGACGTTCCAATTGAATACGCAACATGTTAGCAACATCACACCATTCAAGAGCTGTTCTTAAATTATGCTCCACTTTAACACCTAATTCGTGAATGTATTTTGGGATCAAAGTTGTTGGCCCGCAAACCATCACTTCAGCACCTAATTTTTGTAAACAGTAAATATTTGACAAAGCAACTCTTGAATGAAGAATATCTCCAACAATAACAACTTTTTTTCCTTCAACCGAACCTAATTTCTCACGAATTGTAAACGCATCTAAAAGTGCTTGCGTTGGATGTTCATGAGTTCCGTCTCCAGCATTCACTACTTTTGCGTCGACTCTCTCAGAAAGAAATTTTGCTGCCCCAGGATTTGGATGACGCATCACCACCATATCCACTTTCATGGATAAAATATTATTTACTGTATCAATAAGAGTTTCGCCTTTTTTAACAGAACTACTAGCTGCACTAAAATTAACAACATCAGCAGACAATCTTTTTTCAGCCATTTCAAAAGACAAACGCGTTCTTGTTGAATTTTCAAAAAATAAATTGGCAATTGTAATATCTCTTAATGAAGGTACTTTTTTAATCGGACGATTAATAACTTCTTTAAAACTGTCAGCTGTTTTAAAAATCAACTCTATATCTTGACGAGTAAGGTCTAATATACCCGTTAAATGATCTACACTTAAATTATCCATTTGCTTCTGGTGTGTACAAAACTATTTTGTCTTCTCCTTCTATTTCTTTCCATTCAACTGAAACACGTTCAGATATAAGCGTATCAACCGCTTTCCCAACGTAATCTGCTTGAATAGGTAAATCTCTTCTAAAACGTCGATCAATCAACGTTAACAACTCCACTTTTTTAGGTCTACCAAACGCCAATAAAGCATCTAATCCAGAACGAATTGTCCTTCCAGTATAAAGAACATCATCGACCAAAACAACATTTTTGTTTTCGATAACGAAATCAATATTTGTCACACTTGGTATAATTGGACGTTCTCTTCTTCTGAAATCATCTCTATAAAAAGTGATGTCTAAATTTCCACAAACGACCTCTTTTCCGAGAATTGCTTCTAATTGAGACTTTAAACGAGCCACAACATTAACACCTCTAGGCTGAAGACCTATAAGTACTGTTTCCGAGAAATCGTTATGTGTTTCAATGAGTTGATAGCAAAGCCTATTGAGGGTCAGTTCAAAATGTTTCGTGTTAAGAATGACTTGCTTTTCCATTGATACAAAGATAATAGGAATTGGAAATAGTCGAACAATTGTCAAAAAAAATATTTAACATTTTATGAACTAATATTTCAAAACCATTTAAGCGAGTTCTTCCACTTTATAATCAATCAAACTAACAGATAAAATCTTTTTTAAAATTTGAATTCTAAAAGTGTGTATATTCGATTCATAGTAGAAATGAAAACTTTTTTAGTAGGGAGTTTTCGGTTTTTTTTGGTTTTAGTTTACTAATTTCGAGTAGATAACGATTTACTCGAAATTAGTTTTTTTTATCTTTTTGCTATTAAAAATTATTATCCGCCTTTCTTTTTCGTCTGCGTATAACCATCTTTCACAAGCATATCAAAGATTTTATCCTTAAAATTTCCTTGAATTAAGATTTCACCATCTTTAGCAGAACCACCAACACCACATTTAGTTTTCAATGTTTTTCCTAAATCTTTTAAATCTTCATCATCTCCAACAAACCCTTCAATCAAAGTTACCTCTTTTCCAGCTCGTTGCTTTTTATCTAATGAGACATATAACTTTTGCTGATTCTTTGGAAGTGTTTCTAACTGCTCTTCATCCTCTGATTCATAATTAAAATTTGGGTTTGTTGAATAAACCACATTTATACGATCTTTTTGTTTCTTTGCCATTATCTTTTCTCAATTATAGCTGTTCGTAAATCATCTGTCACAATAGCATCTGGATCTTTCTTCATAGCTAATCGCGTTTCTTTTGGTGCTCGAATGTCAAAAATAAGTACTTTTTTATTTAAACTATGAAGCTTCGACACCTGATCTTTGGATATCCCTTTATTTTTAATAATAACACCTTCAGTTAAATTAGTATTTATTGACAAATATTCATCATACGTATTGGCTGAAAATAAAACTTTATAACCTTGATCAGAAAAATCTTTTAACCAATCTTCATTACTCAACAATACGAATACATTTTGTTTTACACTCTTCAATGGTTCAATTGAATTCAACACCGATAATATTAGTGCAGGATCCAAAATTTTATTTTGACATTCAGTATAATGCCTAATATCTAGAAGTAATGTTTTCGTTTGAAATTTAACGAAATCCAACGCTCTCAACTTAGTTAGACGCTCTTTATTAGAAGTTTTGTATTTTATTTGAGCCAATTCATTTTCAACCAAATCATAAATACAACCCTCTCCATTTGTTTCAACATCTAATCTTGTATCATGAAACAACCATAAATCTCCATCCTTTGAAAATTGAACATCAATTTCTACACCATCACAACCGTTCATTGAAAGTGAAAAGTCAACCGCTTCTTTAGAATTATCATGAAAGACTTGATTTTGTATTTTCAAACCTGTCGCACCATGCCCAATTAATTCACCTTTATATTCTTTCAGGTTTTTATTGCAACTGAAGATGAAAAAAAGTATAAATAAATATTTACAACGCATACCTCACACCAACTGTAATATTGTATCCAAGACAATAAGACGAAATACGTTTACCTATCAAATCACTATAAAAAACCTCATCCATCAATCCAATTTTACTAGATTGATAAAATTGAGTTCGATCCCCAAAAAACACTTTATAACCTAAATAATATTCGTTCCAACAATGACTCACATCAATTTTAAGAATTGAAAAACTGTAACTTATTTCTGGTAATAAACTAAATTTATTTCTAGTGAACAAATTATAATTAATACCGAATGTCATTCTAGGGAAAAGACGATTTTGAAACACCGTTTTAATCAGTCCTAATTCTAATGTGGCTAAACAATAAATATTAGAAACCTTTCTTTCATAATTAAAACCCGAAAAAACATCCATTTTATTCATACCTGTTTGAAATGAAATAAAACTTTTGGATTGAGAATTGACAGAAAATAAAGTCAAAAAAAATAATAATACTAAAACAAACCTCATCTATAAAATCTACAATTTTGGGCATTTTTTACAATGAACCCCCTTCTTTTTGTATTTTTTACAACATTCTTTTTTCTTGTCACAAGAACAATTCGAACAACTAATTGTATTCAATTTGATTTCAGTATGAACGAAGAGTTTATTTTGAATCACTTTATTTAGATTTATTCTAAACAAAGATAGGATAAAAATGAATTACACAAAAAAAATAAAGAGAAAATATTATCCCCTTGTTAAATTAATTTCAACTGACAAGAATGAATATTCTTCATTTACCTTTTTAACAATAAATTTTAAATCAGAATTTGATTTCATTCGCATAATTATAAAACCTAATCCAGCTCCACCTTTTTTTGAAAAAACATTTTCTGATAATTCCTTTATATAAAAACTTTTTAAATCGCTTAAAGACAGTGAATTAATGTGTGAGATTTGATTTGTAATATCTTTTGCTTCAGACTCAAGTATAATATTTCCAAATGTAATTCTATAAGAAATATCATTTTTACCAATAATTAAAAAGGCTACTTGCCTTTCTAAATCATCTTTTTCAGCATGTTTTCTGATGTTTTGTAAACCTTCAATAAGAATTGAAAAAACACGCTTCCTAAGCTGTTTTAATTCCCCCTGGGAAGTCATTAACAATTCATTCCCTTCGACAAGGCTATTAACTAAATCCTGAGAAAAAACACCAAAATGTTCTATAGTAAGCTTATACTTTTCAGTTAAATAATAAGATTTACAGTTCTGGTAATTCACCAAAACATCTTCTGCTATTAAACTGCTTTTCGTATCCAAAACTAATTCACAAACTATTAATGCAAAAATAATGTAAAAAATTGATTAGACTCGTTTTAGTTTTAAGTTATTAACTATTTTATTAAGTTAACATGCCCTACTACCATTTTTTTCTCATCAGTTTGACTCATTTTAAAGCTAATTTTCCAAGTATAAGCTCCATCTTGCTGAACAACTCCATTATAAGTTCCATCCCACCCTTTTGAAGGATCTTTTGATTCAAAAATAATCTCTCCCCATCTATTATAGATATACATATAAAAATCATATGTATCAATACCTTGTGTAAAAACAGGCTGAAAAGTATTGTTAAATTGATCGCTATTTGGGGTAAATGAATTTGGTACATAATAGATTAAATCATCATTCATTATTATAGTATAAAATGTCGTATCTACACAACCTGAAGCAGAAGTTGCTACCAAATAAACATTGTATAGCTTAATTTGTTCATCCGTATACACATGAGTTGGTTCACTCAAAGACGAATTTGATGCATCTCCAAAATTCCACACATAACTATCAGCATTAGTAGAAGTATTGTAAAATTGAATCTCACTTCCCACACTTGGCTTATATGGATTCCAATAAAAATCAGCAATTGGCTTATCCGTTTGAGTTAATGTAAAAGTAGGTGAAGTTACTTGACAACCAAAAGCATCTGTAACGATTACAGAATAACTACCTTCCGTTAAATTTAAATTATCTGATGTTAAAACATTATTAGACCATTGATAAGTAAATGGACCTGAACCATTCACCGATAAATTTGTTATTGCCCCCAAATCAGTACATGATATTTGAGTTACATTTATGGCCGATAGATTTATTGTCGGACCACTCATTTCTGAAATCACGATTTGTTTACTATCAGTACAACCAGCATTATCAGTTACTAACAAATCGTAAACACCTGCTGGCTTATTAATTAAATCCAATGTACTCAAGCCTGAATTACCATTCCATTTGTATGAATAATCCGGTGTACCGCCAACAACTTTAACTCCTAAAATACTACCATTGGAATTACCACAATGCGCCTGAGTTAAAACTAAATTGGTTAAATCAATTACTGGTGGAGTTTTGGTTGAAATTAATATTGTTGTATCAATAGAACAACCTTGATTATCAATAACTGATAAACTATAGGACCCTGGAGCCAACAAACTAATGTCTATACTAGTAGAATTATTTGACCATAATACTTGTGGATTAATTCCACCAATAATTTGCAAACCTGTTATTGCTCCATTATTTTGATTACAATCAGCTTCTGTCTTATTAAAATTAGTTAAATCTAACTCCAATAGAACAACTCCATTAATTACATATTGATTCGATATTGCAATACAACCAAAAGCATCTGAAACTGTTAAAGTATATGTACCAGCTGATAATCCGCTTGCATTTAAATTTGAACCACCATTATTTGACCAAAGTGCTATACCTCCTGTACTTGTTATCCCTGAAATTGAAGCATCATTTAAAGCACAACTTTCATTCAAAACAAGTGCATTTGTTTCATCTATTGTTGGACCAGCAATATTATTTATTACAAATTGCTGAGAAGTTGAAACACAACCTAAAGCATCAGTAGCAGTTAATGTGTAAATACCAGATGAAATCGCTATTAAATCCAACGTAGTTTGTGTTGAATTTGTCCAAGAATAAGCAATTGGATTGGTCCCTCCAGATACAACAATTCCTGAAATTGAACCATCTGCTTGAGAACAATGTTCATCCACAATAACTACAGATGTAGATGTTAACACTAAATTACCTGTTGAATTAATCGTAAACACAGACGAAGTAGCAGTACAATTATTTGCATCTGTAACAATTAAAGTATAATTACCAGCTGGTTGATTTGTTAAATCTAATGTATTAGCTAAACCATTATTCCAGTTATAAATCAACCCTGAACCTGTTGAAGTAATTCCAGTAATGGAGCCATTTGATACACCACAAGATGCAGCCTGAATAACAACTCCTCCAACATTCAAAACAGGTCCAGCTGGTGATGAAATTGTATAAGGTCCGGCAATAACAGAACATCCAAAATTATCTGTAACAGTTAACGAATAAGAACCTGGAGATAAATTTTCTGCATTGATTAATGTTCCAGCTCCATTATCCCAAACATAAGTTAATGATGAACCAGTTGCTGTTATACCAGAAATTGCACCATTTGACTGTCCACATGTTCCATTCGTTATTACAATAGCTCCTGAATTTACAGAAGGTCCTGCAACATTATTAATTACAAAAGGGGGAGACACAGCTAAACATCCACTTCCATCAGTCGCTGTTAACGTATATGTTCCAGCTGAAAGCCCTGTTAAATTTAAGGTTGTTTGAGCTGAATTAGTCCAACTATAAGTAACAGGATTTGTCCCGCCTGAAACAGTTAACCCTGTAATACTTCCATTTCCTTGATTACAATGTTCGTCTGAAGAAATCGCAGCAACTGAACTTAATACTAATGTACCTGTAGAATTAATTGAAAACATTGAAGATGTTACACTACAATTATTTACATCTGTGACCACTAAGGTATAATTCCCTGCAGGTTGATTTGTTAAATCCAAAGTTGAAGCCAATCCGTTATTCCAATTATATGTCAATCCTGATCCAGTTGCAGTTATTCCTGTTATTGATCCATTTGTTTGACCACAAGTAACTGGTTGAATCACCATTCCTGTAACAGAAATTGTTGGAGCAGTAGGTGAAATAATAGAATATGGACCTGAAGAAGCTGTACAACCCAAATTATCGGTAACAGTTAAAGTGTATGAACCAGCAACTAAATTTGAAGCATTTAATGCCACTCCTCCACCATTTGACCAATTATATGTCAACCCATTTCCAGTTGAAGTGATTCCTGTAATTGAACCATTTACTCCGGTACATGATTGATTTGTAACTACTACACCCGAAGAATTAATTACGGGTCCAGCGCTACCTGAAATAGAATAAGGACCAGAAGTTGCTGTACAACCTTTTGAATCCGTAACCAACAAATTATAAGTACCAATTGCAGCATTTGACAAATTAATTGTTGGAGAAGCATTAAAATTCCATGAATAAGTATATGGTGCCGTTCCACCTGAAACCGTTAACCCTGTTATCGAACCTAAAGTTGTACATCCAGCATTTGTAATTACAGCAGTTCCTGATATTGTTGGTTTTGGTTTTACAACCGCAATAACAGGAACTCTAAAAGTACCTGGACATACACCAGCATAATAAGTTGTTGTAGCAGTTAATACTGGAGTAACAAATGTTGTTCCGCTAGCAATACTTGTCCCTCCAAATTGCTGTGTATACCAGTAAACAACTCCACCTGTTGGCATCGTTCCTGTAACAGTAACAGATAAACTTGCCGTATTTCCAGAACATATTGTATCATTACGAGGAATCAAATCATAAATTGTAGTAGCCAAACTAGACATTCCTGCCCCACCAATAGTCGCACCATTCATTGGGAAATTGGCTATCGGTGAAGAAGATGATACACCACTTACGGTAACTACACCACTATTACCACCTGTTACGACTTGAGTAGGAGTTCCTGAAGTTAAAGCTATAGAACCGCCTGCTCCACCACCACCTGGACCATTTGCTTCGGTACAAGTTGTGATTCCTGTTCCAAGAGTAATTGCATTATCCCCTCCTTTTCCACCTTTTGCATTTAATGTAATTGTTGATGGAATCGCTGAACTATTTTGAATATAAATACTTCCTCCGGCTCCGGCTCCGCCAGCTCCATCAGTACCTCTTTTAGTTCCAAATCCTGGAGCAGTATTTGCTGGATTAGATTTTAAACCATCTGCACCATTTGATTCAATGGAACCAGTACCAGAAATAGTTCCATAAACCGTTAGAAATGCTATTCCTCCTCCAGCGCCGCCGCCGCCGCCTTGTAAATTATCTTGATCACCAGCGCCGCCACCGCCACCCATAAAAATACGCGTATTATCATATGCTAATGTATGTCCACCATAACCTCCTTCAGGTTTTCTGTAACCAGTCCCCCAAAGAGTATTATTAGGACCAACGATAGCTTCATTTTGATCAGAATTCGATAAAGTATAACCTCCTCTTCCTCCTCCAGAACTAGTTGAAGCACCGAAACCAGCCAACTCTAAATTCCAAAAAGAAGCATATGTTGGATTCGGATTTCCTTTACCAGTATAAGGTGCAGTTCCAATATTTGAACCACCTCCACCACCGGCATTTTGATAACCAGCACCACCACCACCATTTGCAGCTCCAGATCTTCCGTAAACTGAGTATAAAGCGGCATATTCAGTTGTGTAACCTCCAATACCCTCACCTTTTCTCGCACCATTAACACCCTGATCTGATGCTAAATAAGTATCACCAATTCCCGTCCCTGCAGCTGCAACACCAGTTGAAACACCACCTGTAGAAGCACCTCCCTGATTATCAGCAACACCTCCTCTAAAACCTAAACCTGTAGCACTTATTTTACCTGTACCTGTCAATATTAAATTACCGGATACTTCAGCTGCAACTACACCACCTGTGTTACCATTCCATGCAGCAGGTACTAATGATGCTCCTGTATTAATTGTTAAATTTTGAAATCGAGGAACACGAATAACCTGAACATGACCAGCTGATGTATAATTGTTTTTTAATGGACATTGTAAATTAATTGTATTTGTGCCCGAAACACTTAATACTTCAACTTGTTCAAATTTTCCTGATTGATTATAATTGGTTACTCTTCCCCAAATATCAGCAGACAAATGCCAATCTGTTCCCGGCCCAACACTTGCTGCTACGGTGTAATGTCCTCCCCAACCACCACTCGCTAATGGTATAGAAGTAATTGGATCAATATCCATAGTCGCTCCTTGCATTTGCATAATTAATATCAAATCCCCTTGAGCAAGTGCACCTGAAAAAAAGCCTCCCGTTAAAGAATTACTATTTACAGTAATTGATGTGGAATTAGTTGTAGCATTTGCAGTAAGATAAGTAGCCGAATTAAGAACAAAATTTGCAGTTGACGAAGTGTAACTTCCATCTTTCCCCCTTTGAGAGACACCGAATAAGGAATATAATAAAACCACCGCAAGAAGCAGTGAATTTTTAGCAATTTTCATAGTTTAACAGTTTTCTTACAACTTAGACGTAAAACTAAAGAAAAGGTTGGTTCAAAACAATTAAAAAATGAATTATTTTTAGTTTTATCTATTTATGAATTAGGTGTTTAATTTGAAAATGCAAACAGTTTGTTTATAAATTAACATCTCATTATTTTTTTGATGTAATCATTGAAATATTTCTAACAATCTGAGAAACTGCAGGACAAATTTCAGCGTTCTTCTGAGTGATATCCATCACTTGATACATATTCTTTCTATTGGTATGAGGAAATTCTCGACATGCTAATGGACGATCATCATAAATTTCACATTTATTGTCACTTCCTAAAAAATAACAAGGCGAAATTTGAAGTACATAATCTTTGTCTTCATCCATTCTTAAAAAGCTAGTAACAAACTGTTTTTCTGACATTCTCAGTTTTTTTGAAATACGTTTGATATCAATATCTCTAAAAATTGGACTAGTTGTTTTACAGCAATTAGCACAATCTAAGCAATCAATTTTTTGAAAGACTTTATCATGCTGAGAAATAAAAACATCATCTATCTTTTTATTTTTATCTTTTTTAATTTTCGATAGAAGTTTTTTAAAATCCTCACGGTTTTCAATTGCGTATTCAAGATCAGCTTTGTATTTCATATGATAAATTCTAAAAAAATAGTTTTAATATTTCCACAAAACTAATTCTTTTATCTGAATCTATTTTTTATATTCACAAACTTCTATATTTAAGAAAAATTTCAATGGAAAAATTCGATTTAATTGTTTTAGGTGGTGGACCAGCAGGTTATGCAGCTGCAATGCGAGGTATTGATTTCAATAAAAAAGTTTGTTTAATTGAGAAAGATAAAGTTGGTGGAGCAGGTGTATACAATGGTGCCCTTTCGTCTAAAACACTTTGGGAATTAGCAAATAATATAGCTGGAATTAATGACACAATTGTTTCCAATGGAAGAAAACCATATGAAGTAGCATGGGAAGATGTTCGAAAAACTGTTGATGAAGCTGTTTTCGAACGAAAATTTCAATATTCTTGCCACATCAAATTATTACAAAAAGAATCCGAACATATTCAATTTAAATACGAGAGAGGATTTGGTAAATTTCTTTCAAAAAACGAAATTGAAATTAATCATGAAGGAACAACGAAAGTTATTTGGGGTGAAAACATCATTATTGCAACAGGAAGTCGACCTAGAGTAATGCCTAACATTTCTGTTGATCATTCAACTATCCTTACGAGTGATGATATCGAACATATTACTGATTACCCTAAAAGCCTTGTTATTGTTGGAGCAGGAGTAATCGGTTGTGAGTACGCGACTATTTTTTCAAATTTTGGAAAAACTAAAGTTTATATCATTGACCGTCAAGATGTAATTTTACCTTTTGAAGATGAAGACATTTCTTCAATGATTGAATCCAACTTAAAGGCAAAAGGTGTAACGGTTCACCACAATGCTACTTTAACAAGAATGGAAACTATTAATAATGAGGTAGAATACGAACTTTTATATCCAAATGGATTTAAAGAAGTAATTCGGGTTGAAAAAGCATTATTATCGGTTGGAAGAATTCCAAATATTGAAACTTTAGGATTAGAAAATGCTGGAGTAAATATGTCTGCAAGAGGCTTTCATATCGGTGATGACGACACATTAACAAATGTTCCAAATATCTATGCAGTTGGAGATGTAACAGGAAGAATTGCATTAGTAAATATGGGTGAAATTGAAGCCCGACATGCAGTTGAAAAAATGTTTGAAAACAAAAAAGAACGAATTAGTTACGACAATGTTTGTACGATTATGTTTTTAAATCCTGAAGTAGCTTCTGTTGGAATTAATGAAAAATATTGTTTAGAGAATAACATTCCCGTAAAAATTGTAAAGATTGATTTTTCAGTGATGACTAGAGCAATTGCCATGAGAAAAACACAAGGTTTTTTCAAAATTATCGTTACAAATGATAAAGAAATGAAAATCTTAGGAATGAGAGCAGTTGGTGAACATGCTTCTTCTGCCATTCAAGCTGTTGGTTTATTAATTAAAATGAATGTTGGAATTGAAGCATTATCGGAATTAATTCACCCTCACCCTTCCATTGTTGAAGGAATTCAAGAATGTGTTCGAATGTTATTGAAACGTTCAATCTTTAAATCTTCTGTTTTCAAAGATAAATTGGCATGCTATTCTTTGGTTGACGGTGTAAAAACACCTTTAGAAAGGTTATAAAAAACAATAGAATTCTTTAATACAAATCCTATTGTTTTATTTTAGAAATTAATTCTATTTCCCTTTTAATTCCATTGCTCTCAATGTATTGATCATCAAAGAAGCAATTGTCATTGGACCAACTCCACCAGGAACCGGAGTAATAAATGAACATTTAGGTGCCACTTTTTCAAAATCAACATCCCCACATAATCTCCATCCTTTTGGATTATTTACATCTAAAACCCTTGTTGTTCCAACATCGATAATAACTGCTCCTTCTTTCACCATTTCTGCTTTCACAAAACCTGGTTGACCTAAAGCTGCAATAATAATATCAGCATTTTGACAAATTGATTTTAAATTCTTTGTTTTACTATGTGCTAGAGTAACCGTACAATTTCCAGGGTTTGCATTTTTAGCCAGCATAATACTCAAAGGCATCCCTACAATATTACTTCTTCCAATAATCAAACAGTTTTTACCTTCAGTTGAAATGTTATTTCTTTTTAATAATTCCATAATACCTGCTGGTGTAGCAGGTAAAAATCCAGGAATATTCAACATCATGTTACCAAGATTAACTGGATGAAAACCATCTACATCTTTTCTTGGGTCTATCGCTTGAGTTATTTTTAATTCATCTATATGTTTTGGTAAAGGCAATTGCACAATAAAGCCATCAACACTTTTATCTTCATTTAAAGATTGAACTTTTGCCAATAATATTTCTTCCGGAACTGTTTCGTCGTATCGGATTAAGGTACTCTCGAACCCAATTAATTCACATGCTTTTACTTTTGCATTAACATACGTTAAAGATCCTCCGTTGTTTCCAACAAGTATCGCTGCTAAATGAGGAATTTTTTTCCCTTCTTTTTTACGGTCTTGAACCGCTTGCATCAATTCTTTTTTTATTTGCTCCGAAGTAGCTTTTCCGTCTAATAATTGCATCGAAATATTTTTTTGCAAAGATACTTTGCTAAAACGGTAAATGAAAGCGTTCAAAAAAATAAATTGTATTTTCGTTGTCAGAAATTATAGAATTCAAACACGAAAACAAATGAAAAAAAGTCTAATAATTATTTTATCTATATTCTTCTCAATTTCAATTAGTGCTCAAACAATAGAAGGTTCTGAAATTGGAATTGATGGTTCAGTAGGTTTTTCTAGTATGGGTGGCTCATTTGGAATAGGTTTAAAATATGGATACAAAAAATCACCTGATTTTATTTGGGGACCTTCCTTTCGATTGATGAGGTATTGGAGCAGCAGTTATAATTTAGACTACACAGGCCATTCAAACATATGGGGTGGTGGAGTTTATGCTCACTATCGAATTCAAAATGTACTTTATTTAGGAGCTGAGGCTGAATTTTTAAAAAATCCATATGCCATGATTAATCAAGCAAAATCTCAATGGGTCCCTTCCTTTTTCTTATGTGGTGGTTTTTCAAAAGAATACAAGGAACAGATTAGGGTAAATGTTGGGATTTATTATGACATCGTTAACAGCGTTAATAGTCCATTTAGAACAAGTTATACACTTAAAAAAACGAACCCTCAAACAGGACAAATAATCGGATACATTCCAATTATTTATAGACTTTCTGTATTTATTCCGATAAAAAACACTAAAGAAAGTGATGAAAATAAAAATGAGGACTATTAAATAGTCCTCATCCTAATAAAATATATTTCAAATATTACATTGTTGGTTGTTGTGGCTGTGGTTTAACTAATGTTCCAGCTTTACCAAAATTGATGAATTCAATATAGAAACACAACGCTCCTTTTTGATCACCATAAGCTAATTCAGCAGGTACATACAATCTATATTTACCACCTTTCTTCAAACTAGGAAATGATTGTTTCCAACCTTGAATTACTCCGTTCAAATTGAATTTTGGAGCTTCTTTAGTTCCTTGCATTTTTTGAATAGCAAATGAACTTTCAATTGTATCTCCTTTTGCATTTGTCAAAATATAATTCGCTTCAACATCATCTTCAGCAGTTGGTGAACCACCTCTTCCCTCTTCAATTGTTTGAATTAATATTCCTCCAGGTAACGTTTTAATGTTAGGCATTTTTTTAGCTTTGTCCATCATCTTTGCACTTGAAGACTGATTTAAACCAGAAATAAATGTATTAATTAAAGCTAATCTTTCTGTAGATTTAATCAAAGTGTCTTTCTTTTGCAAACCTTGTTTGAATCCAACTTTAACCATTTCTAAATCAATTTGAGACTCTCCTCCCATTGATTTACAGAACTTCATGAATTCGAATCCAATTACCTTTCCAATACATTTTGAACCATCTTTTGCATATGCTACTTCAAAATCTTGTCCATAAGGTCCAAATAATTTTTGAAGTACATCTTTACACTCAGGATCTAATGTAGCTGCTTCATATTTCAAACCTTCTGAAAAACCGTCTTCTAACATTTTCAAATCCATACTTTTGAAGTTTGGATCGTTTGCCATTTGACTTACTTGTTCAGCACCAAAAGAATATGAAAGTTTATCTTTTTCAGTTACTAATTTTATTTGCTCTTCACTATCTGCTTTATTACCTCCACAAGAAGCTAAAACTACTAATGAAAACAGTGCTATAATTTTTTTCATCTTAATATTTTAAAGAAATTATGCTAAAATATCTAATAACTCAACATCGAAAATTAAAGCCATAAATGGTTTGATTGCCCCACCTGGATGTGGATGAGCTCCATAAGCTAATTCTTGAGGAATGTATAATCTATATTTTGAACCAACTGACATTAATTGTAAAGCTTCTGTCCATCCTGGAATAACTTGGTGTACACCAAATGTTGCAGGCTCTCCTCTACTGATTGAACTATCGAAAACAGTTCCGTCAATTAACGTCCCGTGGTAATGAACTTTAACTGTATTTGTTGCCGCTGGTTTTTCACCTTTTCCTTCTTCAACTACTTCAAATTGTAATCCAGAAGCTGTAGTTGTAATACCTGCTTTATTTTTATTTTCTGCTAAAAAAGCTTCACCTTCTTCTTTAATTGCTGCGAATTTTTTCTCTCCAACTGAATTCAAATAATTTTGAATAATTTCATTTGCTTCGTTTGGAGAATATTTAGCTGTTTTTCCTGAGAAAATATCGCTAATTGCTTCTGCTAAAACTTCAGTTGATAATCCTTCTAATTCTTGTTGTAGTAAACTATCTGCTATACTCATTCCAACACAGTAACTTACTGCTTTTAATTCTTCTGACATGTTAATTTATTTTTTTTGCAAAGATACATTTTTAACTATTGGAAACCATATTGTTTAAAACAAAAATGGTGTCAAATAAATTCGACACCATCTTAAACCCAAAAAAACAAAAATGAACACTTTTTTATTGCAATTTTCTTTAAAACGAAATTTGATATTGGAGAGTAAGCATTCCTTTAGTAGTAGCAACTCTTAAGTCACCGTTTGAGTCAGCTCGGTAAACGGGTCTAGATTGATAACCTAGTGTCAATTTACTATGATGATCTCCATTAATTAACCAATTGATACCTCCTTCATAAATGATCATTGGGTCTTTTAACGCTTGATACTTTGAATATTGAACACTTGCATAAGGTTGAAGACTTCCTTGTTCTTTGAATAAATTATCTTTGAATTTATATGCAAATTGTGCAAAAATAGTTTGACCTGTTCCAATAATAGGCGCAGCATTTCCTGGACCATTAAAAGAACCTCCAGCATTTACTTTATTTGCAGGATTCATTGGCCCTACGTTACGAATATAATTTTTACCCATTTGGTAATCTGTGTAAGCGATATAAGCTGAAATTGCATTTCTTTTATCAGATAAAGGCAATTCCATAAACACATCTGCACCTAATAAAGTCATATTATTACTAACAGTATCACCGTTTGCATTTTTTATCCACAATGCTTTATTTTGGATAATCCAACCTGCACCTAAGTTTAAAATTTTCTTTTTTCCATGATATGTCCCTGTAGTATATGCTATCACATTATCCTCTTTGTCAAAGAATTGATAATTTACATATCCTTGAGTTTGTACTCTTGGTGGTAAATAAGAAAAAGTGGCTGAATTAGAATTCAATACACCTAAAGCAACTGAAGAACTTTGAGCCACCATTGGTTTACTCAAAGCAAAACGATAATCCAATCTACCAAATTGACCTTTTGCATAAATTGAAAGTTTTCTTAAAAATTGATCATTTACCCCATTCGTTACTTGTTGATACAATGGAGCATCAATTCCTAAAATAGAACCAACTCCTGGAGCTGCGTAACGTGTAAGACCACTCCAACCTGTTAAACCAGCACCAAATGTTAACGCTTTTTTATGAACTCTATATTCACCTAAAGCATCATGCACAAAAGCACCAGTATATAACGTTGAAGTAAAATTGAAATTATTTTGACCAAATTGACAATAAAAAAATACTTTATCTGTCAACTGAGCAAGAACATTAAAACGCAATCTTCGAATACCTATATCAAAAGGACTTACATTTCCATAACCACCAGCTGAAGCTGATGTAGAAGCAGTATTCGCCCCTGCAGCAATCGTTCCATTTTCAGATTTCAAAGTTGAACCAGGGTTCATATCTGTGTATCTTGTCCAAAACTGACCTACTACAGTCGCTTTTATATAATGAGTCCCTTCCTCATTGAACGTTTTTTTCAATTCAGGATATTTGATCTCTTTTTTTACCGGTTTTTCTTGCGCAATTATAACACTGCAGCAAAACAAAACCACATTCAATAATATTAATTTTAGCTTCATACAATGAGGTAATTATATCTTTTTATTCATTCGCTTTACTGCAGCATACTTATGTTTTGACTTTTTAGAAACCGGTTTTAATTCTTCTATTCCTTCAATAATAAATTCCCCACCTTCATTTTTAAAATCATCTTTGATATGATACAAATTTTCAATTACTGTGTGATCAACCAATTTACAATTGGTCACATCAAACACTACTATATCAGAAAATTTAAATGAATCAATTTTCTTTTTTATACCTATGAAATTACTAAAGACAGCGGAACCATTCACAATAATTCGATTACCTTCAACTTTTGTTTTAGCAGAAAACAAGGCATTTATTGGAGCACCATTATATAAATGAATTATTAATTTTAATAATATACCTGCAGCAATACCTACTAGTAAATCAGTTGCCAATGTAAAAACGATTGTAACTATAAAAACAACTATTTGATCCAAACCAATTTTTGCCATGTGACCAAATTCTTTAGGATGCGACAACTTAAAGCCAACGCCTATTAACATTGCAGCTAAAGCAGCATTCGGAATTAAATCACTAAAAGAAACAGCAAATATTAAAAAGATTAAAATGAAAATACCATGAAAGAAATTAGCCCATCTTGTTTTGCCTCCATTTGCGACATTTGCTGAAGAACGAGCGACTTCACTAATCATCGGTAATCCTCCTAATACTCCTGCGACTATATTCCCAACACCGACAGCAATTAAATCTTTATTGTAATCAGATTTTCTTTTCCAAGGATCCAACATATCAATTGCTTTGACCGTTAAAAGTGCTTCTAAACTTCCTACTAAAGCAAACATTATAATGTATTTTATAAACGTTCCCATGTGATCAAAACCTCCAAAACTCACATTTATTCCTAGAATATCAAAAAAGCCTTTATCAAAACTCACCAATGGATTGAACGCTTTTGAAATTACATTTCCATTAGCATCAACTACTTCTTTTACATTATGAATACCTAATGCCATTGACAATGGAATTGAAACCGCTAAAACAACTAATGGAGCAGGTATTTTTTTTAAAAAACCAACTTTCAATCTTGGCCATCCAAAAACAATTAATAAACTAATTAAACCAACAAAAACAACTTCTTTGTGAGCGAAAAAATTCATTAATGTATTAGGTATTAATTCCAATAATTCTAATGGCTCAACCATAGATTTACCTTCAGCTGTCATCGGTGTTACACCCGCAAGAATATGAATTTGTTTACTAATGATAATAATTCCAATTGCAGCTAACATTCCATGAACTGCTGACAGAGGAAAGAAATCATTTAACTTACCTAATTTTAAGAATCCAAAAAGAACTTGAATGATTCCGGCTATAACAATAGCACCTAATGCTAATTTCCAACCTAAAATATTATCCCCATGACCAAGTTCTGCAACTGATCCAGCAACAATTACAATTAATCCTGCAGCAGGTCCTTTTATTGTTAATTTAGATCCAGCAATTAAACTTACTAAAACACCTCCTACCATCGCTGTCATTAATCCAAAAATAGCCGGGAAATCACTTGCTTTGGCGATACCTAAACTTAAAGGCAATGCCAATAAAAACACTAAAAACCCAGAAATAGCATCACTTGAAAAATTCTCTTTCAAACCTGGTATCCAGTCTTTTGGTTTATCTTTTTTAATTCTATTTTTCATTTTTTTTACAATATTAGTTCTAATTAAAATGATCGTTTTGCGATACTGTGATATTTTTTCACATGAGGTCCCAAGAATATTCTAGCATAAATTCTGATTACAGCTAAACCATTCAAAATAAAACTTAAGGCAACAAAAAACGCCAAAAGTACTTGATATTCTTTGATATGAGAAAAAATTAAATCGATACCTATTAATGTGGGGGTAATAGGAAAACCAGAAAGTCCTAAACAAGCTAAAAAAAAGATCATTGTCAATTTAGGATGCTCATAAGAATGTCCATAGAACTTATCTAAACTTACCCATTTCTCTAACTTTCTCAACCTTTGAATACACAAAAAACCTATAATTCCTGAAACAATTACTCCACTCAGATACAAGAAAACATGAGATTTATCAAAATGCTCGTTAAAAGAAATCGATATTGCAACCAACAAATGATTTATAATAACCAAACTCCAACTTAATCGTACACTTTTTCGTTCAGTGAACGCTTTTATTACAGCTACTAAACCAATAAAAGCAAAGAATGTTGGCACATAAACTTCAATTTCTTCTGAAAGAAAGTTTTCATTAAACAATATTAAAACACCGAAAAACATTAATATTAAGAAGAACACAAATACATTTTTAAATGTTAAAAAATTTAATCTGTTCCCAAACTTTTTTAATGGATTCCAGAGGTATTTATACATAAATGAATCTAGATTCCATTCTTTTAAACTCAACATATAGATCGTATACTCAAAACGTTTAGGCCATGTATCTTCAATCGTTTTTGGTTGAGGAACAAAATTGTAAAATTGCTCTCTAATTTTATAACTTATTACAGATGGAGAAACGAGTAATTGATACGTTCTTAAGAATGCATTCCCAGCTATATGAATTAGCGCAAACTCATGAAAACCGAAAGCAATTTCAATAAAAATCAATCCTATTTGAGCCATCGAAGAATAAGCTATTTGACTTTTAATAGAAGACTGAACTCTTGAAGTTAGAATAGCATAAACACTAGTAATGATTCCTATTACTACAACAAAGATTCTAAAAGACGTTTGGTGCTCCCAAAACGGATAAGTTCGCATCATCACAAAAGCTCCAATATGAACGGATAATGATCCATAAAATATTGCACTAGATGGGGTTGGTCCTTCCATAGCTCTTGGTAACCAGGATGAAAAAGGAAGTTGCGCAGATTTAGCTGCTGCAGACATATAAATCAACATTGAAATTGCAATCCCAATCAAACTATGTTGTGACAAATGCTCATTCAAACTTTGAGCATCGGACATATCCTTGAATGAAATATTTACTTGCCAAAAATGATGACTTAACCACATAGCCAAAATCAACCCGACATCGCCTATTCTGTATATAGAAAAAACTTTTACAGCATTTTTTACAGGTAAATATCTTTCTCTGTAAAAAGCTATCAAGAGAAAAGAAGAGATTCCTAATATTTCCCATCCAATAAACATCGTTTCTAAATTACCTGCGAAAATGATAATATTATAACCAATAAAGAAAAACAACAAAGTTGAAAAAAATCTTCTGTAACCATGCTCTCTATGTAAATATAACCTACTAAAACCAGAAACTAAAAATGTTAAGATTGAACCTACAATTAGAAATGTCATTGTGATTACATCAAAATGAATATCAATATAAAAATCGTAATTTCCCGATCTAAAAATTGAAAATTCTTTAAAGTCAATGTCTTTAATGCCACTCATCAACCAACTACTTATGAAATAAATAGAAAAAAATAAATGAGTACCAACTGTTAAAAAAGAAATTCTCGAGATTAACTTTTCATTTTTTCTTGGTAGAACTAAACTTATAATAAATCCTACAAAAGGAATCAATATAAAAAGATGAATTATATATCCCATAACTAATTATTTATCAGGTAAACAGGTAAATTTAAATTTGTTGATTCAATCACTGAATTTACATCAGTTACTCTTTCAATATTTAAATCTACAGGTATATAATCTATAAATTGTCCTTTCTGAAAAACCGAATATTGTTTTGTATCAGGATTCAATACCACTAAATTCAACCAATTATTTTCATACCATTCATAGGTTGAAGGATTTGATTTAATAACACTTAGCACAACATCAGGATAATGCTCAACAACCATCATTAGTCGAATTGGATCGTGTAATTCCACCATCTGAATTGGTAACCCTGGTCTTAAATCTCCATCTGTACCGTTTGAAACACCAAATAATCCCATTACATTATGAGGTAATTTAGTACCTGCACCTAAATTCTGATTATCTACTTTTGAAAAATAATAATTCAAATTTATACCTCCAGAAACAGGTGTAGCTGCATTTAAAATTGGTAATAAACTTTTACCTTCTAGGTCAATTCTATAATCGTAAGAATTTAAAAATGCTCTTCGATCTAGAAAAACGTTTTTAGTAACATTTCTTCTACCTACAATACAAAGCGAAGCTGTAGCATGATCTAATTCAGGTCTTGGTTCAAATAAAGAAACAGTTCTTGTCAATATTTGTTTATGTATTTTTTTAGCTGATTTCTTTGTATTGATAGACATAAATCGTCTAGACCTCTCTTTTGCATTTTGCTCTAAAGCAATTAGAAATCGCTCTTGATTCACTTCATGCCTTTTTTGATTTTCAATCGTCAAAATAGATTCATCAAAATAAATAATCTCATCTCTTCCAGTGTCATGCAAAGCGCCTAAAAATTGAGTTTCAACTGGAATTTCAACACCTCTTTTAGCTAATTCAAGTCTAACTTCTTTTTTGTTCGCCATGAAACTTATAACTCTTGCATTAACAGACCCAGGTCGACATGAACATGCACCACAATCCATTGTCGCATAGAAAGGATTATTAGCACTACTTGAACCATGTCCAACAAAATAAACTAATGGTAAAAAATCTTTGGTCATCCCGATACTTGATAATAATTGATAAACCCTTTCAACCATTTCTTCTAACGTAAATCCAATTTTCAAACCATCTGCTGAAATTTCACCTTTAGATTCAATTGTTAATATTGAATTTGGATCCATATGCTTAGCAGAAGTAACAAAAGAAGCTGTTTTTATAGGTTTAAACACACTCGCAAATAATTTAAAAACAGAAAGAAATCCTAAAGTATTTGTGTAAATCCATCCTAAAACCAAACCATTCGCTTTATTTGAAAAATGAAAGTCTTTTTTATTTTTTGCTGTTTTGACTGATTCTTTAATTAAAAAGTCAGGAGTTATTGGCGCTGGACAAACTTTAGTATGGAAATTACTATGCTCTGGTTGAAAATAAAATTCTACATTAAAGTGCCCTGGAGTTCCAAAGGTTTCACAATTTTCGTCTGCAGCTTCAAGATGTCTTCTAACTGAACATTCTCTATCATCAATACAAAATATTGCTTGAAATGTATGTTGATGATTTTCTTGACTTGAACTATCTGATTTTGAAATCCCATTTAATACCTGATCATAATAGGACCATTCATAAGCATCTTGTAAAACACTTATTACAGTAAAAAACTCATTTTGAGGCACTTCATCAAACAGAGCTTTAAAACTCAATTTTATTTTATGACATAATGGTGACCAAATATCTGTAAAATAAGAATCTAACGCATCGATTTCAAGTAATAATTCAAATTGAATTAATTCTGTAAGGGTGATTTTTTTTGTATCAATCAAGCTTGAAGGGTTCGACTCTATTACAGAAACTAATCCTGACCATCCTGGATGAGCAAATTGCTGATCGAAAAGATAGTGCTCATAATTTTCTTCGTTCCCTACTAATATTTCAAGTAATTCAGATAATGAGCATTTATCCTCCAATAATAATCTTTTCGCTCTATCATTTTTAAAAAAACTTGACAAACTATTTTTTTCAAGTTCCTTTATAGATGCTAAAAAACCATTATTTCCTGCTGGAAAATTCCAAATAGCAATCCCTTGATCCAAATAACTACAAACAACTCTAAATAAAAGTGGATGAACTAAAGAATCTAAATCAATTTTAAAATACTCTTTCCAATGATCACGAACTACACCTATTCTTGAATCAATTTTATCTTTGTAGTCCTTATGAATTAATTTTTCGATCCATTCATCACGATTTTTAGAACCAAATTTTTCATCTATGATTCTATAAAAAACAGCTCTATTAATTTTACCATTTTTATAAAATTCTCTGTATTCTTCAAGTTTTAAATAATTTTTATACCCGAAAATTACAGAAGCTTTTCTTAGCGCATCATGAAAATCTTGATCTTGAAATGATTGCAATAAATTTTGAAAAATAAAATCTTTTAATGGATTTTGAAATGGTAAAAACTTCTTTAATTTAGAAATAACGCGCTCTTCGTTATAACTATTCTCTCTATATAAATTCATTAGAAATAAATTGAAATTTAACATTTAGAGTCACGTCATTTAAACGCATCCCTTTAAAATTCAATTTAAAATTCTATATAATTATTTTCTTTAAAGAAAGCCATTTAGGCGTATTAAAATCTGATTGATCTAGACAGTAATTAAATATTGTTTTTGTTAAACCAGTGTGATTATTTTCAATTATTTGAAAAATTGAAGATTGAAAACTATCTAAATAATATGTATTGATAAGATTTAACTCTTCAAAATCTTCGACTTCTTCAATCTCAGTATAAGTATATGGATCAATATCTTCTTGTTGTTCTGAAATCGAAAAAGTTAACTTTTTGATTTTGTAGGAATTAGAATTAACTTCTTTTACATTACTCATAGAAAATGAAAAACCTGTAACCATCAGTAAAACGGTTACAATACATATTATTCTTCCTATGAAAATTCTATACATGATGCAAAATTATATATTTGACACAGATAAAGAGGATTAATAATTGCTAATAATTTGTTAATAATTCCTGCTATTCATTTATACAATTTGATTTGAAGAATAAAATTACAGAATCGTTCAATTTACATATAAATAAAGATTAATTTTATCATTCAATGGATTCAAAACTATCATAATGAAAAAAATAAAAATCTTATTTGCAATCACAATATTTTTATTTTCTTGCGGTTCAATAAAGCCAGAAAAGCCAATAAATGAATTAAAAGAAACGCCTCAAATAAGTCAACCAATTTCATCTATTGTTGTTCCAATCAAAATTAATCTTGCTCCGTATTTAAAAGAAACTGAAAATTCAATTCCTAAAAAATTTACCGGAAAAGAAGAAAATTGCGAAGGAGTTAGTTTCAGTTATACATTTTTCAGAGATCCAATTCAATTTAAAGGAAATAAAAATAGTCTCTCTTTTGAAGTTGATGGAAAATATGCATTAAAATTAAATTATTGCCCTCAATGTACTGATTTATTTGACTCAAAAGGAAACTGTGTTGTTCCCCGAATTTATGCAAGTTGTGGAGTTAATGAACCCCTAAGAAAAATTACAGTAGGCTATTCAACGCAACTATCAATTTCTCCAGATTACAAAATAAAATCGATAACAGATCTCCAAAAAGTTGAAACAACTGATCCTTGTGAAATAACGGTCTTTAAATATGATGCAACAAAAAAGCTAAAAGAAGAAATCACAAAAGCGCTTGAAAATCTTGAGAAAGACATTGACAAAGAGATTGGTAAAGTAGATTTGAAAACACAAGCTGAAAGCGCATGGAAAACGCTATCCAATCCTATACCTCTAGGAAAATATGGGTTTCTATATTCAAATCCAAGTAAAATAGGTTTAGACAATCTCACTTTCAATGGTAACTATGCAACATTTGATTTGTCAATAGGTTTAAACCCAATGTTAAATACTAATTTAATTGAAGAAAAAAAGAAAAATGAATTACCAAAATTATCTAATTTCACAAATAAAGAGGGATTTGTAATCACACTTGACATTTTAGCAAGTTACGACTCATTAAGCTCTATACTTTCCAAAGAAATTAAGGGAAAGGAAATTGACATTAAAGGTAAAAAGGTGATTTTTGAACAAATGAAAATATTTGGTTCCTCTAACAATAAACTAAATTTTGAAATTGAATTTTCAGGTAAAAAAGAAGGTGTATTGTATTTAAATGGCACTCCAAATTTTGACAAAGAACAACAAGTTATCTCATTCCCAGATTTAGAATTTGATGTTAAAACTAAAAGTGCATTGTTAAAATCTGCAAAATGGTTATTCAGTGATAAAATCACCGATATGATTCGTTTAAATACCGTTTTCGATTTAAAACCTCATATTGAAACAGTAAAAACAACACTTAACAAACAAATAAATACTCAAATTCAAAAGGGAATTTCACTAAAAGGAAATATTCAAAAAGTTGAAATGGAGAATATATATCCAATTGAAAAACAATTAATTATAAGAATTAATTCTGAAGGGAAAATTTATTTAGAGATGTAATATTTATATGATTTCAACAATTTTTAGTTTAATAGATTATTGAGCTTATCAAGCTATCATACTTAAAAAAAATAAAATACTGAAATAAAGTTCCATAAGTGCATATTCAATTGTTTATATTTTATATCTGTTTTTTATTTACAATCAAAAAAGGCATGTTATTTGGAATATATAAACGTAACCAATTTATAAGCTGAGCGTAATACAAACAAATGAAAATTTATTGCATAATATCATTCATATTTGTTAACTTTTGCTTTTTTATTAAAGCTCAAGACTACAATGGGAAATCAGAATCTATAGCTGATTGTGAAGGCGCAATGAATATAATCGAACCTGGAACCTTTTCAATACAATTTACAGGAAAAGCAGGCAGAGAAAATGACTTAATTAATTACCCTTCTTTGAACCTTCAACCTGAAACGAATTCAATCTGGATTTCATTCATTTCTCCTTTTCATGGATATTTAACAATGGATGCCAATCTACTCGACAAAGTAGGTTTACAAATGATCATTTTTGAACAAACAGATGAAAATCCATGTGCTGAAATACACAGTGGATTATCTGAAATAAAAAGAATTATCAATTCAACAAATAATTCAATTGGACTCTCTAAGAATATCAATGACAATTTCTTGTATCAACTCGAAATGAAAAAGGGTGAAAAAATAAAAATCCTATTTAATACAACCGAAAAAATAATTAGTAAATTAAAATTAATAATGCAATTTGAAGCATTTAATCAAAGTTTAAATGTAGATGAAACAAAAGTAGTTGATAAACGAAATGATGACTTTAGCCCATTCTTATCTGCAATAGTTCGCGATGCTTCAAATGGTAAACCTGTAATTGCAAATTTCACAATAGAAGGATTGAAAGATAATTCTGCATTATATTCTGGTAGTGACTTCTTCTTCTCCATTGAACGTTCAGGTAAAATAAAAATAAAATGTGATGCTCAAGGATATTTTTTCGCTGACCGAACTGAAACATTAAGTATGGACGAGAATCGGGAAATGACAATATGGTTAGAGCCTTTAGGTCAGGGAAAGAGTTTACAACTAGAAGAAATTGAATTTTACCCAGGCACAAGTGACTTCATGCCTAGTTCAGAAGGAAAGCTTCGACGATTAAAAGATTTTATGGCTTTAAATTCAGAAGTTAAAATTGAAATACAAGGTCATGTTTTTGCCATTGGTGACAATTCATTTGCCGCTCAAAAACTTTCAGAAGCTCGTGCTAAAAGAGTTTTAATATATCTTTCTGAAAATGGAATAAATAAAGATCGAATGGTTTCTATTGGCTTTGGAAATACAAAACCCATTTATCCAAAACCTCAATTTGCTTTTGAAGAACAGGCAAATAGAAGGGTAGAAATAAAAGTAATGAGTAAATAAAAAGGAGATCAATTGATCTCCTTTTTATTTACAAGTTCATTATGACTATATTGTCATAATTTCTTTTTCTTTAACATCTATTAAATCATCAATCTTTTTAATAAATGAATTCGTAATATTTTGAATTTCAGTTTCCGCTGTTTTCACCATATCTTCAGAAAGACCATCACTTTTTAGATCTTTAATCATATCCATGGCATCTTTACGGTGATTACGAATAATCACTTTTCCATTTTCACCTTCAGACTTAGATCGCTTAACTAAATCTCTTCTTCTATCTTCTGTTAATGGCGGCACATTAATAATTAACATTTCCCCATTATTTTGAGGAGCAAATCCTAAATTCGCATTGATTATACCTCTTGAGATATCATTAAGTATATTTTTTTCAAATGCCTGAATAGTAATTGTTCTAGCATCTAAGGTTCCAACATTTGCTACTTTCGTAATCGGAGTCATTGTCCCATAATATTCAACCATTACACCTTGTAACATACTAGGTGAAGCTTTACCCGCTCTGATTTTTGCTAATTCAAAATCTAAATGATCCAATGTTTTTACACCTGAACTTTTAAAATCATCATAAATCATTATCAAATCTTCTGTCATCTCTATTAACTTTTCGATTACAAACTTACTATTGTACCAACTTTATTTCCTTCCATTAAATGTTTTAAATTACCTGGAGTATCCATATCAAAAACAATAATTGGTAGATTATTTTCCTTACATAAAGTAATTGCAGTCATATCCATAACTCTCAAATCTTTTTGGAAAACATCGTCAAAACTTATAGTTTCATATTTAGTTGCTGACTTATCTTTTTCTGGATCTGCTGTATAAATTCCATCTACTCGAGTTCCTTTTAAAATCACATCAGCATTAATTTCAATTGCTCTTAATGATGCTGCAGAATCAGTTGTAAAGAAAGGATTACCTGTTCCAGCTCCAAAAATTACAACACGACCTTTTTCTAAATGACGAACAGCTCTTCTTCTTACAAAAGGTTCAGCTATTTCCTTCATCTCAATTGCAGATTGTAAACGAGTACTAACACCTACTTTTTCTAAAGCGGCTTGTAATGCCATACTATTTATCATAGTTGCTAACATTCCCATGTAATCTCCATGAGTTCGATCCATTCCTCCTTGTTCAGCTTGAACACCTCTGAATATATTTCCACCACCAATTACAATTGCTACTTCTACACCTAAATCACGAATTTCTTTGATTTCTTCAGCATAATTATTTAGACGATTATTATCAATTCCAAATTGTTTATCACCCATAAGTGATTCACCACTAAGCTTTAAAAGAATACGGTTATATTTCATTTTTCGTGTTTTTGAGACGGTGCAAATATAACTATTTTAGACTGTAAGTAGCAATATTGAAACGTTTTTTTAGTGAAAAGAAGATTATTAATAATGTACTATTAAACAAAAAAGGCTGAATCAAATGACTCAGCCTTTCAAATTATTTTATTTAAGACTAGCTTAAAGAAAAACGTTTAAATTCAGTAATTGTTAAACCTTTTTCAGCAGTAGCTAAAAATTGTTCTACAGTCACTTTATTATCTCTAATAAATTGTTGACTTAACAAAGTACTTTCTTGGAAAAATTTGTTTAATCTACCTTGAGCGATTTTCTCAGCCATTTCAGCTGGTTTACCTTCTTGGATAGCTAATTCTTTTCCAACTTCTAATTCACGCTCAATTGTACGAGCATCAACTCCGTCTTTGTTTAAAGCAATTGGATTCATAGCAGCAACTTGCATTGCAACTTGTTTCCCTGCTTCTTCAGCATCATTAGAATTACTATTTAAAGCAACTAAAGTAGCCAATTGGTTTCCTGGGTGGTTGTAAGAAACCACTTTGTTAGCAGAAACTTTAGAATATCCAGAGATAACTAATTTTTCACCAATAACACCAATTTGCTCAGTAATTTTATCTTCAATAGTTAATTTTGCATCATAAGACAATGCTAATAACTCTTCAACTGTATTTGGTAAATTTGTCAAAGCAACATCAACGATTGATTGAACAAAGTTTCTGAAGTTTTCATTTTTCGCAACGAAATCAGTTTCACAGTTCAATGTTAAAATGATACCTGTGCTTCCTTCTCCATTTGTTTGAGCGAAAATTACACCTTCTTTTGCCTCATTTTCACCACGTTTAGCAGCGATTTTTTGACCTTTTTTACGTAAAATATCGACTGCTTGTTCGAAATCTCCATTTGCTTCAACTAACGCATTTTTGCAGTCCATCATACCTGCACCTGTTTGTTGACGTAATTTATTTACTTCTGAAGCTGTGATTGCCATAGCTAAAAATTATTTAAAAATTAATCTTCTTTTGTTTGTGCCTCACCTGAAGCAGCTACTTCTTCTGTTTTAGCAGCTTTTGGAGCAGCCTCTTCGTCAGAATCAGTTTTATCTTTAGAGTTTTTACGCTCTTCTAAACCTTCTTTAATTGCTCCTGTAATTGCTTCTAATACAACTGCGATAGATTTCGTAGCATCATCATTAGAAGGAATTGGGAAATCAACTAAACGTGGATTAGAGTTTGTATCAACCATAGCGAAAGTAGGAATACCTAATCTTTTTGCTTCAGCTAATGCAATATGCTCTTTTAAGATATCAACGATGAAAATAGCAGCTGGTTGACGAGTCATATCAGCGATAGATCCAAAATTTTTCTCTAATTTCTCTCTTGTACGAGTTTTGAATAATTTCTCTCTTTTATTCAATGTCTCCCAAGTACCATCCGTTTTCATTTTATCAATCGTAGTCATTTTACGAATTGATTTTCTTGTCGTTTGGAAGTTAGTTAACATACCACCTGTCCATCTTTCAGTAACGAAAGGCATGTTTAACTCTTTCACTTTATCAGTGATGATTTCTTTAGCTTGTTTTTTTGTAGCAACAAAAAGAACTTTTTTACCCGACTTAGCAATTTGTTTCATTGCCGCACACGCTTGATCAAGATGTGCAATTGTCTTATTTAAATCAATGATATGGATACCTTTTTTTTCTTCAAAGATATACGGCGCCATTGCCGGGTTCCATTTTCTTTTTTGGTGACCAAAGTGTGCACCTGCTTCTAATAATTGTTCAAAAGTTACTTTTGACATATTTAATAAGTTTAAATTGTTTACGTTCCTTTAGTAATCAATCTCAAAGGGATCAGTCATTTGACTGACAGGTACTCTGAAATTTGGATACTAAACAACCGCCAAAAAATATTAACGTTTCGAGAACTGGAATTTTTTACGAGCTTTCGGTTGACCTGGTTTTTTACGTTCTACCATTCTTGGATCACGTGTCATTAAACCTTCAGCTTTTAATAATGTTTTGTTTTCTTCTGCTACTTTAACCAAAGCACGAGCAATTCCTAAACGGATAGCTTCTGCTTGACCATTGATACCACCACCAAAAACATTTACTTTAACATCATATTGACCTAAAGTATCTGTTAATTCGAATGGTCTTCTGATTTTAGCTTGAAGAACGTCTACAGGAAAAAATTCCTTAACATCTTTTTTATTTACGACAACTGCACCCGTTCCTTTTGACAAGTAAACACGAGCAACAGAAGTTTTTCTTCTTCCTAATGAATTAATTACTTCCATAATTATAATTTAAATGTATCAAGATTTAAAACAGTTGGTTTTTGAGCTTCTTGTTTGTGCTCAGTTCCAACGTATACTTTTAAATTCGTGAATAACTGATTTCCTAATTTGTTTTTAGGCAACATCCCTTTAACCGCTTTTTCGATCAAACGAGTTGGGTGCTTTCTTAACATTTCTTCAGCAGAAGTAAAACGTTGTCCACCTGGGTATCCAGTGTAACGCATGTACTCTTTGTTCACCAATTTAGTACCTGAAAATGATACTTTTTCTGCATTGATAACGATAACGTTATCACCACAGTCAGCATGAGGTGTGAAATTCACTTTGTGTTTACCACGAATGATTTTCGCTACCTTACTAGCTAAACGACCAACTGTTTGGCCCTCAGCATCTACTACAAACCACTGCTTATCAGCAGTTTCCTTGTTAGCAGAGACAGTTTTGTAACTTAATGTATCCACAATATTTATTAATTAAATAAGACAATTCCCCTAATTTGGGGGTGCAAAGATATGATTTCTAAGTTTTATTAACAACTGATTTTTAAAAAAGATTGAAATATTATTGCATTTTTCTCTCTTTTCTGAAAAATCCATCATTTTGATTTGAAAAAATTTATCGCATTTATAGAAAAATCACTCAAAATTAGAGTTCCACTTATTTCTGCTCTTTCTACTAATAATTGATCCCAATTTTCTGTTCCTTCCCAAAAAATATCTTTCAACTTTTTCATTGCTTCAGGGTTAGATTTAGACAATGTAGTTGCTAATTTTTCAATTTCAACATCCATTTCCTCAACTGTTTCAAATAAATCAGCATACAAACCTCTTCTGTAAGCCCAATCCGCTGGACGCCATTCTGAAGCATTAATAGCTAGTTGACTCATTGCTGACAACCCCATTTTTCGTTCGATCGCTGGTCCAACTACAAATGGACCAATTCCTACAGCTAATTCTGACAATTTAACATCTGCTTTCTTTGTTGCAAAACAATAATCAACAGAAGCAGCGATACCAACACCTCCTCCTACAGCTTTTCCTTGAACTCTTCCAATGATTAACTTTGGACATTTACGGCACGCGTTAATTACATTTGCAAAACCTGAAAAGAAAACTTTTCCAACAGCCAAATCTTTTACTTGAATTAGCTCATCAAAACTTGCTCCAGCACAAAACGCTTTATCTCCTGTAGATTTTAAAACAATCACTTTTACTGATGAATCATTTCCTAAATCAGTTATTGTTTGAGCTAATTTCTGTAAAATTTTACCTGGTAAAGAATTACTCATTGGATGTCCAAACTCGATTGTAGCAATCCCTTTTTCATTTATAGTAAAGTCAACATGACCTTGATTCATAGCTTCTGACATATCTTTATTTTTGATGCAAATATAAAATTAAATTTTATGACATTAAAAAAGGGAAACAATTGCTTCCCTTTTTTAAATTTTATATAACTATTTTATTTAGTCCCTTCGTCTTTACGATTATTGTAAGGTTTCGAAAAACTTCTACTTGCTCCACCTTCTCTAGGCCCTTTATTGAAGTTATTATTCTTAACGAATGGTTTTTTCTCTTTTGCTACAACTGGCTTTTTTGCAGGTCTATTTGTTTTTGGAGATGCAATTTTCACATCTAACTTACGACCATTAATTTCAAAACCATTTAATGCATTTATAGCATTAATTGCATGATCCGTATCATCCATTTCAACATAACCAAAACCTTTCGATTTTTTTGTTGCGTTGTCATACACTACGTGTGCATAAGTTACAGTTCCAAAAGATGAAAAAGTAGCCATCAAATCCTCAGAAGTTATTTCCCAATCAAGATTTGCAATAAATAAATTAACCATTAACCTAAATTTTTAAAAAGATTATTTTAACGTGAAACTATCAGAACCAATCTGCATTCCATCGCAATAGATCTTAACCTTATAATTACCTTTCAAAGCATCTGCGCCTTGTAAGTCATAAAAAATCGACATATCAATACTTGCGTTTTGGTAGTCAATATCTTTCTTGTCCGAATAAGCAATTGCTCCAGCATCTGTTTGAAACGTATTACTTGAACGTGATTGTAATGTTTTTCCGTCTGGATCAATAATTTGTAGATAGACTGTTTTTTTACCAGAAGATGTGATTGTATTTTCAGAAATTGTAAAACTTGATTTTATCTGAACACAACTACGCGCTTTATTTGTTGCTTCCGGCATATTATTCAATTTCATTCTCAAACCTGTTGTTGAAATTGATAATGCTTGTAGTTTAGATCCTTTCTTAACCAATTCCGCATTTTGTTCTGCTTCTTTCTTGTACTCTTCTTTCTCAGCAGTTGTAGTATTCAATTGATTTGTAGTTTGATCTAAATCAGAATGTAATTTAATGTTCAACGTATTCAGTGAATCAATTTGAACAACATAACTTTTCATAATATTACGAAGTGTTTCGTTTTCACGTCTTAATTGGGCAATTGTTCTTGCTGTTAATCTTCCACTTCTTTTAGCTTGATCTAAATCATTCATTAAACCAAGGATTTTTTCTTTTTGCTTATTGATACTATCTGCCTTACTCGCATCTTTCTCTTTTAATGCATCATAAGTATCTAACATACTTTGGAAATCTTTTTTCAGATCATTTGACATATTACCAACATAACCTTCCATCATTTGATTCATACCATCCATATCAGCCTTCAAAGAAGTGTTTGCATTGCTACAATCATTTAATTCTGATTTTTTTGAAGACCACAAATAAGCCATTGCTCCCATTCCAATTAACAACAATAAAATTATTGCCATGAATGCTGCATTATTACTTTTTGGTTTTTCTATTTGTTCTGACATCTGTTCTTGTTTTGAATCCTAATAATTACACAAATTTAGACATAGATTTTATTCTATGGCCTATTTCAATCTTGTTTTTTTTATATATTTTATTAAAGACGTGTCCTAAAGTAAATTATTTTAAAAATTCTGGTAATAATTCATGATTGTAATTCTGAAAACAAATTGGACGAACAAATCGATAAATTGCATCTAAACCTACAGCTGTAGTTTGGCTTTCAGACGACGAAGGAAAAGGACCTCCGTGCTGCATTGATTCTACTACTTCAACTCCAGTTGGAACGCCATTAAAGATCATTCTACCTACTTTTAACTGAAGCAAATCTATTATTCCTGTTTCCGTCAATTCTTTATTTGAATTACTAAGAATAGTTCCTGTCAACTGTCCTTTCAAAGAGCTGACACATCTTCTTAATGAATCAAGATTCTCACATTCAACAATTAAAGAAAAAGGACCAAACACTTCTTCAGCAAGAAATTCATTTTCTAAAAAAATAGATGAATTACAAATACCAATTGTAGGTTTTGCAAAATTAGCTTTAACCTCTCCTTGTTTAGAATTTAATTTTACAAAACCCTCTCTTTCATTAAGCAATCTATTATAATTATCACACATAGAAGAGCTTAACATACACTGAAAATCTTTTGATTCAACCTCCTTAACTAACAGCTCAATAAATTTCAAACTGAATTCATCTTTAACAAAAAAAAGTAAACCAGGTTTTGTACAAAATTGCCCTGCACTATTTGTGATAGAATTTGATAGATTAACAGACCAAAGCTCTGCTGAATCTCTTAAAACTGAGGGTAAGATAATTACAGGATTCGAACTACCCATTTCAGCAAAAACAGGTATTGGTTCCTCTCTTTTTTGAGCTAATCTCATTATTGCTTTTCCGCCATTAATACTACCCGTAAATCCAATTGCTTTTATTTTTGGATTTTCAATTAATTTTTCACCTAAGGAATAATCATTGGAATTCAAATTTGAAAAAACTCCCTCTGGCATACCATTTTTTAAAGCTGCCTCAATTACAATCTTTGCCATTAGATCTCCAGTGCCTGCATGAAGTGGGTGTGACTTAAAAACAACAGGACATCCAGCTGCTAGTGCAGAAATCGAATCGCCACCAATTGTAGAATAAGCAAATGGGAAATTACTCGCTCCAAACACAACAACAGGCCCTAAAGGAAATAATCCTTTTATCAATTCAGGCTTAGAAGGAATCCTATTTTCATCAGCAATTTCAGTAGAACAAAATCGCCACTCATCAGAAGCAATTAATGTTGCAAAATTTAATATCTGATTTTTAGTTCTTGTAAGCTCAACTTTTGCCCTCGTTTGATCCAATCCAGATTCAGAACAATATAATTCATATAATTCAAGCTCTTTACTTTCTATTAATTGAACTATATCACGAAAAAAAAGTGATTTTTTGAATCCTGAAATTTTACTAAATTCATAAAAAGCATTTTCGGCTAATTCAACAGCTAATAAAATCTCTTCGTCTGTTGCCTCAAAAACATTTATTTGATTAAAGCTATTCAATCTTGGATTAAAGGTTTGAAAAGTTGAATCACCTCCAGATAATATTTGATAACCTACTCTATTCCCTATATTCATAAAACAAAAAATGGATTCACTAAAATTAGTAAATCCATTTAAAACATTAAAAAAATTTAATTATGCTTCTACAACAGAATACACATAACTTTCCATAATTTGATTAGAAAGTAATTTTTTACAAGACTCTTCTACTTTTTGTTCAGCTTCAGTTTTAGATGCAGCTTCAACAAATAAACGGATATGTCTACCAATTCTCACACCACTAATTTCCGGTAAACCAATGTTACTCATACTATTTGTAACTGCTTTTCCTTGTGGGTCTAACAATGCATCTAACGGCATTACATCAATTTCAGCTTTGAACTTCATTTTGTATATTATTTAAAAACTTATTTTCTATTAATGATAAAATCATGTACAAAAGTACAATTAATGCAATAGACCAAACCAATAAAAATGAAATTAATAATCCACAACTTATTAAGAATATGAATCTCAATTGATTCCCTTTCCATTTAAAATGTTTGAATTTCAGTGAAAACATTGGCAATTCAGAAACTAACATCATCGACATACAACCAATTAAAGGCACCAAAAAAGATGGTTGAAACATATAAAAAACTAAATTATCTTTATAAAAATCAACACCATATTCAGTTGCTAAAACTAATGGGAAAGTTGTGAAAAATATTGTATTAGCAGGAGTATTCAATCCAATAAAAGATTCTGTTTGACGTAAATCTATATTAAATTTAGCTAACCTGAACATTGACATAAAAGGTATGAATAGCGCAATAAAAGGTAAATATTTTAACAACGAATCAAAATCATTTGGAACATTGTAAAAAACAGCATTTTTCCAATTTGTCAAGACATAATTTACGTATTCAGGAAAATTGTTTATAATTATCGTTGATCCTGAATTATAAATTAAATCAATAGAAATAACAAGAACAACTAACATAAATACACCTGGTGCAACTCCAAAAGTAACCATATCAGCTAATGAATCTAATTGCTTACCCAATTCTCCAGTTTTTTTTAGTTTTCTAGCCAAAAACCCATCAAAAAAATCAAAAACAGCACCTAAATAAATTGCAAATGGAGCTAAATCAATTCTTCCCGAAAGAGATAAAATAATTGAAATTATACCTGAAAGTAAATTTGAAGCAGTTACAATATTTGGTATGTTAAACATTTTATTAATATTTTAAAAAATTCTAACTAAGTTTTCGTACTATTTCTATATTTTTACGTCTACTATTACATAAACAATTGAACAAAGAACACAATTTTTTCTTAAAAACTTTGTTATTGAGAGACAAAAAAGATTTTAAAATGTACAAATTAACTTTATTTTCAAATACTATTCTGTTCTTTTGCTTCAGTTTTGTTGCTTTTTCACAAAGTGATAAGGTTGCACCAAAATATTCAAATGAATTTTTATCAATTGGAATTGGAGCCGATGCTTTAGGTGTTGGAAATGCAAATGTTGCTCAAACTGGAAATGTAAATTCAGGCTACTGGAATCCAGCTGGATTAACAAATATAGATAAGTGGTTAGATGTTGGAATTATGCATTCCGAATACTTTGCAGGCATTGCAAAATATGACTACCTGGGTTTAGCACATTCGATAGACAGCAATAGTACAATGGGCTTCTCTGCCCTTCGATTTGCCGTAGACAACATCCCAAACACAACCCAACTAATTGATCAACAAGGAAATATTAATTATTCTAAAATAACTTCTTTTTCAGCAGCAGATTATGCTTTCCTGTTTTCGTATGCACGTAAATTAAAAATCCCAGGACTTAGTGTAGGAGGAAATTTTAAAATAATTCACCGAAAAGTAGGAGAATTTGCCAAATCGTGGGGATTTGGTATAGATGGAGGTGTTCAGTATCATATTGAAAACAAATGGAAATTCGGTATTATGGCAAGAGACGTCACTTCAACTTTTAATGCTTGGATTTTCACATTAGACTCTCAAACCAAAGAAGTTTTTACTCAAACAGGAAATGAAATTCCAGAAAATGGATTAGAGTTAACATTACCTAAATTTATTTTCGGTGGATACAGAAGGTTTGAACTAGGAAAAAAAGGATTTTACAATACGACCGAAATAAATTTTGATCTTTCTACTGATGGAAGAAGAAACACACTTATCAAGTCAAATGTATTCTCAATCGATCCTCACATGGGAGTCACATTTGGATTTAAAAAATATGTAGCAATCAGAGCAGGTATTTCAAATATTCAGTACATACAAACAATTGATAAAGAAAAGAAACTAAACATACAACCGAGTATTGGTGTTGGTTTAAATATTAAGAACTTTAGTTTGGATTATGCATTCACAGATATTGGTGATGCTTCCGTTGCTTTATATTCACATGTCATTTCACTAAGAATACAATTAGATAAGCCAAATAATATTAAATAATTATGAGGATACTGCTACTTATTACTTTATTATTTACTGTTCATTTTTCATATTCACAAACATATGGAAACGAATGGATTCAATACAATCAAAAATATTACAAATTCAACATCGTTCAAACTGGGATTTACAAATTAGATTTTACAGCCCTTTCGAATGCAGGAATCCCTATCACTTCTCTTTCATCACAAAACTTACAAATTTTTGGAAAAGAAAAAGAAGTACCTCTTTTCATTGAAGATGGTGGAGATGACACTTTACATCAAGGGGATTATATCTTATTTTTTGCAGAAAGAAACAGCGGTTGGTTAGATTCAACTTTATATGAAAACCCAACTGATATTGGAAATCCTGCTTATAGTTTATTCAATGATACATTACAGTATTTTTTCACTTGGAATAATTTAACGAATAACTCAAGATTTATTATTGAAAATGATACCGACTTCAATAACTACACACCTTCCAACTTCATATTACAAAAAATTGAAACTTCTTATACATCTGTTTTTAACGAGGGTCAAAGAGAAGATGATGAGTCTAGTTCTTTTTACATGCCAGGTGAAGGTTGGGGAAGTGGTCAATACAGTTCTGGAACGACGTTAAATTTATCTGCAAATACTAGCTCACTTTATACTGGAAGTGATGCTCCTGATGCTATATTTAACGGTATTTCGGTCACAAAATCAAATGCTAATTATACAGGCATTGGAAATCATCATACTAAATGGCAAATAGGAAATAATAATTATGTTTTACATGACGAAATAGTTACCGGTTGGAGACAAATTTATTCAAATACAACATTTCCTGTATCAGAATTGAATAATGGATCGACTAGTTTAAAATGGATGATGATCAATGATCAAGGCGCTGTTACCGATTTTCAAGCACTAAATTATTGGTCTATAAAATATCCTAAATCACCCAGTTTAGAAAATAGTTCCTTTTCAATTTTTAATATCAAAAACAACCCACTTGAGAATAAAATAAGATTGGATTTTACAAATGTCAATTTCAACAATCCAATAATATTTGTCTTTGGAGACAGTCCTAAAAAAATAAGCTTAACTAATAATACAAGCTTTTATAGTACCTTAATTTCTAATAATTCATCAAATGAAGAACAAAAAGTTGTTTATCAAAACTTGAATACAATTTCTAGTTTGACAACTTTAACTCCAGTGAATGGAACTGGTTTATTTACAAACTATCCTTCTTTTAGTGCTGATGGTGCTCTTTTAATGATTTATCATCAAAAGTTAGATTCGGCATCTTTAGAATATGCTGATTATAGAAACTCAGTGCCGGGTGGTCATTACAATGTTATTTTAGCTAACATAGATGAGTTATATCTTCAATTTGGAGGAGGTATCAACAAGCATATAAATGGTATTAGAAGATTTGCTCACTTCATATACAATAATGCCTCCATAAAACCAGTCGGTTTGTTCATGCTTGGAAAAGCACTTTCTTCAGGGTACATAAATGCAAATAGTTCAACTGCACAAATTTTTAGACAAAATCCTTCTTATTATTCTCAAAATCTAATTCCTACATTTGGTCAGCCAAACAGTGATATAGCTATTACAGCTAAATTAGAAGGTAATAATTGGGCTCCAATAATTCCAACAGGAAGGATTGCTGTCACGACAAATACCCAATTAAAAAATTATTTAAAGAAAATTAAAGCATACGAACTTCAACAAGACTCAACTTTTTCAATTGATATTTCCGGTCTAGAATGGCAGAAACAAATTTTACATTTAGGTGGTGGAACTGATGCATCTCAACAATCACTTTTCCAAGGTTATTTAAATGATATGGAAAATGTAATCGAAAATGCAAACTATGCAGGTGAAGTTACTAGAGTATATAAATCATCAACTCTTCCATTAGATATTCAAGTGCTAAATGATGTAAAAAGTAAAATTCAAAATGGTGTTTCATTAATGACATTTTTTGGACATTCAGCTCCAACTGGAAGTGGTTTTGAAATCAATTTAGACAATCCAAGTACATGGAATAATATTAATAAATACCCTATAGTTCTCGGGAATTCATGTTTTAATGGTGATATTTACAATACTCAATATTCAAATTCTGAAAATTTTGTAAATGCAGTAGATGCAGGAGCAATTGCATTCATTTCAAGTGTTTATAAAGGTTTATCCAACACCTTAGCTTTGTATTCAACAGAATTATACCATCAATTTAGTACTGAAAATTATGGAAAAACTATAGGTGAACAGATTCAAAAAAACATAGTTTATTTGAATAGCATTAGTAGTAATTTAGGATTAGAAGCTACAACATCCCAAATGGTTTTAAACGGTGATCCAATGATCAAATTAAATTCATTCCCAAAACCAGAAATTGAATTAAAAGTTGAGGATGTTTCGTTTTTACCAGAAGTCATTAGTTTAAATACCAGTGAAATTGAAATGGATGTTATAATAACTAACCTCGGCATGGCAGTTACCGATACATTTCAATTAGAAGTAAGAAGAGATTTTCCTTTAAGTTCAACTGATTCAATTTACACATTCAAAATCCCACACCTGAATTTCAAAGATACAATTAAGTTATTTTTTCCGCTACAAGCTAATATTTCTAGTGGTCTCAACACTTTTTTTATATCAGCTGACATTCCAAACTTTATAACTGAACAATTTGATGAAAATGTAAATAATCAGATTACTAAAAGTTTATTTATAAATATAGATGGTATTCTTCCTGTGATGCCATACGACTTTGCTGTGGTTCCTAATGACAGTATAACACTTATAGCATCTACAATTAATCCTATTGCATCTAACAATACTTACCGATTTGAAATTGATACTACTGACTTATTCAATAGTCCAGAATATAGATATGCATTAGTTACTGGACCTGGAGGGGTACATCAGGTAAATCCTAGTAATTGGAAATTTGTTTCAAATAATAACTCAGCACCTTTAGTTTGTCAAGATAGCACGGTATATTTTTGGAGAGTAGCAATAAATGAAACTTCTCCCAATTGGATAGAGCAATCTTTTCAATATATTCCTGGTAAAACTGGTTGGGGCCAAGATCACTTTTTTCAATTTAAAAGGAATGAGTTTAGTGGGATTAACTATAATAGAAATCTAAGAGAAAAATTATTTGAACCATATTTAAAAGAGTTAAAATGTGATAATAAAACTTATATAGCATTTGATTTAGCATATTATATTAATTCTATAAGACAAGATTTTGCCGTTTGCCAAGTAACTCCTTCGATACATGTTGCTGTAATTGATCCATATCAATTAGAATCATGGGGGACATATAACTGTCCTACATTAACACCTGGTTGCTCATGCACCCCATTAAATATTGATCATCAATTTGGGAATACAAACAATGGCTGTGGTTCATGTAGAACGAGAGTAGAAAAATATTTTATTTTTAGACAAAATAGTACTTCACAATTAAATGCTTTTCAAAACATGGTATTAAATGAAGTTCCTGACGGCCATTATTTATTAATTTACACACCTGTTAGTACTCAATTTGGATTATGGGACGCGCTTTCTCCAAATATCTATAACACCTTTAACACTTTAGGATCAGATAGCATTGTACCTGGTCATAATAATGAACCATTTATATTTTTCTGTAAAAAAGGAGATACAACTACTGTTAAAGAAAAATTCTCTAATGGATTAAGTGATTTCAGTTTAAAAGCCGATTTGTTAGGTTCAACAAATGAAGGTTATGAAACATCAACATTAATTGGTCCAGCTCAAAATTGGGGAAATGTTTACTGGAAACAAGATCCATATGAAGATAACATAATCATAAATAATGATTTCACAGTTCTTAATATTAAGGCGTACGATATTTCGAAAGTATTACAATTTGAAATAGATACAATTTTTAGCAGAAATGATTCTTTAATAAATTTAAACAACTTATTACCTGCTAGTGTATATCCATATATTAAATTATCATCACATTACACAGACACTGTTTTGTTTAGTCCTTCACAAACAGACAGGTGGCATGTTTTATACACACCACTTCCAGAAGCAGCTCTTGACAATTCAAATAATTACACCTGGTTACCAAATAGAGATACTTTAGAACAAGGAGAAAAAGTAAAATTTGCCATAGACATAAAAAATATATTCAGTATAGATATGGATTCTCTTTTAGTAAATTATTGGGTAGAAGATGAAAATCATTACAAACATCCTATTTCTTATAATAGACAAGATTCTTTGGTCGTTGGAGAAACTTTCAGAGACACAATAGAATTCACAACCACTGGTCTTCCTGGATATAACATCTTTTGGATGGAAGTGAATCCATATGTTAACGGAAGTCTTTTCGTCACAGACCAACCGGAGCAACAACACTTCAATAATTTATTGCAAATTCCATTTTATGTAAACCGTGAAGACAAAAATCCAATTTTAGATGTAACTTTTAATAATCGTCATATCTTAAATGGTGATATTATTTCACCTAAAAGTGATATCTTAATTTCATTAAAAGATGAAAACCCATATCTAATAATGGAAAATGATGCTGACACATCTCTTTTCGCTATTTATTTAACTGATCCGGATGGAAATCAAAAACGAATTTATTTCACTGATGGGAATGGTAATTCAATAATGCAATGGACACCAGCTAGTCCTCAAAATAAAAAGTTTAAAATAAATTACCCTGCTAATTTCACAAAAGATGGAAAATATTCTATTCTTGTTCAAGGATCCGATAGAAGTGGCAATTTATCAGGCGACTTAGATTATAGAATTTCATTTGAAGTAATTCATGCTTCAACTTTAACATATCTTATGAACTATCCTAATCCATTTAGTACTAAAACAAAATTTGTCTTTACATTAACTGGAACTGAAGTTCCTGATAAAATTTTAATTCAAATCATGAACGTTTCAGGTAAAGTCGTTAAAGAAATAACACAAGATGAATTAGGTTCAATATATATTGGGAAAAACATAACTGAATACTCTTGGGATGGTACAGATAATTTCGGCGACAAACTAGCGAATGGAGTCTATCTTTATACTGTTAAAGCACAAATAAACGGACAAGATATTGAACATCGTTCAACAGAAGGAGACACCTATTTCAAAAAAGAATTTGGAAAAATGTACATTCTAAGATAGAATTCAATTAAGATGAATAATGAACGAAATTTTGGTTTAGATTTAATACGATTCATCGCTATTATTCTAGTAGTAATTGTTCACAGTAGTTTTTTTTTAAATCAAAATTTTATTAATTCAATTTATATTATAGATGGGGTTGATTTGTTTTTTGTATTAAGTGGTTTCTTGATTGGTAAAATCATAATTAATAATATAATAGTAAAAAACAAAATCGAATTTAAAGATGTTAAATCTTTTTTAATAAGACGATGGTTAAGGACAATTCCAAATTATGTACTTTTCTTAATAATAAATATTGTATTAATATATTTTAATCTAATAGATGGTTTTTTAAATAAATATCTAATTACATATTTCATTTTTTTTCAAAATCTATACAAACCATATGACTTTTTATTTTGGGAATCTTGGAGTTTATGTGTTGAAGAATGGTTTTACCTTACCTTCCCAATTTTAATATACATTATTAACAAATTCAATAAGAACAACTTAAAATTAACTTTTATATTCTCTATTTTTATCTTTATTACCATACCTCTTCTTCTTAGAATTTCTAAAATTGAATACAATATTAACCACTCCCATTTTGATTTGTTTTTCAGGAAAATTGTAATCTTAAGACTTGACACTATCGGATTTGGTATTTTAGGTGCATATTTTTCACATTACTATAAACAAATTTTATTTAATAATAAACTTATATTCTTAGTAATTGGATTATTTGGAATACTATATTTAAATTATTCTAAATTCCCTATTGAATTTGAAGAGACATTTAAATTTTCCCTTTCAAGTTTTTTTATTGTTTTACTTTTTCCATATTTTGAAAATATTTCTAAAAACAATCCACTAAACAAGCCTATAACATTTATTAGTAAAATATCATTTTCAATTTACCTAATTCACATGCCTTTATTGAAGTTGTTTTCCAAAATAAATATTTACTCAAATAATTATTATTACATCCTAATGTACTTAACGTTTATAGTTTCACTCCTTATACTTTCTTATATATGTTTTCGTTACTATGAATCCTATTTTTTAAAACTTAGAGATCGATTTTTCAAAAAAATCGACAACTAAAAATCGCCGTATCGTCTACTAATTTCAAGTCTCCTCTCCATTCATCTAATTTGGAAAAAATAAGATTATTTAAATCCTCCATTTTTAAAGGGTAATAATTATGAATCATTTTAACCAAACGATCAATTCCAAACTGCTCTTCATTTTGATCTTCTAACTCAACAACTCCGTCTGTATAAAGTACTAATGTTGAATTTGGTTTTAATTCCATTTTCCCAACATTAATAAAAGGTAGTTCATCCATCATACCTAAACCTATGCTTCCTTGATCTAACATTTCAGATTTTCTTCCATGAACGATAAATGGATGATTATGACCTGCATTTACATAAGTTAACAACCTCGTATTTGCATTATAATGGGCAATAAAAAAAGTGATAAACTTCTCCCCTTTTGCACTTCTCATTACTTTTTTATTCAATTCTTCAATCAGAAAATCGAACTCAAATCGTTGGTATCTAAAAATAGTTCGTATTGTGGCTTGAAAATTTGCCATCAATAAAGCCGCACTTATTCCTTTCCCTGAAACATCCGCTATACATACAATATATTCTTCATCACCCAACGGAATGAAATCATAATAATCTCCTCCTACTTCATGTCGCGCTTTGTATTTTGCAGAAATATCCATTCGCTTATTCGAAGGCAAATCAGAAGGAAATAATAATTTTTGCATTTCTGAAGCTACTTCTAACTCTTTCTTTAAGCGTTCTTGCTTCAGTGATGCTTTTGCCATTCGCTTATTCTCAATCGCTACAACAATAATATTCGCTAAAGTTTGAATAAAACTCATATTATTCATCGTCTCTGCAACTTTCATTTTTCGGTGCTCCAATCCAGCAACCAACAAATATGCTAAAGGCTTTTCTTTATGAAAAACAGGGACAATAACATCAAATTCATTAATTAATGCCGATGGCGAAGACTCTATAACTGTAATATCTCTAAAACGTAATAAATCTCTTTCAACATCAATTTCTTTTACCTTTCCTTTAAATCCTAATTTAATTACGCAACTCCAATCATCCAACTTATTGAAAAATATAAATTTATCAAATCCAAGTTGCTCTTTTAGAATAAATTCGAAGATTTTATAAAGCTGATCTACTCCTTCATTTGTATTTATGGCATTCGTAATCTCCAATAAAGAATTTAATTTAAAATCCTTTATTTTCAACTGATTTTCTAAATATTTCTGAAGTTTTTCTTCCATCTATAAATGTTCTATAATTGATGGTAACTTTCTAACTGCGGCAATTTCTCTGAACATAGATTTTGCTTCGCCACAAGGACTTCCAAAATATGTTTTTCCACCAAGTAAATCTTTTGAAACACCTGATTGACCTAAAATAACAGCCCCCTCTCCTATTCTCACATCACTTGCGCAACCTACCTGTCCCCACATTATTACATTATCTTCAACAATAACACATCCTGCAATTCCAACATTGGCAGCAAACAAACAATTATTTCCAATTACAGTGTCATGACCAATATGGACTTGATTGTCTAATTTAGTCCCTTCACCTATTATAGTAAGACCGGAAACACCTAAATCAATTGTACATAAAGCGCCAATTTCCGCGTTTTTCTTAACCAATACTCCTCCACAAGAATGCATACGATCATAGCCAGTTGCTTTCTTTTTATAATAAAAAGCATAATGTCCAATTACACTATTTGGTCCAACTATTACATTTTCTTCAATCGTAACATCGTCTTGAATATTAACTCCTGCGTGAAGAGTTACATTTGCGCCAATTTTAACTCGATGACCAATAAAAACATTTGGATAAATAGTAGCTGTAGGATGAATTTCACAACCTTCACCAATCATTGAAGTTTGAGGTTTATATGGACTGAAATGTTTAGTCAATTTATTATAATCATCAAAAGGAGCCTTTGAAATAATCAAAGATTTCCCATCAGGACAATCTACTTCTTGATCTATTAAAATAATTGTTGCATCACTATTCAATGCTTTTTGATAATATTTTGGGTGATCAACAAAAACTAAATCCCCTTTTTCTACTTTATGAATTTCATTAATACCAAGAATTAATTGTTCTCCATTGCCAATGTATTTACATTCTAAAAATGCAGCAATTTCTTTTACGGTATGATTTCCTGATAATTTCATAAAACAATATTAACTATCCAAAAATAACTTGATTTATGCCTTCATTTCCTTAAATCAAAGATACTTTTCCGCTCTAATTTGTTGAAAGGTCAATATTTTCAGCAGAATCTTTCTTAAACCGATAAATACGAAGTACCTTTGCAAACAATAATTTTTTTCAAAAATGCAATTCATCGATTTTAATTTAAGTAAACAACTTCAAAAAGCTTTAGTAGATTTAGAATTTACAGAAGCAACAACTATTCAGGAAAAAGCATATCCTGTTGTGATGTCTGGAAAAGATGTTGTTGGAATTGCACAAACAGGTACAGGTAAAACATTGGCTTTTTTGTTACCAATATTGAATCAGTTAAAATTTTCATATCAATTAGAACCTAGAGTTTTAATCATTGTTCCAACAAGAGAATTAGTTGCTCAAATCGTTGATGAAATTGCCAAATTGACAATTTACATGAATGTTAGAGTTGCAGGTGTTTATGGTGGAGCAAATATTAATACGCAAAAACAAATCATCATGAATGGTTTGGATATTTTGGTTGCAACTCCAGGTCGAGTAATTGATTTAGGTCACAATGGTACATTAAAATTAAAATGTATTCAAAAAGTGGTAATTGATGAAATGGATGAAATGTTAAATCTAGGATTCAGAACCCAATTGAAAAACATTTTAGATTTACTTCCAGCAAAAAGACAAAATTTACTTTTCTCAGCAACTATAACTGAAGATGTTGAATTAATTTTTGAAGAATTTTTTAATAATCCTCAAAAAGTTGAAGCAGCACCTCACGGTACTCCAGTTGATAAAATTGCTCAATCTTTATACAATGTTCCAAATTTCAATTCAAAAATTAACTTACTTAAACATCTTTTAGAAACGGATAGTTCAATGCAAAAAGTATTGCTATTTACTAAAAGTAAAAAAGTAGCTGATTTAGTTTTTGAAGAAATGGGTAGCGAAGAAAATAAAAACTTCGGTGTGATTCACTCAAATAAATCACAAAATTTCCGTTTTAGTTCGCTTAACAATTTTCAAGATGGAACTTCTAAAGTATTAATTGCAACAGATTTAGTTTCGAGAGGATTAGACATTTCAGATGTAACTCACGTTATCAATTTTGATTTACCTGATGAGTCTCCAAACTACATTCATAGAATTGGTAGAACAGGTCGTGCAGATAAAGATGGTATCGCAATTTCATTCATCACTTCATCAGATGCAAAAATGCTTCAAGAAATTGAAGAAATGATGAAAATGAAAATTTCAGAAGTTACCTTCCCTGACAATGTAGAAATTTCAGATGTATTAATTGAAATGGAGATGCCAGTATTACCTGGTGTAAATTATATGCCAGATGTCAAAATTGACAATTCAAAAGGAGCTTTCCACGAAAAGAAAAAGAAAAATCAGAAAGTAAATTTAGGAGGTTCTTATAAAAGAGAAATCAAAAAGAAATATAAAAAGAATCAAACTAGAGGTCAGAAAAAGAAATAGTTAATGTTGATTAATAAAAACTATATTTCCTTTATTATTTTATGTTGTTTATTTTCATGTGATATTAACAAAAAAGAAGCTACATTTGATTTTGACTACTATTTAAATTCACAAAAAATAATAATAAATACCTCCGAATCAAACATTTTAGAAGGTGAGTATATTTTTATTAATCATATTTACAAGAACGAAATAAATACCTTTATCCCTCACAATATTAACCAAAAACATTGGAAAATAGGCTGGGGAAATAATAAAGCTCTGGAAGATAATGGTTGTGAAAATATTCGAGAAATAGAATCAATCAATAAAAAAGAGAATAAAATTTATTTAGGTAAACTAATTCGAGGAACTGGTTATCCAAAAAAAAATCAACCGATTGTATTTTGGAACTTTAATGCTGATAATTTTAAAACTCTTAAAAAAAAATCAATTTTAGATTTAAAAAAATGGAAACAGTTCAAAGGTGAAAGCATTTCTTTTGGAGGGATTAAATATGATATAAATCTCAAGAAATGGATTTTGCTTTTTCAAGAATGTGACAACAAACAACTTCAAATATATGCTGCACAATCAAACAATTTAACAGATTGGGAACCCGCAAATAATGGAGCACCCATTTTAACTTATAGAAATTTTAAAAACATTTCATGGGCAAAAGGTAATGTTAAAGAATACTCAACACCATATGTAACTGACATTATTCGACACAATGATATTTGGTATCTAATATTAAGCGGAAAAAAAGAAAACGGAATCAGAAATATTGGAATCGCTTGTACTAAAAACAATTTATTAGGTCCATTTCAAGTCATAAAAAAACCTATTCTAAAAGAAGGAATCCTTTGCTCATGGAATAATGCAGGTTGCTTTGGCGCAAAAATTCAAAGAAAAAAGAATGAATTTGCTTTAGTTTTTGACGGTGTCAATTTTGAAAAAGTCGAAAAAGTTGGAATTGCATTTTCAAGAGATTTAATCAACTGGAACTATTCTAGATATAACCCTGTAATTTCAGACCACACTGGCTGGAGAAGTAAACCTGAAAGTTCAGAGCCTGATTATATTTCATGGAGTCATGATTCAATTATTCTTGTAGTTTCAGGAACAAAAAGGTTACGCCAAGGTTTTATTTCACATTACATCACAAAAAACATGTATAAAGGGATTTCAGGAAATGTTGATGATGCTCAACTAGGAATTTATTTATCTACTGATAATGGTAAACACTTTTACCCACATAAAAACAATCCAGTAATTATAAACGATTATCATCTCGCTTCTGAAAATGAACATATGGGAGGTAATATTCAATTTATTGAAACTGATAGCATGACCTACTTTTTTTACCAGGTTAAATCAAATAACAATGGATTGAAATATTCAATCCATTTAAAAACAAGAAAAAAATAACTTTTCGAAATTAATAATTCAATAAATTTTCCAATGCCACTTTAACTTTATCTGCATTCGGCAACAAAGTCGCTTCTAAAATAGAATTCAACGGAATAGCTGGTGTATCCATTGAACCCAAGATCATTACAGGAGCATCTAAAGCTTTGAAATTATCTCTTTGAATTCTTCCTGCTAAACCTAATGTAAATGTTGCTTCTTCAGACTCCTCTGTTACCAACAATACTTTCCCATGTTTTTGAGCAACTTCATTTATTTTATCAGTATCGATTGGATTTAATGTTCTTAAATCTATAATTTCTACTTTATCTTTAAATTCCGAACAAGCTTCTAATGTCCAATAAACTCCTCTTCCGTATGTAATTACCACACAAGAACTTCCATTTTCAATATTTTCTGAAGTCGCTTCTTGAACGACTCTCGCTTTCCCAAATGGAATAACATACTCATCATCTGGCTCTATTGACATAGCTCCTTCTGTTCCTGGAATTTTTGACCAATACAACCCTTTATGTTCCAACATCACAACTGGATTAGGGTCATAAAACGCTGACTTCATTAAACCTTTTAAATCTGCACCTGTTGAAGGGTAAGCAACTTTAATCCCTCGAATATTTGTTAAAACTGATTCAACACTAGATGAGTGATAAGGACCACCTGAACCATATGCTCCAATTGGAACACGAACGATACAACTTACAGGCCATTTACCATTTGATAAGTAATTCGAACGGCTCACTTCAGTAAATAACTGATTCAAACCTGGCCAAATATAATCTGCAAATTGAACTTCTACGATTGGTTTTAATCCAACTGCTGACATTCCAACAGTACTTCCTATAATAAATGCTTCTTGAATAGGTGTATTGAAAACTCTATCATCACCAAAAGTTTGAGCTAAAGTTGCTGCTTCTCTAAATACACCTCCTAATCGCCCACCAACATCTTGTCCATATAATAAAGCTTCGGGATGTTTAGACATCAACTCTCTAACGGCAAACAAAGCACTATCAACCATTACTGTTTTTTTCTTTCCAGCTGGTTCTCTTTCTCCTTTTTCTTCAGTAATTGGAGTTGGTGCGAAAATATGATTTAATACTGATTCTGGAGTTGGATCTTCTGCGTTATACGCATCATCAAACGCTTTATCAATTTGATTTTTGATTTCAACTTCTGTATTCACAATATCAGCTTCATCAACTCCTACCTCTCTTGCTAAATCTTTTAATTTAGGATATGGATCTCTAGTTGCAGCTTCTTCTAAATCATCTCTATACCATTCTTTACGAACACCAGAAGTATGATGTCCTAACAAAGGAACTTTTGCATGTATAATAAAAGGTCTTCTTTCTTTTCTTACGATTTCAAAAACCTCTTGAACTGTAGTAAAAGAAAGCGCAAAATCACTTCCATCAATTGTTCTTACTTCGATTCCATTAAATCCCCTAGCATATTCAGTCATGTCCTGAGCTCTAGTCTCAGCTGCATTAGCTGAAATATCCCAGCCATTATCTTGAACTAAATAAACAATTGGAAATTGTTTTAAGGCTGCCATTTGTAATGCTTCTGAAACTTCACCTTCAGTACAAGATGCATCACCTAATGAGCAAACAACAACTGGATTCTCACCATTATAATCAACAGCCAAACCTGTTTTTTCTTTGTATTGAATCCCCATTGCTATTCCAGTTGTTGGAATAGCTTGCATTCCAGTTGCTGAAGATTGGTGAGGAATTTTTGGCATATCATCACGATCTAATGACGGATGTGAGTAATAAGTTCTTCCTCCAGAAAATGGATCATCTTTTTTTGCAAAAACTTGTAACATTAATTCATAAGGTTTCATTCCGATACCTAATAAAATACTGTCATCTCTATAATAAGGAGATACCCAATCCTGAGGTTTTAATTGTAAACCAACTGCTAATTGAATCGCTTCATGACCTCTTGATGTAGCATGAACATACTTTGCGGAAATTTCTTTATGTGCTTCATATTTTTCAGCCATTGTTTTGGCTGTACACATTAATTCAAAAGCTTTAAAGATCGTTTCTTTAGAAACTTTTTCTGATTGTTTTTCCGATTTAATTATAGTTGTACTCATTTACTCAAGTAAGTTCAATGTTTATAAAAATGTAAATATACAAAATTCAAAACTTTTTAAAAACAACAAAAACAACAAAAAGAATAACTTGTTGATTATCAATTACAAAGTGTTTTAATACAAATATTTTCATTAAAATGTCCTATGGATTTTATTTATTTCCTGAAAAAACACAACAAAATTATTCTAGATTACCTTTTCAATAATAGTGAAATATTTAAGCTCACAAATGCTATTTTTCAAATATCTTAGCAATGTAAAATAGAACTATAATGTTAGAGGAATACTTCAAAAAATTCAAACAAAATATAATTGGTGAAAACCAGACTTTTAACAGTCCATTTGGAGAAAAAAAAATTACGTATGCTGACTGGACAGCAAGTGGAAAAATGTATCAACCATTAGAAGATACTATTTTAAATAACATTTTACCTTGGGTCGCAAATACACATACTGAAACAACTGTTACAGGTACTGCTATGACTCAAGCATACCACGAAGCAAAAAAAATCATTAAAAAACATGTCAACGCTGACAAAAATGATGTATTAGTATTCGCTGGTTCTGGAATGACAGGTGTAGTTAATAAATTACAACGAATTTTAGGATTCAAATATCCTGAGAATTTTAATGAATTTTTAAAACATGATATCCAATTTGACGAAGATAAATTACCAGTCGTTTTTGTCTCTCACATGGAGCACCACTCAAATCAAACATCTTGGTTAGAAACATGTGCGATCGTTGAGATAATTCAACAAAATGAAAAAGGTGAACTTTGTCTAAATGATCTTAAAGAAAAACTAATAAAACATACATCAAGAAAAATCAAAATTGCTTCGATTACAGGTTGTTCTAATGTAACGGGAATCAAAACTCCTTATCATGAAGTTGCTGAAATCATGCACTTAAATGATGGTCTATGCTTCGTTGACTTTGCATGTTCAGGACCTTATGTTAAAATTGATATGCATCCAGAAAATATCAATCAACGTTTAGATGCAATTTTTCTTTCTCCTCATAAATTCTTAGGTGGACCTGGAACTTCTGGTGTAATGGTTTTTAATTCTTCATTATACAAAATGAAAGTTCCTGATCAACCAGGTGGAGGAACTGTTTTATTTACTGATCCTTGGGGAAATCATGCTTATTACGATGACATCGAATCAAGAGAAGACGGTGGAACACCTCCATTTTTACAAGGCATAAGAACTGCTTTAGCCGTTAGATTGAAGGAGGAAATGGGAATCGAAAACATACTTAAACGAGAAGAAGAACTTATTGAATTAGTTTTTAAAGGTTTAGAAAAAATTCCTAATCTTCACATATTAGCAAATGAAAACAAAAATCGACTAGGTGTTTTCTCTTTTTATGTTGAAAATGTTCATTACAATTTAATCGTAAAATTACTGAATGATCATTTTGGAATTCAAACAAGAGGTGGATGTGCTTGTGCAGGAACATACGGACACATTTTGTTAAATGTAAACAAAGAACTTTCCAATCAAATCACTTGTGAAATATTAAAGGGAAATCAAGGGGGAAAACCAGGCTGGGTTAGAATGTCAATTCATCCAACGATGACAAACAACGAAATACGCTTTATAACGGAAAGTATAAAATTTGTAGTTGAAAATATAGACAACTTGAGAAAAGACTACACTTACAATTCGACTTCAAATGAATTTTCATTCAATGGAGAGTCGGAAAATGTAGATATCCACTCTTGGTTCAATTGATATTAAATAGGTGCCTTCGATTTCTTTAAGGCACCTTTATTTTTTCATGATAGAATCTTCAAATAACGATTCAAACAATCGATTTCTACATCAGCAATAAAATTCAGAAAAGTATCCTTCTCTTTTTCTGTTTGAACTAATTCTAAAGCATTATAATAATTCATTCTTGCATCATAATCGCCTTTAATATTAGCGATAACAAAACCATGCTTCAACAATATTAAATTCATAATCAATCGAGAAGTTCTTCCGTTTCCATCAACAAATGGATGAATTGTAACCAATCGCTCATGCATCTCTGCTGCTAAAACAACTGGATGTAATTTATTTCGATTTATTTGATACCATTCAAAATATTCCTCCATTTTTTTCGGAACTAAAAAAGGTTGAGGAGGCATGTGAGCACTTCCTTTTATCATGACTTGAATATTTCTATATTTTCCAGCATATTCAGGCATGATCCCTCGAAGAATCATATTGTGAATCACTAACAATTCTCTTTCATTGATTGAAACTTTTCGTTGAACCAAATCTTTTACGTATTCAATCGCTTCTTGATGATTGATTGCTTCTAAATGTTCTCGCATACTTTTTCCAGAAACAGTCAAACCTTCGTTGATGACTAAATCTGTCTCTTTTAAAGTTAGCGTATTTCCCTCTATACGATTACTTTCAAAAGTGTATTCTAATTCTAAAGCTTGAGCAATTCGATAACTATCAAATTCTCGAAGTTTATCTAATTTTGATTTCAATGAATCAATTAAATCTAACTTTTCCTGTAATGAGTTTGAAATGAAAAACTGCTCAGTAGAATCGTATTTCGCTATTTCTTCTTGAACTAAGGTTAAAGCTTGAGAAGCAAATTCCTCATCTTGAATTTCATAAAGAATCTTTTCTTTAATCCACAATGGTAAAATCTCTTCTAAAGGGATATCTAAAAAATGAGCAAGTTGTTTGACTTGATCTCTAGTTGGTTTACGAGTTCCACTTTCAAATTTACTAACCAATGCTTGATCAATAGCAAGCAATTGTGCTAATTCACGTGTTTTTAAACCTTTATTTATTCTCGCATTTTTGATTAGCGCTTTCATTTGTCAAATTATTTCATGACAAATTTAGTCATAATTAAAATTACTTCAAAACACTTTCAACTTTTTAAACCCCTAATTCTTTCAATAAATTTGCAAAAGCTTCTTTCAATTCAGCCAATTCAGATTCTACAGAAGCCAAACGTTCTTCTAAATTAGATTTAGAAACTGCTTTTTCTTCACTTTCATCAGAAAAATTATCGCCAAATAAATGACAATATCTTGCTTCTTTTTGACCTGGTTTCTTTGGTAACAACTTGATAAATGGTGTTTCTGAATTCATTAAACCATCAATTGTAGAAATCACCTCATCCAATGAATCAAAATCATGTAAACGACCTGAATTGGAATTAATTTCTCCTGGTGTTAATGGCCCTCTAAGAAGTAATAAACAAATAACTGAAGTCTCTGCAGGATCTAAAGGAAAAGTCACTGCAATGCTATGTCTATACTTAATTGCTCTACTTCCACCCCCGATGACATTCGCTGCTAAATGTTTCTTTTTTAGAGAATCTATTGCCGAAACAACTGTTTCTTCATCAAAATCAACCACCGGATTTCTAGATGATTTTTGATTACATGCTGTAACAATTCCATTCAAAGTCATCGGATAATAATCCGGAGTTGTTTTACTTTTCTCTATTAAAGCACCTAAAACTCGTTGCTCTTCTAAAGTTAATTGAGGTAATATATTTTCAGTTTCCATTTTAATTTAGACTTAAAGATTCAAGACTACATGACTCAAGACTTAATTTCACTCTAATGACTATTGACTTTTTCCTAATGACTTAATAATTACTTATTATTCTCAATCACATAATTCAACACCTTCGTCATTAAGTGAACCCTATCTTTTCCTCCTACATTGTGTTTATGCATTGGATAAGGAAAGAAGTCCATCTGAACTCCAGCTTCTACGAATTTTTTAACCATCGCAAAATTATGTTGCATTACAACTACATCATCAACAGTTCCATGAATCAATAATAAATCTCCTTTTAAATTTTTAGCATAGTTCAACAAAGATGCTTCTTCGTATCCTCTTGGATTTTCTTCTGGTTTGTCCATGTATCTTTCTCCATACATTACTTCATACCATTTCCAATCAATTACCGGTCCACCTGCTACACCTACTTTAAACACATCCGGTTGACGTAACATTAAAGAAGTTGTCATAAAACCACCGAATGACCAACCGTGAACTGCCAATCTATTGCCATCAACATACGGTAAAGATTTTAAATATTTTACCCCTTCCAATTGATCTTGCATCTCAACATTTCCTAATTGACGGTGAATTCCACTTTCAAAAGCAAATCCCCTTTCTCCTGAACCTCTATTATCAACAGTATACACAAGATAACCTTGTTCAGCCATCCAATACATCCAAAGATTAGCACCATCTAACCAAGAATTTGTAATCATTTGCGCGTGAGGCCCTCCGTAAACATAAACTAAAACTGGATATTTTTTTGAAGGATCAAAATTACTTGGCTTAATTAAACGCGTATACAGAATTGTTCCATCAGTGCTTTTAATTGTACTTATTTCAGCAGTTCCAATTTTATAATCTGCCAATTTATTATTCGACTGCAACAACATAATAGTTGATTTACCATTCATCGAAACCAACGAAGAAAATGCAGGAGTTGTATGGTTTGAATATTCATCAAAAAGCCACTTTTCATCAGGACTTATTGAAATAGTATGTACACCTTCCGTTTTTGTCAATAATCGTTGAATACCTTTCAAATTGACAGAATAAAACATTGTATTTAATGGAGAATCACCTGTAGCTGAAAATATTATTTCAGAACCTTTATTGATAGAAGTTAAGATATCTTTAACGACAAATTTATTAGCTGTCAATTTCTTAATCAACGTTCCTTCAATATCATAATAATACAAATTATTAAATCCATCTCGTTCACTGATCCAAACAAAAGAATTTTTATCATTTGAAGGAAAGAAAGCAGGATGTTCAGGTTCAATCCATTTATCATTTGCTTCTTCAAATAATGTTTTCACAAAGGCTCCTGAAATAGCATCATACTTGTTTAACCACAAGTGATTTTGTTCACGATTTACTTCTGCAATTAAAATAAATTTCTCATCAGGTGTCCACGAAACATTTGTCAAATAATCATCTGATTTTCCTTTCGGTGTAATAAAAACAGTTTTTCCATTTGATATTGAATAAATTCCAATTCTAGGTTTTTCAGATTTTTGACCAGCCATCGGATATTTGGTTGGCATTAAAGACCCTGGAATTGAAGTAATATCAACTAAAGGATATTCAGCTACTTCTGATTCATCTTTTTGCGCAAAAGCAATTAAATTATTTTTAGGAGAGACAAAAATACCACCATGAATTCCGAATTCACTTCTTGCATAGGTCTGACCAGAAACAATATTTTTATCTGAATTTGAAGTAATTGCAATACGTTCACCTTTCGTATTTTTAAAAATCAAATTGTTTTCCAATGTATAAACTACACTTTCGTCTACTTTATTAAAAGTAACATCTGCAGCATTTTCATCTATCGAATAGATTTTTTGTCCTTTTTTTGCTTTTACATCATATCTGTAAAAATTTACGCCATCATTGATATAGAAAGTGTTTTTGTCTTTCCATTCCAAACTATAAAAACTATACAACTTTGAATTTAAGGCAGTATTTAAATCATTCAAATTGATCAAATCAACAGCATTTCTATTTGAAACTGAAGCTGTTTTTAAAATCCATGTTTTTTCTGCTCTTTCCATATAGGTATATGAATCAGAATCTGGAATCCATTGAAACATTCTCAATTTATCAGCACCAAATAATCTGTTTTGTTCTAATACTGATTGTTCAATTGTCAATTCTTTTTTTTGTGAGAAAACAGGTAAAGTAAACGACATTAACCCTATAAAAAACCACTTCTTCATTCTTATCTTTTTATTAATTCATTAAAAAATTTCTCTACTGGTTGTCCAGCTTTATAACAATCTAAAATCAGTTGATCTAAATTTTCACTTAAAACAACCTCTGCATCAAACTGCTTATAAAAATACCATTGCTTATTGTAAATTAATGGCTCTATTTCTGCCGCTTCCTTTAGCTCTTTTGGAATCACTTTATTCTTTTCTCCTAAAATCTCTCCGAAAACATTTTTAAAAGACGCTTCCGAATATAACTTTTTGAATTTCTCTGGATTTTTAGCAATTCCCTCGCGAACAGTTAATAAATCATCTTTATCAATTTCATATACTCCTCCATACACACGAACATGTTCTGGTCCAAGCTCAAAATAAACACCATTAATAGCTTTGCTTTTTTTACCCTCTGGAGTAACAACAGCAGAAACATTCATTTTATAAGGTGTTTTATCTTTTGAAAAACGGATATCTCGATTAATTCTAAAAATACATGAACTTGCTTCTAAATCCTTAAACGCTGGATCTTCTTCGGCAAGTTTTGTTATAATATGAGTTACGAAATTTTTAAACGCATCTTTTACATTCACTTCGTATCTTTTACGATTTTGATCAAACCAATCTTTATTATTATTTCCCGCCAAATCCATAAAGAATTGAAGGAAATCTTGATTAAAAAAAGCCATCTATTAAATTTTGAAGTGGAAAGATAATTAATTGTTTTCAGACTTTAATTTATATTCGATTCGAACTTTATATTTGACTTCATTTTCTATGTTTTTGTTAAAAAATGTAACTACTTTTACCAAAATTTTCAAAAATGAAACACGTATCTTTAGCAAGCATTGAAGCTGCAATCAAAAAAGTAGACAATTTAGATGATGATGGTTTAGAAAGATTATCTGAAACATTTGCATTATCACAACAAACACTTTTAGCATATGTTATGTCTGCTGCTATCGAATACGATAACGAGCAATTAGAAGGATTAATCATTTATTATTTCTGTTTAATCTCAGAAGCCTTTGCACAAGAGAAAATTGTAACGAAAGAAATTTCGGATGCAGATATCGATGCTTTCGAGCAGCCTTATTTCGAAATGTTAGATTCTTACTTTGAACATGAAGAAGAAGATGAATTAGAAAACTTTTGTGACCAACCTCATTTAGCTCAATTTATGGCGCTTGAAATTAGCACAGAAGATTCTGACGGAACAAGCTTAGATGACGAAACTGCAACCCAATTATTTATTGTGACAATTGCAATGATTACATTAATGGGAAGAGCGCAAGCAGAGTGATTTTGAATTATTGATGTTGAATTTTGGATTGATTAGGTCTAACTTCTAATATCTAAAAATCTAATTTCTAAAATAAACATGTTAACTCCAAAACAAATCGTCGAAAAAATGATGTCTAAAGATGCTTTTAGCATTTGGTTAGGCGTTGAAGTATTGAATATTGAATTAGGTACTTGTACTTTACAATGCTCTATCAAAGATGATATGTTAAATGGATTTGAAATATTACACGGTGGAATCAGTTATTCGTTAGCTGATTCCGCTTTGGCTTTTGCTGCTAATAGTTACGGTTTTCAATGTGTCAGTATTGAAACTTCTATTTCACATACACGTCCTGCTAAAATTGGGGACACTCTAATTGCTACTTGCACAGAAATAAACAGAGGAAAACGAATCGGCATCTACGAAGTTCGAGTTGAAAATCAAGACAAAAAATTAATCGCTTATTTTAAAGGGACAGTAAATGTTTCAGAGAATGTTTGGTAGTTTTTTTTTTACCACAGAGTAAAAGGAATAGTACACAGAGTAACACAGTGTTTTTTTTTAACAAACTCTGAAGTTAAAACCTAACTGAAACACATTTAATCACATCACAAGACTCAGTAAAAATCTGTGGTTAAAACCTAGCAGTCCCTCATTTACTTCAACACAAAACTCAGCGAAACTCTGTGCAAAACTCAGTGCAACTCTTTGGATACACCCACATCTTCAACAAAATCAATTAAATTTTACATTTCCATTCAATTTCCATAAATATTTTATTACTTTTAAAGTGTACATATTCATAACGTTTATGTGCATTATCTTAACAATAAAATTATTTACTAATGAATAGACATATTAGAAAAGTTGCTATTCTTGGATCAGGTGTAATGGGTTCTCGAATTGCTTGTCATTTTGCTAATATTGGTTGCGAAGTCTTATTATTAGATATTGCTCCAAAAGAAACAACACCGCAAGAAGAAGCGAAAGGTTTGACTGTTGACTCTCCTATTGTAAAAAATAGAATTGTAAATGGTGCTCTAGAATTTGCAGTAAAATCAAATCCTTCTCCACTTTACAGAAAATCATTTGCTCAAAGAATTCAAACGGGAAACTTTTCAGATGATATGTCTAAAATTGCAGGATACGACTGGATTATTGAAGTTGTTATCGAACGTTTAGATATTAAATTACAAATTTTCGAACAAGTTGAAAAATATAGAACTCCTGGAACATTAATTTCTTCTAATACTTCAGGTATTCCAATTCATCTGATGTTGGAAGGAAGAAGTGATGATTTTAAAGCGCATTTCTGTGGTTCGCATTTCTTCAACCCTCCACGTTATTTACAATTATTAGAAATCATTCCTACTCCTCATACAAAACCTGAAGTAGTTGATTTCTTAATGGAATACGGTCAACTTTACTTAGGAAAGAAAACGGTTTTATGTAAAGACACTCCTGCTTTCATCGCTAACAGAGTTGGTGTTTACGGTATTATGGCTTTATTCCATACTGTTGAAGAAATGGGATTAACTGTTGAGGAAGTTGATAAATTAACTGGTCCTGTTTTAGGTCGTCCAAAATCTGCAACTTTCAGAACATGTGATGTTGTTGGTTTAGATACTTTGGTTCACGTTGCAAATGGATTAAAAGCAAATTGTCCAAACGATGAAGAATCAAAATTATTTGAATTGCCTTCTTACGTTTCAAAAATGGTTGAAAATGGTTGGTTAGGTTCAAAATCAAAACAAGGATTCTACAAAAAAGTAACGAATGAAGCAGGTAAAAGTGAAATCTTAACACTGGACCTTAAAACATTAGAATACCGTTCGGCTGAAAAAGCTAAATTCCCAACGTTGGAATTAACGAAATCAGTTGATGATTTAAAGCAAAGAATCAAAATATTATTCTCAGGAAAAGATAAAGCGGGTGATTTCTACCGCAAACTTTTCGGAGGATTATTTGCTTATGTTTCAAATCGTTTACCTGAAATTTCAGATGACTTATATAAAATTGATGATGCTTTAAAAGCTGGATTCGGTTGGGAAATTGGTCCTTTTGAAACATGGGATATTATCGGAATTGAAGCAGGTTTACAATTAATTGAAGGAGCAGGAAGAAAACCTGCAGCTTGGTTAAACGACTTAAAAGCAAACAACATTACTTCATTCTACAAAACTGAAAAAGGAAGTAAACAATACTATGATATCGCTAGTAAATCATTTGTAACTATTCCTGGAACAGAAAACTTAGTTCTTTTAGATGCGCTTCGTGCTGAAAATACTATTTGGACAAATGGAGACACAACAATCGTTGACTTAGGAGATGGAATCATCAACTTGGAATTCCATACAAAAATGAATACGATTGGCGGTGGAGTTATCCAAGGTATGCATAAAGCAATGGATTTAGCAGAGAAAGAATACAAAGGATTAGTAATTTCTAATACAGGCCAAAACTTCTCCGCTGGAGCAAACGTTGGAATGATTTTCATGATGGCGGTTGAACAAGATTATGATGAATTAAACTTTGCAGTTAAAGCATTTCAAGATGCGATGATGCGAGTTAGATATTCAAATATTCCAGTTGTTGTTGCTCCTCACAACCTTGCTTTAGGTGGTAGTTGCGAAATGTCTATGCACGCGGATAAAGTGGTAGCTCATTCAGAATTATACATGGGATTAGTTGAGTTTGGTGTTGGATTAATTCCTGGTGGTGGTGGAACAAAAGAATTTGCGAAACGATTATCAGATGAATTAAATGCTGGAGATATTAAAATCAACCGTTTAAGAGAAAAATTCTTAACTGTAGGTCAAGCAAAAGTATCTACATCAGCTCATGAAGCTTTTGACTTAGGCTATTTGAGAGAAGGAATTGACGAAATTGTTGTTAGTAGAGATCATCAATTAGCAAGAGCAAAAGAAGCAGCTATCGAATTAGCAGACAAAGGATACGTTGCACCGAAAAAAGGTAAAAACGTTACGGTTCTTGGTCAAGAAGGATTAGGAATCGTTTACGTTGGAGCAAATTCAATGCTTTCAGGAAATTATATGTCAGAACACGATGGTGTGATTTCAGAAAAATTAGGATATGTTCTTTGCGGAGGCGATTTATCTGAAAACACAGTCGTATCTGAACAATACTTGTTAGATCTTGAAAGAAAAGCATTCGTAGAGTTGTGCATGCAACGCAAAACGTTAGAAAGATTAGAAAGTTTGGTTAAAAATGGGAAGATTCTTCGTAATTAGACGCTTAGAATTTAGACACATAGAAATTAGATGATAACAAAATAAAAATGGCTATAAAACGACATAATTTTAGAGAATTAAAAATTTGGCAGGAATCAATGAAAATTGTCAAATCTGTTTATTCTCTAACATCAAATCTTCCTTCAGATGAAAGATTTGGTTTAGTTAGCCAAATTAATAGATGCTCTATTTCTATCCCTTCAAATATAGCTGAAGGTTCAGGTCGAACTTCAAATAAAGAATTTATTCATTTCTTGAACATTAGTATTTCTTCTTCATTTGAATTAGAAACACAATTAATTCTTGCAAATGATCTATTTAACACTGATTCAGAAGAAATAATTGAAAAAATAAATGAATTACAAAAAATGATAGTTGGATTTAAGAAAAGTCTTGAGGTAAAATATGATTCAAGTCTAACTTCTAATTTCTAACAATCTAATATCTACAAAAATGAGTCAAAAAGCATACATAGTAACAGGATTTCGTTCAGCTGTTGGAAAAGCTGGAAAAGGAGGTTTTCGTTTTTACCGTCCGGATGATTTAGCGGCAGATGTTATTAAACATTTGGTTGCGTCTGTTCCACAATTAGATAAAAACAGAATCGACGATGTGATCGTTGGTAACGCTACTCCGGAAGCAGAACAAGGATTGAACATGGGACGTTTAATCTCATTAATGGGATTAGATACTGAAAAAGTTCCAGGTATGACTGTAAACAGATACTGTTCTTCAGGATTAGAAACAATTGCAATCGCAACTGCAAAAATTGAATCAGGAATGGCTGATTGTATTATTGCAGGTGGAGTTGAATCAATGTCGGTAATGGCAATGGGAGGTTGGAGAATTGTTCCAAATCCAAAAGTTGGTAAAGAACACCCAGATTGGTATTGGGGAATGGGATTGACAGCTGAAGCAGTTGCAAATAAATACAATGTATCAAGACAAGATCAAGATGCATTTGCTATCAAATCACACGATAAAGCAATTGCTGCAATCAAAGCAGGGAAATTCAAAGATGAAATTGTACCAGTAACAATTGAAGAAGTTTACTTAGACAAAAACGAAAAACGTCAAGTTAAAAGTTATGTCGTTGATACAGACGAAGGACCAAGACCTGGAGGAACTTTGGAATCTTTAGGCGCTTTGAAACCAGTATTTGCAGCAAATGGGTCAGTTACAGCTGCAACTTCTTCTCAAACATCAGACGGTGCAGCATTCGTTTTGGTAATGTCTGAAAAAATGGTGAATGAGTTAGGTTTAAAACCAGTTGCTCGTTTAGTATCTTATGCTGTTGTTGGTTTAGAACCAAGATACATGGGAGTTGGACCAATCGAAGCAATTCCAAAAGCGATTGAAAAAGCTGGTTTAAAATTAGAAGACATTAACCTTTTTGAATTGAACGAAGCATTTGCTTCTCAATCATTAGCTGTTATTCGTGAAGTTGGATTAAACCCAGATATCGTAAACGTAAATGGTGGAGCATTAGCATTAGGTCACCCGCTTGGTTGTTCAGGAGCTAAATTGACTGTTCAAATCATCAACGAATTAAAAAGAAGGAATCAGAAATACGGTGTTGTGACGATGTGTATCGGTACAGGTCAAGGAGCAGCAGGTGTAATTGAGATTTTATAATACTCTTTAAAAATAATTAAAAGGGGTGACAGATGTTACCCCTTTTTTTATCTTTTAATCGTCCAACCTAGACTTACCCCTACCCAAAATTGAACTGATTTTGAATTAAAGGGGACATTATTAAAGTAAGTTGAAGTTACTGTCCTAGAGAGTCCTATACCGTATCCCTGTCTTAATTTTTCCTGAAAAAAATAACCTGCTAGTAGAGGAGTTAAATCTGCTTTT